>Ga0307517_10005102_pt1 | contig 19949 bp, 8 predicted proteins | sample 23_EM_MG_FD_194515 | JGI IMG/M metagenome (GOLD analysis project Ga0307517, IMG submission 194515) | Populus trichocarpa ectomycorrhiza microbial communities from riparian zone in the Pacific Northwest, United States - 23_EM | ecosystem: Host-associated > Plants > Roots > Unclassified | place... | reverse complement strand
GCATGGTAATTTCTTTCAAGATGTCGTTTCTGTCAGTTAGTATTTTATTTTTTTCAATTAAATGAATATATTTTAGTTTGGAAGTATTTCAACATGTTTTTTCGGAGTTGTAATATATATATATATATATAATTCAAAATATTAATTTAACAAATATAATTTTAATTCAAATTCAAAAATAAAATAAATTAAAATTATATTATTCAAATTTGAAATACAAGTAAAGATGTGAGAGTTGACTAGATGTGACCCGATCGACTTGACGGGTCTAAAGACAACCTAGATGACTCGTAAAAAAATAGTTTGACTAAAAAAATTCAGCATAATATTTTTTTTAATGTTGAGACGACTACATATTAAATTGAATTGAGTTATAAGACCATAAAACAACCTAAGTCTACTTAGGTTAACTCGCAAAACTCATGACCCGAATCATGAGATTGAGATAATTTCACAGAAAACAAACTGAAACAAATGATAAATCATAATTTATAATTAACCAAATGTTGAATGAAACAAAAAAAAAATCAATTAAAAAAATAGACAAGAAAAACTTAAGTCAATTGAGTTAACCTGTCAAACGACTCAAACCCGTGATATGGATCATGAGATTGAGATAACAAAAAAAAAAAAACCACAATAAATTATAAAGTCCAGTCTCCAATAAACTAAGCATTGAAGGATGAGATTAGAGAAACATAGATTTGCCTTAAAGAAAAATTATTTGGCCAGAACATAATCAAAATGTTTCGTTCGGAATATTCAAAATAGGTCGAGATTCTAAGAAAGATAAAATTTATTTTGATTTGTTTTTTAAAAAAAACTAAAATAAGATACACCGACCTTTCCAGATGGAATATAATGAAATTGACAACCTTAATTTCACGCGTGGCTTTAAATTATTATTATTATTATTATTATTATTATAGTAGTGAAATAGTTCGTCATGGATGTTATGTCTTAATTACGATTATATCACATATAAAATATGTTAAAACTTAATACCTACAAATATATATTAGCTTAAATAGTTTAAACCTCTTTTGAATTTTAAATCACTTGTGTTTCTTTTATGAAATAAAATGATTTCTTAGTTTTTAATTTTGGATTTGACCTCTCTGTAACTATTTTTTAATTAAATTTGGATTATTTTATTAGATTTCTTCAATTTTAACATTCCAAGTGCACTTCTTTAGCAAATAAAAACATGCTAAATTTTATGAATATTTTGCTTTTCCTTTAAAAAGTTTTCTTCTTCTTCCTAAAAACTAGTTGAAAGAAACAATTTTTACAAGAAAAAGCAAAGTAACCATAAGTTTTAGGAATCTTTTAAACTAGTCAAGGATTGAGTTGAAGAAATTAAAGAAAGTTGAAGATTGATTTAGATTATTATTGGAGGCTTAATTCAAAAGTTAAAGTTTATTTTGGTTTTAATTAAAAGAATTGAATGACCAAAGACTAAACTATAGAAGGAAGCAAAATTAAAGGGTTCAATTAATTCAATCAGGGGTGAAATTGAAGACAAAAAGTGAGAATTAGGGCAAAGTGATCAAAATTGCATAATTTTATAAACTAATGACTAATTTGGAAAAGATGGACAAATTAGAGGGTTTAATTAATACACTTAGGGATAAAATTAAAAGGTAAAAAATTAAAAACCTAATTTAATGGAAATTGGAAATTTAAAAGATTAATGACTAGATTAAAAAACAGAGAAATATGAGGCCTTAATTGCAAAATTTTCAAATGACGTTGTTGTGCATCTTTTGAATGTCTTCTTATGAGAATGAAGAACACGCTGGAAAAATGTAGATTTCCAGCCTTAACAAGCCATCATTGGCATCAATATTTTGCTTTGAGTAATTCTTATTCAAGTAAAAATCATGAGATAATTGTTCTTCTATATACCAAATATTATTATAATGTAAAAAGTCATATTTTAACGCCATGATCTATTCCCTAAATCACAACAAAGTACCACAGTCACCAATAGCTAAATGATAGAATATCCTATGATTTTGGGACTAGATTCATGGGGATTTTAAGCCTGATTTATTGCTTAAATAATAATTGACATTGAAGACCACTATAACTAATATTTTCAACTATAAAATAAGGCATGGTATCCTTACAAAAAGGGGGAAAATTTAGTTAAAATTTCTTGAATATGTTAGTAGGTTTGTGAAAAAGAAAAAAAAAGAAAAAAAGGAAAAATCAGAGATGAAAGTGTTGGAAGAAGGATAAGTGTGGTATAAGATCAAAATAATAATTCAAAGTAAAAACTCAAGAATAAGAAAAAGATTGAGAGAAAGGTATACTTTTATTTAAGTGTTTCTCTCTAAGCTCTCTTATACTCTCTTTTTTATGCTATTTTTTAATAATGAATTACAAGCCTTTTTATAGGCATAAAGTCCTAGACAATTAAGGAATTAAACTAATACAAGAAAATCCTAATCTGAACAGGAAATGTATTTTGTCGATTGAACTGGTCGACCGCTTCAACTCATTCCACCCAGTTGCTTAGTCTCAAGTAGTTGACCAGTTCAACTAATTTCAAGAAATCAGTTTACTTTCAACATCCCCCTTAAATTTGATTTTTTCATAACTCCCAACGTATTTCTCATCTTGATAAAAACATCATTTTTCGGTGGTTTTGTGAAGATATTTGTGACTTGGTCTTGTGTCTTCATATACTTGACTTCAACTTCTTTATTTGCAATGCAATCTCGTAGGTAATGGAATATTGTGTCATTATGCTTACTTCTATCATAAAATACTAGATTTTTTGCTATTGTAATGACTGATGAGTTGTCCATATAAATTTGAGTAGGTTTCTCTTGTGGCATTCATAATTCCTTCAATAATCTCCTTAGTCATATGGAATGATAAATACTTGATGTGACAACTATATATTCAGCTTCACGTGTTGACAAAGTGACTATAGATTACTTCTTTAAACTCCATGTAAATGTTGTGTCTTCTATGTAGAAAACAAAATCTGTAATGCTTTTTCTATCATCCATATCTCCAGCCCAATTATTATCACTATAACCTCCAAGTTCAAAACTATTAGAATAACCATTAAACAAACAAAAATCTACAGTACCTTTGATACACCAAAGAACTCATTTCAATGCTTTGAAATGTGTCATGGTTGATGTTTCTATAAATCTACTCACAAGTCTTACTTATATATATATATATTTGGATGAGTGCATGTCAAATATCTCAAACTCTCAACTAAGTTTTTGTTCAGGGTTTGAGTGAAGATTACCTAAATATTAGATCTTATTTTTTAGGTTTGATCATCATTTTCAAGGTTGGGCTATCTTAAACCATAAGTCATCCAAGTGTTTGGTTTCTAACAGTAATTCACCTGAACCACTAACGAGAAATCTTTTAAAACACTTTTAAAAATATGGATTGTTATGTCTTTAAGTGCTAGCTCTTTCTTTTTGTATTTTTAAGTGTTCTTGTATCGTATATTTTGTACAATATAATTTTAATCCCTCGTATTAATTTCATTTTAGTCCTTAATTTTTAAAACTTATTTACAATTAAGTCACACTTGATTAATGACCAATGGTTCTTAATGTGTGACCTATTAAGTTCCTAATATGTTGGCCCAATCATAAATCACAATCTTAACTAAATAGGATTAAATAAATTGAACAATTTAATTTATTATCAATTCAACAATTGATAATTTATATTTGAAGATCAAGAACATCATTTATCAACATGTTATGATCCCCTAAATATCAGAAAAATCATATGTGGTTTGATTTAACCTCTCAGTAAGCATTTTCTCAATGTAATTATTATCTTTTCATAAAAAAATATTTTGCTTTAGATATTATAACATAGAGTGTGTCTACTTTATCAAATATAGTTTGTTATTAACACCATAATCATTGATCGTTTGAATAAAGTTTGAAACTCTTTTCAGTTATCATTCCACCTTGCATAAGTATTTTACAATCAATACTATTTGAGAACATGTGAAATATTTTTTCTCATTTACCTAGGGTGATGAATCATCTCTTGATCACTAAAAATACCTTCATATAGTTCATGTTATATCTAATATTTGCCCATTTATTACCCCTGATTAGGATAATATGTAGCGAGGATCAAAATATAACATTCTCTGTATAAGATAACTTAGTGATTTCAAGTCTAAGAATAACTTACACAACTATCATATGAGCTTTTTCATAAATACAAATGATCTCTCCATATTAAATCCCCATGTAGGTTCGTTGAGTACACATGTGATGTAACAAACACCTACATATTAGTTCTCGTTATCTCTCATACCTTAACTTATAAGACCAACTATTTCTTTTCATAAAGAAAAGAATATAATATGTATTAGTCTTAATGATTCTAATTAAAGTCCAATTTTAATAGAGTATCGATCATGAACATTTAGAAATAATGTTTTGATACAACATGAATTCTATAATTATAACAATTTATAAGTTTCTTTGTAAAATATTTTTATCCCAATGACTTTATCTTTATTCTAAACTCATTAATCAAACATAAATGAATAATAAAGATAAAGAGAGTTTTTATTAATAATAAATATTCTTTTACATGAATAATTTTTTTCTCTATGAAGGCAACATGTTTTGAAAAAAATAACTTTTGCTCAATGGGATGGTAGAAATAATTCCAATAGTTTCTTTTATATATCCCACAAATTTATATTTATCTGATTTAGATCCTAACTTTTCAAATAAAATACGCTTTACATAAGCATCATATCCCCAAATATTTAAGTATGAAAAGTTTGGTATTTTACCATTTCATATCTTATATAAAGTCTTATGCGCAAATTTTTATGGAACCTTATTTAAAAGATAAGTAGAAGTTTGTAGGGCATAACCCTAAAAAAAGATGAAAGATATGCATAACTTATTATGGACCGCACCATATCCAATAAGTGTGATTTCTCATTTCAAAAACTTTATTATGTTGTAGTGTTTCAAAAGGTGTTTATTGTGAGAGAATTCCATTCTCTTTTAGATAATCTCGAAATTCTTGGCAAATTATTCACCACTTTGATTTGATCAAAATATCTTGATACTCTTTTCAATTTGTTTTCTAAAATATTTGAACCTTTCAAATGACCTAGACTTGTGTTTCATCAAATACACATAACCATATCTAGAATGGTAATTGGTAAATATGATGAAATATTTATATTCACTTATAGCACGAATCATTTTTAGTCCACATATATCTATATATACTAGACCTAACAATTCATTAGATCTTTAACTCGATCATTGGGCATCGTTTGTAGATTAATTCCCTCTAGTTTGGTGCTAGCTGACTTTCCTTTTTTTTTTTTATCCTTCTTTTCTATTTCCTCAATTTTTGTGCTTGACTTTCTAACTTTTTTCAGCAACCCTTCAATTTTTTTTCCTTAGATTTGGTTCTCATTCTTTTAATTGCTATTTGTTTTATTTTAATTAATTTATAGAATTGAAATTTATTTTCAATTTCATCCTCATTCAATTATTTATAAGATTGGTCCTCATTCTATATATTGTTATTTATTTTATTTCAGATGATTTTTAAAATTAGTTTTTTTACGGTTTCATCCTCCATTTTTTCCATATCAAATTTTATCCTTATTCTTTTGATTGTTATTTTTTTATCTTGATTTTTTTTTAATTTGATAATTTTTTTATTTACTTATATAGGACTTGAAGGGGTTTAAGTGCTATGAGAATGAGATTGAATATTATTGTGTTAGAAAATGAAGGTTTAATATCACAAATTAGAGTATGATCAAAGATTGATGATTTTGTAGTTGTTTCGCTCTTAAAATAGCTTATATATGATATATATTCGGATTCTCTTGTTAATTTTGCAATTAGACAATCTATATATATGTTTCTAAGAAACACTAGTCATTTACAACCATTATAATCCCACTAACAGCACAAATGGCCAACCGGTTCAAATTAGTTAAATCAACCGGTTGATCAATTCCTGCAAAATTCTAGATTTATTAGATTAACATAGGTGAATTCTTAGAAACATCTATCTTTGATTTTATCATCAATCTTTTAATGCATGCAAAATGAAATGTATAAGTTCATTTTCATTGTATTATCAAGTAAGATATGAAAATTTACATTTAAGCACTAAAATGAATACTTAATTTAATTCTTCACTTCGCTTCCTTCTTGGATTTTATGATTGATTTCTTCATGAAATCCATCATGCTTGTTGATAAGTTTTTCATAAAAAACTTGTTTAAAACTTATTCTCAACCAAACATATTATTAGTCTGTTTTTCATTTTATTATTATCATTAGAATATATAAAAACATGAATGTGTGACTCTAAAGGTCAACAATCTCTTTCTTTTTATGATGACAATAAATAGATGGCTTAGATATTAAGATGTGTTTTCTTCTATCTTTTGCAATGCAATAAATAGAAAATCTTAATAATTTAGCACAATCTAAGCAATGCAAATAAATAGCACTATTTAATAATAACTTATGCATTAAGAAAATCAAAATTATCCCCCCTAAATATGTGCATATGTTATTAAGTGTATCTCTTTTTTTTTTTTTTGCAATGGAATACATACATGCAAATTATTCACTATTCTACTCCAAAAATGCATAATTGAGAGGTAATAAGCAAATATTCTTTAGAAATTTATAAATAAGAAATTTTTTTCATAATTTACAAAAGCATACATTATCCATTATAAGGAGAAATAAATTATAAAAACATAAAACATAAAACACAATTCATATGCATATGCTTCAGTAGAAAATTTAGGGTGGTGGATAGCGAGAGAAGATTTGACATCATGCTTTTGATATACTTTAATTTTTCGACCATTTCCTCTTGAGTAGCTACTATGTACGATTGAGTTTCTCAAATGTGACACATATTCGTCTCAAGGTATGTGAGGCAGTTTTTCGTCCTAGATGTCTAAGGACTCGTAGAAGCCTTTTTAGAACGAGAAAGTTATTGGTGATGTCTCAAACATCGCTTTAAACTAATCATAACTACCAATAATATGTTTTTTTCTTTCTTGGCATCATTCTCTTCCTCAACATGTGCTCCTCTTTGGTCTGTAGGAACCCAAACACCATCCTCATTCAACATATACTTCATCTTAGTAAAAGTCTTATTATTTATCTGTATGAGCTTAGAATATAGGTTTATATCCATATTTGTTAAATTAATCCTAAAATACTTAAATATAGATGTCAAAACTTGACCATAAGGAAGAGATTTCTGCTTTTAATCATGTGTCATGATCATATTCTTCATTATAATAAATGGAAGATTAAGTTGACATCCTTTAATCATGCCATCAATAGGCACATATCCATAAATGTGACTATCATAATGCCCTTTCTTTAGAAAAATATTGTGTGCAATGATTATATGAAGGATCCTAGAGCAAAGTTTTTTTTTACTAGGGTGCAAAGTTACTGCTTCATCATACACAAATACTTCAATTATAGGAATTATCTTAATTTTAAACACTTTAGGTTCATCATTCGTAATACCCAAAATATCAGCAAGTTTTTAACAATTGAATTCAATGGGTTTCTCTTGTAAGCTACTAGTTATCTAAGGTTCTATACCAATCCTCATATTAGCAAATAAATAAATAAATAAATAAATAAAATCGTAGCTTAGGATAAGTGGGTTTTTTTTTTGTAAAACAATATACTCAAACCTATTTCTTTGAAAATATAACCAATAGAAAAGGCATACTAATCATTTTTTAAACCTCTTTCTATAGCAATTGACTTATGTGAAAAAGAACTTAGAAATCTTTAAATATTGTCACCTTCGTAAGAAGTTGGATCATTTGCCTTTTTGCTGGGCGACTCGGCTTCTCTTTGATGTTTCCTAGGTGCTATGTCATTTGAATCTTCAAGAATTAACTTAAAAAGACGATTGAGTGAGTGGGTTTTGAGAGATCATCAGGTTTAAGGTTTTAGAGTTTTTTTTAATCTATTTGAATAGGGATAATTATATATACTATCGAGTAATAGCTCGACCGATTAAAATCCAAGTTGAGAATTTCCTAAAATTCTCTTTTAATCCTTTCTTTGCTAGAACTTTTCCATGTAAAAATTATGCCGAAAACACAAATAAATCGAGGAGCTAAAAATATACAATTTAGGAAGTAGCTTCACTATCAATCCTTTGGCTCAACTGGTCGACCAATTAATTCAGTTGTATAAACCGATCAACCGGTTCACATAGAAAATAAAATTTTTTAAATTTTATTTTTAAGATATATTTTATGAGTCAAAATATATATGTTTGTCCAACTTTTAGATGAAAAACATAGTCTCTAACTAAAATCTCAAAAAGGTACTATTCACATAGTAGTTGTCTTCTGTTTTTTATCATCAACCGATCACCCGATTGAACCGACCATTATGAACCGATTGAATGGTTTGTGTTAAACCTAGATAGACAATCAAATTTGTAGCAAAACAGATTTTTCATGGTTTTCATGCTTAAAGGGTATACATTTTATCACTTAAATATATCTAACTTATTTCCATTAATGTATACGCATAAAAATAAGTAAATGGTATGATTTGATACTTAGTAACTATAATAATAGAAACTAAAGAAATGGTATAATGTGATACTTAGTATCTATAAGAATAGTAACTAAGGAAATGATATGGTTTGTTAGTAGCCAAAAGAATTGGTAACTAAGGAAATGAATTGTGATACTTGGTAATCAGGAAGGCGATGACTAAGGAAATGGAATATAATAGTTGTTAACCAAGAAAATAGTGATAAAGGATAGGAATATGATGTTTAGTCGACCGCGAAAAGGGTTATCGAGGAGAGGAAATGATACTTAGTGATAGAAAGATCAATAACTAAGAAATTAAGGGTGTTACTTGGCTAGTCATAATAATAATGACCTAAGTGACAATTATGAACTTAGATGTCCTAAGGATCATAACTTCTATAAAGAATACAAATATAGTAAGGACGATAACGATGCGTGAAAATTGGAAATTCAATATCGGGATGGAATGGATTGTGTTCTTGAAGGAGTACCACTTAATTACTTCAATTTGACTAATTAAGTGGTACTTGAAGAACTATATGTTTAATTATTATTAATTTACCTTACCTAAATGTTACCTTAAGAACATTGGATTCGTAGTTGAGCCGATATTACTAGTTTGTCATAAAATGAATAATAAGTCATTGGGAATAAAAGTATATACAAATGAAAAGATTGGTTAGCCATTGAATGAAGGGTAATATGAATGAATTGTGTAAGGCCAGTCAGAGAATGGTGACTTAATCTCACAAGTAAGGACGAGATAAACACTAAAGAAGTTATGTGAAATTATTGATTTAACTGCATATGAAATCATGTGATGCTACATATAAGGGCATATCAAATTGATCGTAACGAAAGAGTTTGTTATACGGGGTCAAGTGTAAATTATGGCTGTCAAAACCAAATTGATGAGCATATGTTTAATATTGAATAATGAGTCATAAATAATGGAAGGAGCTAGGTAAAAACATGTAGGTTGAATTGATAGAAAATGTCAATTAGTTAAAGATATGTAAATCTTGCTTTGAATGATAAATAGTAATACAAAATGTATAATAATATAGAAATTGTATGAAGTGGTAAATGGTATTGGGTATTCAAGGATGATGTAATACTTATAAATGAGCCATAAATATGTTAAGATTGAAAAATGATATAGACAAGTTGTAATTGATATAACTGGAAGCTGATATTTAAGAATGATAATGATGCGCTAAAGAAAGCAAAAAAATATGTGAGAGAAAGCGAGCTTTCAGCTTGGAATGACATGGCGGGTTGGAAGGATTTCAGACCGCCATATATCTTGAAGGGTGTATGGGTAGACTATATTCAGCACGTGACGTCCGCGTGTTTCACTCCACGGTCACAGTTCGGTACGAAGAACCAACACCGGCGTGTTCACGGTTCCGTTACCACACACACTGGGTGCTCCGTTTCATTCGTATTTTTATTTTGTAGGCTACGGTTCTTGGACGCAAACCAAGTTTGATGAAACCTTTTGTTGAAATGCATGTGTGAAGTGATGATTGCCAAAAATGGGTATAATAGTTCATGGATTGCTAAGCTCAACATTTTGTGGTATGTTGGTTTTCAACCATTTTTTTATTAAGTTATAATTTCCTTCAATTTGATGAATTTATTTTTTCTTTCCAGGATACATATAACATCCGCTTGAAGGAGAGATACGGGGACGATTCTTTGACCCATCTGGATTTCAATCTAGATTTATGGTTGGAGGTAGGATCATCTAGTGGGCTCGATAGAAATCGAGTGTACGAACTCTTTAACACTATGGTTGAGAACTTGTGGACATAATGTTTTGATCGTTGGATGCTCGTAATTGGTTCCAAGCACTCAAACTCTCGAGTTCGAGGCGATGTTAGACTAACAAGTACAGGATTAGACAACCCATACAATGAAAAATATGAACGACTCACTACATATTATGAAGAACTTCGCTGAGTGGTAATGGAGAAGAGATTACACATAGGTGATCTATGTGCTCCTCCTTATTGGCCCTACAGTCTTGGCGACGACCAACCTCTTCCTCCTTCTCCTCCTTCAATGCTGACTCTGTTTTAGATTTATTCCTCCTCCTCTAACGTCGCCTCTATTTTCAATTTCTTTTTATATATTTGATTTTTATGTGATTTTAATTTATTTTTGTACTTCTGTTCAAAATATTTTTTAAAAAATATATTTTAAATCATTACTAATGGGTTACCGATGGAACATTTCCGTCAGTATATTTCAGATAGTTGAAAAATAATTACTACAAATACCACTGCTACAATTAACTCTCTGATAAAATTACAGATGATATTTTGTTGATGATATGTTATATTTACCGATGGACAAAGAAAAACACTGACGGAATTGCATACGGTATTCTGTTGGTTATAAGGTAAACTTCCAAAGGAAAATTCTGATGGAATGGAGCAAGTAATTTCTTTTTGCCACACTTTGTCTGTCTGTAAATTCATCGGTATATTTATTACCGACATACCAAAAATTATCGACAAGAGTTTTTCCAACGGATTGTTTTCGTTCGTGAGCCCGTCAGTAAAATACTTACTAACAGACCGCGAGTGTAAATACTGATGGAAATTTCTATTAGTAAAACTATTAAATTTGGTAGTGAAAAAAAAATCACTAGAAATCAAAGGATCGAAAATAACATATCAAACATTTTGAAAAGATTAAATGTGATTGATGAATTCAAGAGGATTCACGAATATTACAGGTATTGAATGGATTTATGAATCCATAATTAAGCCAAGTATTCAAAATGTGTTTATTGTATAATGATATCGATATCAAATCTAACAAATAAAAAAGTTGAAAAATAATAAAATTAAAATAATAATAATTACAATTTCATAAATTATTTCAAATTAAATAAATAACAATAAAAAAATGAGGACCGCATTTAATATAATAAAAAAATAATATAATATTTCTAAATTTTTCATAAATTTTTGAAAAGTATTTTCCGTTTTAAAAAAATACTTTTATAAAAATTAAGTTATTGGAAGTGTTTTTTTGTTAATTTTTTTTTAATGATAAACATACAAATAAATTAAATTTGTTTTTTTAAAATCATCATTACAAAAAAAACACGTACCTTAACTGAGAGTGGAAGAGAACACGTGAAGTAATGGATGTTTGGTTACCATCACGTTTGCCCTAATCTTTTACCATCTCTCTCTCTCACACACACACACACGTCAACCCGGTGGCAAATGGCAATAAAAAATCTATCAATATAGATTCGTGGTTTCCTTTTTTAAAAAGATATTTTTTAGATTTTACGCATGACGTGGCCTTTTCTATATCTCTACCAAACTATCCAGAAAGCAAAGAAACCCCCTGCCTCATTACCCTTTTTCTCTCTCCACTGTCTTCTCCACCATGCCACGTCTCCAGCCCTTCTAACATACGCTTATATGCTCAATCAACCCCACTCACCTGCGCAATCTCATCCATTCATTTCACTACAAAATATTCTCTTGTACTCCCCGGCGCATGTTAACCCTAACCTATATCCATTAACGCATTTTAAAAAAAAAAATAAAACTAGAAAGAGCTGAGCGTAAAAAGAAAGAGGCATGAGTTAGGAGAGGAGAGGAGAGGAGAGGAGAGATTGGTTTGCTTTTGGGTTTCGTATGTCCGGTGATCCAAATCGAGCCGTTGATTTCCTGGCCTGGTCTCACATAAATCCTCGATCAAGACCGTCAGCCAGACATACTTTATGGAAAGAGGCTAACATGCGCTTGAATTAAAAAAGAGAGAAAATATTTCTATTAATTAATAGTTTTTGTTGCTGTGTTTTCTTCATCACCGTCGTCACTTAGGAATTTGGATAATCCAAACCCTAACCCTAATTTGTGTTCAAATTCTCAATCAGAAGGAGAAGAGGTGAGGTATTACTAGTGTGTTATTATTCAATTGATATTGTCTACTTTTTGAAAGAAAAAGACAAATTGAATTGATGAGATATGGAGGGAGAGGTAGATGAGCAAAATTTGAGCGGGCACATGAAGGAGAGTGGTAATGGTAAAAGTGTAGGAGGAGGAGGAGCAGGAGATGGTTTTGTTGATAGAAGCAAAGTGAGGATTTTGCTATGTGATAATGATGCTAAGAGCTCTCAGGAGGTTTTCACTCTCCTTTTGAAGTGCTCTTATCAAGGTAATCTTTTTTTATTTTATTTTTTTTCTTTCACTTTTCCTTCTCGTGAATGCTATGAAGATGTATAACCAGTGCTATTATTTTAAGCCATAAGGAGGAAAATGATTTATGGCCCCTTGGTGATATTTGGTTTTTGCTATTTTGGGTGAAGGATATGAAAAACATTTGCTTAAAATTGATATGAAACATTGTATTTTCTTTATTTTTTTTTCCAAGAATTATTTTTAACTCTGGTGGAAATCCAACTACATATATTGTTGTTTGCTAAATAGCTTATTTTATTATGTCCGCATTTTCAATATCAATTCTTATCTGCATACCTACACTTCATTTTGTGAAGAAACTTTGGTAGAATGCTAACAATTTGGCAGTTTTGAGACTGTGATTTCATTTACATTTTTTTTTTAATGATTTTTTCAACATTTATTTATTGTATCCACATCTGTTTTAAGTTCAATAATTCCACTACTTTGCTATATTGGTTTTTGAAGATAATGTGTAATTTGTGCACTGAACCTGTATTCCTTTTGCTTCACAGTTACATCAGTGAGATCGGCTAGGCAGGTGATTGATGCACTAAATGCTGAGGGGCCTGAAATCGACATTATACTTTCTGAAGTTGACATTCCAATGACCAAGGGCATGAAAATGTTGAAGTATATCATGCGGGATAAAGACTTGCGGCGTATTCCTGTGATCAGTAAGCTTATCTCTTTAAATTTACTTCTAAGCTCAGTTGTGGTAAAATCTATTTTCAATATAGGTCCTTAGTATTGAAAAGCTTTTTGTTTGATTAGTGATGTCGGCACAGGATGAGGTCTCAATTGTTGTAAAGTGCTTGAGACTTGGAGCGGCAGACTATCTTGTAAAGCCTTTACGTACTAATGAGCTCTTGAACCTGTGGACACACATGTGGAGAAGGCGGCACATGGTTTGTTTTCTTTTATTTGTTTAGCTCTTTTCTTTTTCTTGAACCAGTTTTGAATTTCTTTCTTTCTAATATAGTGACTGTGCATTGTGTCCATACGAGTGAGTTGGTGAGGTAGTGTTGTGATGCGAACTCGAAAGGCTAAATCTTAGAGGCTATAATCAAGAATTGAAATACTCATCCAAGAAAACTAAAATTAAATTAGAAAACCTTGACCCAATAATTCCTTGAACGAGGTTAAAACGCTACAAGGATAATATCTTTGATAAGTTCTGTAAATTCAATGAAGAACCCAAAGAAGAAGTACAGTCACGTTGTTCAATTTTTAATGATGGCAATTTCTTTTCCTTTTCAATGTTATTTCAACTACTTATAAATGACTTACAAAATGAACCCAATTTAGCTAATAGATTTAAATTAAATCCACATAACTAACTATTTAAATCCAAAACTAAATAAGAATACTTTGAAGCCCATGCTTGTATTTAATGAGGCCCAATCCTTATATGCTGTGCATGTTAAATATCTGCATATGTGGTCCATGTTAAATAACCCCAACATGTGCTTGGATCACATTGATTAAGGTTTTATCCTCCTATGATCTCAACTTTATATGATCTCAACTTTATGCTTACCATCATCTTAGAAGGAGTTTTCGAAGCTTGCCTAACTCAAATGTCATGAATCAACCCTTTAATTGCTATTTTTATCCTCTTGGCATTTTCCCTTGTAATAGGTCCAATCAGCACATGTAATGGATCTTGGAGTGTTGCATGTTGATTCTCATCATTTCCCCTCTCTTAAAAAAGATTTGATCTTGAATCGTTACCAACATATAAAAAAGACACCTGGAGATAAAAAAACATTAAATGTAGTACTAACATTAAACTCACCTGGAGATAAAAAAACATTAAATGTAGTACTAACATTAAACTCTTAGGAATCATTTTTTTCGTGTGAGTTATCTTTAACTTGCGAGTTTCATACCATCCCGGTATCACATCATGTTGTATATTAGCAATGCTGAGATAGAGAAAAGGTGTAATAGAGGGTGTCTTGGGAATATTCAGGAAGCGCAACAATCTAAGAAGAAATTCGCCAAAAGAATAGAGAGAAAATGTGAGGTGAGAGAGACACTTTCAAGTGAAGGAGTGGCCAAAGGATCCTAAATGAGGTAAGAGATGGGGTATTTTTTGTGTCAGAGATTACTTGTTTGTTAGGATTATGCCAAGTTTTCAGTGTGTACTGGACGAATGCCATGTGTGTGGAGCGAAGCATGTCTACATTCTTAAGTTTTATCAAGAAAGATTAAGGTGGCTCAAGGTCAACCTTAATGGACCGTGATTTGATCTCACAAAGCCAAATCTTCCTTAAGCATTCCATAAGACCAAAGATTAACCATGGACCACGCCACATGGCCTTGGCTAATCCTTCTGGGCCTCCAGTCCTTATCCAAGTGTGTATTGAGTCTTTATCTATGTTGATATCCAATTTGGTAGTTTCTCCACACATGCAAAATAAAAATAAATTAATAAATAAGGGAAAATGGACTGTTTAATATGCCCCAAATTGATAAACTATCTATGCAGCGTAAATGTCATGATAATATTTAGTGACCTGCAGTGTTACATTGATTGCCAATTGGATCTATGTTTGGGGATCTTTCTACTCATTAGCAGAATCATTTTGTAGAACTGTGGTGATTAGTAGGTGCAAGGAATGAGTCATTGTTTCTTGGTGATCGACGTGGATTTGGTGTATTATTGTGCGGAATGGCACAAAAGGATCCATATAACCATCCCAAACTAGTTTGGGATTAAGGCTTGGTTGTTGTTGTTTCTTAGTGATTGCTGTGCAGAATTATTGGACCACGAGCTCTCTTTTCATGTAGCCCCGCTGTTTAGCATTAAGAATAGATAGTAAGGTTTATTGGGTTTATTTGGTGAGAAGGTGAAGATGACCTACCTGCTTCTGTTCAGATGTCTGTCCAAGGACATTTTCATGCTTGTTCTTGCATTAGCTAGTGCTCAATTTCAAGTGGATTGTAGTGCAGTGTTATATTTATGTGAAGGCCTGGTTGACATGTGTGTCAGATGTTTGTTGACCTAAACTTCTTGATTTTGTCTTTGCATATTTTCCATACTTTCTTTTTAAAAACTTCACTGACAGCAAGCAAATATCTATCTGTATTCAGAGGTACTCATAAATATCTTTGTGTTGGCAGCTTGGATTGGCGGAGAAGAACATCTTGAACTATGACTTTGATCCGGTTGCATCAGATCCTAGTGATGCTAATACAAACAGTACTACGCTGTTTTCAGATGACACGGATGACCTGTCTCGTAGGAGCACCAATCCTGAAATGGGGATGTCAACTCATCAGGAAGATGAGGTCAGTATAATGTGCACCTGAAGTTTGGCATCTCAAAATAAGTGTACAGAGTGGGAGTAAAATCTCTTTCCTACAGATGAATACACATTTTCTTTAGTGAAATATATATTACCATGAATCTTGATGTGCACTGGGCCTGTCCACTAGTCCTTTACATAGTAACTTTCAGATGTGCAATGACTTCACTAACCTATATGTCTGCACCACTCAATTTTTGTGCAATTGTAAGGTGCAAACAGCACATCTACTCACTTCCAGAACAAAGCAGTTAAACTTGTTCCATTTCTATGAAGTTTCAGAGGAGATTTTATGAAGTTAAAAAATGAAATACAATGGAAAAGCAACTCACATGCAAGTTATTTCAATATGTGCAAATGTGTTTATAGGTATCAGTAGTTATTAATTGGAACCTGTTTCTCTGAATGTGCAATTGGCATGATCAAAAACATTTTTAGATGGGGAACAATAGGAAAGGAAATAGAAGATCCTGCAACTTGGAGGGGAATATGATAAGGAGGAGAAAATGATACCCGCAACTTCTGTGTGTAGTTTGCCAAATAATTACATTACATAGGTGCTCGCTTGAAAACTTGAATTTGAAGCATGTATCATAATTGACCAAGACATTATAAACAAGTATCTACACTAAACATTTCTCTGCTCAAATGTTCATGTAAGCCAAAATCTCGTTTCAAAATTGTCATTGAAACTTTTGATACTCTCTGATGTGCCAAGCTTGACATTTGTCTGTACCTTAGTCTGCTGCTTCTGCTTCTGCTTCTGCTGCTGCCGCCGCTGCCGAGCCTTCTCCTGGTGATCCACAGAAATATCGACCTGATGTGCCAGGGATCAGTGACCGCCGAACAGGTGAGGTTTGCATAATTTGATAATTTCTGTTCTGTATTTTGAGACCAGCTCTCAGTTTTTTTTCTTCCTAATATTTAATGCTTAACTTCATCAATGTTTGTTCTGTTCTAAGTCTCACTTTGGTGAATAATATTCAGGACATTTATCTTCTGGTCCGAAGAAGAGTGAATTGAAGATTGGCGAGTCCTCTGCCTTTTTCACTTATGTCAAACCAAGCACGGTAAAAAACAATTCCCAAGGAGTTGCTCTTATTGAGGACAATACTAATCAAAATTTGAGGATGGAAGAGAAACTTCAAGTATGTGGCGAGCAAATGCTTAATGATGCCCATTTACAAGAAAATGGGGAGGCATTGGAAATCCACTCACAAGTAGATGACTTCCGTAGCAGTTCTAGCATTCCTGACTCTCTCTCTCTGGAAAGATCTTGCACCCCTCCTATGTCAAGAGAATTTCCCCAAAGAAATTTCAAGGATGATCGGGTGCTTATGCATCAAACGAATGAACCTCAATTAGATGCGTCAAGTTTATCAACACAAAGTGTGTATCCATATTTTATGTCAGGTGTTGTAAATCAAGTTATGATGTCATCATCAGCACAACTCTATCAAAAGAACCTGCATGAGTTGCAAAGCCTTGGAACTTCAGCCATGCTTCCTGGATACAATCATCTTCCCCAATGTCCACCTCACATGTCTGGGATGGCATCATTTCCTTATTACCCTGTTAGTATATGCTTACAACCTGGTCAAATGCCTACCACTCCGTCATGGCCATCATTTGGATCTTCAACGTCAGCTGATGTGAAACTAAATAAAGTAGATAGAAGAGAGGCAGCATTAAATAAGTTTAGACAGAAAAGAAAAGAGCGCTGTTTTGATAAGAAGATAAGGTATGTTAATCGGAAAAAACTTGCTGAAAGGAGGCCTCGAGTGCGGGGACAGTTTGTGAGGAAGGTAAATGGTGTAAATGTGGATCTCAATGGGCAACCTGCTTCTACGGATTATGATGAAGATGAAGAAGAGGACGGTGATGAGCAAGCATCAAGGGATTCTTCTCCTGAGGATGATGCTTCAGGATCTTAATGTCAAGTTGCTGACAAATGAGGTTCCTTGCGTTTCTTAATATCCCTTTCATTTATTAAGCTATTAGTCCGAAGTCTGCCAATGATGCTTCGTTTTTTCATTGAATATGATTGTGTGAGCTTCATTGAGGGACAGATGAGATCAAGCTGCGAGTGCATGAATATATATTGGGAGCACTTCTTCTGCAAGATTCTGAAGGCATATCAGTGTTAGCATTTGATAAAGGATATCACTATGAGATTGTGCATGCATGAGGGCAAAGCTCTCTGATTTTACTATCCCTGTGGTTCAAATCCCAAAGGTCTGGGTAGGTAGCCTTTTTCAAATTTGGAAGGAATGTTGGGACATGCAAAAATTCGTCCTCAGTTCAATTTCTGTAGTGTCGTGACCAAGAGACCCATTTATGTGGGTAGATGTCATGTACATAAGCTATCCTTACTCTGGCATGGTGTAATTGACGAAATTGAAATCAGGCAGCAATGGAGGCGGGCAGATCGATTTGCTAATCTGTTGACTAGGTCTGTGGTGAAGAACATGTACGGAGGTACAATTCCATGCAAAAAAAGAGAAGAAAAAAAGTGAAGCAATCGTTGAAGTTTTTCCATTGCGTTGACTCAATCGTTTGTTTGTTTGTATTTTCTTTATCCAGGTTCAGGGTTCCACCACCATTTGTCTCTTCCTGAATTCTTCTCATCCAGGGTGTTTGATAGAAGTCAAGTCTTAGATTTTACAGTACTTTTGGATTTATGCATTTGAAAGATATTGATTTTAAAATGTGTTTACGTGCTAAAATGAATTTTCTGCAACAATTTGTTGATAAATTCTGAAAAAAACTAAAATGGATGTTGATATCTCCCAAAGCAGAGATATTTTGATGTTTGCTGATCGGATGATTTTTTCTTGAGAAAACCTGGCCGGGCCATTCCAGGCCACGGCCAGAAGTTGCTAGGTCGTGGTTGAATTTTCATGCCACGTACGAACAGCAAACCTTGTATAAAAATATACAATAAGCTTTCATAATTTTATATTTTTTGTCAGAAATAATTCGCGTGGGCGTAATTTTGATGAAAATTCTTCTACCGTCAACGCCTTAGTTGTTTTCTTTTCAAATTTAGGTATTTACAAAAGTTATTTCTCAACAGAGGTTTAAAATTTATTCACTAAAATAAAACTTTTTGGGCGCGCAAGCATTAAAATGACAGTTAATCTAACATGGAAATTTGTATTTTAGGAAATAAAAAGATTTTTTTTAATAAAAAAAACTGATTTTTCTCTTTACTCTTGCTTATGTTAAACCCTAATTTATATCCCTAGAATGCGTTCGCGAATCAAACAGCATAAATTACTTTCAGTTTGCACATTAGTGCATGATTACAATCTTTCAATTATCCACCTTTTAGCAAATTAATGTATCATTGTTTATATTAAAAAAAAGTATTTATGTTTAAACTAGATGAACAATCATTGTTTATCTTTAAAAAGGGAAAAACAATAATTGATCAAATTTGAAGAATCCTGTTCGACCAAGAAAATTAGAAAGTAGGAGATTAGGAGTCATTGACCAAAGAAAAGAGATCTATCGTATAAAATTTGAATTCACGTAAATGACTAGAAAGTTCCCACTTGGAGCATGAGTCGTTGACAAGTTAAACTAATCAAGTGATTTAGTTTAGTTATAATTCATGTGATTATCAGCAATAAAAAGTTTAATTTGTATTAAGATTTTATACACCTTACCTGACAAAAGTTACATATATAATATTAGAATTACATGTTTAGATGAGATCAAATATTATATCAATAAAAATATATCATTCTGTAGTTGGAAAAGATGGCTAACCCTACATATATAATTTTTTTTTTTAATGTATTCAAGTTATCTTTCTTT
>Ga0307517_10005101_pt1 | contig 19950 bp, 11 predicted proteins | sample 23_EM_MG_FD_194515 | JGI IMG/M metagenome (GOLD analysis project Ga0307517, IMG submission 194515) | Populus trichocarpa ectomycorrhiza microbial communities from riparian zone in the Pacific Northwest, United States - 23_EM | ecosystem: Host-associated > Plants > Roots > Unclassified | place... | reverse complement strand
CCCCGCCCCGCGCCGCCAAAGCTCACAAGGCAAACATCAGCTACCTCCAAAGGCTACACTGTGTTTTAGGCTATTAACTAACATTAAGAAACTGCCAAAAACTTGAAAAACACTATTCAAGGAGTTACTTACTTTCCGTTTGCTTATGCCACCCTCGGAATCCAACAACTCATTAAGTTTCTCCTGAACTGAAAACATTACAAGGCATTAATCATTGAAGTATTGCAGACAATACCATCTTGACAAAAAGATCAGTATGAGGATCCTAACCTGCTTCAAAATGGCCATTCGAGGTACTCTCTATTAATTTTTTGGGTTTGATAAGTGGAAACTGAGGTTTGCTGGCTATTGTCTGAACCTTGTTTATGTTTATGAGATTACCAGCAGACTTTCCTTTCTTGATTAAACTAGATTGGTGTGGAGTTTTAATAATAAAACGAGATTTCACAAAAACCCTCTTGTTTTCAGCTGCGGCAGACTTAGACTTCCTGTTAATCATAACATCATCAGGCAATATTTTGGTGGGAGTTGAAGTTGGAGAGGTCCTCAACTTTTCACTGGAATACAAGGATTTGTTCATAGTCTCTTCCATGGAAATCTCTTGCTGAACAGCAGGTGTGGGTTGGCTCATTACATCTTCAGCCTTTGGGGAGGTTTCTACTTGTTGACTGGAAGAAGAAAAATCTCCAGGTAAACCATTAATTTCTGATGCACTGGGTGATAGAGACATGGCAGGGGTTAATTGGCTTGTCAAGTCCTTAATTTCAGTTGCAACCTCCAAGTTCCCAACAGCTGTTTTGAATTCTATTTCCCTGTCTTTTGACAAACCAAAGAAATTGGTTTTGGATATTTTATTTTTTAAGCCACCTCCCACTCTTCCATCTTCAAGCATTACAGGTTCAGGAAATTCTTCATCCGAATCAACTTGATCAACTACTTCAGTGCTAGTTGGATCACCACCAATATAGCCTCGACATTGAGGCGAACCACAATAGCATCTTTTAGCAGCAGCCCCAACAACTCTTACATAGTTATAGTCAAATGTCACCTCTTCGCCCTGCCAAAAACCTATGGTTATGAAAATATAAGATAATCATGCATGTATGTGAAAATGAAAAGGCAGGTGTGTGTGGCTGCGACAAGTGATGCCTTTTATGGTATACATGTAGTGAGGCACTGCAACCTCTGATGCTTTCTCAGAAACTTCTGCCAAGCATCACTGAATTTCTTTTTTTCATCTGTTGTTTAATTAAGAGCCAAGGATAGTTACTAAGCTAAACTATTGTATTGTTGAAGGCTAGTTGTGCTGGGCAATCTTCAATCAATTGATTTGCAAGCAAGTGATTTAGCATAAACAAACTAGGAACGTTGCTTAATCTTCAAAAGGAAACAAAAGAAGAGGAGGCGTTTAAATATACAAATTCCACCCTTCAAGGAAGAAGCTTGTTTCATAATGATTAAAGGAGCCAATGTAACCTCTTTCTATTAGCCAAACACAAAGGTAACAACATGATCAATCAAGTTGGTAATGCCACAATTTATGAACTCCCCACAAATCTACAGTGTAAAATAAACATGTAAATTCCCACAATGACCAATCAATTTTGTGTGGCAATCCAGACAATCATGGAATATAATATTCATATAGATTATCTGCTCAACCATTTCCATCCCTTTAAATGTTTAGCAGAGATGAGCAAGTGGTCGCCAGCTGAAGTAAACCTAAACACTAACAAAATAAAACAATAAGAAAGGCAAAGTGAAAATAAAAGCACATATGCAAACTTTCAATCAGAAAATCCCCTTGATCATCAACAGTTGCATTCCATGATACAATGTGCTTCTATGGTAAGTAGAAAGTAACCGGAGATTGAAAAAAGAAAAAACTATGACAACTGTGGCTCAGATGGAAAAGCACAAGATTAATTAATTTAAGGTGTAAGCATACCATTTTAATGTCCCTCAACGCAAATAATCCAATACAGATTTCTCCATTGACCACCCACTGTAAACAAAAATTTACAAAGTTAAGCAAATAAATTAATTGAGAAATGTTATAATGGATTTGAAAGTTTGGAATTTAAAGGTCACGCAACTGGCACCATACATAATAACATTAAAAGGATACTTGTGCAAGGATAGAAGGTCATTGAGTAAGCCAAAACACTACATAAATCATCCATCGAATAAGAACATTTATATGTCACTCCAAAGTGCAACGAGTACTTGAAGTAAATTAACCAACAGAAACATGTGGCGGGTTAAAGATTTGACACGAATTTTTATCTGTCGGTACATAGTTATCAGCCCTATGTGTGATAAAGATTATGTACACAGATGGACCCAAACGGAAGTGGGACATACTTGAACAAAAAAGAAATGGACCAAAACCATTGAGATCCAAACAAACAGGGCATGTTGTCCAAAGAATATTTTAAAGATTTCTGTTCAAGGTTTCTAAACACTATAATCTCTTACATTTAAAAATAAATAATATAATTTAGTTCCATTGTCCCATAAAAATAGACCCTTAGATAAATAATAATAATAATAATAATAAAGCCTCTTTGTTGACGAAGAATGCGACAAAATTAATTTGACTTAACCTTTCCAATTGCTCCAATCACAGATAATATTTAAAGTAAATTCTTTCTTGTTCTTTTGAGTGGAGAACATATATCATGTTTAATATGTAACCAATCAGAAAAAAGGATAGTTTAGAGAAAGGAGCGAAATTCAAAATTTGATTTCTACATATATTAACATATATTGTGGGAAATCCTGAAATCCAAATGGATGGTGCAAGGGGACAGTGAATCTACAAAATGTCCATAGCACAAAGCCTAAGCCTCGGAAGTCCGGGCACAAAAGAAGCATGGACATGTATCCAAAACATGGCCAATAGCCCTCTCAGTGGTTTCCTACCAGCCTTCTGAAACCAAATTATACTATAAAACTAATTAATAACTTGTGAAAAGAGGGTCCAAAGACTGCGGTCTCCTCTACGAAAAGTGATGTCAATTCTACACCGAAGATAATGAGGGGGTGGCTAGTAGGAACTCTGGGATCTAAAGATTAAAACATCTTCCTGTTTGTCCAAAGTGAATAATTGCATTAAACATTTGTATAAATTAGTCCCACATAGATCAAATTGAAGGCAATGGCTATTGCAGTTGGTATGCTGTCATTGCCTCACAGAATATGTCTCTGTAAGATGGTGCTATGCATCCCAAATGTGGGAAATTGCATTACCTTACACCAGACAAATTGTCTGACATTTATTCAAAACTGACAGAAGTAGGTATTTGTGACATTGATTTTTCCAATTTAGTAGGTATCCAGTTTGGCATGATTCAAGTGCCTCGTAGGCAAAGGTTTTGTGAGCTGCTGCCATGCATCCCCATGACTAAAGTCAACTCATTAATCATTTTTTAATTCTTAAAATTTTTCAAATACTAAAAAATAGTTAAGCTCTTCATCATTGTGGCTCACAGGTTTCTGGATTGACATCAATGGGGATTCTTGGCCTGTGCCAACCCAGCTATAAGGAAAAGATGAAAAGATCCAGAGAAAGAGGTGCAATAGAGAGAAGTGAAAAAAAACAGAACTTCAGCAGTAGACTTGGGAATATAGTCCTGAAGAAACAGTGCATCAGAAATTGAAGAAATAAAAATCTCCATCAATGACTCAAAGCTCAAGAATGCATATTCAAAGTGCATCATCCAACCATAACAATGTGCAACGAAGTGTAAAATATGAATCTCATTAAATAAATGAAAAAAATGAAGAGAGGCATGTATCAAAATTAATCACCTTTTCAGTACGACAATTAGGATCACAACTATGATTAATAAAACGCCCCAAATTTCCCTTCGCACATGCGTCAATTACCTGAAAGGAGGGAAAATGTGGATTACAAAACAGCATGAAACAATTGTGGCGAGATAATTAGATATATATATATATATATAAACCAGCGGACATCGAACAAAACTATAAATCCATTCAACATAGAGAAATGAGACAAAAAATAAAACAAGTCATTGCAAGAAAATTATATGGTACATCTGGTTAAAGGTGCATCATTAGTACCAAGCAGAAGTTAGAAGTTAATATTTGAAATCATAAAATGATTGTTATTTTAGTGAACTTTCAAGCGATGATGTCAGCAATCAAAGGACACCTAACACATTTATAAATAATCTCTACAAATCTAACAATTAGAGGGCCCAGGTGCATCAGATACCTCTTGGCAATTTTAACCAAACATATAAACTGAAAAGTTGATAAGGCAGTAGATACTAAATAGTGTAAATAATGCCAAAAGTTCTGTCTGGTGACAAGTTAGATATAAAGACCTGGAAACTACCACCAGTACTTTCATCACAGCATTTAGAAGCTGCCTCAGAATCAGATGCATATGCCGTGGATCATTGGCTTTCAATTCCAGTGTTTTAGTGTTGATTAAAGCAAATTAACTTGTAAATAATGAAAGAAATATTATTAAAGAAGAAGAAGAGCTTCAGCAAACCTCACTGCCATCCAATGTCATGAAGTAGAAATGTTTGTGACCCTTGGAAGCATAATCTTTTTGCCTTGCTTCATAAGCATGCACATCAAGCACCTGAATGAACCTATATTAGAAATTTGGAGGAAAGAAAATAGAAAGAAATTTGCATGCGCATTTTGAACTAAATCTTTCTTTTGGTGGAATAGCCATGTATGCATGTGGATAGTGCGAGAGAGATCAAACTATCACAAAAAGGCATATTAACTTTAATTATTGAGCACTAGTTGGATAATCCAAATGTGAATTGAATTAAGCTGATCTCAGAGTTGGCCAGGAAAGTATACATCCATAGAAAGTTTTGAAGTGATCTAGTACCACTCACCTAATATGATCATGCATCAAACATATTATATGCAAGTAAACTAGCATCAAAGAAAACCCGGTATGCCTATGACTTCCAACATTGGCTCAAAGCCCAACTCATGACAAAGTTCATATCTGATCAGCAGCCTACAAAAAATTAAAAGAAGTTACCTCTCCAACGTATTCAATAAGGAATTGCCCTCTGGATATATCCTCATCCAATCGCAGTCCAAAACCTTTCTTCCCACATCGCTCCCATGTCATTTTGGCATAATTGCGCTTTTGGAACTGCAAAATGATACTTAGACTAATTTTTTTAGAAAAACAAATACTATTATGAGAAGTGAAATAATTATTACTATCTGCGAAAGGTAAGCTATGTAACCTGTTGATTTGAGCAATGGTCCCCACATGGACAGGTTCCTTGAACACACTCAATATTAAGCATTCGATTCAAGCATTCATCTCCACAACCTAACCGACCGGCCACAGGTGCTTTGCAGTAACAAACCATGATCTGTTTAAAAAATATGGAAAATTTTGTCAAAACATAAAATTTAGAGAGGCCATGGCCTAAACAAACATTCCAAAAAAGTTGCTCCTTTTACCAACCTAATGAGTGTTAAAAAAGAAATATCTGGATTTACACAGATCAGAAATGGTGGAATGGGGGGGGGGGGTTGACAATTTGAGCAAAATACATGTTAAAGATTTAAAAAAAAATTCTGTGCCCACTGGGTATATTAGAATGTAAGAGTCAAGGATTGATACCTACAATACCTAGGTGTGTCCATGCTACTAAATAAATACAGGAAGTCTCTAGTAATAAAAAACACAATGACAGACAAATCGCAAACAAGAATACAAACAACTTTATAGCGGGGAGAGAATCATGTCAATTATGCTTCTTCAAAAAACAAAAATCTAAAAAACGATGGATTGACACTTATCCTAAAACTAGTGATATCATTTACTCTTGAAGGAAACCACAGGAAGATACATGGATGCAGACAGTTCAGCACAATCACACCTACTAAAACTAGGAATGAAAAAACACCATGAATAGCAGAGGCACTAGCAAAGTTGGAACATTATAGATTGGTACAGAACAACAACAGCATCCAAGGGCAAAACCAAAGGCACACAAATGTCAGCATCATAAGAAAATAAATTAATTATCAAGGAAGATCGTTTCTTTGTAGCATTAGAAGTATAAAGCAGATTTCTAAAAGAAAAGGATAGTACAATTGTCATGTTAGTGATTGTGGATAGCCTAAGCCATGATTAAGATTAATCATCGTCAGTAACAATCATCCTCAAAGGGGTGTGGTTTTGACCTAGGATAGCACACTTCATGGATGAATGTATGTGTTGATCAAATATGTTGCATGACACAATAACATTTGCACATTTTTTATTCAGATTGCAACAGCAAACTATCACCCTCTCATACTCGGCACTTTTCAAAATATTTTCTAATTCATGACATTTTTCCCAGAGTAACACAATTCCTTGAGACATACACTAATCTAGATCTATATGAGAACCAACGCTACCAAGTTCATAAACATATTTTCTTGCTAATTTTACCACTTTCATGTTACAGTACTAAACTAGCCAGGTCTAAATGTGAGCCATTATGTATGATAGCCATCAAGACATCCCAGAAACCAAGCCCATAGCCATCTGAGATAGTGTTTGACTTGCCATAACTCAACATTAGGTGCACACATGCTGCTTAAGACAAAGCACATGTCCTTCCTGCCAGCTACCACTTAACAAAAAGATGCAATTCTCAAAATCTAATGCGAGTCAGATCACAGCAATGCATAATTATTGTAACATTGATAGGCAAAAATAAAATTGATTCAAATTCAGACCTCATCAATAGTTTGAGTTTTACGGCTACGGTGCAGAAACTGATTGGTAGTGATGCGTGTAAATTCATACTCCTTGGAAACTATAAAAGAAGTAAAATATCATGTTAGGTGAAAAGGTGAAACCCTTATGAATCAAAGCACAGGCCCTGCTTCAAGCTTGTGTTTGATCTTGCTTCTCTTCTATGCCTACCAAATGCTTCATACCTGATGTCTGTCTACATTCCAATTCCATATAATTTGAAGGGGCATCGCAACCATCCTCATCAACATCTGATATGCCCAACTCTGCATTTATTTCTGCATTTGACTTCTCTTGGGGGAAGGAGCAATCAGCAAAGGCTTTATTCATGTTGTCCTTGCAGATCCTAAGAAATCAAAAGAAAAAAGAACAGATGACAATGTTAGAGAATCGAAAAGGAGACAGTGAGAAAGGAGGGAACAGAAGAAGGAAACAATTAGAAAGAAGGGAACAGAAGAGGGAAGCAGTAAGGAAGGAGGGAGTTGGCAGAAATGTTTGTAATGCTGGAAGGCAGCTCCCTCTTACACTCACACCAAAACAAGATGACTTGAGCTTTCAAATTGAGATCATAAGAGAAACCATACATATCATTAATTTTTGCCAGCTCAGTAAGTTGCATGGCCTTAAAAGAAATATGGAAGCTATTCATCCTCAAGAAGCAATACCCAAATATCAATTTCATTGGAACCAAAGCTGAGAAAAGAAAGTTTGGAGCACACACAGACTCCTAGCCTAGTCGAGCAAGATTGAGTACAAGGTCCATGGGACTATTGCATAGTTGATTCATGCCCAAAAAGGAGAAATAAATTGATTGAAAGAGTGGCCATCTTTCTCCTTGACCAAAGCAAACTTAATCAAGCAGGTAAGAAACATATGGTTGAGACTCAAGCCAAGATATTTGATACTTGTATATCCTCGGAAATTTCAGAAGTCCTTTTTTTACCTGTCTTACCTGTACAACTAACCCTATTTGAGAGGCTAAAGAGCCCGTAAGGTCAAGCCGTTTTCGGTCAACTGTCCTTCAGAGGATACATGTCGCAAGCATGAAAGTTGATAAAAGTTGCATTTGAATGTCTGTATCGTGTGTCCTAGTAGTGGCAAAACATCAGTCCACTTTTTTTTTTTTTTTTGCACTGCTTTGTCCCAAGGAGTTCATGGAATAGGACTTTGGCGATTAGCGATTACTGTGTATGTCCAAAAACCATGGAAATGCTGTTGTATATATATGTTTTCTAGGTTTGAGGAGAGATAAAAATGGCAAGATTTTTGAACTTGTACAGTGTTTGTATTGAAGCTCAAATGAAGAGATGCTAAAAAAACAATCAGCAAGAGTCAACAAGAGAATTTTTCAATTATTCAACCAACTGTCTTTGGGATCACCGGGTAATCATGCCCACTGCATGGTGTTCTGCTCTGGAACATTTAAATACCCTTAGTTCTTTTTCAGAATGATTTGATGGCTCCTGTGGATTAAGATTCTCATGCTAATTTGGAAGAGCTCTTAACCTCTTCATTGAACCTAAACTCGTGCTAATAAAAAAAAAATTTCTTAAGCAAATAAAAGGAATAGATATGTAAAGGGGTGTGCATGCAGCAGAAAAAGTTAAAAAAACTGCAAGATAAATAAAATGACTTGTAGGGTGAAAGATAAAGTACCATTGGCAATGTGTTTGACTAATAGATTCTACAAGTCGAACTGGAATACGCCGCCATTTAAGACAATCATCACAGCGAACCCAAGCATTATCTGGGGATAAATTTTGCTCCATTACACCACTTGACGGCGTGTCCAAATCAGCTACCTCTTCTGCAGCAGTATCCTCAACAGCATCAATTTTTCCATTTTCATCTGCAGTATGATTACAGCGATACTTCATGTCAGAGCAGAATGCTTCTTGACCTTTGGTATAACAAAAGGGTATATTGAGTGCCATGAGGGCATGACTGCAAAACCATAAAAAAATCAAATCATGCAACATAAACAATTCAGTACCTATTTCTGGATCATCATCAACTTTGTAAAAAACATGATCACAAACACTCTTCCCCTTGGCTTTGTTCTTTTTAACTGACTTCCTATTGTTTCCTCTATCCTTGCAACCATTTGCCCTCCGGCTTTTTGCAGAGTCGGAGACTTTGGACCTTCCCTTGTTCACTCCATTTCCCCTGGATTTAGTTGAAGGAAGAGGATTCTTTGAAATCTGTGATTCTGATGACCTAAGCTCAGCATCCAGTCCACCAACACATATTTTAGTTTCCATACTGATTTCTTCTGTCAAAACCTCTCCAGAGACTTCAAGTTCAGTCTCTCTTGACAAAGGTACCTGTTCTGCGGAACATTCTTTACTGCTTGGTGTGTTGATCAAACCATTCACACTGCTGGATGAAGTAAGAATCTCAGTAGAGGAAAGGCCATCAGCCTTTCTCTGCCTGCCCCCACGTTTCTTTGCCAATTTAACTTTGTTTAAGCTTGCCGCAGCAGGTGAACAGTTAGCGGCTTGAGGGAGCCTTTCTTTCTTTTTTCCCCTCCTTTTACCATTACCCCCTTGATCTGTAGCAAAAGCCTTAGAAGAAGACAGAACAGCATCATGAAAATCTTCTGGACATCGTGCATCGACTTGGCCCTCGGCAACTAAATTGATAACTTCTGAATCTGGTGAAGTTCCAGGATCTGTATACCTCTTCTCAGTTGTTGCTCCCAGTGCTTCAACCTCTGTATGGAGAGGAACCCCGATATAATCTTCCACAGTATCTCCAGGTGACTTTTCAAAAATCACCATGCCCTCCATATCTTTGTTTGCAAGATTTACATCCATGCCATAAGGATCGCAATGTAACTCTGCCTTCAACTTAATATCAAAAGACTGAAGCTGTTTTCCAGCTCCCTCTTCAGCCACATTATCTTCAGCATAATGGACTAACTTTGACATTTCAAAACTGGTTTCCTGATATGACTCAACCCCATAATTGCTTACAAGTTCAGCAGATGCTTTTGTATCAATTACCTCTGGGATCATAATCTTCGGATTAGCTTCAGTTTGACAAGCTTCTTTTCCCACTTTAACTTTCAAACGAATGCAACTAGCTGAAGCACAGCCTTTCTTGCTAGACCTTTGTGACCTTCCACCAGCACGATTATTCCGCTTTCTGCTTCCTCTGCCACCCCTTGCTTTTTGTGATCCATTATTCTCAATTTCATCAAGTCTGGGACCATCAATCATTGTAAATGCATGTGTAATATTCCCCAACAATCCCCAAGCAGAAGACCGAGCTGGTTTGGAGAAACAGCTTCGCTTCCTTGTCACACTTTTGAAGACAGTCTCAATACCTAGATGAAGGTTTGGGACTTTGGTTGTATTTCTAGATTTCCTTGCAGCCCTTTTTGTCTGGGCCTTCCGGCTTGATTTGCGTGCTCCATTGCTCCTTTGTGAAGATGGTGATGCAATGTCATGACACTTGGTTTCAGAAACACTATCAATGCTGACATGATTCTTTGCTTCATTGACCGTCTCTCCCGAACAGTCACCTGCACTGTTAGAGTCAATAGCACCATGTGGTGATACCTGGGCATATATATCAGCTCCTATCCTGGCTGAGGCATCGCTTTCCTGCTCTGGAACCCTCTCTATAGCTAGACCATTGACAACCTTAGAATCTAGTTCACTTGGTATCAGCTTCTGCTCATCATGATAAACACTTTCTTCTGGCAAACCAGTCATGGGCATTAATTTCAAGGTCCTCTCGAGGCCCTGTGATGACAACAACCAATTGGAAGTAGTAGTATCTGTCGCATCTAAAGCATCACTTGTTTCCTCCATAACCCCTCCTGCAATGAGACAGCTAATGATCTGATCACCCTTCTGGTCATCCGGCTGAAGACACTTGCTTGGTGGACATGTAACAGTTGTTGATTCCAAATGCATTCCATGGTCAAGTGAAGGCAATATTTGGTCTTGATTATCAGTCTCTAACCTAGTTAAAAGAACACTTCTTTCTTTTGGAACCACAGTAGGAGACGTACCATCATACTGCTTGTCCAGTTCAACACCATAACCATTCACTGAAATTAATCCAGCAGGGATTTCACAGCCTGACAAAGGTCCTATTTCATTATGAGTAGCAGTCTCTATTGCAGCTAAACCATCACTTTTTTCTTCCATGAATCCTTCCATACTAATACTCTCTGTCCCAGCTAAATCATTGTTTCTCTCTTCCATGGTCAGCACCATAGAGGTGCTCCTGTCTTGCTTGTCCTTCTCAACACCATTTCTAGGCAAACGCTCAGCGGGCATTTCATATCCCAATGAAGGCAATATGTTTTCACAAGTATCAGCAGTCTTTGTTGCCACTAAACCATCACTTTTCTGTTCCATCACAGCTTGAAGGTCTCTATTCTCTAGCCCAGTTAAATTGTCAATTTTCTCTTCCATAACTGCTTCTTGAGAGGTACCACAAGCATGCTTGTACTGTTCATTGCCATCACTAGGCAAACCTTTTTCTGGTAGTAGTTCTGCAGGCATTCCTTGACCCGATGAAAGCACTATTTCATGATGTATATCATCAAACTCTATTGGAGCTAAGCCACTACTATGTTGTTCCATGACCCCTTGAACACTGACATTCTTATCATCCCTCTGGTCATCTTGTTGATCACCATTTCTGCTCCAATCCTTTGCTTGCATTAATTCTGTTGGCATCTCACTGCCCAGTGAAAGAACTATTTCATCAGAATTAACAATCTTTATTGCAGCTAAACCATCATTTTTCTCTTCCATAACCCCTTGAACACTGCCACTCTCATGATCATTCTGGTCATCTTGTTGATCACAATTGCTAGTCATATCATTCCCAAGTATCGATTCTACAGATGTTTCACATGAGGTTGAAGGCACTACTTCATCGGAAGTATCAGCCTCTACTGTAACTAAACCATCACTTTCCTCTTCTGTAACACCTTGAACACCAGTTTTCTTATCATCCACTCGGCCATCCTGTTGATCACAATTTCTCTCCAGCAATTCCAAAGACCTTTCACAGTCTAGTGGTCCACCATTCTTGACTCCAAGCCCTGCTTTTTCTTCCCGGGATCTATCCGTTTCCCCATTACAATCATCTATCCCACTTTGCCTCTCATCCAAACAACCCCCAATAACCCCAGATTCATCCTCCAATAATTTCCCTGCTGTCAAACCAACCACACTCTCCCCCTCACCCGTCAACCCAATTCCCATATCAGCTGACACAGCCTTAACATCACTGTGGCTGGCACAAACAACATTATCTTTCTGAGACAAGTCCACAAACCCATCAGTCGCACTAGAGGGTTCCACATTAGTATCAATTAGACTGTGAGCAGTCTCCAAGACTGGCAGCTGCTCAGAATCCTTGATAAATTCCAAGCACGAATGCTGCTCGGTGGCAGCAAGAGTCAAGGGCTCGTGTGGCTCAAACGAATTCTCACACGCCCCCATTCAGTATACCAATTCTTTTAACCCAATTAAGACGCACCCATCTCTAAGACAACAATAAAAATAAAAATAAACCAAAATTACACCAAATTGCAGCCAACCACAATGCACGAGCCTAATCGCCCCCAAATCAAAAAGAAATTAAGAAACCTAGCCTCTGTTTCATTCACTCACCATCTCCCTCAAAACAAAAGCAGCAAAAACCGGCAAAACAATACCTTGGTCAAAAGCTAGAAGAGAAAAAACCCTAGAATCCACCTTCTCTGCAAAAGCAAAAGCCTGTATAATAAGTCCAAGGATAATGCAGATATATAAAAAAAACAATTAACGAATATATAAATATTTAGCACCCATATCTTTTTTGAAGCACAGAAACAAGGATTATTAGAGAAGCGAAAAAAACCTCTGTGTGAAGAAGAGATGTATCGGGCCGTTGAAGAACTGAAAGAGAAGGGTTGTTTTTTTGTTTTATTTTATTTAATATAAATATATTTTTTTTTCGGAGAGAGAAAGAAACAGAGAGAATTGCTAATGGAGTTGTCAAAGGAGGAATAGGACGCACGGGAAGGAAAAGCGAGGGGGTAGCCGGAGAGAGAAATATAGAGAGAGGAAAAAATGTTATCGATTTTCCTTTCTTTTTTTTCTCTCTCTCTTTTATAATGGCTTGGCTTTGTAATGGCTTGGCAGTAACCGTTTCACCCCTACTCGCCTGCGTTTGGTGAAATGAGATATTATGTGGAGATTTTTCGACACTTGTCATTGAAAGTGGCTTTTTTGTCATTTTGTTAGATCGATCATTTCATATGCCTTTTATTTAGCTCCATGTAAGAATTAATTCTGGTTATTTTTTAAAATAATATTTTTTATTATTATTTAAATTTTATTTTTAATATTAATATATCAAAATAATTTAAAAGTATTAAAATAATTAATTTAAAACAAAAGGATATTTTTTTGAAAAATATGAGCACCTCGTAGTGCAAAACATGCTCCAAATAGTCTCTAGATTTTGTTATTTATTTTACCATGTTCATTCGAAGTGAACAGGATTTAATTCTACGAGCGATTGGATATGAGAACTTTAATTCCATGTAAATTTTTCTTTGAAAAATTAAGATTTTTTGAAAAAAATAGATAAAGGTGCTTGTGAGTCCAATAAAAAATTAGTTTATATATTAAGGTTACGTTTGGGAACGCGGCTGCGGCTGCGTTCCCAAAAATTTTGAAATTTTTTTTTTTTTACTAAAATTTAATATGGTTTGTATGTTTTGGATCGTTTTGATGTACTGATGTCAAAAATGATTTTTAAAAAATAAAAAAAATCATTGGCATGCATTTTGGCACGAAAAGTTATTTAAAAAGCACCCGCAACCACACTGTCAAACACGACCTAAATACGTGGTTTACGCTAAACCATGGGCTACACAAAATAACATGGATTGTCAAGTCATGATAATTCTATAAAAAAAAAACAAACAAATAAAAAATATGATGGTCAATTTCCAACTATCCAAATACATAAGGATGAAACCGAAAAAAATAATAAAAAGTACCAAAAAACACATTAGTAAAAATATGGGTAAGTTTGTCAAACCCCGAATATGATAACATGATATAAGGCAAACGGGTTAAATTATAAAATTCAATTCTTAAACCAACTCAATGTTAAAACTGAAACAAAAAAATATCTAATCTTACAAAAGCAACCCAAAATATAGACCTGATTTAAATCGAGTTAACCTGCTAAACTCATGCTTTAGGTTATGAGACCTGGATATATAACTCTATAGAAAGGAAAACAAAAGAAATCATGAAACTCAATTTTAGAACAGATTGAATATTGAATGATGAAATTGAAAAAGAAAATCAGTGTAAAAGATATATAAAAAGGGACTTAAGTCAATATAAGCTAACCTTTCAAACTTATGACCTCGATCATAAGACCGTGATCATCCCTTAAAAAAATCATAAAAATCAATTCCTAACCAATCCAATATTGAATGATAAAGTTGAAAAGAAATAATTTTAAAAAGGATCCAAAGCAAAAAAAAAATAGCAATGAAAAGAATGAGGATCAAATTTGATATAAAAACAAAATGACAAGATACCCTTTGATTTTGGGTAGGCTAGCGTGAATCCCGGGAAGAGAAGAAGAAACAAATGTCGTCAAAGCCCTACTAATATGTTACGCCTCTCCCAAAAGTCCTCGTTGTGCTGCTTCTAACGCCACCAAGAAAATCAGTATTTGATCTCTAGAGGAAGCTGTAAACGCTGCCAAAACATGGCAGTTTGTCTCCACATGTTAGCGCATATATTGCAAGCATTAGCCAAGTTGCCCTACCCCTTGATTTCACCCGTCATATTTGTTTTAGTTTTAGTTTTAATTTTGGCATTATTTCACATCAACATAATTTTATTCTATTTTTACAAATCAAGCATTAACCGAGAGACAAGATTCCCCCACTATATTGCAGGATCCCCTTACCCAAGCAACCAAAGCAGACTATCAAGTGAAATTTTAAATAAAGACGATGTGAAATGATCAAGTTAAAAAAAAAAGGTTAAGTAACAAAAAAAGATAAAAAGAACATTAAATTTGCCTCAAAATGAGCAAATCATTCCCTGACTACAGTTAAAAAAAAACAAAGAGATTCGACATTTACTTAAGCTCTAAATTTGATCCCTTAAACTCTAATTCTTTTAAATTAATAAAATTTTATTTTATTTTACCAAAAAAAATGACAATATATTTCCTCAACACCACAAGATCCCTATACATGGGCATAAAAGACAAAACACCAAAATCAATCCTAAATCAAAGCAGTGTTAAAGGACCAAATAAAAAGTAAATAGAATTGAGGGACAGAATAAATAAGATTAAAAAAGAGAGATAAATTATTATGCGAATTCATAGTGATATCTCTCACAATCTACAAGAGATTTATGATCTTTTTTATTTTTTATTTTTAGTTTTAGCAACAAAAAAGACACTGAGCATTTGTTTAAGCTTTGAATTCGGTCCTTGAAGCTCTAATTCTTTTAAATGAATGAAATTGAATTTTATTTTTCCAAACCAAGCATTAACCAAACAACTAAACATTTTATCGACACCATGAGATTCCCAACACAGGTATAAAAGACAAATCACCAAGATCAATCTCAAATCAATGCAATGTTAGAGGACTAAATAAAAAGAATAGAGAATTATGGGAACAAAATGAAAAATAAGATAAAAATAAATAAATAAATCAATATATGAATCCACAATGGTCTCTCTCATAATTTATAGGAGATGTCTTAACTCTTTTAGTTTTTTTATTAATTAATGTAAAAAAATAAATTGAAGTTGCTAAGAGTGAGTTTCCAAAAGTATGGAAAAATTCTCGATAAATCTATGGATTTTTTAATGAAAAAAAATGCTTATGATATATTTCTTAACTTTATCCCAACAAATACATTATACATAAAAGAGCATGACATGGTCTAGATTTATGGGTTTTTACTTAAAAGTTTTGAATAGTTATGAAAAATCACTCTCTTTATGTTATTTGAATATTAATTGTTTGTTTGGTTTAAGAAAATAAAATGCATTTGAAAAAATAATTGTGAAGTGACAACATTAGAGAAATTGATGTATAAGGATATTTTAGAAAAAACGTTATTTGTTTTCTTAGATATTTTTATTTTTTTCTATTAGTTTAGAAAATTAAATATTATGCTTAATAATTTTATTTTTTCTAGATTGTTTAGGACTCTTATTACTTTCCTTTACTTTTAAGACCTAATTTGTTTAGATTGGGTTTTAGTTTTATCTAAGGAATTATAAGCCTTTTAAATAGAAGACTCCTGAAAGAGAAATATTCAATAATAAAATCATAAATTAGGCTTCTATATAACAACCTTATTTGGCTTTAATTTGCCTTTTCTAGCTTGATGTTTTCTTATATTGCTTCTATTTGTGTCAGTTGGTATAAAAGCCTAATGATCTCGGATGTTATTTGCTTATTGTGTGCTTGAATAACAATGATTGAAAGAGATAGCAAAATAAGATGTGCTTATATATGAGGGGATGAAGAGGTTTTCCTTCGAGAAAGAGACATTTAAAAATTAGTGATGGAAAACATGCATAGATGAATTGCAAAATTGAAAATAGGTGTTAAAAAAATGATGATAAAAGACAAGCAAAGATAGATTACAAATTTGATTCATTAGATAGAGAAGGTGAGGACATTGAAGGATCTTGAGAAGAGTGATCCTGAATCCATAAGTAATTTTTCAATTGTTTTAATACATTTGTTTGGAAAATGTGGAAAGATATAGGTTTATAAGTGTTATTATATGAAAGGAGTAAGAATTTTTCAAAGAGAAAAGAAAAATCTTCACTTTCTTTCTTAGGTTAATTTCAGCTAAAAGAAGAAGAAAATTAGAAAATTGAGTCTTGATAATATTATTGAGAAATCTTGTCAAATTGAAGATAATTGATGTTGATAGGTTAAATTGAATAATAACTTTTGTAATAAATAAATAAATAAATAATTCAAAAAGAGGGTTTTATTCTCCTCGAATTAAATGTTTAATTAAGATTAATTAAGGGTGTTGGATTTAATCAATAAATATATAATTGGTATTAGAATTTTAGTGGTTCAAATGAATGAATAATGACATAGTAAATTGTGTTGGTACAGAGAAGGCCGCAGAACCTAATCAGTAATAAGGGACCTCTTCACGCGTACATACACTAAGTAGGTGTTTGACACCTTGAAGTAATTAAATAGCTTACTTTAAATGATTATAGAAGAAATTTTTGTAGATTGTAATTTTAGTATAAAGTTAAAAAAAGATAAAATAATGCTCTGTTGAATGAGCGAGTCGAGGAGATTATTTCCTGGTTATTGTGAATAATGCCTTATTGAATGAGCAAGTCAAAAGGTTATTTCCTGGTTACTGGAAATAATGCCCTGTTAAATGGGTGAGTCAATAAGATTATTTCCTAGTTACTGGAAATAATGTTCTGATGAATGGACATGTTAAGAGAATTAACTTCTGGGTTAATGAGATAATTATTTGGTGTAATAGATAAATTGCGAAATTTAATCGATTTGTATTGAAGTTAAATATGTGGGTTTGTTGGAGACACTCTTAATATTTTTTTCTATATTTTATCCTTTAATCCGGAAAAGAATTTATGAAATTATTAAATTACTAAGGATATGATAATTCTTTTAATGATGTGAGAATTACTTCAATGTTCATGAATATTTATTCCTTAATCAATTATTTGTTGAAATGTGCAATTTTAATCATGTTTAATGTGATCATGTTTTTAGGTACTTCGCACCCTCGTACTGAAAAGTAGATGCATGGATAAATAATTTTGTTAAGTGATTGATGCAATTGAAAGAACTAATATTTTGTTGTAATACATTTTCATGTTTAAGAATTGTAATGTTTAACTTAACTTATGTATGATATAATTTATGATGTTATTATTAAGTTGAATTATGGTTGGTTGTTTGTATATTTGAGAACAATTATTTAAAAAAAAAACACAAACAATGCATGCTATGAATTAATTAGTTTTAAATAATTGTTCTATAGAAAAAAAGAAATGAGATATTAATATATGCTTGAGTTTTCAAAGTCCAAATGATGGGATGAAAATTGTGATTGATATTACAGGTTGAGAAATAATTGAGTCGATAACTTGGTATTGAAATAATACAGAAAAAACTCTGCCGAAATTTCATTAATATATATATATATATATATATATATATATAATTTGGTAACCACGAATATATATCATATAATTTGAGTTTATATAATTGGAGTTATTACAAACTCATACTACTTCGCTTAAACTAATTTATGACTCTTCAACTTCCTGTTATATAAAATATAAGACAATCTTGTATTTTTTTTTTTAGATAGAGAGTTTTTAGTTTCACAAAAACATGCCAACCAAAAATTATTTGAGAATAATATATATATATATTGGTAATCACGAATATATATTATATAATTTGAGTTTATATAATTGGGGTTATTACAAACTCATACTATTTTGCTTAAACTAATTTTTGACTCTTCAACTTCTTGTTATATAAAATATAAGACAATCTTGTATTTTTCTTTTTTGAGATAAGAGTTTTTAGTTTCACAAAAACATGCCAACCAAAAATTATTTGAGAATAATTTTTCATTCATCCATATTTTTTTTAATTATGTTAATATTTCTTGTTAAAGAACTTATGTTGAAGAATAATTGTTAACAAAGTTTTAACCATAAAAGTGGGTGGAAAACACTTGACATTTAACCTTAAATTTATCAATTAACCATGGTTTTGAAACAAATTTACTAACAATTCCCTATATAAATGAAAATTATCTGACTAGTTGAAAAAACCTTTAAGATTTGTAGAGAGATAGTGATTTAATGGATCACTATATGATGATAGATAGCTTTTGACTTTGAACCTTTTTTAGTAAAATACTATCAAATTTATTTGGTTAAATAGTGAACATAATATATTGAACTATTCAGCTTTCTATGTAGACCATGACAACAATACTCACATAGTTCTCTACCTAAATATTTTATTTGGTTCTCACGATTGTGTTTTTTGAACCTGAGTAACCCTATATTTATGAGTGCTTTAGAGAATTCTATATTTTTTTTAATTCTTAAAGAAATAGCTATATTTTTCACTAATATAGGTGATCTTTTATTAAAAATATTTTGTTATACTCTATTTAGTATACAAAGATACAAAAATCATTCAGAGCATAACTTATCCTTCATCACGCAACAACTAACATCTTTGTCATCATTAGAACAATGAAGAAATTAATTAATTTTCAAGTGCTTAAGAATGTTGTGTGACTTAGTTTTTTCTTTAAACCTAAATTTTGGAATCTTCAATCAACTAGATAGGGGTATAATTATCAACCTTTTTCATTTTTAAAGGTTGTAAGTCTATTCTCTTTAATGAATTATGTACAAGCTCTATCAATAAACTTTTAGTTAGCAAATCCATAATATTTTCCTTTGGATAAACCAATGCAAGTAATTCCATTTGAGATAGTGTTTAATGGCATTATGTGTATGACATATATGTCTAAACTTACCATTATACATACTACTTTGTGCCCTTTCAATTATAGACTGATTGTTGCAATGGACACAAATTACTCACATTGATTTTTGCTAACATAGAATCTCCTTTACAAAATTATGAAGTCACTTGCTTCCTTTCCAGCTTTGTCAATAACAATAAACTTTGATTTCATCATGGATATTATGATACACATTTGCTAAGAGGATTTATATGACATAGATGTTCCATCAAGTATGAAGACATATTTATTAGTGAATTTTGAATCCTTAGTGTTTGATATCCAATTTATACCATTGTATCCTTCTAGTATCTTCGAATAACCATTTTAGTATAACCCATGGTCCAAAAAGCACCTTAAATATTTGAGTTCTCTATTTATTGTTTTTAAATGATCCATACTCGGATTACTGATAAATCTAATCAATTTGCTAAATGAGTATGCAATATCAGGTATTGTGCAATTTATAACATCACCAAGCTCTCAATAGTTCAAGAATATTTCAATTGATTTATTTCTTTTCCTTTATTTTTAGATAGAAACACACTTATGTCCATTGATGTTTTAATTGTGCTATTGTTATATTTAGAAAAT
>Ga0307517_10005100_pt1 | contig 19953 bp, 30 predicted proteins | sample 23_EM_MG_FD_194515 | JGI IMG/M metagenome (GOLD analysis project Ga0307517, IMG submission 194515) | Populus trichocarpa ectomycorrhiza microbial communities from riparian zone in the Pacific Northwest, United States - 23_EM | ecosystem: Host-associated > Plants > Roots > Unclassified | place... | reverse complement strand
CTCGTAGAGACCTCCTCACAAGACACCTGCGAACGTGTCGGAAGGCGTGAGTAACGTCGTGTTTTTCGCTGGGTGGTGCTAACGTAATACATCCTGCGTGGATTAGGAGGGAATGTGCCGCCTGCGCCGGGGAAAAAAAGGAGTGCGACCTCCAGCGACCGTGTGGCACATGCAAGGCTGAAAATCGTGAATGCGTATCAACGCCCAGTGCTCATGCCCAAAGATCCGCTCGTCAGGATGGTCTTGGTCAGAAAGGTTCGGCCTCGGGGAACACCCCCCCCTCGCCGGCCGATGACTCGTCCACGGACGGAATCGTGGCGAATAGCATCAGCGATGCCTCGTCTCTCTCATCAAGCTCTTGTTCACACTTGGAAATCCACCCGTATTCGCTTGTTTCTGATGCGATGGTGGCTTCGTGGCCACCGTACGTCTACACTGCTGCGCCAGAAGATTCGATTGGGGATGAAGCCGAGAAGTACCAGGCTCCCACCGAGTGGACTTCGCCAACGGAAGCTCAATATTTGCGATACAGTACGTGACCCGGTCCGACCATGTGTCATCCACGCTTTCTCAGGACTCATGCATGTTTAGATGGGCTATTTTTTGACGAGTTTCTCAAGCATGTCCCGATCATACACCCAGTCTTGGGACGGAAGCGAATCAGGGAAGACCACCAGCTCGCAACTATTGCGTGTGCACTAGGCTCCTTAGCAGCTGACGATGCCCCATCCGGTTATATGTGTGCTACTTGGATGCAGACTTACAAACGCGTTTCTGCGAAAGTGGTATGACCATTGAGTATTATGTACCTTCGTTTTTGCCAACAGTTTTACAGAGGGCTGGGGCAACAGGTTGCATGCCTGATTTTCTTTTGGAGTTTTGCTTCCTTCACGCCGTCCAAATATTCCGGTCGCATCCGAACTCTATGCTCGTCACGACGAGGAAGGTGATAGAGGTACGCTCCATTTATCGTAGGACCTGTGTTCTGGCTTACAACGAATCGCCTCTCTAGACGATCCGGCGGGATTCTGTGATATCCAAGCTCTCGACGTACCCACTCGCTCCACCCGCTAACATATCTGACGATGCGATGCGGGCGGCATGGCACCAGTGGATTCGCTACGAAATGAGCAAGAGGTATGTTTCTCGAAAACCCTCGAGCTTCCCACTGAGCACGTTTTAGGACCTTGTGGCTTTTGTTCATCATTGACACGATCCGTTATGTGTTCTTCGGCGACGACCCATTGTTAAGCGTGGACGAGATGATTTTACCACTGCCCTGCGACGACGCTTTATGGGAGACAACAGAACCTGTGACCTGGTTTATGCTGTTCTCCAATTCCTGGAGCGTGGACGGCGCGGACCACCTTGGCGTTTTCTTATTTGATGCGCTTGAGCGGCTCGAAAGGGAACCCCTCAGAGAAGGCGACTTCTCGTCTAGAGGCGCGATGATCGTGGTCATCATGACGATCCTCCGGCTCTTGAACCAGCGGTACAACAACGACGTCACCGCACAGTTGGTACACCTTCCACTTCTCAATAGCGGAGTACACCCGGTCAACGCTATCGATAACGAGGCGGCCGTTCTGAGGTTAGGGCGTCAATTGAGTAATTGGTCAGCGGGGTGGAACCGTGACGCAGAGAGGAGGAGAAAGTTCGTCGGCGATAGCCATTATTTATGGAATCCACTTCCATGCTACCTGGTCGCCCTCTGGTCTTTTACTGCGTACAGAGAAGGGCTTGCACCGTTTAGGCCGCCCTCATCAAGGATTGGGATAGCGAACGCCATGAGGAGATGGATACAACGGGCTTCGGACGAAAACTCTGCTGTTAATTCATAGGTACCTATCGTGCCTCAGAGGGAAGGGGCGGAAGGTCACTTTTTGTATCGATACGTTCCGACTACAGTCTCTTTACACGTACTACTAATTCCCTCATTCAATCAACCCTGTTTGATGCGATGTGAAGTTGTTGATCACTGGGCTTTTACTATTTCCTCTTTACCTGCCTTACGGAATGTGCGCCCCGCCAGCTGTAATCGCAACTCTGTGAGTCACGTGTACGGTGACGCAAGCGTGACCAACAGTCAATTGAAATATGGAAGAAAAGTCACATTCTTTTCTGCGAATGGCGGTGTTTCCCGGTCCATCAGACATTCTGAAACTCAGTTGGCGTAGCCGACGCCCGGCATTGAATGGTGGAACCCCTCGTTGGGGTTAGAAAGAAGATGGTCCGATAAAAATGAGGGGAATGATTATGTAACCACCACCGATTGCTTTCTGGGTGTAATAATTCAAGTCGGAAATGTATAAATAAAGGGTAAAGCTCTCCTGTCCTCCTTTCCTCATCCTTAAACCACCCCAACCACCATCTTTCCGCCTCTTACTCTCTTGCCCCCTTTTGCCGCCCACCACCCATCTCTATCTCACTCGATGGCGTTCAAAAGAAAGCTTGACACCTCTGAGGACTCGTACCCAGTCGTGAGTCCATTCCCCGCACACCGTTCATGTGACAACATCGAGGTCTGAACATTGCCATCATTTCCCTCCCCGCAGAACACAAAACAGATAAAGTTGATTCCGTTCCCCTCTGGCGGCGACGACGACGTTGCCATGTCGGAATCACCTGTGTATGACTTTGAAGCCTATCATGTTAGGCTTCGTTCGACCTCGAGTTCTGTCTCGTCGCCCTCATTGTCGACCTCTCGTGAGTGTGCCTCTGTGTCAAGCAAGGACCAACCAATGCTGAAGCTCGACTCGACAGCTGTCGGCAACCCCATGATGGATTTGTATCCAGAGGTTAACACTGACCCAGCTTCATCTCCGTCTATAGGCTTGCTCCAACCCAACGGGTCCATGACCTCGCTCAACCAGTAAGACGTAACGTATTGACGTGTCCCCAGCTTGGTCTGACTTGTGTCACGTCTCTCCAGTGCAAACTGCACGCAAATCCCCAAGCTCAAAATGGCGTGCTCTTCGGGCCCCCATGGTCAACGGACCATGTTTACACTCTGCGAACAATGTGGCTCGATTGAAATGCTTGACTAGTGCGCCAACATCTGATCACCCCTGACTCCCTCTCCCTATCCCTCCCCATCCACCTTCGACAATCTCAATCTTGGTGCTCGTCCTGGAACATTCCGGAACGATTTTCGGTTTTTAAGGTTAAAGTATTTGTCTCCGGCTCTCTTGCTGTCTCTATCGCCATACGACCATTGTCATCGCGGCTGCCACCACCCCTCACATCCTCTTCATCACAATACCGCCGACGCCCCCCACCACCACCTGCCCGACACACCGTCCGACAAAAGCCCCGACATTACCTAGAACAATCCATGGCCGTTTACTCTGTTACTCGACAATTGCCCTGCTCTCCGTGTATATTAAAGAATACCTGTTTATGTTGTAAATGAATTATTCCTCAAAAGTTTGCGTGACGAGTGAGAGTGGAACCAAGGAACTTGGACTCAGGGTCTGCCGGCCTGTGGCGGAGATATGCGGATACCGAGTCTCTGAGAAAGGGAAAACTCTAACCGGTGGGAAAATCCAACTATCCAGACATCCACGACCGGCGCGCCAACTGGAACGTGCTTGGACATGTGGGACCTCAAATATCTGAGTCCAGCGTGGCTGAGCGGTTATGTAGTTATGGGGTGACACATCGAACTCGGATCTGGAACAAGACAAGACTCGGTTTCTTGAACCTCATGAAGTTGCAGTTGGACAAGAGACGGGAAGCACGTGATCCGAGATCGCAAAGAGTCTCGCCGACATCTCTTCCGTGCACACGATTGCCTGGGGATGACATTGCTACAATACGAGGCACCTTGTGAGTCACGATCCGAGGGCACTTTGTCTCCTTTATCTGATGTGTCCAACTCCAAGGGCCGGTATACGCTCTCGATTGGTGTAAAACAACCGCGCCAGGGCAACAAATCCGACCTCGGTCTGCCTTCCGGTTGGGGATTGCCTCCTTCACCGAGGACTACAGGAATCGGATCGCCATCGTTGGGTTGCAAGACGAGCGGGTCTTGGTCGAAGACAACTACCCGGACTACAGCGATTTCGTGACTCTCGCGGAGGCCCACCATGGATACCCAGCCACCAGCTTACAATGGCAGCCTTCGACAGCGCCTGCCTTCGCTTGGTCACAGAAGTCGGTCGCGACGGAGCTGTTGGCCACTACGGGAGATGCGCTGAGGGTGTGGGAGTACATGAGCGACGGTCAGGTCGGTGGGTCCTCGTATGTGGGTAGGACAGGGTCTGGGTCAGGGAGTCGGTTGCAGCTCAAGACGTGTTTGAGTGGGGTGAGTTTGAAATCTTGGTTTCGAACTTGCGACAACAACCGCAACTGACCGCTCGCATATCCGCCCCTCTCCCGTCATACTGCGGCGAACGCTCCGGATAACAGCAATCGAAAGTGCAGAATCAAAACTCGAGTGCGCCATTGACCAATTTCTCGTGGAACGAGAAGGCCCCCAGTCTTGTTGTCACGTCGTCGATTGATACGACGTGTACGGTTTGGAACATCGACACCTCCCAGGCAATAACACAACTAATCGCGCACGATCGAGAGGTGTACGACGTCGCGTGGTTGCCAGGGTCGACGGACATTTTCGTTTCCGTCGGGGCGGACGGAAGCTTGAGGGCTTTTGATCTCCGGAGTCTTGAGCATTCGACGATCTTGTACGAAACGCCAGCACCCAAGTCGGTCCTTCCGCCACCGGGATCTCCTTCGCCATCGGCCAGACCCCTGACCCAGCCTCTGCTGAGGATATGCTTTAACCCGCACGACTCGAATTATATGGCGACTTTCCACGTTGACGGGACCAACGTGCAGATTCTGGATATGAGGAGCCCGGGTCAGCCGGTTATGGAGTTGATCGCCCACCAAGCCCCAGTGACCGCTGCCAGATGGAGCGCATCTGAAAGGCCACTCTTGGCAACAGCAGGTGAGATGTTATCGTCGTCTGGTACATGAGCGAGCGCCCCGCTTAAACTTTTCTTAAATAGGTGATGACTGTCAGCTTTTACTATGGGACCTTACTGGTCACACTACGGCGCCTGCAACCTCCCCACGAAACGCATCCTCGCGGCTAAATTCACCTCGACCGGATACCAAGAAGAGGATTATCTCCGATCCCGTGATGGCTTACACGAGTGGAGGCGAGATATCGAATATGGCATGGTCGCCGTATATGAATTCGATGACGTTGAATACAGGTCACTCGACTGGACCCGGTGAATGGTTGGTCGTAGCAATGGGTCGGGAGATACAGGTGTTGAAGGCGTAGAACCCTTCCTCCGGCGGGAAGAGAAGGTGCCAGTGGTGGCGCGGGTTGTATGAGCGGGTGTATTTTTCTGCTTCTCTGGCGACGCGGTCCGAAGGATCAAGATATTAGGAAGATCTCTTGCGGTGTTGGTATACAATACAATGGTATAAAAGACCGAGACTCCGGCCGTTGATTCGAGACGCAGGCCAAATGATGGATGCGGATTGGTGAGAGTGGGGGGTACTTTGGATCTTTTACCCACACTAGCAGTAGCCAGAGCCCAACCATTTGAAGAATTGAGCTGGGTCGGCGACCGGCTAAGCCCAGAAGGCGGCCGCGGTCTGTAGTGGGATTCGTTCGGTAGGAGCTTATCATGTGTGGCGGGGTCATTCCAGGTACCAAGTGAGCGATATCGACAGCGAATTGATTAGAGAAGCATATGGGGCGTCGACTGCTCCGGCAACCCATCGTACAAATACCCTCCGCGTAATTTGTGAGGTTCCCGTTCCCACCTAGCTCGGAACCCTCTCCCCCTTCCCCTCCTCCTTCCTTCTCATTTTACTCCCCCCGGGGTCGTTTTACCATGAGCGCAGTTCAGGTAAACAGCGAGAAGCAGAACATCGTCGAGCGGAAGCCATCCAATTCCGACTCTTCCTCCGTTCTCGAGCAGGCCAACCGTGCCGAAGTCGAGAAGGGTGCACCCCAGGAAGATGTTGAGGAGACCAAGGAACACTCATGGACCAGCTACGAACGTCTCCGTCCTTTCATCTTGGTCGGCATCGCGTTGGTAATCCTCGGTTGGTGGATTTCGTCGATCGTCCTCCCGGCAACCCGCCACAGATGGTCCGTGTTTCAACCTAAAGCGACGTCTGACGTCTCGATCTCTAACACATGTCCCCCGCGCTCTCTCCAGGATTGTGCAGACTTTCTGGGCTTGGACTTTCATCTTGTGAGTGGCGTGTTGTTTTTCTTTCGCCGCCTCAATTGACCGTTCCACCCAGGATCATTGCTTTCCGATTCATCCCTAGCTCGGTTATAAGCAAGCCCGTCGGCGCCGTCTGGGGCCCCCTGGTTGCGAAGCCGTTCAATCGTCTCCCAAGGCCCGTTAAATTGGGTCTCGGCTGGTTGGCTCTCCTTGCAATCGTTTTTGGCTCCGCTTTTGGTTTCCCCCTCCCTCAGGTGAGTTGTTTTCCACGTGGGAGTGGGGCCAGTATTCCTAACGCTCGTGGGGCAGGGAACTACGTATGGCGATCGTGCCATCTCCGTCCTTGGCCTCCTCGTCTTCCAGTTCAGCTTTTGGCTGACCTCCAACAATCGTTCCCAGGTTCCATGGTGGGTCTTTCTCTGATCGGTTCGGCGTGTTCCGATCGCTCCGATTACGTTATGGAATGATGCCTAACCCGGACAACCCGTTCGCAGGCCAACGGTCATCGTCGGTCTCTTCTTTCAACAGGCCATCGCCCTCTTCGTTCTCAAATCCGGCGCTGGTTTCAAAATATTCAGTTGGATCGCTTTCCTCGCCGCCGACTTCTTGGAGCAATCCAAAGTCGGTGCCATCTTCTTTTTCGACCAGGAGTCCGTCGTCGACAAGCACTGGTTCTTCGCCGGTGTTCTGGCTGCTATCATTTTCTTCATTGCCTTTGTGCAAATGATGTACTACCTCGGTGTCATGCAGTGGATCATTAAACACTTGTGCGTTGGGTTGTCCCGACCATTCTTTCTTTTTTCCTCAAGTCTGATCTGTCGTCTAGCGCTTGGTTCTTCTTCAAGACCATGAACGTATCCGGTGCTGAAGCCGTCATTGCCGCCGCATCCCCCTTCATCGGCCAGGGAGAGTCTGCTTGTCTCGTCAAGCCTTACGTCGATGTCATGACCGACTCTGAGATCCACTTGGCGATGACCTCTGGTTTCTCCACCATCGCCGGTTCCGTCTTGCTGGCCTACATCAGTCTTGGTGTTCCCGCCCAGAACCTTATCACCTCCTCGGTCATGAGTATCCCCGCCTCAATCGCTGTTTCAAAAATGCGCTACCCCGAGACCGAAGAACCCGTTACTCGTGGTCGTGTCGTCGTTGACAGGGGTGAACACGGTCCTGATGCCCCCGCCAACGCCCTCCATGCCTTCTCCCAGGGTGCTGTCTTCGGTCTCGTTGTTGCCGGTCTCATCCTTGCCAACCTGTTGACCATCTTATCCCTCATCGCTGCCATTAACGGTTTGCTCACCTGGATCGGAAAGGGTTTCTCGATCAACCAACTTACGCTCGAGTTGGTCATCGGATACATTTTCTACCCCGTCACCTTCTTCCTCGGTGTCCCCCGTGGCGAGATCCTTCGCGTCGCTCGTCTGCTCGCCACCAAGTTGGTCGCCAACGAGTTCTCCGCCTACTTGAGCTTGAAGGCGATCATGGATAGCGATAACCCCCTCTCTTACCGTGCTTGGGTCATCGCTCAATACGCTCTTTGCGGTTTCGCCAACTTGGGATCCGTTGGTATCCAGGTCGGTGTGCTCAGCGCTATGGCTCCGTCCAAAGCCAAGACCGTCTCCCGCGTTGCCCTCTCTGCTATGGTCTGTGGTTTCTTCACGTAAGCTTCATCCTTCCATTTTATTTTCGGCTTTGAACTCACGTGATGTGAGATCTTGCAGGACTTTGCAAACCGCTGGTATCGCTGGAATGCTTGTCTAAAATATTCTTTTAAACGTCTTTGTCCGATTTTTTGGGGAAAGATTAGTGAGACGTCCCGTAATCGGTTTTTAGTGTGTTCTGTTGTAGTCCCCCCCGCTTTGCATCTCGATTTCATGCACTCCTTTAGTTGTACTTTTGGTGTTTTAGCGTCTTGTCTTTTTGTTCTTTATCAGGTATAACCCATTGGGTGACTGGGTGACTGTCCGTAAGGCCACAATGTGTACATACGAATCCAGACGATTATCCATAGCCTTTTGAGGGAACTTTCAGGACCCCGTCCATTGGTCGGGACACTGATGTTGTCTCAAAGTCGCCCATTTGGAATCGCAACGTCAGGACGACTTTGCCCGAAAACCAGCCAACCGTCCAAATTACGGGGTTGGGAAGGACTGCAACCTCATCCACTTCAACCACGCCAGGTGCCGGTGTCATCTCGATGCTTTATTCCTCGATTTCGTTGGTGTATGCTATCGGGGAGTCCCCAGGTATTGTAAAATAAAACTCGGCTAATGGGACCCTTCTACGACGAATATGCGTATCTCTAGTCTTACGGATAGTCACCCATTGGCACTGCTCGTCACGTGGCTCGGCACGGATTCACCGCAGGCAAACGCATTGCGTGGAGGCGCGGCTTGAGCTTGAGCTTGAGCCCCGGCCTCTTGACCGGGATTATTTCGGATGATCTCAGCACGATTATGCCGCGAAGTCACCGATCGAATTGGGTTCCACCAACGTCTGCCACCCAACTACCGTTGCACAACCTCCGCAGACCTCGGAATGGATTCGCGTGGACTTGCTGACTCACTTAACAGGCCAGGTCCCCCAAAAATAGGTCCTGGTTCGCTAGAATAAGCTTTCTGGCGGGGATCAACTCAACTAAGATCGAAATGACACTGAACCACTACCTGCGTAACTCGGCGTATGGGGGGTAATGCTGCACACGCACATTCGGCGTTCAGGACCTACAAAAGTCCCCCCTTCGCCCTCTCATCGCATTCCATCGTCTCTGCTGTGCTTTGCCCCTCCACTCTCCTCATCTCCCAACCTTTCGAGGCGCGCCCGGAGAGCTTTTCAGTTCAAGCATTTTTTTTTCAGCGCTCAAGCTTGTAAAGTGCAAGAGAGATGAAATCTAGGAGCTCGATGACCGGCGACGAACCGAGGGTCGTTGATATCAAGGGCTCCGGGCCCGCTCTCGTTGACCAGGAGAACGAGAAGGTGCCAGGTCTCGCTCCAACTCCCGCCGCCACCGTTACGGTCACGCCGGAGAAGGACCCTTTTATGGTTCAGGTAGACCAGAACGACCCTAGCCATGCCAGAGTATGTATTTTCCTTCGTGGTCGACCTGGATTGACCTGACCCTTGTGGGCATCACGCGCATAGAACTTGTCGAATGGGAAGAAATGGTACTTGACGATGTTGGCTGGAACCCTGGTGCTGAACACGACCTTTGCGTCGTCCGCCCCAGCGGGTGCTATCCAGCCTATTTCGGAGAGGTTTGAGCTTTCGGAGACCGTTGGGACGTTGATGATTTCGTTGTTCGTCATGGGGTATATGTTTGGCCCTCTCTTATGGGGTCCGGTAGGTCAACATCGAAACCACAATCATCCTACATGCTTATTGGCGTGGTTGTAGCTGTCCGAGACTTACGGCCGACGTCCGGTTTTCCTATTCCCATTCGCCCTTTACACCTTGACTCAAGTGGGGAACGCATTGGCTCCCAATACCGCCGCCCTGCTTATCTTCCGTTTCCTGGGTGGGTTCTTTGCGGCTGCTCCATTAACTAACGCCGGGTACGCCTCTCTGTTGTTTTTGGCTTTGATGTTCGACTGAAATGGAGGTTGTAGCGCTTTGCTTGGCGACTTGTGGGAACCTGAGGTTCGTGGGAAGGCTATGTCGTTCTTTGCTCTTGGGCCATTCGCTGGACCCACCGTAAGTTGCCGAAACCTCTGATTGTTTTCCACGTATCCCTCTGATATGGTGTTTGATAGATTTCTCCCTTGATCACTGGGTTTATGACTGTTGCTGGTGTGAACTGGCGTTGGACATTTTGGCTCCTTGCGATCTTCGCCGGAACGTGCACCGTCGCTGTGTTCTTCACCGTGCCAGAGACCTATGAGTAAGCGTCCCGTTCAAACAATCTGCAGATGATACTAAACGCGATCGATACATGTAGACCTCGTCTATCGGTATCCGCTGCTCAGAGGAAGAGAAAGGAAACAGGCGACAACCGCTACTATGCTCCTATCGAGCGCAAACATACCCCCCTCTCCCAGAGAGCGCGGGATATCCTCGAGAAACCGTTCAAGATCTTGTTCTCGGAGCCGATGTTGATTGCCATCACCATCTACCAGAGCGTGAGTTGTGCTTCAATACACAGCATTCGTTGTACGCTGACTGGAGTTCCTAGTTTATTTTTGGGTGAGATCGCCGTTCCACTCCTATTTTTTTTTTACTATTTTATGCTGAACCTTGGGCCGAAGATGTCTGTACTTGCTCTTCGATGCATACCCGATCGTTTTCTCCGAGGGACACGGCTTGTAAGTTAATTTTACTCACTCGTTCCACCATGCCTAACTGTTTCCCAGGAATGCTGGATTGACAGGTCTGACGTACCTTCCTATCACCGTAAGTCCCAAACACCCTCCATTACCGCTTCGTGCCTAACTGACTGTGGTTCAAAAGATTGGCGCATTCCTCGGCTGCTTCTCTTACATCTACTATTGGAACCCTCGATACATGCGTCACGCGGCCGCGTTCGCCCCGAACCCGGTCCCTCCTGAGTACCGTTTGGAGATGGCCACTTGGGGGACCGTGCCATACGCAGTTGCGTTCTTCTGGTTCGGGTGAGTCGTGGAGATTCTGACCTCTTGGGGATATCGCTCACGAAGAACCGTACATCAGGTGGACGTCGTATCCTACCATTTCGTTGTGGGCTCCTTTAAGTCAGGGAATCATCATGGGATGGGGTATCGTTTGGTTGTTCGTGAGTGTCGCTTACTCCCGTGTATACCCCCCCCTCCCTTGATCTTTGGTTGCTGATTTGGATTGAAACAGCTGTCGCAGCTCAACTACATTATCGATACGTATCTGTTCGTCGCTGCGTCTGCACTGGCGGCCAACACTGTCATCAGGAGGTGAGGATTCTTTTTAAGTAGGTCCGCAAGCGCACCGCACTAAGAGCACTTGTTTCTAGTATATTTGGTGCCACTTTCCCGGTACGCAAGAACCCGTAGACCCTCACCCTAAGCGCATCGCTCACCAGTTCCTTTCTCCACTATAGTTGTTTGCCAACAAGATGTACAAGGCTTTGACCCCCCGATGGGCGTCCACTGTGTTGGGCCTTTTCGCCCTCCTTTGTGTTCCTATACCTTTTGTTCTTATGAGGTAAGTTTCTGTTCCCGAAACCAACTCATCTCGGCTTATCGGCTAACCCCGACTACCTCCGTGTGTAGGTTTGGACCCGCCCTCCGTGCCAAGTCAAGGTACTCCCCCAGAAAGTCAACCCCTCCGCCCGCCACGCCCAAACACAATGGCTCCAAGGTTTGAGTTTTCGAAATGTTGAAGGATAGGAGGTTCTTATTTGATGTCCATGTCGCTCCTGTCGAGGGGTCGTTCTTCTGACGGTAAAATAACGCCTACCGTGGGCTCTGATCTTGACCGAGTAGAAGGTCGAGATAAGGGCATGCCACGGCGCTTTTCGCCTCTTCTCTCGACGATTTCTGATGATTACATTAAGTACACGTTTCACGTTTAATTCTCACCACTCCCCCCGACGAAACGCGGAAATACATTATAAAATGTGTGTATGAGAGCCCCCCCCTCTAACTAAGCACTTGGTGACTATTCATAAGGCTGTTCGACCATCCATCAGACTCGGCGTGTCCCTATCCGTCGCAGGAAGGTACGGATAGCCGAAATTCGCGCTGTCGGCGATCCGACAGAGCGGTTGGGGTCTCTGCGCCTTTGTTGAAAGTCCATAATCACACACGTGTATAACCTTGTGCGCCCCCCCCCCCAAGACTGATACTTTTAGATTGCCAAGGTCATGGATACAGCCTCCTTGGTCCCGACGATCCTCTCCATCCTGAAGAAGTCGTACTTGGAATACAAAACGCGACAAGTCACGTCCGAAGCGTCGACTCCGTCGTCGAGGAAAGGGAAAGAGAGCAACTCAGAAAAGAATTGGGGGTGATCCGGTGGACCGTAGAAAATGAGATTGCGGACCCCGCGGATCTTATACCTGCAAAACGGGAAGATGTCGAGCGAAAGTCAGAAAAATCATGACTGGGGGATTTTTTTTTTACGCAAAGGCGAACCTCCTAAAGAAGTGGAACCGCTCGCTGACGAGCAGGAATGGCTTGTTACCAGCGAAGAACGCTTGCCGGGCTCGCGAGATATCTTGATTGGAAGAATACCTAGTGGTTGAACAAGGCTTCAGTCGGCAGTTCCTAACGAGGGTTTGATCGCCCTACTCTGAAAGCACGGTGTGCGTGGTGCCCACCAGTGATCTGAAGTGGTTCTGCACTCGTATAAAGTCAAACGACGACGGGACGAACACGACCGTGTTTGTGCTCTGTACGGCGGATTTCATCACTGAGGGGAGCAACTAACAATCCCAATGAGCGCGAAAACCTTTAAGAAACGCCAGGATAGTTTTTCTTACGTGCTTGATGAAATGGTCAAACCGTTTGTCGAGTTCATCCTTTGGATTTGAACAGTCGAAGCGGACGAAGCTCTAGCAATGGTGGTAAGCAGCATTTGCAGGATCCTGTGAGTATACTCACCGGTTCTACTCCTTCAGGGACTTGAAGTGGTGGCCAAAAATGTTCGGAACGGATCTTTCCAGCAACGTTCTTGAGCGACGTGTTGAACAGGGCTCTCGTCTCTGGAGTCTCGTAAGCTGTAAACAAGACCGTCTGGCGTAGGAAAGCGCCGCTGGGATTGAAAGGGTGATCAAACCTCGGTGCATCACCGAGGGGGTTGGAGGGAACTCACTTTCCATCCAATACCCAAGGCTTGATCCTAGAGAAGTCGGTATCATGCGAGTCCTTTGGCATCTGGTTCAAGTTCGAAAAGACGAATTGGACGTGGTCCCAGTTTTGCATCGTCATCGCGTCCAGTTGGTCTCCGATGACCACTTCGATGGATGAGAGAAAGTCTGCGTTCCTGCGACGCATGAGCCGGAGGTGGAAAGGAGCAAAACGGACACGCGCACTTCTCTTTCTCAATCGACATCCTAAGGCCGAGCGGACTCGCGACGATAATATCGCAGCTGTAGAATTCTGAGAATAGTTTCACGCTTTTCCTTGTGACCTTGATCCCAAGTCGGAAGCTGTCGTCCACGTTCCCTTTGAACATCTCGACGTGGTCCCTGGGGTAAACGCCAGGGGCCGCTTCGGCGAGCTTGTCCACGGCACCTGGAGGGAGACCATACTCCGCTTGGAACCTGGCGTGGTTCTCGATTTGGAATAATGGAGGTGGCGTATGCGAGGTGAGGGCTGCGACCCAGCGCAAGGCAAACGAACGGAAAGGCACGAGAACAAGGACTGAAGGTCGCGCGAACCCTTGGTCCTGTACGTCTTCCGGTGGGCTAGACCCAGCTTTGGCCAGACGCTCGTTGTTCTTGAGCACCCGACGGCGTTTCCTGTGAACGGTAAGCCTTTGTTACGGGTTGTGGGTCGATATTCCAACCCACTTGGAAATGTGATTGAGTACGTGAAGCATCGTTGCCTCACGGATGGGCAGAGCAGGCTCAATGTTATTCCGTGTGATGTACAGGTCACGGTATGAAGTCAGGACAGCGAGCAAATCATTCTGCAAGGACCTGACTTCTACAAGGGGGTTAGCACGAAACAATGGAAGGGATTCTGACACACGAACTCTGGGCTAGCTTCTCTTGGGAAGACTCGAATTGGATTTTAAGTCTCGGCAGGAGCTGGATAAAAGTTGACCATGATCGTGGCGAGAGTCAGCCGGAAAGCATACGCACTGACGCGGGGTTTCCATTCGCAGGCAAGCCGACGAGACCGGAACCCTCGGGGACGAACTCTGTCACAGATCCGAGAGTCCTCCAGTTCGATCGGGTGGGTTTCCAGGAGTTACGTTCCACTGCACTCTGAGATGTAGGAGATAGGTGGGAACTTTGTGCGCCGAAATGGTCCTCGTATGGGTCTCGTCCCCCTTCTGTAATTCTGTCAGTTGGGGCTGAGTTCGCGATGGAGCAAGTCACACGTACTCTGATCGTCTTCGATATCCTCTGCGACAGCAGCGGTGTCCTCGACTCCGATGGCGTCAGCTGGAGATGCCTCAGGCTTTCCTTCGCCTTCCTTTGGAATAGCAGATGTAGTTTCTGTCGCGTCGAGTTGGACAGAACGTCGTTTGTTTAATTTTGTGCGAGGGGTCGGCTCGGTTGACTCTGTTCTCCTGCGCCTGGAGGTTTTAAGAGCGGACACATTGAGGAGAGTCAAAAGACGCGTCGTAGTATTGTTGTCTTCCTCCAAATTGAGTGCTGGCATCTGGTGCAGCCTTGTTGCGACTCTTTTTCAAGGAGGGGACTGGCGAAAACTGAGATCGGATTGGAAATCAAAATTCCCACAGTCACTCACACCGCAAGCGATGGTTTCTTGCAATTAGTTGGGTTTCAGCCACTTCACCGGGGAAATCTGAGTCGGGCAGCCGCAGCCTTCAAGGGTCGAGCGCGACATCCTCGTTTCGGGGATAAATGAGATTGACTGCGGTCCCTTTGATGGGGATCACACCATTACTTGGTGTTACCCTCGGTTGCAGTGTGCTGAATGGCGAGGGATGATTCTGGATCGCTCATCCTGGGAACTTGGGCCTCATGGGCATTTTTACAACTGGGCATTGGGCGGGACCTTGCTTGACTGCTGTCGGTGTGCGGATGGATGGCTTGAACTGCAGCATATGGTGTGATGGTGAGGTCATTATAGCGGGCGTGGACCTTTGGGACGATGTCCACAGAGATGATCAGGGTCAAGGTAATACAGTCCACAGCCGCTCTTGGGTGGATATTGACGGGATGCCGTTGTGTGCCTGAGCTCACATAACCTAGCCGTGAAATGATTGACCACCACCTGCGGTCAAAAATCTGTAACCCTCCCAGTGTGGCTCCAGTCTCCCTCCGAACCCCATTTCTTTACCGGCTCTTTCTTCGGCCCTCCCCGCTCCCCCGTCCGCGGGTTTACGTCCCCCTCAAAGTCTGGCTTGATCGACGTGCGCGCATCTGGGTGGATGTCCAGTTTCCCATCCTCCACGGACAATGGGGTTTGTGCAGCCTGGAGTAGCCGCTCAAATTCGCGTTGTTCCTCTCTCGGTAAAGGTGGGGGTGATGGCCGGTTCAATGGGATGCCCGAAGACATGGCGCGGAATAAGATGGGTGACCTGTGCTTCCAAGCTGTTGATATTGCGTACGACATGGCTATCTGAGCGCGTTAAAATCTCGTGTCAGACGAGGAGAATTTTGACTGACTGGGTGTGAATGGCGGTTGGGAACAGAGCCAGTGATCGTCACCTGTTATTAGTAAACCAAGATTGAAAGCGCCTGTTCCCCTACTGCTCCTCTCCCCCCCCTGAGTGCGCCCTCGGTTTAATGCGGTCAGGCAGTCCTGTCCACAGCGAGTTTACTGCCAGGCCCCCCCGCCCCCCCGCCGAGACAAACCACGACTGCGTTCACAATCTCGTTGCCCCCGCGTCAATCCCGAACATGGCTTCCATCGCCGGCAATAACGTCAGGGCCAGGCCAGAAAGGGCTTGTGACCTGTGTCGTCGCAGAAAAACAAAGTGCGACGGCTCATCGGCCCCCGACAATATCTGTTCCAATTGCGTGCAGAACAATCAATATTGTACCTACCTGTGCGCCTATATGCACATCCTGCTGTCTTTCCACGTCTCTCATCTCCCCATAGCGAAGCCTCTCGCCCGAGAGGTCCACCAAAGGCGTTCGTTCTCCCCATTCTCACCGCCCGCCATCCCCTCGATTATAGCTTACACCGTACCCTTACTCCAGCTATGTCTCTAACCTCGAGGATCGTCTGGAGAAGGTGGAAGCACTGCTCAAGAGAGTGCGTATCACACCAGCCTGTTAGTGCCACTCCCTTCTAAACTCGAATGTCCTGTCCCCCAGCTGCGTCCAGAGGTCGATTTCACTCAACACCTCGGCCCGCCCATTATCAGGGATTCCTGGAGGTTGGATGCACAGCCATCGATCTTGGCTCCGAGACCTCTGGTCAAGAAAAAGAGTCACCCAGCCAGTTTGAACCCTTTGGACCACTCCCTCAAAGCCCGGCGAAAATCGTTAGATGCTGAACCTGGGGATGACCTTTCTTCAGATGACGAAGATCCGCTATTCCAGTGCGCGAAACGCAAGTTAAATACACCGGGGCACTCGGACGACGAAATAGAAAAAGATGGTGGCGAGCCTGACGCAGGCCGCGGGACACGATTGTACGGGAAGAGTGCTGATATACACTTGGTGGGCCCCACTGTGTTCTGGAAGTGCCAACACATAAAGGATGTGACGCCGCCGAATCCACAACCAGAAGCACGTCCTCCAGACCCAGGAATATTTCCCAAGGTCCGTCGACCAATTTATTGGGGTCCCCCTTTTCCGGTGAGTGACCACCCGTCCAGCCTCTTGTACGTCACCATGGAGTCACCTAATCTCCATCAAATCTCAAGTGGGAACTGGAATGGGAAGGCGTCCATCTGACGAATCCTGCTTATTTTCGTTCAGTCAGAGATAGCTTCCCGCCTCCAGACCTCGCCGAAGAGCTGATAAACCTCTACTTCACTCATGTCCACGTGGTATATCCTCTGCTCCACCGACCTACCTTCTACGACCATTGGAAAGAGGGTTTGCAGTATCGCGACGTTTGGTTCACCTCTGTCTGTATGCTCCTTTTCGCGGTCGCGAGCAGGTGGAGTACGGACCCTCGTGTGCTGGGGGAGCCAGAGCCTGCGGAACCCGCGAAACCGCTTCGGTACAGGAAAGCCGGATGGCATTATTTCACCGCCACTATCGGTGCGTAGCCGAATTCGCGTTCGACCGTTTCTTGACCGACCAGCGAACCGATAGAATTGTTCGCACACCGCCGGAGTATCCTCTTACCGGCGACTCTGTTTGAGTTACAACTCCATTGTGTTCGTCCCGGAACTTGTTCCCATGCGGTGATGACTAATTTTATCATCGACAACAGTTGATCTTCATGTATCTTCGGTATTATCTGCCCCAAGGAGCGGCATGGGCATCCAACAGCATCGGACTTCGTAAGGCTCAAGACGTTGGTATCCATCGAAAGAAACTGTACGAAAGGGACCCGAACGCCAAGGACGAACTGTGGAAACGAGTTTTATGGACTCTGGTAGGGTTTGATCGCGAAGGCTCGGTTGACATCGGCCGCTCGTGCGCTCTGAGGGAGGAAGAGTACGCGTTTTCCACTCTAATGGAAATCAACTCTAATATGCCTTTAGCATGGACGTTGGGCCCCCTCTCTTTGTAGACGACAAATACTGGGTCACAGATGATCCTGAATCAGCTTTTCAGCAACCAGCTGGAAAACCTTCCCATATGGAGGCCTTCGGGCTTTGGCTGAAGCTGACCAAAATCAGCGCCTTCGCGGTTCGCACTCTGGTGGGTTACCGAGTGACATTTACGGTAACAATGCGTTGATTATCCCGCCCCCAACACAGTACGCGGTGGACAAGTCTAAGGTGGCGCCTGCTGGCATCACAACATTCGAGTGGAGGGAGCGGACAGTTGCGCAACTCAATGCCGCAATGTCCCAGTGGGTTGATTCATTACCTGATCACCGTACGAAAATTCCCTCGGTCGTTTCGCTCCCCCCTCGGCGATCACATCTAACTCCCAGACTTTTTTTTTCGCCCCCTCGCTAGTCCGCTGGTCGCCAAATATGGGTGACCGCGTGTTTGCCACCCAATCCGCGACGCTATTTTTGGGGTACCACCTCAATCAGATACTGATATATCGGCCATTCATACCCTCCGTGAAATCTGACGCCACGGCGAAGACCGCGCCCTCGCGTATCAGGTTTCCATTTCCTGCTCTACCGATTTGCCTCAACGCAGCTAGGACTGCGATACGGATTCTGGAAGCTGGGCAGAAGACAGGGTTCAGCAATGTTCCCATAATCATTAGGGCTTGCCAAGAAGCTGGGGGGATACTCATCACCCATGTTTGGCGTCTCAAGATTCGTGACCGCGCGCTTGCGGTTGAGGGGATACCCAGGAGTTATTCGGGACCCTTGATCGCGGACCTGGTCGCTGACGTACAGAAGGTCATTAACATCCTCGACAGTGTGTGTGATCGATGGCCACTGGCCTATTCGCTTGCGTGAGTTCGGAGAACCTGGGATTCATTCATCTCGCCGTCAAGGTTGACGCTCATCTTAGCACACATTTCCGAGGGTCGTTACCTGGAGAAGGAGAAGACGAAGTGGAGATTCCTCTTTCACAGCCTTCACCGATGGGAAACCCAGAAGGAGACGAAGGCGTCGAAACAACGACACGGTTCAACATCTTATCGTATCCTCTCTTCACCATCGACGGTGCCGCCGAAGACGCGTACGATAGTTCGGATCCATCAAAATCTGGATCCGGCTCACCCTCGTTCAACCCACGACCTTGGGCCAAACCTCCCTCATTTCCAGAGAAACAAGACCATAGTTCGTCACACTCCGTGGTCGCCTCGCACCCCATCCCACGACAACGTACTGTCCCGATCTACCCGTCTAATCCTCGTACACCTCCCAGTCCACATTACGACTATGACCCACTTCCTAAGGGAGGACACCGACCAATCAGCCATCTTTCTGAATATGTGAACGGGAACCACGGTCATAATCATGGGTACCAGGGACAGCTCCATGGACGTGTTGAGCCGTTCATCAAGGAGGAGTACGTTGAGGACAACCAACTACTCGTCAATGGTCTGTCAGATCCTAGACGCTCCTACGTGGCTGGTCACGATCAGCCCATGAAACCCACATATTCCTGGTAACACAGCACGGGGTTGGGGGTTCGAACGTTCAGGGATGGGGTGATTGTTCGTGCTTTTAGCCTCTTCAGGTTTCCCGCTCAAGTTGTTTGCTTTTCGTTCCACCTAGATAGATGGGATGTTAGGTTACACTTGGGGTAAATTTTGGTTGCGTATAACGAGTAGTATTTATAAAACTGTATTTGTGCACTTTGGTTACCGGACGTCGGCATTGAGTGACTGAGTGGACTATCCGTAAGGCTACACCGGTACACACACGAATCCAGACGATTATCCATCCATAGCCTTTTGAAGGAACTGTCAGGACCCGTCCATTGGCGTCGGGACACTGATATTGTCTCTAGATCGCCCATTTGGAATCACGGCGCTACAGCCATTTCGCACGAAAGCCAGCCAACCATCGAAATTACGGGGGTCGGGAAGGACTGCGACCTCACCCACTTCAACCGCGCCGGGTGCCGGTGTCATCTCGATGCTTTATTTCTCGATTTCGTTGGTGTATGCTATCGGGGAGTCCCCAGGTACCGTAAAATAAAACCCGGTTAGTGGGACCCTTCTACGACGGATATATGTGTTCCTAGTCTTACGGACAGTCACCCAGTGACTATCCGTAGGTCTGTACGATGTGCACACGAATATTTATGCACTTATGAGGGAACTGTCAGGACCCCGACCGCTCTGTCGGGTTGGGGATATTGTCTCCAAACCGCGCATCTGGAATCGCGGTGCCACGGCCATTTCATTCGAAATCCACCCAACCTTCGGAATTACGGGTTCGGGAAGGACTGCAACCCTACCTGCTTCAACGCCACCATACGCTGGTGTTACCTCGATGTTTGGTTGCCCAGCCCCATTGGTGAACGCGATGTGGAAGTTCCCAGATATTACGGAGTAAATGGGTGACTATCCGTAAGGCTACACCGTGTACACACGAGTCTAGATAAATATCCAGAGCCTTTTAAGGGA
>Ga0307517_10005098_pt1 | contig 19957 bp, 23 predicted proteins | sample 23_EM_MG_FD_194515 | JGI IMG/M metagenome (GOLD analysis project Ga0307517, IMG submission 194515) | Populus trichocarpa ectomycorrhiza microbial communities from riparian zone in the Pacific Northwest, United States - 23_EM | ecosystem: Host-associated > Plants > Roots > Unclassified | place... | reverse complement strand
GAGTCTTCTTCAGCTCCCTCCTCAAAGTCGTCTTTGCAGTTTTATATCACAGTGCTTTGGCAGAGTTTTACAGAAGGGATGGTGCGTGAAATTTCTCAACGCTTCGAGGAAGCATTCTGAGCGTGAGCAATCTATAAAGGCCCGGACAAATATCTCCAAACAATCTAGTGTCAATCCTACTTCAGCCACTAAGATTTCGTATGGAGTCCCCCTTGCCAGTGGATCCTTTATTATCTATGCAGACATAAATGACTCATGACCATGTTCAAAAATTTCTAGTGTTCGCATAATGAGAACGTTATTGCTTTGAAAGCTTTTCCGAGTCTGAGGGTAAATTTTTTCCTCTCTTCCATCAAATCCAATCTGAGAGCCTTCGCTTCTTTCAGACTGAAAGGGGAGTCCACATCTTCCAAAATAGCATCCTGGAGTTCAAGAGGAAGACTGGTAATTGTGGTCTTCGTGGTGGGTTGCGATCCTTGCGAATTTGTAGTAATGAATGCTTCCCACCACCATTCCTGCTGCTGACAAGGAACGTGAGCGGTGCTGGTGATTCTGAGGTTCGGGTCGACAAGGAATAGCGCAACAATTTTGCGATGCCCGGGCTGTGTGGGGTCGGAAAGCTTAAATGGCTCAACACGGTGATGAAGGATGTTAGGAAAAGTGAGGAGACGTCCTTCGTGCGTCTCGACAGAACCTATGTTTTGGATGGCCACTCTCTGATCTTGACAACCAAAGATAGGCAGGCATGAGCCAGTCTTGGTCATTTTGTCTGTATTCCACATCTGCTTCCAACTCGGTCCATTCGCACAGCTGCCTGAAGGAAAGAGCCGAAGTGGTGACGTTTTCTGTTGAGTAATAGTAAAGAGCAGTGGAGACAATGTGTTCATTCTGAAGTCGGAAAATCAGTTTCCGAGTTTGGATAGAAACAAAAGAGACATAACCATTTGTCCCTCAACATGCCATGTCCCACCCTCGTATTCAGGTTTTTCAGGGGTTAAGTGAATACTAGCCAGCTTGACGATGACCTGTAACCCACGCTCACCATACTTGGTCTTCAAATCGAAAGGAGCGGGTTGGGGCAGAGGCACAAATTCATCGGGCTCGGGAAACACTAGGCGTTTAGTCTCTTTGAACCAGATGTCAAGGCGGGTCCAGAAGTCGTCGTCGTTCTCACCGGGTTGTCTCTGGATTTGCTCGGATTCTGGATCGGGATCGTATTTGACCACAGTGTACGGGATCCGTGGCTCGCGCACAAGAGTCTTATCGGCAAGAGGAGCTAATGTCGTATTCCACAGTGGAATCGAGGCGTCAATTAACTTCTCTATCAAGTCATATAGGCGCACTTCCTTGCGAGGGTGTAAGTTATTGATATAACTTGTGATCCTGGCAGGTCCTGCATGTAAATAGCTAACCTGTCAATTTTGGTTGGACTGACTCACTTTGCATGCTCTCCGGAAATATTGACTTCACAAGGCAACCACTGGTAATTTTCACTGAAGACCTGAGTTATTCGTCTCCAAGTAGTTCGGGAAAACTCTACAGTCTCTTCATGAGGCGGTTGAGGGACAATTTCGCCTTCGCCACAACGCTCGATGCAGTCCGCAAGTGTCGTGGTGTCGCCTTCATGAAGAATTCGCGAATTGCCGTATACCAGGGGAAACAGTGAAGGATGGACGAGATCCAGGACTTTCCCGTTCGATCCTGGATGCCAATCCTTCAGATTTTCCGGGATTGCTGCTTCGAACCTCTTTACTTCTTCCTGGAGGGCTTGCTTCAATTCCGAAGAGACCGCCGTATCCGACTTCACAACATCTCCATTAAAGACAAAGGCGGCCATAGGTGGGGGATTTCCAGGAGACGCCGAATAGACTGCCCCCACATGGCGGAGTTCGTCAATGCACCAATCAGCCATTCGAGGGGTAAAGTCGAGATCGGGAATTCCGCAGATCTCATCCTTCCACTTTTCAGAGATTTCTTTGTTATTCACCTGGAAGACGATTAACTGTGTTAAGTAATCTCATTATGTCACAAAAGAAGATCATCACCTTTATAAACCAATCTGGCTTATCAGTCAATTTGTTCATGAAACGTAACATCTCCAGTTCTCGGAGAGTTAGTGTCTTCTGACTTCAATACAGGAACAAGAGGTCAGCACAAATATCATCTGATGTCAGGCGGCCACATACGCCACTCTTGGACCAACTGGCCTTCGACCACCGAATCTCGTTGGCATGCGTAAATGTCCAAGTCTTTCACACTCAATGCGTTCTTGAATAAATCGCCAACGTAATCAGGGTCTGTTTCCAGTGGAACGTAATTAAGAGGTCTGCCAAAACCCGGTAACAGTGCGGTTTTATTCTCCTGTTGGCTGGAAGACATCGTTGGTGGAGGTAACACAGAAGAGTCACGCACTGACGCAGCGTGAACACGTTTTTGGACGCAGTGGCCAAACGAAGTTGTAGACGAATATATAACCAATTTGCATTTAGGTCAGTTCGAAATATGACATATATATATGTATGGATGATGATACTGAGTGGAGGTAAGGCCAAACTGAGATTACTGGGGCTCATGGGGTAACGAACCAATGTCAGGTACTTTTGTGCTAACATGTGAAAATGGTTCAGAGATCAACAAATGATTTGACCTTGCCCAACCACTTGATGTATTCCTGTGACAAAAAGTGAGTATGGTATGAAGGCGTTTTATACGAGAGCATACCTGTTGCTCCTTGTACGCGCAATATTCAGGAATGAAGGCCGCCACGGTCTCATTGACACCTCTCTCTTGCAGGTACTTCTCAAATTCGTCTTGAAGACCAACGTCGAGTGTGTCAAATGGTGGACCAATGTAAAGACCGCGACGCTTCCAGTCAGCGTCAGCTGTCAAATCTGTCCCAACCTTTGCATCGTCGTAGAATGAGGCGTTCTCGATAACGAACTGGCCATCTTGGCAACTCATGTCAACATTTAGTGCCCCAGGACCAGTTGACTGATAGAAAAAGAGCATAGTCAGCAAGGGAACCAATATATATAGAGCAAACGTACTTTCGTGATGGCGAGCGAAACACGGATAGGATGCACGAAGTTAGAGTCCTCTTCGTCGTTCTCGGGCTGCTCCGACTCAAGGTCTTCGTCAGCTAACACGTCAGCAATTGAGAACATGGCACGGATGCTGAACAAAGAATGTGCTAAGCACTGTCAGTTGCAAATTTTATAACAACGTACTTGTCGTCTCCAAACTTCCGAGTTAAAACAACTTCGTCATTGCCTCTCACGTCCTCAATCTAGAAAAGATGTTAAAAATGGGGAATGATGATGGAAAGGGAATAAAAACGCACAGACCAAACACCCTGCTCCAGAAAAGTTTTCAGGAAATCGGGTGTAGCGTCTGGTTCAGGAAGAGACTCTTGCTCAAACTTGAGTTCCTCTTGAAGTTTCTGAGAGAGAGCAATGTCCGCTGACGTAGGAAAGGTGTAAGTCATACAAGGCCCATAGACGCGTCATGGAAGTAGATAATACACACTTGTACCACTTCCAAATCTCCCGGCTGTAGCAGAGAAAGACCTGGCACTGCCAGCAACAGCTCTCAACATGGCAGGACGGGCCATTGACGAAGCCAAGGAAGAGACCCGCATTCCAGCCACGAAACGAGCGGAGCCGATACGCGAAATGCTACGGAAAGCAGAAACAGCAGACATGGTCGTGGTTGTGTGTCGGAAAGAGGTAAAAAAAAGAAAAGGCGGACAACGGGGACAAATTTCAGGACTGACGTGACATGTCGCGGAGTTTGCCATTGAATCGTGATGGTCACACAAATTGGTGCTTCGGGAGTACAGACCTTTTTAGCATATATATGCGAAGATAATCAGTAGAGAAAATTTGAAAGCTCATGGTGATCCTAATTATGAAAAGAAGAACTTAAATTATAAAATAAAGCCACATGTATTGAGTCTGTTCAATAAATGCCCTCTGTGACGCGTGTCACGGTCGATGACGACCATTAGAGCGGAGTCTAAACTATTTTGATGTAATTTTGAGTCACGACACAGCCAGCAACCTTTGTCGTGAAACTTTTCCTTTAAAACAGGTTCAACCAGAATGGATATCGACATGAGGAATAAGGACGACGGCGAGGACAAGAGCGCTATAACACCAAATGGTAATGGTAGGGAATATGATCGTGACAGACCTCGAGATGGCCGGGACCGCGAGTACGACCGGGACAGGAGGGATCGCGACCGAGACAGGGAGCGTGAAAGGCGTGAGCCGGGTAAGCCTAGTATTTTTTTTTCGTTACTATTGCTCACTTTTTCTGAAGGAGCTGCTCGTTCCCGGAGAAGCGACCACTGGGAGCCGGAGAGGCGAAATGAGGTACTTCATGTCATTTTCATTTTCATTCTTCAAATTAACTTTTTTGGACCTCAGCGTCGCAGGCGCTCCCGCTCACGTTCTCGATCGAGGAGACGTTCGGCTTCGCCTCGTCGCCGACGTCGTTCTCGCTCGCGTTCGCGCTCTCGTTCCAAGACCAGGTCTCGTTCTCGCAGCCGAGACAGGAAGCAGACCGAGGCTTTTGCCCGCTCGTTGGGTGGTCCAATGAACGCAGACCACGAAGAAGCGGTTGAATTTGCCAAGATTAGCAAACGTGAAAATCGGGTCTATGTCGGTAACCTAAGTTACGATGTCAAGTACCGCGACCTTATGGAATTTATGAGGGGAGGTGGGTTGGGGAATTCTAGCTTTTTTCGTCGTTGTATTTTCTGGAGTTCTTTGGGTTCAACCCGACTGGAGGTGTAGTGGCTCTGCCACGTGTTTGTTTTGAGCCCCATAAGCGGACTCTGAGTTCGGGCAATATGGTATGGTGAGATGCATTGTGGAAGGGGATGTTATTTGTTTTCAGTTTTTTTGTTTGATGGATGGCTGAGTCGTTGAGAGGATATTGATGGGAGTTTTTGGTTGGCAGCTGGTGAGGTTCTCTTCGCCGAAGTTCTCGTCACACCTACAGGTGTATCCAAAGGATGCGGGTGAGTATATTCCTCCCTGTGTTTATGGCCACGACTTTATTGTCTTTCCCTAGCATTGTCGAATTTGCATCTCAAGAAGACTGTCAACGCGCCATTCGAGAATTGTCCGAACAAGCCATGCTTGGGCGTCCTGTCTTCATTCGCGAAGTTCGTATCGTATTGAGATTTATCTGCATTAATCTTCATGTATTCTACACAGGACCGTGAAAATGAGGCTCGATTCGGAGCCACTCCCGTTCCGGGTAAAATGGGAATGGCAATGGCTGGCCTGGGGCTCAATGCCGCTCCGCCACCCCGACCCCCTTCACATAATTACTTTGGCAGCAGTAATAATCCCGGAAACCAACTTTACGTTGGAAACGTGTGTTCTCCTTGTTCTCTGATTTTATTCCGGTATTCACAACACGATTTTTAGCTGCCGTATCAGGCAGGGTGGCAAGATCTCAAGGATCTTTTCCGAGCTGCTGGCAATATAATTCGTGCCGACATCAACATTGGTGCAGATGGTCGCCCAAAGGGTTCTGGTACTGTGGTTTTTGAAACTGCAAAAGACGCTCAAAATGCTATCGGTAGGTCCAGGAGGCACATCCACGTATCATCCTGACGCCTTTGGACAGGTATGTATCACGGATTCGACTGGTATGGAAGGACCCTGGAAGTCCGCGAGGTATTACTGTCTCGCATGTCCTGAATACATAATTTGTTCATTATTCTGTTAGGATCGTTACGCTGGTCTGACTGGCACGACGAGTTTTCGCGGTAGTTTCCGTGGTGCACCTCGTGGACTAGGTCGTGGAGGGTTCCGTGGAGGTGGTCTGAGGGGTTTCAGAGGGGGATTCTCACAGGGTGGTCGAGATTTTTCTAACCAGGAATTGTATGCCGACTATAATGGTCCTGATCAACAGGGTGCCACTTATGAAAGCGGTGGAGGGGGATACAGTGGTAGCTCAGGATTTGGGGGTGGAGGTGGAGGTGGAGGAGGAGGAGGAGGCGGTGGTGGTGGTGGTGGTGCCAGTGGCGGCGGCGGCGGCGCTTATGCTGAAGGGGATCCGAGCCAGCAGATCATGGTCCGCAATGTAAGCCACTTCGTTCACTTGGTGATTTGATTGCCTTCTTGACGACGATCATCCTCAAGTTACCATGGTCCACTGCCAACGAGGATTTAGTGGAGCTGTTTGAGACAACGGGCCAGGTGGAACTTGCAGAGATCTTGTTCGAAGGCACCAGGTCCAAGGGGTGTGGCGTGGTCCAATTCTCTCAAATCCCAGAAGCCGAAACTGCGATTGGTATTTGAACAATTTTTTTCTGGTAAATATGGATTGATGCTGATTTGGTTCTCAGCGAAATTCCAAGGATACATGTATGGAGGTCGTCCACTGGGTGCGTTGGTTGCTGTCGGAATTCGGAAGTGCCACTCATCCATTATTGTCACCAGATGTTCGATTCAATGATCGTTGGCACACCTTCACACCTTCGGCGGCGAAAGGTGGGCAAGTCGCCCCCATGCAGTCCGAAGGGATGTAAGCTTTATCTGAAACTGTGAAATGTCCTGCCGCATTATTCTAGTATTTGATATGTATTTCCTGAAAATAAAATGACGACCGTAGGTGGGATCCGATCCCCGGTGATAACTTTGGTCTGTGGGAGATTTCATAAGGCCACAATGGAAGCCAAATGGAAAAATGACAACAATTATTACTCATTTCGGTTATCAGCGCTACAGGCATTGGCCCCTGCAGATAGGTTTATATAAGGAGAGTACTCGGTGCTCGTTGTCGACATCGTTCATCATGTTCTCCATCGCAAAAAAGGCGGCATCAAGGCTCCGCTTCGCCAACATCTTCAACCGTGCAATCGGTTTAACGATAAACGCCACTACCGCATACAATAACGCTGCTGAGCATCTATTTTCTCCATCAGAATTCACCCCGTCCACTCGTCAACACTCTAGGGGAGTCAGACCACGTCGACGACGCGTCCCTGGACCCTCCGTTATCCATAACGCGGCGACAACCCCAGCCGATCCCGAGTTAGTTCCCCATTCAAGGCTTTTGACCAATCTAAGGGATCAGTACCGAGGGGCGACGGCAGTTCGAACGCGTGTTCGGAGGCACAACGAGTTGCGGAAAGAGAGGTCTTTGCAGAGGGTTTTGCGTACTGAGAGTGCGGCTACACCTGGTACCACCAGCTCGGGTTCTACTGCTTCCTCACGAGAATTTCACATCCTCGCGGAGAGTGTCCAGCAGGCGTTGGTGACATCTGAAGCCCCCAAGACGCGGGAGGATGCCATATTCGAGAGAGGGTTTGCGGAACTTGTTGGTGATTTTGTGGCGGCAAGAAAAGTTGTAGATGCGGAATTCGCAAAAGAAGTGGCCTCTACGTTTGATCAGATCGATGAGGAAGATTTTATGGTTCAGCTTAACGAGGAAAGGGCGAGGGTGGAATCGGCGATGGCGGTGAAAGAGGCAGAGGAGAAGGAGGAGAAGGAGGAAAGGGAACGGGGGAGAAGGGAGAAGGTTTTGGAGGAGGAGAGGGAGAGGGAGAAGGAGTTGGAAAAAATAAGGCGCGTTAACCAAGCTCGAATTCGGGAGGCGGAGGAGCGGCGTACCGAAGTTAGGCGAAGGGCGGACGAGGAGGACAGAGTTCGACGTCTGAAGGAAGGACATGAGGCCCGACTGCGAGAGGAACGCCGTTTACGGGACCAGGAACGTCAAGCCCGCATCGAAGCTGAGCGGATCGCCTGTCTCGAGCGTGAACGCGTTTCTCGACTGGAGAAAGAGGCCAGGCTGGCACGCGAGCGGGAGGAACAGAGAGTTCGAGAGGAAGAACAAGCCCGGGTGTGGATCGAGGCTGAGACTGCCAAAATCGAAGCCAAATTGCGCGCTGCTGAGGAAGAAAAGGCTCGTCGAGCTCATGCGGAACAACAGGCGCAGGCCAGTCGACGGTTGGGTGACTATGTCCAATCAACACTCAATCCTGAGACGCTGGAAGACGCAAATCAGAGGTTCCAAGCACAAGAAAACCGTTTTCGAGAGCAACTGGAAGAGGCGGCAAGGGCTCAAGCTCAAAGTCATTGGTTCCACGTTCAATCAGAACATTGTTGGCAGCAACAGCAGCAACCTCCAGCTCAGGACTTTTGGTGGGACTTCATCCAGGACACTCCAATGCGAGACCCTCCAAATATCGATATCGATGTGTCAATGGCTTCCATCCCTCCTGAAGACCCCCTTCCGAAATCAGAATCTGAGTGGTTCAATCTATACGAATCTCGATGGCAAGAGTTGCGCGGCGATCCAAATGTTGGCGAACTTGCATTTCCTTCCTTCCCTTGGCCCGTCTTCCAACTCGTTCGGTCTTTGGACGAACTCGCGGACGAGGACATTAAGCGGTTTTTCGCGTCTAAACATCCGGGAAAGCTAGATAAAAATTGGAAGGTGGAACTGACTCGGTGGCATCCTGATAAGGTGGAGCGACTTAGGAACAGGATTCGTCAGGATTGTGTGGAAACTGTTCGGATGGGATTTCTGAGATGTACCATGGTGATGAACGCCTTTCAAGAAGAGAGAGGAGCTGAACGGACATGATGATTATTTTGAAATTGTAGTTCTAGATTATTTTTTTCTAATGAGTTTCGAGGATGCGATGATTAGATCTTAGATCTTAGAGCTTACAAGTTTACGCCTGAATACGCGATAGGCTTGGAATAGGTTGATAACGGACATGTTTCCATGAAGTTTCAAGCTATAGCCGAGGCTGTGACTTCAGATTGTCATGAAGCGGTCCTGCTGAGATAGCACATAACACCAAGTTTACGCCCTGGGTTTAAATAGCTGTAACCGAGGCTGTGACTTCAGATTACCACAAACATTTATTCACCAACTCGATATCAAGACAATATGATCATGATCCTCTCAGACCTCAGCTCTGTTAGCCTGAGCCATTAGCTTAATCATTTTTATTGTGCGTCAAACAAATTTCAGGGCCTTGGCTACCTTTAATCGAATAACAACCATGATCATTTTCTCTGATGCTTCACTAAGACTTTAGAATAAGAAACTGTTGTTGGTGAATTTTTTATTGCTAGTCTAAGCTCATAAGCCCTGGAAGGGAATACTGTAACGTAATCCCGAGATCTGACCGTTACCAAATTCAGATACAGCGGCCAGCCTGAGCCATCAAAATCAACAGTGCTTAGTCCATCACCCCAGGCAGATGTTATCCGGAATGCTGTGTTGGACCATTCTTTTTCTTGATCATGGGCATCTGAGTCGATCACCTGATCGGTTGTGGAAATCTATTTAAGTTGTAGAAGTGGACTGAATGTAACACGGTAACACGGTAGTATGGGCATTTCAAGTTCAACTGTCCGGCCTCCACCAGTTCCGATATATGGTTCGTCTCTCCCTGTTGTCAATGTGCTCTGTCGCTAATGGAAGTTAAAGAGACTATGCAAGTGAACTCGAGAAAGAAAATGCCACTCGCAGTTTAAAAATTGTCAAAGTGGATGCCGAATTGGGCAATGAATGGTGTGTTACATACCGCAGTAAGTGCTATCTTGCATACCGCTGCTGCCCACGGCTCACCAAGCCCACAGTTGGCTCCAAGTCTTCCGGCCAAGGGAAAGACCCTAAATATCAGGTTGCTGAGCGAAAAGCTGCCTACGAGACAATGAGGATAATGGGATGGTTATCCGAGTCATAGTCTCCCAGCGTCCAACTGGATGCTCAGGCTGCTCCTTGATATTTCATTGCGAATTCTTGTACACAATATATTTGCTTCTCACTCTGATTTGAATGGAGGAATATGATTAGCACGGTGCAGACCGACCTCACAAAGCAAACAGCTGAATATTTACCGCAAAGTCGGTCTGCCCAAACCACCAAAATTGGTAATTTGTTAATTGGTGGATATTAGATTCGGTTTATCTATGTGTCCGTTTAATAACTTAACTTGAATTTGCTGCGGCAGGCCACAAGCTCGCGATTCAAAAATAATGGGGTTTCACGGCGCTCGGTAGTACCGCGGTAAAGGTCCTAGTACAGCCGTCAGAAGGACGAATACCCTACAAACGTTCCAATAAAGTGTAATTCAAGTACTTTTAGCTGCTGTTCTGCTTTCCAATCTGCACTGGCAATTTGCAAAGGATAAACTGGCCCTTGATGACCAACTTGAAATACAGAAGCTAAACAATCTTGTGGATATGTTGGCATTGTTGATTTTACTCGATTTCAAATCATGTATCTCGGGCCACGGCATACGATTATCGTTCCTTGTATTGATTCTGAAGACATATATGCTTACCTCATTATTAGTCAGACTGCTTTGCCATTGAGGAGAATGACGAGCATTTGACTACGATATATATTTCTTCTCCATCCTTTCTGCCAGTGTGTGTCATGAATAAATAAAGGGTTTAGATAGTTATAACACCGACATAAGGATAGCACGTTTTCCAAGAATTGCTCAAGGTCATTTACGACCACACTCTCCAACTCGGAACACACCACGCAAAGGATGGATCTTCCCAAATCGGTATACGCGGGACTCGGAGAACGCGTCGAACGTCAATGATTGAAAGGTCAAGCACATGGTTCCAAGAAATCGCAGACGACTGGCGACAATGGAAAGACCGGAGTAAGGAACAGAGCACGGGAAGGAGTTGAATCGTGGTGATGGACACTGTTCAAACGTTCAAGACGTGGTCAACCTCCAGATGCCTGAAGCAGTGAAAGAATGTATCAGGTAGCGAAGGTCGAGTTTTGATATGACGCACTCCTCTATGTTTTGCCTTCTGAATATCATGATCAACTGCATTTTTGTTGAAGGCAAGGCGGCGGCAGAAGAGACTGGAAGGGAATGGGTGGAAACTTCCGAGTAGGCGACCGATAAAGGGGATAAGCCTGCCAGTGGGAGGTATGCACGAGACTCTGACTCGGAGGGTGTACGTGGTGCCAGACATACTAGTTTCCTCCGACGCTGTGCGAGTTGGTCACGGTCAAGGTACATAAACTTACCAGCGATGACGACCTACCTGATACATAAACCTGACAATCCCAACAGAAACCCTCGGTGCGCGTTTATATCTCTCGACTAGATGGAATACTGAAATTTTTGAGATTGATTGTTGGTCAAGGACGATTGATTACCAGAAAAGGAACTTGACCGAAATTCATCAGCCCCAGTCTGAACCAGTAAACGATGGTTGACTTCTGTACTCACTCCTGGGCAAGCCATAGTGGCAGCAACCTCCCTACCAACATCGGGTTCCTCACCTAGTGCAACTGGTAAAACTGTGGTAGAAAGCGATTAGAAACAACCAACTACACGCCCAGTCAGTCACGTTCTTTCACGCTTCCAACATCGATTATGTTCTTCATCGCAAAAAAGGCACCTCTTCCCCAACATCTTCAACCGTGCAATCGGTTTAACAATGAACGCTGCTGTCACGGCGACGCGTCCCTGGACCCTCCGTTATCCATAACTCGGCGACTCCAGCCTATCCCGAGTTAGTTCCCAATTCAAGGCTTGTACAATGTAGAGAGTTTTGCGTACTGAGGTTCTGGTACCAGCTCGAGCTCTAATACTTCCTCACGAGAGTTTCACATCCTCGCGTTGGTAACATCTGAAGCCCCCAAGACGCGGGAGGATGCCATAGTCGAGAGGGGGTTTGAACTTTGCGGACCTTGTTGGTGATTTTGTTGCGGCAAGAAAAGTTGTAGATGAGGAATTCGCAAAGGAAGTGGCCTCTACGGAAAATTCATGGTTTAGCTTAAAGGGCGAGGCTAGAATCGGCGATGGCGGGAAAGGGAACGGGAGAGAAGGGAGAAGGAGGACAGGCAGAGGCGTTAACCAAGCTCGAATTCGGAGTGGCGTGAAGAGGCGGCAAGCTCAGGCACAAGGCCATTGGTTCAAATCCTCATTTACAAAACTTGCTGCCATTGGGTCAAGTGACTTGTTCATATCCCATCACCACGGATCTGCGAATCACCACCGCTATGGCCCATCTAATACGACGAGAGATGAGTCCCCAAACTGGTTTGTCTCTTTCATTTGCGTCATAATTTATTGATACTGACTGTTATATACAGTATCTTTATTCCACCATAGAAATATCTTCTCCACCGTGACCGCATCTGCTGGCGACAAAACCCCCTCTGGCATATTCTAATGTACGCCATTTTCCTACTCGCTCCTAGCCAAGCCATATCCGATATCGGCAACAACCTCCCTACCAACATCGGCTTCCTCGCCTACAAATGGTACAACCAGTGCGCGTGGTACAACGCGATTAGAAACAACCAGCTACCGCATACAACAACGCTTCTGAGCATACTCTACGGGAGCCAGATCACGTCGAAGACGCGTCCCTGGACCATAACACGACGACTCCACTGTAACCCTATCCGAGTCCCGAGTTAGTTCCAAATTCAAGGCCTTTGACCAATCTAAGGAATCAGTATAGAGGAGCGACAGCGCGTGTTCGGAGGCACAACTACACCTGGTACCAGCTCGGGCTCTACTACTTTTTCACGGGAATTTTACATCCTCGCGGAGAGTGTCCAGCAGGTGTTGGTGACATCCGAAGTCCACAAGACGCCGGAGGATGTCATTATTCGAAGGGGGCTTACAGAACTTTTTGGTGATTTTGTGGCGGCAAGAAAGTTGTAGATGCGGAATTCGCAAAGGATGTGGCCTCTACGTTTGACCAGATCGATGGTGGTTCAAGTTGCCCTTGGGCTTGACAGATGGCGCGAAACGAATTCGATGGGTTTTCGATGGAGTCATAATATACATAATAATTTTACATAACAACATTGACAGATTGCAATTTCGATCGACCTACGAACTTATTTGGTCATACTTTCAAGCTAGAAGGTGAAATATGTCAGTAGTGACAATCCCACAATGTTAGTTGCACACCAACGTCTCCGGTTTTAAAATAGACCAGGTCTCCAATGACATCTTTAGTTGCCTCGTTGTAAATTTTGTCTGCCCAAATCGTCAAATCTGTAAATTGACCATCAACGAAGCACTCACAACCCCAAAGATCTTTATCGCGATTGTCAGGTTTTGGGACAAAGGATAACTTTATTTTGCAAGCACAACCCTTTGTTTTTTTGAAACCCTCTTGATTTTTGCCCTCTGGGTTATCTTTGAATTTGATAATCACTGTTAAATTGGGATTATCAACTTGAAGCTATCAATTTATGAAAATGAGCATGCTTACCTATGCTACCCATTGTTATGTTGACATTGTCTGAACAGCCTACTGGCATGGTTTCAAATTCTGATACATCATTTTTAGTCCAGAAGCCACTAACATGATAAGGGCCTACCTTAAATATTCGAGTTGTTACTTGAAAGATGTGAGTTGCTGTCAGCTGAAGGCAGGCGGTTTTGAGATGATATTGGTGGACCACTTTCCACTATTTATATGTAGCACTTGTATGAAGGCTGTCCGTTTGATTGGTTGCTGCGGCTGACCACAAGGTCAAGGATTTATTTTTGATTGCCATCATTTAAATTGCCGAAATTTTAATTATGTAAACTCCACTTCATCTTTAGGCTTTTGTGCATGAAAATGGCCGGAATGTGTTCCGGTCGACTGCTTTACCCAATGCCGGAGTGAATGGAGTGGTTCAGGAAAACAAAGTGGTGGACCGTGATGAGCTATTACGTGAAATCAATTTTATTTTGTTCTCCAAGTGGTCGTATGGCATGCTTCAATGCTGTGAACAGAGATCGGGGCTCTCTCTACCGCGAGGTAAAGGTCCGACGACACAAGATCATCAATGAACGTTTGCAACAAAATTGGACACATTCCCATGTTGCAGCTGGTGATAAGCACAGCCGTTTGTAACTTGAACCAGAAAGAATACCCTACAAACGACTTAGGTACCGGTCCACAAACCACGGTCTAGTGATTGCAATTTTGTGGGCCGCTTGCTGCTTTCCAATCAGGCTGGTTCTGCACTCGCAAAGGATAAACTCAGGTTCTCGATGGTGAAATACAGATAACTGTCTTGTGGATATGATATGATGAACATTGTTGATTCTGTTCGACTTAATCCACACGAAACATGTTACACAATATACTTTTCTCCCCGGGCCACATGGGAACCGGGAATGCAACTCTGATTATCATCCCTCGCTTGTACTGAGCCAGAATCTTGACGGCTCAGTACAAGCGAGGAATGATAATCAAAGTCAGACCGTGCCGTTGGTTATGTCATCTCCTCCGTCAAATTCCAAGTACCTCCCAAACTAGGCTTACAAGGTATACTCTTCCATTCTATAACATATTTCGTTCAATATCTTTAGACCAAACGCCATTCGCGTAATTTATCAAGCTCGAATGGAGTATTGATGCAGAACCAGTCACGGAGAATAGTGACACTATACATATTTTTTCCGGGTTCCCTATCCTTGCCATAAATTAATGAGGGTTTACTTGGTTAAAATTCGGGCTGTGAAGGGAGGTTGGCCCGTCACTGGCAGACAAATGTTTAACGACAATTTCGATCGGTTACCGGAAAAGGAAAAGAATGAGGCCGGAATCCGGACTCGGATCACTTCTATCACTGTGTACCTGTTCCCATTCAGTATACCTGGAAAATGCTGTGCGACGTGGCACAACGTCGTTGTCTTTCTCGAACCTTGGAGGTGATTCGGGCGTTCCACCTCCGTCCCAGGTATTATTCTCTCTCTTATTTTCAGCCCAGTCTGAATGGTATCCAGAGTAAACGATGGTTGAAGTCACCCAAGGGTTCAGCTTGACGAACAGACTACTTCTATACGCCAGTTTCCTACTCGCTCCTGGCCAAGCCATATCCGGTATCGGCAGCAACCTCCCAACCAACATCGGGTTCCTCGCCTACAACTGGTACAACCAGTGCGTGTGGTACAACGCGATTAGAAACAACCAACTACACGCCCTGTCCCTCCTGCCCGTTCATTTTAATACCATCTACGCGATCACGTACCTCGGAGGAGTCACATCCGGCAACATCTTCTTGGGCACCATCCTGGGTTTCGGTACGGCAGCCCTGATGGTATTCAACACCGTGGCAGCGTGGACAAGTTGGGCTTCAAACATGACCGAAGGCTACTACGTTTACGAATTCTTCTTCTTCGGATGGCGAAGGCTAACGCCCGGTTGGCATAAATTCTTCCTGCTGTGGCAAATTGGCGATACAATTCTAGCCATTACTTGCGTCGTGCAAGCGATCTCCATATCCATATTCATCGCTCAGATAGGCACCGATTCTGACGAAATCCCGCCATGGTGGACCGCGTACACAACGTATGCAGTAGGATCGGTGGCCGTGTTATTTATTGGTTGGGACCTTATTCTGTGGGTGGAACTGATAGTATCTCGCAACCATATAGAGTCCCCGACCGATATGATCGCCGTATGGCTCTTTATCGTGCAAATAGGTACCATGCTTATGCCAGCTGTTGTTCATTGCACGAAAAAAGTTTTTATTCATAAAAGTGTTTCCAACCCTTTTGGGTTATCTTTTCGTAATAGTGTTTCTAACAGGACGGATAACACTTTACCCCTAGTAAATCTAAACAGCTAGTTACGTATATCCAATATGAAGGACCTTGTTGTCTTGGAATCACCGTGGAAAAAATTGCCATTACCTTCTTCGGCCACACGGCTTCGGTGAATAGCGAGAACAACTGTATAGCATCAAGCCACCCGATAATCAAGCTGCCAGTCCCGAGTTTTCACAAAGGTAGAATGTCTGCACAAATCAGCAAGAAAAGAAAGTTCGTCGCCGATGGCGTGTTCCGCGCCGAGCTCAACGAATTCTTCACCCGCGAGCTGGCTGAGGAAGGTTACTCTGGTTGCGATGTTCGTGTAACACACGCTCGGACTGAGGTGCGTAATTCGAAATACTTCCGTTTTCCTACAATTCTTATGGTGATGAAATAGATCATCATCCGTGCGACTCACACACAAGAGGTCCTTGGAGAAAAAGGCCGCCGCATCCGTGAACTCACAGCCCTCGTTCAAAAACGTTTCAAGTTCCCAGACAACTCCCTTGAGTTATACGCTGAAAAAGTACAACACCGTGGTCTCTCCGCCATCGCTCAATGTGAGAGTCTGAGATACAAGCTCCTTGGAGGTCTCGCTGTCCGACGGTTTGTTTTCTCATTTATTATGCGGACGATTGATTGATCGTAAAATTAGCGCTTGCTATGGTGTCCTTCGATTTGTGATGGAATCGGGCGCAAAAGGTTGCGAGGTTGTCGTTTCTGGCAAACTTCGTGCAGCCCGTGCCAAGTCTATGAAGTTCACTGATGGATTTATGATTCACTCGGGTCAGCCTGCCCGTGATTTCGTTGACTACGCTGTTCGACACGTCTTGTTGAGACAGGGTGTGCTGGGTATCAAAGTTAAGATGTAAGCGTTGTTTTCTGACGATCTTTGGGTGCAATGATAGCTGATCTTTGACTTTAGCATGAAGGGATGGGACCCTGAAGGCCTTACGGGCCCTCGCAAGCCCCTTCCCGACTCGGTTACTATCCAGGAGCCTCCCGAAGATAAGCTGGTTACCGAGCCTTCCTCGGAGCAGCGCGAACCTATTTCTGTGAATGTGCCTGCTGATGATCCCTACACCATTCCAGCCGATAGTTCATTCCAACAAGAACCTTATGAGCAACCTGCCTTCTGATTTGTACTTTGATGAAAATTTTATAATGCTCGCGAATACTTATATCTATCCGAAATTAGAGGAAAGGGAAAAACGAAGGCGATTGGGGCGACTTGTATCTCGAATTCCGATCGAATGCGTGAAATAAGGTCTTTACTAAGTTTCGAGGTCATCTGACAACATCTCAAGTGCAAAAGAACCGAAGTGTATATGGGAGGACGAAGTAGAGAGAGAGAGAGAATGGTATCCGGAGCGTACTATAGGAAGTGATGGATGACTAATGCTCTCGATATATCTTGGAACGTCGGCCTTACAGTTTGTGAAATTATTTTAGATGGCTGGTTACCAACGACTTCAAGCTGAGATAGTCATGTGGTCCTTTTGATCTTGGCTGATTTTTGGCAAGAATATCAGTAAGATTGCGGCCCAAATTGCGGCCAGCTCGAGTAGTGACAACTGTAGACAGATTGGAATGTATTTGCATGTTCAAGTTGAGGGGGTTAACGTTCAGGTGGTGCCATTATGATTGATTGCAATTACGATAGGCTATTTACACGAAAGAAAGATAGGAGGTTTAACCAGAGGCTGCAAGCTGTTCGGCGCGCTAATTAAGGAACACGTTGGTCGTGCACGTAATAGTTGTTGAAAGTGTGTGAACCCGTTATGTGAAAGTAGACTAAAGTAAAACAGTGAGAGCAATTCATTTGTTATACTTACATGTAGGATTTTACTTAGAGGGTCAATGCCATTACCAGAGGGAATCTCAAGGACAGAATACTCTCAATTTTGTAGGACCGACTCAGTGCCAGGTCCTTCCAACTCTAGGACGACAGAGAGTCAGAGACGGGATCGTAAAGCAACAAGAGGCACTACTCCGAGTCTCTCTTAACTGATCGTGTGACCTTTTCAGTTGAAGTTTTTAATGAGCTCGAATGCTAATGAATACGCCAGCGTGTTACAGTCAAGTTCTATAAGGATGGCGGGGTCAACCCTGCTGGAATAGAGTACAAACGATCAAAATACATAAACTCGAATGGTGTGAGCGTCTTCAGGTGTGCATTACTAGAGGCGGGCAAGCCTTGCAATTAGCATCATGTACTTCTGTGATCATCTTTTCCTTTTGATTCAGGCTGGATGAGTTGTCAGTACTTTCAAGTAGGCAGATGTCAATGGCGAGACACACTACACTACCATCCCACCGAAGCACCCCACGGTACAATCGTGATCCGGCTCCGCATTGGCCAGGGAGTGTGCTGAACTGGATTTACAACACCGGAAGTTGCAGTCAAACTGAAAAAAAAATTCCGCATACACTTGGCATAGATTTCGGTTGGGTGGATTGGGAAATACCTTCAAGGTTCTGCCAGTACATTCAAAATGCCCGCAGAAATATCCGTAGTATTCATTCCGCAGCTCACACATATTGGTGGATTTTGGATTGAAAAAGTAAGACCTTGGTAAGATTCGCAAAATGCAAAGTGGCTGAATGTGTCCCTAAATTCCGAGCGACATTTTATACCACAAACACCACAGCATTTCTAGGGGTCATCGGCTCAACATCGGCTGTTGTAACTTGATTATAATTGGCGGTGGCCGGTAATATTGTGTGACGAGATTACTGACAAGACAAGTTCGTCATTGCCGAGTAATGTTGCTGTGAATCCTGTGATCAAGTAGACAAGACAGGTACTTTCTACACGACAAGGAAGTTAGCAATCTTCAAGATAAGAGCCTTCCTCGGAGCGCGAACCTGTTCACCTATTTCTGTGAATGTGCCTGCTGATGATCCCTACACCATTCTAGCCGATGATTCATTCCAACAAGAACCTTGTGACTCGGAGGATAGTTTGATGAGAATTTTACACTTATACCTATCGGAAAGGGAAAAACGAAGGACGATTGCCGAATTCCGATCGAATGCCTCGCGTGAAATAAGGTCTTTACTTGAATTAAGTATACGGCAATTTGTTGACCCCGGCAGATTTTATATCTACTCCAAGTGATGGTCGGACTCGACGAAGTTCCCTGGCAACTCGTTTTCGACGTCATCGATTCATCTGAACATCTCAAGTGCAAAAATCGTCAAAAAGTCATGGTTTGTTTGGACGGCTAGTTACCAACCAAGGCCGACAAGCTGACAATCAGCACTGTCACAGCCTTCATTCAAGGGTCTAGAAACACAGACAGGACCCCGAGATCGGAAAATGAACGAAGTAAAACAGGAATGGACGGGTAAAAAGAATGCCTGTGAGTCCGCTAGCTGAGAACAAGATAGATTGGCTATGCAAGCGACATGATCTTGTTTCAGAAAACCTCTTCAGCTGATCCGGATCATCCGGTAATACTATATAATCTACTCGACTCGTCCCCAACTTCGACATCTCGAATCTTTCTCGCATCTACTACAAAACCTGACTACCTGATTACATTTTTTTCTCGTGAGTTGTTCGATAATTTTCCTTGAGAATAAGACTTGATTTTCGAACAGGTCATCCGAGTCGTCATGGCCCTCATCATTACGGATAACAGGATAGCTACAGATGTGGACCCGGATAAGTGCGACAGCTGTAGGCTGTCGAAACGGTGCGAAGGTTGCGACCAGAAATGGATGGATCGTAGACGACCCGGTGTCCAAAACCAAGAAAAAACGGATCAGTCCACAATCAGACAATTTACTAATAAATGAAGAAATGGCGTATGTTGTGATCCAAGTTCTAGAAAGTGTCGATTGCTGACTTCTGTGACCAGAAACGACAATCTTCAATAGAACTCTCTGTAAAATAATCTCAAATTGTACAAATATAAGTGAAAACCAGATCCAAGGGGGGGCATCTTAATTTAGTTCCGGATCCAAGGGGGTGCCGGACCGGAAATCCCGTACCGGCACCTGGTTAGTTAGTCCAGTCACAGGACCCAAAAAAAAAAAAAGTACCCCTTTATTCCGTTACTGGAATCTGACCTCAAAGTAGAGAATTTAAGTACATTAGACTATATTATGGTATTTACAGACTGCAAGACAAGTAGCGAAGCTCAACGAGAGGCCAGAAAGAAGGTGACACAAAATTTTGTGCTTGTGATTTCCATATTTGGGTGTGAGTGGCAGTGGCAACACTTGGGCGCACATTCGCTAAAACTCCTTGCTCAAAAGAATGAACCCCAGGCAAGAGTCCACAGTATGTGTCATAAATTCCAGGTTTACGAACTATCCATAATATGAAGTTAGACCATTATTTCCAAGGCCCTATCTGTCATCGACGCCGAGGGCTTCACC
>Ga0307517_10005097_pt1 | contig 19959 bp, 20 predicted proteins | sample 23_EM_MG_FD_194515 | JGI IMG/M metagenome (GOLD analysis project Ga0307517, IMG submission 194515) | Populus trichocarpa ectomycorrhiza microbial communities from riparian zone in the Pacific Northwest, United States - 23_EM | ecosystem: Host-associated > Plants > Roots > Unclassified | place... | reverse complement strand
AATTTTTCATGATAAACGGTCTCACCTGGAATTTGACGTTTCCTGCTTCCAAACTCGCTTCAATCTCTTCACTGAGATCAATCATCCTCTCGATGTGCCCCAATGAGTATACGTCAAGTGCGCCCCCATCGATAATCTTGCAATCATAGGAATCACTGCCGTTGAGATCATCGAAGCCACTAAATCACCATCCGGACCCAACTCCCGCTCCTCTACAATAATCTCTTCCTGCCCTGGCCTGGAGTACGCATATAATCCTCGGTACCATTTAAAACTGTGCAAAGCGCGTTTGTCCTACAAGATTTTAAGTGTTAATCAGCGTAATGCAAAAGAAATAAAAATACCTCACCAACACTCTCCAAAACTCCCAAACGCCAATCACCCCATGCCCACCCCATGCTCCAATATAACTATCAGAATATTTCTCCCGCCAAACACTCCATCTCACTTTTCCTGGCTCACGAAACTCCTCCGCCCAAACATCCGACAAGACCTCCTTCCTTCTCGTAGAAAGCGACTGCAATGCAGCATTATATGCATTAGCATCTGCAGATGCGAGTGATGAGTCAGTTGAGTATCCTTCCTCTTCCTCTGAAGAGCGAAGCTGCCGTCTTTGTTGAGCTTCGTCGAATTTTGGAACGGTACGACCTTCCTCCGATTCGGTGGAACTGGTACTTGGCAATGTTCCAAGGAAAGAGGAGAGATCATCCTCGTCATCTTGGCGCCTGCGGTTGGAGGTCATGTCGGCTCGTTCTCTGAGTAGAGAGATTTATTCTTCCTCAAGCCTTTCTAGCATTGGATACTAGAAATACAATATTTAATTATATATCAAAAGAAACCAGGGAAATTTTACTTTTCCATCAAGGAAGGCAGCAACGCTTTCTACCCACTCATTAAAGCTGCCAAACCACTTTAACAATTATCGTCAACGATTAAATATCAACCAAAAGTAATAAACCTACGTTGCGTCAGAAATGAGCTCTTGTATATCATTTAAATTTCTTCCTCAGTGTATGAGCAGCAGACACAAAGAAGCGTGGGAATTCCAGCATATTCTCGGTCAGCCACGATACACTTTGTCACAGCGACCAGTCGTTCTTGTGGCTTCGGTCTTGTTCCTTGACCTCCACTATCGGTTGCATGGATAACGATAACACTTCAAACTTTGCCCACAACGACGACGGTAGCCCCGTTGCAGCCAGCGCCGTCATTAACTCTACCCTGGGGGGCTCCACACCAGTCATGGACACTAATCGCCAGCCTCCGATGTCCCCAGAGGCTCAACAGGAGTTTGTGGACTCGCTCATGACAGCAGAAGACGACGACGACATGCCATCGCTTCAAGAAGTGTCGTCCACCGAGTCCGACATTGAGAATATTGCCAATCTTGGCGCCCAGGATATGCAGGACCCTATCGTCCAGCAAAATAATAACGTCCAAAATCCGCCTTCGACGTCTTTCTCGATTTCTTCACCGCCACTCTCGTCCACGCCACACCCACAACGCAATAATAGGCGTGCAAGAGTAGAGGATGATGCCGATGAGCTTAGGGATCGTAGACATCCTTCACAACGGGTTGGTGGCCCCAACGGTCAGGTAATTCCTTTTCTCCAAGCGCCTTTGAACTGTTCTAATGCTCAGAGTTACCACCAGCCTGCTACTCCGAATATGCCACAACATCCATTCTTCCCATTCTTTACTTCCGGCGCTACCCTTGGACTTGGACTTGGAACCGGATTCTTCAATCGTACGCCAACACCCAACCATTCCGAGAATAGTAGTACCCCAAATATGAATCCGAACGATGGCAACACTATCCCCACTCCCGCTCCCGGTGCCTCTACTTCTTCATCACAGTCACAAAACCAGGGACCCCCACAGAATGGTCCAACCAATCGTCGGGCGCCAATGCATTTTGTCGATTACGAATTCTCCATTGTAATGGATGGGTCCAGGAGGCCACAACCAGCGCAAAGGGCCCAACCGCCATTGACTGATTCCGATGTTCAAGGAGAGCCAAGTGTTAACGCACCTACCGGCACACCTGGCCCTACAGCTGCTGGGGCCGCAGGGCCACCTCCTAACATCTCCATTAATCCACCTATACCTCTTGGGAATCTTGCAACGTTATTAGGAATACCGTTTGCTTTGCCTGCGGGTGCCTTCATGTTTCCCCAAATGCTCGAGGAGAAGGATGACCCAGAGAGAGCGAGGAAGCTTGTTGATGGATTGGAGGAGGTACCCGTTGGGTTAGTGCGCAGGCTTGAGAGAGTTGGAACGGGGGGCGGTGGGATGGGCCATGATGACACTAAGGGTGGAGACGTAGGATGTGCAGTATGTTGGGATCGTTTGTTGTACGTCGAGCAAGAAGGCGCGGATGAACAGACTGAGAGCCGGGGAGGCAGTGAGGATATGATGGTGGACGGAGAGGCCTGTGAGAGCATGAAGGAAGGGGAAGTCGAACCAAAATACCCCAAAGTCGTTTCGTTGCCTTGTGCGCACATTTTCCACGCTGAGTGTCTCATCCCGTGGTTTTCGCGGCCCAGACACACGACGTGTCCTACTTGCAGGTTCAACATCGATCCAGATAATTTAACCTACGTCTCGCCGAGGCAACGGCATCGGGAGCAGCAGAGAGCTGCGAACGATAACAACGACGTCAATCCCTCGGAGGATATTCCGGAAGAAGGACCTGCAGACCCAGCTTCTGAAATCCCCGATGCGGCAGAAACAACAGATACAGTTGAACAGCCTCCCCAACCGCAAGAACAACAGGATAGGGGCCCTGCCTTCGATTTTTTCATGCAAATGTTGAATGCCCAAGGCCAACCGCAACAGCAACCCGCCGGTGGTGCACCTGACAACGGTATGTTAATGCAATCTTTACCTGTATACAATTCCCAATTTTAACATTCTGCCTCCAGCTGTCCCACCCGGTGCTCAGCCACAAGCTCAAGGGCCACCACCTCTCATGATGTCAATGCCGCTGCCTGGTAATTTCTTCCCCGTTGGATTCGCTGCAGGCCAGCTGCCAATGCCCTTCATGGCCGTACCTTTCCAGCCGGGAAATGCAGAAGGTGATTCTTTTTTTTAAGGTCGGAAATGTCGCAAACAACTAATGTTTCTATCTTCCCTCCACTTTCTTGGGTTAATTGTCCGCTCATTTTGTCAGCGGTTCCTATGCCCATGCAAACGCCATGGAGGATGATGACTGACCCGTTCCATGTAGCTACTGGCGGAGGAAATCGAACTAATGTGACTCCTTCGAATGCATCTGGTGGCGCTGATGCCAATGACACTCCCTCAACAACGTTTGCCCAACCGTTGTCGGACAACAATGCCAACCCCCCTCAACCTCAACCTCGTGCGCCACACCATCCTCCCACCATTAGAGCCGATGTCTTACGGATTTCTGTCGACATGGTGTTCGATGGAAGACCGAGGCGACGAACGAATCAGGGTCCTACCAACAACAATCCTGCTGAGCCTCAACCTACTGGGGGAAACACTAACCCTCAGAATGCAGACTCAGATCAAGATATCGATGACGACTCCATTGAAGACCACGATGGCGATGAACCCCCAGGACTGATGTCCACGGAGGAGTTAGAAGAAGAAACCAGGCAATACACGGAATTGTTCGATCAGATGAGGCGCAACGCTGCATCAAGGAATGCTCCTCCTCCAACAGCAAACGACAATTCCGAACAACCCGCACCTCAAACGCACCCTCGACATCAAATTAATGGGGTCCCTGTATATTCCATGGAAGATATCCATGTTGCGGGCACTGGCCGGTCTTTTGGAGAGGCTTTCACTCAAGCGTTGTCCAGACTCCAGACCCGAATGGCTCAGCCAAGGCAAGAGGGTCAGAACCCTCAGCCTTCCGACCCCGCGGTGGCTGCCAATGAAGATGTGCCACCGCCACCGCCACCCCCACAGCAAGCTCAAACGGAGGGCCAGGGCCAGCGTCCGTGGCAATTCATGGCCATGCCCTTCATGGACTTTGGAATTCCGACGCGGGCACCGCAACCTGAAGGAGAAAAACGACCTTGGGCTCCTCCCCCTCCGCCCGGACTTACTCTCCGCCAACGTATCGAGAAGCGGGAATGTGAAGCTGGACTTCGGTGCCATGGCGTGAGTTGTGGACTGGGTCCATCAGATGAGGACCCGCTTGGAGACGACATCAATGAAACGCTTCGCGAAGACCAACAATTGTCGATTATGAAGCGGGAAGGAGATGCTGTTTGCGAGCATAAGTTCCATAGCACGTGTTTGGTCAGTGCGGAGAGGGTTGCGCTGCGAGGAGCTGAAGCGATTACGAATGAAGCTGGTGGTATTGAAGTTTCGTGTCCTGTGTGTCGAGGGTCTGGATGCGTGTCAAAAGAGCAGTGGGACGAAGGAGTTCATGCGCTTCAGTAGACCCTTCTCCAATACATTGACATACCGATATTCTGTGAGTTACCTGCGGATACTCGGAACAATGCTGACGCACGAACTGCTTCAAGACCACTCGTTTCAAATTTTAAGCATGTGGTTCCTTTTTCACAACTCTCGACTTAATTTATATGGTATTAAACTGGATGTCTTGGAGCACTTGAAGGTTTGAACGCTTTCGATGTCGCATCTAATTATCCTTGCAAGCTGTATCGTGGACAATTCCTTTGTACAAACCCTGTATTGATTCTTTATTTCTTTACCCCCTTTCTCTCCAGTTCTTCTATTCTACAGCTTCTAGGTTGCATTCCGTACCGAGATAAGTATTAAACAACCTGCGATAGTATACTGTACAGTAATTCTTAGGCAATCAAGATGGTTTCGCAGATGAGCGCCCGAAATGGTTTTAGCGCTGAAACACGTGACTATCGGCCCATTGAGGAGCTTCCCCGAAAACAAGGCAGTGAATGCACAGTCGCATCGACATCGCAATGACTCATTTTGCCAGCTGGCAACCGAATTATTTCGGTTTATATTCTTGCTAACAACACTCATCCCTCCCCGATTTTCTTTGATCCCTCTGTGAAAGTCACTGTCTCCACCGCCCTCGAATTGTACTGGAAAGCCAAGGGCAAATCATCTCGGAGGTTACAGTTACAGGTTGCGTCTTTAAAGCGCTTGGTGGGGTGTACATATTAGTTTCAGTCCCCGCGACTGGAAATCCCCTGGAAATTCGAACGGAAACCCTGGTGGCAGGGCTCGAGGCCTCCACGAGTTTTGATCGATGATCGAAGGATCTTCGGTGTACAAAGGGAGAGCCAACTACAAAGTCTCAGTTTTTAAACCGCAGTTTTCTCGACACACGTTTCAAATGACAAAAACGGTGTTCTGATCACCTTTGTCAGGCGGGGTTGGAGGTTCGGCAGGAGTCTGCTGAAGCCTGTTGTTAACCGGGTTCTTGGGCACTTTGGACATCTGATATTTCTGATATTTCCCGGCTGTCGCATTTCCGTCATCGTTTTGCTCCTGCAGATGCCAGCTCCTGCTCGATAACCCCAAATGTCGACAATTGGTGCCTTTCCACCTGTGACCCTCGCTGAATTTTGTTGCCACTGCTGTTGCTCCCCAGCTCTGGGTCATAATTACCGCCCCTCGGATACTTCAATCCTCATAATTACCCCTTCGGCAAGTAGGCTGCCCCAGGGGCATATGGAACATTCCTTCACATTACTGCGATGTGACGAAGAATATAGGACATCCCCGTCCGGCGAAGGGTACTTAAAATCGACAATGAACATCCGAAATAGGTATTTGTGCTGACCGCGTGTATAGTTAACTAATGATTATCATACTTAGGGGGTAAATATCTCAACTACAAAATGCAAAGTACACCAGGGATTACACAGGAGGGTGATTACATGAATGACCATACAAAGAACAAATGGATAGCAAGATGGACAGTGCGAATGTGGTGGTTGGATGAATTGCGAATGAATGCAGAAGTGTCTGAGGGTATTTTAAATAAGAAGCCTTCGAGACCCAAAGTAAGTAATTTCTTTGGAGAACAAGTAGGATCAACTTACAACAAGCCGCTATAGATAGATTGTTACAATCGTGGAAGTCGTCAAAAGTCGTGAAGTATGCAAATGTATCCGCCAGAGATGCGTGAAGTCCAAGGTCGAACATGGACGCTAAAGGAAGTGAATTGAATAAATTAACCTGAATAGTTTTAATCCCCTCTGTCAAAGAGCAGTTCGAAATGATGCGGTGGAGCACCACGATGTTGGACTAGGCCTCTGAATATCCTTTTTCCCTTCAGCAAATCGATACGGCGCATGCCTTGGTTCTCCAAGTGGTGTGTCGACTCTCGAGCATCTTTGCACCTTTGTAGGAAAGAGGGTTCGCAGCGCTGAATATATTCACGCCCGATCGATGCCAGCTCGTCCCTATTCAAGGGGACCCCATAGGTGTCGTAGATTGCCCTGAATACGTCAATAACACGAATCGCCCGGGTAGCTGTGTTGGGATAGATGATGGTGGGCCAGAATTTGAGTGATTCGTTCTTGATCACGATTTTTTCGGTGGAAATGACCAGGTTCCGTTGACTTGTAGTGAGGGGAACGCGATGTCCACGAGTCACTGTGCACACCTCGTATCTGTGTTCACGGGGGTCGAAACCTGCGTCGAAGTACACCAGGGGCTCAGGAAGGTGTCGCCGTCTCGAATACTCAACCAGTGGCCATTCGAGATGTGGCTCAATTACGATTGGAAACTGCTGCGGCGTTCGCGCTTCGGAAATATTAGGAATGAACGAGGAAATCTGGGGAAAACTTACAATCTTTGACGTAGGCTGGCTTGTAATTGGAGAGTTTTGGTCGGGGTACGTCGGTGTTACTGACACGCCGAGTTCGGTTATACTCTTTCTCTGCAAACACAGTGAGTATATACCATGCCTCGCGGTTCGTGTACTCACGCAAAACACTCTCGTTCGGCGAACCAGACGAACTTGAATGCTGAAAAGGTGGTGGGCCTGTAGTAATCAAAGTCAACAGACCGCCCAGCTGAGATTGAAAGGGCCTACGGAAATCTTTAGCAACCGAAGTGGGCCTTGCGCGGGCCTGGGGATGCCAAGCGGCCTCCTGTTGTTTCATCAAGTCTGCGCAGGGGCTTGAGTTTGGGTACCAATGAAATTGGCAAGCATATCACCTTCAAGCTTCTCCTGTTGCTCTTCCAGATACGCCTTCGACGGTCCTTTAGTTACTAATTTTCAGAAATAGTCAGAATTGACGTCGCCTAAATTTGCCACGCCACTCACCCCTATAGGGCCTTGCAGATTCTGCACCAGTAGGAATAAAGTTCATATCATGGACGGATTGTGAGTTCAAAACATACCTCTTTTCCTCTTATCTGTGTCATTCTCCGAATAGTATGCCTTCGCATCACCTTTTCGACCATCAGCAATGTTTTTGCCATTTAATCATGAACTCACCATATTCGCGTGCTTTAAAGAGCGGTTCTAGTTCTTGTTTTTTGACCAATGGTGTCTTTTTTAATGCAGATTTTAGCGGCTTATTCAGAGGCGCTATCGATACTGGTAAGAAAATGTTGATTCGTGAAGAAGAAAATTTTCACCCTTGACCATATCTTGGAAATTGATTAGGATCAAAAAATTGAAAATTTGCAAGAGACGTACCTGGTAACTCATTCACAACTGGTATTGGTTTGAAGTTATAATCATCAATAATCGGGATGACTGATGATTGTCGTTTAGCATTTTCTTCCTGATCCTGGAACCAGGCTTTTGACGGTGCTGAAGAACAGATCAGATTCCGCCGATCAGATAACACATCGTCTCTGCTCACCAGTGTTAAAACTACCACTCGCTTTTTCAGCACGTTTTCGCATGCCATTCTGGTATTGTTGGTGTGCTGTTACGTTGATCAACAGGTCGGTCGCAAGGGACGATCCATCATGCTTACACATATAATTAGTAGGAGCGGCCTTGGCTTTCACGGAAGGCATTTTTTGTCGTTCGACCTTCTCTTCCAGGAAGGCTGCAGAAGGAACTAAGGGAAAGGGATCGGAGGAGGAGATGGAGGAGAAGATAAAGGTAAATCGATGAAAGACCAACCTTCAATGGGAGCGCCCCGTGATGGGTTGATCACAACCCTATCCCCCTGGTCCGAAAGCGGTATGAACGGTCCTTGGGACGGATGAGGCCGAATAGGTCGCGGCGCTTCAAAATAGGTTGTGCGTTCGAGGGATGATATCAGACAAAGAAGAAAACTGCCCACCTTCGACCTCTCTCACCGACGCCGAAATCGATCTTGTCCTCACAAAAAACCCTGACTGCGGTGCCACTCCACCGACGATCGAATGTCGCGAGTCCCTTGATGGGGTCGTTGGTCGGCTATCGGAGATGCTGAAGCGCTTCAGGAGTGAATTTCGCGTCGAGGGTCTTTCGGTGTATATTGGTTTGTATCCAATCGGTGTGTTTCGTTCATCTGGGAGCGATATGCTGTTTATCTTTGGGGTCTTCGGCTCATAGGAAGTTGTCGATTTGTAATTCGGTTTGGCCCACCTGAACATGTGTAATAGTGAGATGGTGGTTAGGAAACAGGCGGCCAGGGTGGTGGCTATGTGAAGATATCGAGGGAAGTTATAAGGCGGCTCCAGGTCTGCCACGAGGATGACTGTGGAATACAAAGGCTGCAAGATAAGTGTCTTGTGCCCTTCCCGACATGAAGAGTCATACTGACGTATTCGTCTGAGAGAAAACGGGTGTTGATGCTCGTTTAGAGGATAATCCCTGGTACCTGCAGCAAATGCCAGAGTTTTTGTGTGCCCGAGAGAGACGCAAGCGTGCCAACACGAGGCACTATTCAGGTTACTTATGTACTTATATTTAGCTCACCTATAATTGCCCCACGTGATTGTCTTTCACAAGATCTTCGAAGGCGTTTTTCGTTGGATTCTTAGGATCTTGGCGGCTATGGTGTTCTACGTTCATTCAAAAGGTCCAACGCACACTTTGGCACCCGCGTATTTCTGGGATACCCGTTTCTTTCCTGGCTCAGGCGCTCTCACTGAGTTTTTGGCTGCTTTATTTATCAATCACCCCCAAGAAACAAACAACACGAGACAAACTCATGGGCAAGTCTCCTGCGCAATCGGGCAAGTCTAACCCCGCAGGCGATACGACCTATTCTATCGCCTTTATCGGTTTCTCAACACACTGACGATAATGCGGATGAGGTGTCTGCTGTGGCCCGTAGTACATTGCAATATTCATCAAACCAAGATCCGAGGATTCTGCTGTCGGTGCTCCACACTCAGGCCGAAGAGTCGGAATATCCACAGAAATGCGACTGTAAATGTGTTTCACACGTGTTCCTCATTTTCTAGACGCCTCGACTCTCGAGTCTCTTGCTTAATTAATTTCAATGGAAGGTCTCCCTGTGAACTACTGAATAAATTTACGAGCTTCTTGAGATCGAGGATTGCCTTAGTTTGGATTTGGCGCTGGTGATTTTGGCGCACAAGTGACGTTTGAAGTGGACTATCTATTCACCTTCCACCGTGACTGTTATTGTTGCTGTCAATTCGGTGCCTGGTGTTTGAGTTACCGAACTTATTATCGAGAGTAGCCTTGGAAACCTTTATTTGTGTTCTCATAACGGCACTGGACCCACAGAACGACTGTCCTAAAGGTTCAATTGTCTCGTGAAAAATCGCGGAGGGATCTCTGTTGTCGTTCTGGCGCCCACTGCAGCTGACATGCGGCTCGATGCTCCGGTAGGCTTTTACATTCATCCATCCGGGCGTTCAGACACTGTCTTCTGAGACTACTATTGTAAATTCGACAACCGAGTAGTCAACACGTTCGGAGGATTTTCCTGCCTTATCTGACCAGAATTTCTTCCCAGCTGGTGTCTGGGCACTCTCGCCACTGACCGACGTACTAACACACATGGACGAGTGTGCGATGATCACGCAGACGCTTATCTATTTACGGTCGTCATATCGAAGACACTGACCTCATCTGGTCTAACTCTTCGAAGTCTCCGGACTTTATTTTATGCCAATCACAATTCGTCATGGGTAGAAAGTTGATTCCAAAAGAATTATTCCATAGAAATGTGTTGTCGCCTGAATGTGATGGGCCAATAACATGTAGTTTTCTCTGCGGAACCTCTACAATCCATCTAAAAATCAGGCTCCAAATTTAGCCCGCACCCATTTTAGCAACGGTTAGACTACCCCTATTCAGGCTTTATCAATATGAATCAGGCTGATGTTCGCCAACTCATGCCACTCGCCTGCCCAGCAAGGAACGGAGTGTGGCGCTTATAACATGATGGTAACCGAAGTATTGGGATTGTTGGGTTACACACGTTTTGGTATGAAACCAGGAGCCACTCGTCTTGAACTTCTGGGTAGAGCGATCGAGCTCTGCTCCCATCTTTGCAGTCAAAGTCTTGGTCCTCTTGGCGCCTCCATGTGTCAATGTCCAGTCCATAGTAGCTATATTCCCCAAGACGCCAGCACTGTCCATAATTGAGACTTTGGGTTTGTCTAGAATAATTGTTGGGTTCCGAGGGTAGCAATGTCCAGTTGAGCGGTATGTTTTCAACGGAGCCAAATTTGTAAATAGACGCCTCTGACCAAAAGCATTTGGAAAGCCAGAAGACAGAACCTAGCCTGGGCAATCTTTTTCCAGTGTATTGGACAACCTCCTGCGCAAGGTTCGTGGCGTAAACGAGGATTCAAAAGCAAGTCTTCACGAAGAAAAAATAAGGCAATGAGGGCCAAGGACTCTAAGTTATCGCGCGCATTCCATGATTCGCCCAGTAAATAGACCCGGTTATTTACTCAGCTGACCGCCGGAAAGGGGCTTGGAGATACCAAAGTCAATGGATCGTCAAATACGCACAGGCAATGCTGAGTTTGAGTAGGTTCGCCGAGAGACCGGATGGATGTGCTGCAATGCTACCTGTTATTCAGTACATATTCCGATTCGGCAACACCACTTGACTCACGACTCGAACGACCGTCTCCACCATTACAGCATTCTTCTACAGGTCTGCTCAAGGTCTGCTACTCGAGATGGAAGATGGATCCATATACAGCAGGTGGCAGCTTGACCTTTCAAAAATTGGAGTATATGAATCTCACGACGGAACGCTTCACGGTCTTTGGGACACAGCTACCTGTCTCCCAGATGAGTGGTTGGGCTCCGAGCACATACAGCTGGCGTTTGCCGGACTTCAAGCTTCAAGCTTCGGCACTGAGATCCACCTTGGCGCTTGTCTCCTGCCTTCGTCGTCGACACACGCACCGGTCTCGTACTCGTACACGCGAGTTTCGGTCATTGGGCCACTGATTTCTAGGCCTTAGGTGCCATTGACTATTCGGCCTTATGTACAACTATCAGACCTTTGTGTGCTACAAACTCTTGGGCCTTCTCTTGGCTGGACATGCTATTTATTTCCAATTATGCCTGCCATTAGTTCTGTTCCAAAATTATTCTTGACTTGATCTGTCCACGTTGTGATTCTGATAGATTCATCAGTGAGAAAGCAACCACTTACGCCAACTTGATAGTATGACCGCACACGGTGTTGGGGGTTCATCCGATGGTGTCAGCCGTCGTCTGGACCGCATGCGGTCATTGGGGGTTAGCCGACTGCTTCCACCATCGCCCTTTCGCCCAGGAGCATCTTGTGAGCCTTCCGAGCTCCAGGCTCTCCTCCCCCACACTGAGTGCAAGTAGACTTACTATCATATATTATAACTGACATGCAAGGAACACAAGCACAAGAAAAATATTCACACAACCCCATTCCAATTGGTCATTCCAATCTCAACGGTGCCCCACTTTTTTTTGAGCCAGAACCAACCCTCGCCAGTCTCAGGGACCCAGCAGACAATCGAAAGGTCATTTCCACTCAGTGGTGTTATTCGCCCTGGCAGTCCAACTTCCGAGATGTTCCTCCAAATCATTCATCAACATCTATCGAGCCTTGCTCGAATGGAAAGGCAATAGGTGAGTCAAACCTAGTAAATGTTATTCTCACAAACCAAATATTTACTTGAAGGCATCCCGAGTCTTGATTATGTACAACCACGATCTATCGTTTCGTCTTTAGGGAGGAAAAATTTACGTCTGTGTATATATGACAATCTCAAGAAGATAGTTCATGATTCATTCGTGCGAGCCAACTTGTCCTTGCCATCCTTTTATCATTTCAGGAGAAATTGATCCAGGTGCCTGCTGCAGAATTTCCGAAACAATCTTCAACACAATTATCAACTCATCCACGAGACTCCCGTATTATTTATTTGCAATAACCCAGGCAATATCGGGTGATTCCACCCACCCAGCCGATCACTTCCGCCATCGCTTTGTCGCCCAGGAGATTGCTGAAAACATTTTTGAGCTCCGGCTTGTGTTGTTGCTGGAAACACGTAATGGCAATCTAACGGGTTAACGAGATGCACGTACCGCTGACATATCAGACTCGAACCGAATGTCCGTAAAATTTGGAGAGAGAACTACACAGAAAGGGCATCAACACGTAAATCGCGCATACAAGTTAACGGAACATGAAACGGAGAGATGTACTTGTTTTCTGCGGTCTTCGTGAAATTTCAGAGTATATGATACATTAATACTTGCCCCGTCTGCTAAGCGAGTTGTCTAAGTTGAGGGTGAGGGGGTACTCCACGCGCTGGGGACCTGAGGTTGCTTCAATCCAATCATCGGAGTAGGGGCAATCGGGTTTGGGATCGCCGGCGTCCTCGACGATATCTGAGAGTTTGCGTTCAAAGTCATCCATAATATTCACTTGTTCCTTCCTTTGTTGACGGGCCACAGCGCGTGCGTCACGGGCCTTGTTTTGCTCCACTGTCTCTTCGTCCTCTGCTTTCTTCATTGCTTTAAGTCGTTGCTCTTCTTGCTGAGCAGGTGACCGTGCAGACATGACGAGTTCGGCTACAAGAACCTTGGCGACTTCATCCCGGTCCCTTTTTTCACCCAAAGGGCCGAGGAGCCCCACGACATCACGAGTTGTTGGCACTGCTGCAAGCGCTCGATAACCGCGGGACAAAACAGCAAGACGATAAAATTCGCCCGAAGATGCCACTAGAATTACCAAGTCTTGTGTTGCAAATCTTGGAGAGGAAAAAAGGATTTTCGCCTGTGTCGTGACCTGCGACTGGGCAGAATTAAGAGCAGACATGATTGACCAGACATAATCGTCGAGATCAGATGGGTGACGGGTAAGTGCCCGTTTTTTCTCCTCTAGAAGAGGAACCTCCAAGGACGATATGTGAAGGAAACGTCAGAAATTTTGGTGGTTCTGGTGGTGAGCCTGACTAAAAGCCTTAGAGAGCCTCAAGTTGGGATTACCTTGGGATTGAGCACGGGGAAGTAACAGTGCGTGGTCGACGTAAACACCCCTTGCCTCTGCATCTGGCATAGTCGTATGATTCGTATCTGTGTTGGGGTCTTTGTCTTTGGGTGGGGAACTGGGGGCAGATAAGGTACTATATCCTCTTCGCCCGCGATTAGTTGTTGAAGGAAAGCAACACTGAGAGCATAGCCGATTGTCTCTAAACGCCGAGAATTGTGGATCATCGAGTAAACCACGGCCAGTGAGACCATAGTGACTATGAAGGATACCAGTTAAGTATAAGTAACGAATGGATCAAGAATGGATTGGAAGAGAAACGATAATTGATTATCAAATCATTTATTTAAAGCTCCGATTCGACTCTCTTATCCGTCGTACATAAGCTTTGCTTTACAACCGATTCATTTTTCCTTTAGTGAACCATTCCCTGATGTGTTAACAGGCGATAAAGCACCAGCCGCGTTCGGCGTCAGAGATTCAGACTCGAAATCATGCACTCCTTGCTACAGCTACGGTTGGATTGTGCCACGAGTTGAACTCTACAAGGCGATCCATGGGAAATTACCGGTGTTTCGTAGCTTTCTATTCCAAGTCCACATTGCTGCTGAAAACATGTTATACGCTCGGTGGACAGAAGAGGGATATGACGACAATGAATACAAGTGAGTTTCCATCGTTGTGAGTTCGTATACAACCTCATTTTCTCAATAGCCCGAACATTCCAACATTGTGTCGCGGAGCTTGGACCTAAATACGTTCTGGTCTACCTGCCATGCAACGACACCGACGCCATTATCAAAAGCGTTATGGAAAATGAGAAGTTGCACGAGGAATGCAGGTCTTGCCTGCGTAATCCAAAGTCGATGGAATCTCGACCTGCTTGGATAATTGCAGGCATGACACACATCCCAAAGGACACTGTTGCCGTCGGAAATGAGTGATAATCCCATTTCTTGTTCGTATTTTGATTTTGGTATACATTGTCGCATTTGATATCTTTAGTGTTAAAAAATTCTTCTGTTTTGATATCATTGTTGCTTCAATACTATTCTTTGCCGAATCGCAGGCCAGTTCGGAAAGGGGGGAGTGAACTTCGAGATCAAGCTCGGCATTGTCATTGTTCTGCGAGGCTCTTGCCATCTTTCCACAAGGCTAGTCAGATAGAATGTTGGTCGAATGAAAGAAAGATCTCACATTTGGCAATGGCAAACCCCATGTACCGAACCACATTCTAAACCCGCTTCATAGCTTTCGCTCGCGATAGTGCCAAGGGCACCTATCATAGCCTAGTCTGTTCGCTATTGAATGCAAGTGCGTGCTTTTTATTTCCGCTCCAAATACTAATTGACAAACTGGTACCGATGAGCTCAAACGGGCTCACCTGCACATAATACGATTGTTTCAGGGTCTTTCGAGTACAGACCCTTCTTCATGTCCGCCTAAAATAATTAATGAGCAACGTCAACAGACATAGGGCGCTACGAGATGCATGAGGCTGCAACGAGGCCAACCAACAACCCAAACCACAACCACCCAAGACATCAAATTGCAATTCATTTCGAACAAAAGTTTATTCGTAGTTATGAAATGTCCTTGTCAAGTCTCATCTCCGTATGTGGAGACGTCATTCAGAGTCTGTGTGTAAACAATGGAATAACGCGTCGAGTAAGTGCGAAAGTGTCCGATGGTGTCCTACAAAGACCTTTAATAAATTGAAGTTAAAATTCAATGGCGTCGTGAAATGACAGTCCACGTGACCATAGTCGAGAAAATAAAGGGGGCGACTCATTTCTTTATCCAGAACCCATTACCCGGGCTCACGATCCACGGTATTTATTCGCTTCTGCAAACACAGCGGGATTCTTATTGTCTTCTAGATGGACCTCCAAAGTCTATCCAACCTCTTTGCCACGACATACAATCCTGACCCCAACGTTCGCAAGGCCGCAGAACTGCAAATTCGCAAGGTGAGATTCTGGCGTTCTGGGCTCTTGACCACCAGATCACGGTGAGGGAAAGCTTAAACGCGCAATAAAAACAGCCACCACCTCATATGTGATTGGCGGTGACAAGCGAGAATACTCACACGAATCTTTTGTAGATTGGTAAAGAGGATGGTATGATCTCTTCAGTCCTGCGGATCATCGCAGCCGATACCATTGATGGGTGAGTGCCTACCTTCTTTTTCAAATTCACATCTAAAAATGTGGTCAGTGCTACACGACAGTCTTGTGCCGTCTGGCTTAAGAATCGTGTTCATGGTTCATACTCGGTGGAAAAGCCCCGGAGACCAGATCAAGCAGCCATCTCAACCAGGGAACGTGAGGCTTTACGCATCAACATCCTCCCTCTCCTCGCAGCCTCACCCTCGAGGAGTATCACCCTCCAACTCGCCAACGTCCTCAAGACGATTGTTGCACATGACTTCCCTCAAAGATGGCCAGGCCTTGTTGGGGAAATTCGAAAGCTCTTGTCAAGTAATTCCGTCAACGACGTCCATGCAGGTTGTATCGCCGCCTTGGAAGCCGTTCGCGCGTTCCGATTCCGTCAAAAGAATGACATTCTATCCGACATCGTCAAGCAACTTTTCCCCACTCTCGTGGAAATCGCCACCCAGATGGTTCGGCAGCCTCCCAATGCCGCTCAGGAGATACCTACTATGCTACACCTCATCATTAAAACCTATCGCACCACCATTGTTGTCAACCTCAGTCAACACCAGCAGAGTAACGAAAGCTTGGTCCCTTGGGGCCAGCTATTGTTCGCCGTCGTGAATTTGCGACTCCCCAAGGAAGCTACTCCAGAAGACCCCGAGGAGAGAGAGAAGTCCGAATGGTGGAAAGCGAAGAAGTGGGCATTTGCTGTATTGGGTAGATTGTTCCACAGATATGGCAACCCCTCGCAAATGCCCTCGGCTCTCCACGATGATTACATTGAATTTGCAAGGCGTTTTGTCTCAACCTTCGCTCCAGAGATTTTAAGCATCTACTTGCAACAAGTTGAACTGTACGTCTCGAATCAAGAATGGCTATCGAGCAAATGCCAGTATCAAATATTTCAGTTCTTTACAGAATGGTCAGTCAACACCTTTTTATCTTTTCATCCGACTCGCACTGAAATGTGCAAAACCAGCGTAAAGCCGAAGACCATGTGGGTTCTGTTAAAGCCCCACTTCGAGAAACTGGTTTCGAATTTCATCTTCCCCCACCTTTCCTTCAACGAATCCCGTCGTGCTCTTTGGGACAGCGATCCTGTCGATTATGTTCGAGTTTCTGCAGGTTAATCCCCTTGCATTTTCTTCTTTTTGGGTCCATAGCTCATCATATTTCCAAACAGACGAATACCAATCCTTTACCACTCCTGTAGCAGCAGCAACAACCTTCCTACTGGCCTTGGCCAGTAACCGCACTAAATCGACATTCTTGCCCATTCTCGTTTTCATCAACAATGTCGTTGGTCAACGAGGTCCCCCAGAACAACGGTTCGGTGCTCTGAATATGATGGCCGCCCTTGGGAAACAAATCATGCAACACCCTCAAGCAAGCAAGAGTGTCGAACGGTTTTTGCTAGAATTCGTGAGTCCGGAGCTGGAGGGTTCCAAGCCATATTTGGTTGCCATTGCACGTAACGATTTTGATGCCATTTTGAACTCGAACTGACCTCGAGATCCGGTAGGCCCTCGAAATTTTGGGTACAGTGACAAAACAAGGCTTCCAGTGGTCTTCCGAAGAGTTGTTGGGCAAGCATTTCCAGGCCGTCTTCCGATCATTGGATCACGAATCACTTGCCGTGAAAGTGAATGCTGCCCTTGCTCTGACTGAGATGATTGTCGCATATGAATCAGGTACGTTTCAGCGTGTCGTGGAAAGTCAAAAATTGTTCGTTGATGGTCAATCCTTAGTTCGTAAGGCCGTAGGACTTCAAGTCGGGAAGGTGGTACAAGGTACGGGGAATCATACTACATTTGTAGCGTTCTCAAAGAATGGCTATAGATCTGCTCAAGATGTCAGATGAAACCGACCTCGACATTCTAAATAACAGCATGGATACAATGGTTGAACAATTTCCAGAGGAACTTTTGCCCGTCGCTGTAATGCTTACTGCCCGATTGGTCTGTTGCTCTTTTTTACTTGTCATTGCTTTATCCCAACCTGTGTCTCCAGTGCGAGTCTTATCTGCGCCTTGCGAGAGAAACAGCTATTCAAGACCATCTAGAGGATAATGCTGAGCTCGATGAATTACTGGCATCCGTAGACGAAGATGACAAGACTTTCGCTGCGATGGGTGTTTCAAAGACTATTGGTACTGTAAGAACATTTCTTGATTCTTTGGCAACATATCTAATAGATGGCCAGATTATCTCTTCCATCGACAGCGCCCCCGATATTCTGGTTGAAGTTCAAGAGGTCGTCATCCCAATTATCGTCTTCACCTTCGAAAATAGGTTACTAGGTTAGTCACAGCAGGACTTCTCGCAGGGTCTGATACTCACGGTTGCGAAGATTTATTCGACAACATGTACGACCTCGTTGACATGCTGACTTACAAACACCAAGCCATCTCATCGTCGATGTGGCCTGTCTTCGAGTTAACATATAAGCTCTTCAAACATGAAGCCATAGATTTCCTTCAAGGTCGTTAATTTCAGTTTATATTCCCTTTTCTTGTTGCTGATTTCAATGATATTCAGAAATGCTACCCTCCTTAATCAACTTTGTCATGTTCGGTTCAGATACCATCAAGACTCGTCCCGATTACAGACAAATGTTTGTCGACATCTACACGACCTCCATTATAAATGACCAACTCGGCGAGAACGACCGCGTCAATGGTTCAAAATTAGTTGAATCGATTCTCCTTAGTTTGCGAGGTCATTTGGATGAAGTATGTCTCATGAAATCATTCGAAAACAAATTGTCTGAAAACATGTTTTTTGTTCTTAGTACCTTCAAACCATTATCACCACTTCCCTCAATCTCGTCGACAATATCCAAAGTAATGCACTGCGTATCGCCAATCTCAACGTTTTGATCAACTGTGTCCTTTATAACCCTTCGGCAGCACTTCACATCGTAGAAGCTCACTCAACAGGCATGGCGCGCACTTTCTTCGACCTCTGGTTTAGCGCTATAAATTCGAACGAGAGCCGCCTGCCACGCGTTCACGACAAGAAACTCACTATTATTGCCTTGTGTGCATTGTTGGAGATGCCAGCAGATGCGGTACCGGAGGGGTTGAGAGAAGGGTGGCCAGGTATTGTAGGTGGCGCATTGAAAGTCTTCAAGACGATACCAAAGGCTCTCGAAGGTACCTTTTCAATCCGAAAACACTGTAGAAACTGGGTGATGATATTTTTGTTTGAATACAGAGAGAAAAAAACTAGAAGATCTGATGCAAGAAGAGTCAGAGAGTGAGGAGGAACCTGATAGTTTGAACTTGGAGGGCGACGATGGTGCGTTTTCCCGACTGATTGGCACACTTACATTCAACTTGACGACGGTAACAGAGGATGTATGGGATTCAGAGTCCAATTACATGGAGCTGCTTGCCGAAGAGGTATTTAACACATTTGGCTTGTGTAATCCCACTAAATGACATATAGGGAGCACGCCAAAGGAGGGTACCAACAGGTGACGATGAAGACGAGGAGGAAGAGGAAGAAGAAGAGATCATGGAAGATCTGGGTTATATCAGTCCACTGGACACCGCCAAACCCTACACATCATTCAAGCAAAGTTTGACGAGTACGTGGTTCAATCCCAGACATCGGTTCTTGTTTATTGATATATTTCCTCAGCTTTCCAGATGCAAAACCCTCAAGGTTATCAGGCCGCGACGACTGTTCTTGATATTGAGCAACAAACAATGCTGATGGAGGTCATGAGGATAGCAGAGCAGGAGCGGGTATAGATCTCGCATGTGACAGCTGGTTTTCTTGTTCTAGACGTATACTCGCTATGATATTTGGATACTTTGCATGAATAGGATTTCAAATAATTTACTTTGGCTGTCGGGTAGGTTCAGACCTCATTGGAATGGCACAACAGAGAGCCTACAGTGTCATTTCTCCGATCTGAATGTTTGTGAATCATTGCCGAGCTGCCAGGAGTTACATATAATCAATTTAGGGATGAGTTCAAGTCTCGGACTCGGATCACATCTCAGTATTTGCTTGCATTCGATCGACCAACTGCTTTAAAATTTGTTTAAAAGCCTGGAACTACTTATTACGATTTGAATTCAGACCCGAAATGTCGGAAGTAACTCAATTCATCTCAAGTTCGAAACCCAATCGTGGCATTCCCGGATTTACTGCGCGACAGACATTGGCACGCCTCATGATGCGGCGATTGTCCGAGTTTTTTTTTTGATAGCCGGGTCTAGTGCGAGTAGGACCCACAAAGCCAAATAGTAGGAGCCGAGGATCGATATTATTAGAGCCAAAAGCTGGGTGCCTTGTGTGATTATTGCAATTTACCCTAAAATTTCCGGTCTATAATCTCATATGGAGTTGTTAGCAAGCCTCAACATTTTCTGATGAGAAGTCTCCCACCTGGGGTGTCGTAACAAACCCTTTTGTTCTGCCCTACATAAACCTAGCCCTTTT
>Ga0307517_10005096_pt1 | contig 19960 bp, 3 predicted proteins | sample 23_EM_MG_FD_194515 | JGI IMG/M metagenome (GOLD analysis project Ga0307517, IMG submission 194515) | Populus trichocarpa ectomycorrhiza microbial communities from riparian zone in the Pacific Northwest, United States - 23_EM | ecosystem: Host-associated > Plants > Roots > Unclassified | place... | reverse complement strand
GTGTGCCTCATCAATAAATTTGAAAAATTTTTATTTTTTTATTTATTTTAAATTAATATGTTTTTAGTGTTTTCAAATCATTTTAATATGCTGATATCAAAAATAATTTTTTAAAAAAAAAATCATTGGCATGCATTTTAACACGAAAAGTTATTTGATAAGCAACCATAACCACATTGCCAAACAAGCTTTAGATATATATTTTAACACGGTTCAATTTGGTTTTTTATGGTGTTTTTTAAATTATTTTTATTTTAAAAATATTCAAATAATATTTTATTATATATTTATTTAATGTTTTTCATATTCTAATACCAATTAAAGAATATTTTTAAAATATTACCGACCAGCTTTGACGGACTGGGATGGTACGATTTTTAAGGTTTTTTTTTTTAAAAAAAAAAAAAAGAGTGAGTGGGAGCCGGCTGAACAAATGATCCATTATAAAATTAGCAATTTGCATGTTGTGTCTTAGGTTTGAGAGGGCGATATCCGTACACGTCGTTAACTACCTAAAATGCCAGTTGTCTATGTATTAATTTGTGGGCCAACTACTTAAGGCCCACTCCTCTAACCTCTCATTGGTTGTCGCTTGTGTTGATTTTTTTCTCTTCATACACCATCATACTAGGCACCAAGCAAATAAATGTAAATAAATAAAATAAAATAAAATAAAAAAAGCAAAAATACGACAGGCCAATCATTGCTGGAGTTTACTTCTAATCCCATTATTTTGTTAGTTAAGGGTTTTAACGGAAAGCACGGAGTTTTAATACAGTAATCCACACTCGAAACTCAATTTTGCCTTTATAGGAACCACCAAATCAACTTGACATTGAAGAGTAAAATTATCCTTTTACATGGAATGCTAGATTTAATGGGGGCATATATGTCTTTTTATTTAGAACAGTGCGATGATTAAAATAACTTTTTTTAAAAAAAATTATTGAATTAAAGTATAGAGAATTTTATATACATTTTTATTTTTTTCACAATAAAATAACTTAAAGCTTTTTTGCTGGAGAGATTTTGTCTTTTATACTCGGTTTTTATTGCTATACATGTTTAATGAGGGATAATTTGATCTTTTTGTAACTATAAAGTATTATTAAAAAAGTGGTTGGATGTGTCATGCATGCGATAGCGAATGGACGTTGTCCGAGCCCTTCAGGCAAAATGTACAACGGCGTCCAGTAGTCAAACGTCACTTTTTCATGATGGTGTTGAAAGCGCACTAACATTCTCCTCTTATTAATACGGTTCATCCTCTTATTGATACGGTTCATGCGCGTTGCGGCGTGATGATTAGACTCCAATGAGTTTTTATATTCTCTTCCTTTTTTTCTCTCTTTTCTCCTTGTTAAAATATGAAGGTGTCCTGCGATTTATTTTTAGAAAAATTACTCCTAGCATCTTATTGTCAGGTTGAAATTGCACTTGCTTATCGAGTTTTGAAAAAATACTGTTTGCATTCTAAACTTTGATACGCTAGTAACAATTTACATCCTTTGTTTGGGGCGCCCAAAATAAATCAACAAAAATTACCTGATTATTTACAAGATTGTCATTATATTTCAATTAATGACCAAGAAACACGTGTTAAAATTATAAAATTACCTGATTACTTATAAAATTGTTATTATACTCGGATAAAGCTGAGTGGAGGAGATGGTGGCAATTTTGTGGAAGGGATGAGGAAGAAGAGGACGCTAGTTTTTTTTGTTAATTATTTAAACAATCAAGAAACTTTATTATATTTTTATTATTTTATCTCGCTTCATTGTCTCAAATTTCTATAACATGAAAATATTTTGTAAATATACTTCAAACCCTAAGATAAGTCAAAACTAAAATAAAAAAAGGTGAATTTGACATTAGATTTTATTTGCTATTTTATTATTAGAAGTTAGATTGAATTTTTTTTAAAAAAAAAAAACCTATAAAGGAAATTTATAAAGTGAAAATTTCAGATTGAATTGAGCTTTTCATGATTATGTTTTCCATGGCAACATCTTGAATTAAAATGTGTAAGCTTTGTCTCTGAACTTAGTTGTTACCGCAAAACCAAGTCCTTTATCAGAACCGGGAACCTTCTTATGCATAAATCGATAAATGTATGAGGAAAAATAATATAAAGAGAAGAGAAATAGAATGAAGGTTCATAGAGTGTGTGATTGAATGAATTCGCTCTAATTAATCGTGAGTGGCCTTATATGATAATGAATGGCCATGAGTCGTGTGATTTCTTGCATGGAATTTTATTATAACTGATGTTATTGAATGAATTGTTGAATGTCTTGAATGAATTTGTGGTGGTTGAATCTTATTAATATACCTGATGACCCGAGATATTTATACACATCAGTTGGATAAATAAGTACTATAAGTGGAGATGTTGATGTTCATCATTGGTTGTAGTACTTTGTTGCGCTATTAATAGAGAGGTGAGTGGTTGCTAGGTGCCTTTGAGGTGACCTATGGTAGGAAATGACTATTGGCGAGAAATGAGGCGTCTTTGCTCTGCATGGAAAATTTATGAGTGCTAGCAACACCACTGAATGGTTAGAAGGTGTGCAAGTACGCACTAGTGAGAGATCGTTTGGCACAACGGTCGCACCATTGTTTCGCCAATTTTTGAAGTTTTTTTTTGAATTTTTTTAGGTGTTTTTAGATCATTTTGACGTGCTGATGTCAAAAATAAATTTAAAAAAAATATTTTAATATATTTATTTTAAAAAAATATTTTAAAAAATAACTATTCCAAACATGCCTAAACGATGCACTCTAACTTCTTGAAATTTTAAAATATATCAAGGTTTATGCATGAGGCGTTGGTATTAGACAGCCCAAAGTGAGTCAAGGACGGTATGCACCAAGATGGCTAGAAACTCTAGCCATTTAAACTTGGAAGAACTCAACGACTAGGATTATTATTATTATTATTATTATTATTTTTGCACCATCAATAATACAATAAAAATTAAAACCAGAAGAGCAGAAGTGGAGCATGAATGGCTGTGTCGGGACAAAAATAATAGTTTGCTTTCTTGTAAGGTGGGCATAAATTATTGGACCGATGGAATCAGCTTCTTGGTGTATAATTTACAATATGGTCAGAGAATTTAGCCGAAAAGTGCAAAGTCTAAGGAACATCTTTGATTCTACTAATTCCAACAATGAAAGGCTACACAGTACATACATACATACATATAAATATATAATTTGACCCCCACCCCCATTATGCTTCTTTACTTTTTCTCCCCACTCTACTACTTTATTCTCTTTTGTATCCCCCACTTCTTCCTAAAAATATCTTCTTTCTTCCTATAAAATATATAGCCAAATGAATATTTTTTCTATTAAAAAATCTATGTTTGTTTTTTAGTTTCAAAAATATTTTTAATTTTTTTTTTTACTTCAAATTAATATATTTTTGGTATTTTTAAATCATTTTAATATGTTGATATCAAAAATAATTTTTAAAAAATAAAAAAATATTATTTTAATACATCTCCGAGTGAAAAACACTTTGAAAAGCAACCGCAACCACACTCTTAAGATATTCAAATCATTTCATTATATTTATATGCAAAATACAAAAAACATAAGAAAAAATAACCTGACTTTAACCCTATCAAAATATAAAAGGATCAAAACTAAAATTAAAAGTCTATAAACTAATTCTAAAATAACTTTAATTTTGTGAATGGTTTCGAATGGTATCCTTATTTAGAAATTAATTCTAAAATAAATTTTAATTTTGAAATGGTTTCATCTATAATTTAAAAATCCGATCCTAGCACAATCAGGATAAAACTCAAGTTAAGGGTTATAGAATTAAAACTAAATTATATATATATATATATATATATATATATATATATATATATATATATATATATAAAAGAATCACAACGACGACGTTGTTTTGATAAAACGACCATGTTAACGTAGCGTCAGTTGCAAATGGGCCCCCTGTTTAGGTGTCGGCTGGGTTTTGAGCATTAGAAACTGTCCACTTCATATTTGCCATCACGTTGAGGTTTTGATGCAGAGTCTCACGGTCTCAATGATAAATGGGCTTGGTATTGGGCTTGGTCTTGGGCTTGATGGTTAAGGGAAAAAAGAGTTAAAATGGGCTTGGCTTATCTAAATTTCAACGAATTCATTACATATCAGATACAGAGATTGCATAGACCTAGGCTACTTTTCTTTTCTTCCTTTTTTTTTTGGTTTCTACTTGGATGTGGCCATACAGGGGAAAAGAGCCGCTAACATCAATGGTTCTCACAGGATTGCCTTGGTAAGTTGCTCACTAACTCCACTGTCTGCTCTCTAATGCTTCTTTTTTTTTTCTCTTTCCATAATTAATGAGCAGAAAGAGGAGCATGGTGGGTGCCTCAACGCTTTCTGTTAAAGCCACAGATTTGAATGAAGATGATATATGAAGAGTTTGCAGGAAGATGAAACTGTAGAGGATTACGTTTTGCGCAATAATATTGGGGATGGTTTAAGACTGTAGTTCTTACACAGGCTTGGTGAAGAAGGCTCACAGTACACTGGGGAGGAACTACAAACATTGAAGGCTCACAGAAAGAGATCCCTTTGAGAGTTCTAAATGCTGCGTAATTTAGTGAACTGAGAGTGAGAAGACTACAGACAGTTTCCCGCACCATATCACAGGGCTTTTCCTCCTGGCTGAAGGCATTCTCGTAGCATGAAAACCCTAGAAAAACCAAGTGGAGAGCAGGCCAAATAAAGGATTAAATGAACCCTTCATCTATCTCCTCCACTCCTAGCTCCTATCAAACCGTATCAGATTTTGCTCATCGCAGAAAAATTGGATAAAAATTAGGTCCCTCAAAACTAGATGATACAGAATACCCTACCTGTAGAACAAACCCTATTTACTATTATTTGCTGAAGCAGCTCCCGGCCCCCAAGAAAGCTGCAAGCTCCTCCCTCAAGCTAAGCTAGTCCCGTCTGCCTTCCCATTGCTTTAAGCCAACTCTTATCGCTCCCTGCTCCAAACAGAGACCCCCGGGTATCCTCCTGTGCCCCCTCTTTAAGTAGAGCTATCTTTCGTCTGCAAGGCCTTGTAGAGTGCTTAAATTAATTCATCCTGTTGCCATGTCTCTTGGGGGTTTGGTTGAGCTTGTAGAGCATTTGAATTTAAGCGCAGTCGCGTTACTCCTCGATGTGTAAACTCTTCAGGCTTGTATCATTTTCTCGTGTTGTTATTTAATAAACATACTTCTAAACTCGAGAGTAGATCCAACAAGCTACTGAATTCGAGCATCAGATAACTTTTCTTTTAATACCATAATATTTTCTACATATTTTTTGACATAAAAAAAATTTCAATTGAAAAATGCATTTAAATAAATAAATTAAAAATTATTTATGCAACAAAAAAAAATTATAACTCTATTCTTAACCCATTAAAATTAACTAGTGAAACACATGAATTAGAATTATGAATTAATTGACAAAATGATTTTTTTAAATATATTGTTATTTAAAATAAATATCTGTAAAATTAAAAATTGAGATTGGAGAAGAAAAACAATCAAATCAAAATAGATTATGATACTAAATTAATAATTAATAAAATATTAAATTATAAAATTATAAAAATATTAAACAAGAAAAAACAATTGTAATGGGTAAATTTAAAAAACAAACAAACAAAAAAAAGGAAAAAAAAAGCCCAAATACTCAGGCTTAATTGGCCCAAAGCGTACGAGCTTCAAGAAAAAGATACAGATATGCAGGCCTAAACCAGGCCATTCACTTGTGATTTATTATTATTTTGAATTTTCTATGAGATTATGAATTAATTGCACAAAATGATTTTTTTAAATATATTGTTATTTAAAATAAATATCTGTAAAATTAAAAATTGAGACAATCGGAGAAGAAAAGCAATCAAATCAAAATAGATTATGATACTAAATTAATAATTAATAAAATATTAAATTATAAAATTATAAAAATATTAAACAAGAAAAATCAATTGTAATGGGTAAATTTAAAGAAAAAACAAACAAATAAAAAGGAAGAAAAAAGCCCAAATACTCAGGCTTAATTGACCCAAAGCATACGAGCCTCAAGAAAAAGATTCAGATACGCAGGGCCTAAACCAGTCCATTCACTTGTAATTTATTATTATTTTTAATTTTTATGAGATTAACTATAGTTGTGGCCTTGTTAATTTTTTTTATATATATAATATTTTTTTTAATAAAAAAAAAAATAGAAGGCAATGCTAACCATTTGCCTTACTCGAAGAACTTACGTTCTTCCCGTGTGTTTGGCAAATGAATGGAATATGCCTCTGATGGAACATATGCGTTATCAAAAATTTTTAATTTTTTTTTAGTTAAAATCAAATTTTTTATATATTTTTAGATAAAAAATGTATTAGTTTTAAAAATAATTTTTAAAAAATAAAAAAATTTCATTTTAATATATTTATAAATAAAAAATATTTTGAACTGCAATGTTTTTTTCTTGAGCAATAACTTAAATTTTTTAATAAAATACTAATGGAAGAAATACCAATAAATATTTTAACCTATCATTTTCAATTACTAGAGGAATCAAAAAAGAAAAAGAATTTTTTTTTATTTTTCTGAAAAAAAAAAAGAGGTAAAGGATTAGTTTATTCCTAATAGTTATTTGTTTAATTGGTGGATAAAAGCGTACTCTGGATCTGGATCGGAATCATGGGGAGCCACCACTTCCAAGCCCATAGATGGATCAAATCGATGAAAAGTTGAGTTTCATGAAAAATAACTCATTTCAACCATATTAAAACACCCTAAATAGCTCATAAAACATATTCCTGATCTCAAACATCCAAAAATTGACATCCAAACCCACTATCAACTAAAAGGTTGCAAGACATTCATGGACTCGTGCGAACAATTTAAGTTGATAGACCTTGAAAGGCAGGTTCCATTCAAGTTGATCTCACGCAAACAATTTTCAAGTTCAAACGAAGAGAGAACGGGACAGATACCTCAAGTTCCATCACACTACATCAGACAACTTTAAAATTTTGTCAAAGCCTGTGGAAATAAACAAAGCAATTCTAGTCCCATAAAAATGCTCGCTTTGAACAACATCCTGATTACCAATCCCGTTCATGATGTACATTCAAGTTAATTTTTTAACCAACGACGTGGGGAAAATCAGACAGATCTCCGCAACCATAAATCCTTGCCAGGAGAAATACACAAACCATACGTGTTTATGCATAATAGCATTAGGCATCGAAATGGCTGCTTAAAGAGCATAGAAAAAGCATACAGAACATCGAAGCATGCAGCGCAATGAAACACACAAAAGTCATAAAATGATCCATTCCAATTCTGATGGTAATAGAAATTCTTTGAGCTAGCAAAATAGAGCAAGAGTGGGAATGAAAGAACGGTATCGAAATACCAAAAATCCAATTCCCAACAAATCTCATCCATGTCCAACAACAAAAAACAAACAAAAGTTGATAACAGAATCGAGTAGATGAACAAAACTCTTCTCTAAAAACAGAACTATTACTGAGAGACACCAAGCCACTTTGTGAAATTCTCAAACTCTGTGTAATCGCTGTCTGAGATCATTGTCTTGTACCATGCCTTTCCTGCAGCCTTGGCAGCGGCTAGCTCCTCCTGATAGGTTTCATAAGAAAAGACAACTTGTTAATAAACACATTACATTTCAGATATGTCACAAAAAATGCCTTACTATCGCATCCCTGAAGCATAAAGATATGGACTTGGAGAGAAAGTAAAAACAGTAACAAATAAAAGAGATAAAATACAAGGCTAAGAGAATAAAATAGCCTTTGATCTAAAGAACATATAAATATGACGGAAGGATTCTTGAGGACGTGAAAGAAACAAAAGGCATATAGCTCAGACAGATAACCAACAACACCACTGCAAAATGAACATAATACGGATATACAAATATTGCAGTCTTACACGCTATGTCTAATTCTTCTAAAGAAACTCTTAATATACAAAGATAAGACCTTCACATTGACAGCATCCATACACATTACCAGAGCACGCAACACAGCATCAAAGTAACCAACTAATCATTTCACAATATACCAACATAAGAAAAAAGGATGTAAGAACAGATACCTTTGAGACAGGCTTCCTCTTCCTGTCGAGCTTCTCCTTCTTAGACTTCACACGCTCTGCCTCGGCCAAAAGAGCCATCCTCCTAGCAGTCTTAGCATATGGGTTCAATTTCAACAACACATTCAAGTTCTTCAATGGGTTCTTCTTCAAAGTAGCCCTCTTAACCTCCCTCTTGATTGGCTTCACAACACTCTGAACCTCATCAGAGTTGATGATCCTAGCCAAATCAGCATTGACCATCTTGGACCTAGGCAGCACATACCCCTTCTTCTTCTCTGAACACTTCTCAAATGAACCATAAATTGAATCAAGCTTCTCAATAGCTGATTTCGTCCAGATCACAAACCTTCCAAGATGACCACCAGGAGCCAACTTCAACAAGTTCAACCTCTCAACGTTAGCAACCTCCACTCCTGGAATATTACGGAAGGCCTTAACCATCTTAGCACCTTCGGTTCCATAAACAATCAGGGGTCCCTTGCGAGAAATATACCTCCTGTTCCTCATTTTCCCCTTTCCAGGCCGGATCGCGTGAGAATCCTTAGCTTTCTCAGCATCTGGAAAAGCACCGATCTCCTTGAGCACCTTAATAGCAGTAGATGTCTTTTCAATGCTCTCGGCTGAGTCGGAGATAATCAAAGGCATCTCGGGGACTGACTCCACGCGGTGACCACGTGCCATCACCAGAGAGGGTATAGCAGATGCAGCAATAGCTGAAACGACAGCGTATCTCTTTTGGTTCACATTAATCTTCCTATGCCAGCGGCGCCAGATCTTGGTGGGAGCAAACATGCGTCCACCACGGCACATATTTCCGTAAGCTCCCTGACCAGCACGGTGAGTTCCACCACCAGGAACACGGGGGATACGAGAAACGGCACGACCAGTACCCCATGATTCGGCTGAGGTCTGGTGACCGGCTTTCTTGGAGACGGCATAAGGCTGGCGGCTATTCTTGGAGATGTTTGAGTGGACGTAGTTGACGATGTCTGGTCGGATCGAGGCCTTCATGACATCGGGGAGAGCCACGGTGGCAGCCGAATCCGTGACCATGTCGTTGAGGCAGGGGAGGGTTTGAACAGAGACCAGGGGGCGTGCGGCGGCGGCCATTTCGTTGTGAGAAGGGGAGAGCAGCGGAGGGGCAGTAGGGTTTAGGTGTGCGAGAGTGCTTGTGATGCGTTTAGAGTTCAATATATAGGGGATTTTTTAGGGTTCAGCTTTTGCTTTTGCGTGTTTGGTTTATGGAATAAAGGTATTCTAGCGGGCGGATAGGCCTTGTTTGGGTCTTGCTTGTGTAGGATTTACGCGGGTTTTCTGATATAAAGATTATTATAATAGTTGCATATAGATCCTTGGACAAAATAAATATTTAGTTACCAAAAAAATATAATTTGGTAACCATGAGTAATAGAGCTTCCAATATTTAGATATTATTTGCACCGTGTTTTATAAAAATTTAAAAAAAATTATTAAAAATTAATTTTTTTTATATATTTTGAATATACACTAATCTCAAAAATAATTTTTTAAAAATAAAAAAAAATATTATTTTGATGTATTTTGACATGAAAAGTACTTTAAAAAGTAACCACAACTACACTCTCAAACAAACACTTAAACAATTAGGTCTACTATTAAAAAAATATATATGTGTAAATCCTGTAAGAGTATAAATATGTAAAAATAAGGTTGAATTCAAAATATGAGGATTGGTTATGGGATTTAAATTGGCTTTTATATTGTAAGTAATGCTATTAGTTTTTTTTTTCTATTTTTAATTTGATTTAATTTTTCAGCTTATGGTAAGTATGAACAAGTATAATTAAACCACATATCACAATTGAAAACCTCCAAACTATTAAAACCAACTCAAATCTTGTACTAATATAACTCGAAAGGTGGAAACTCATCTAATAAGATATATTATTATTATTATTATTATTATTTAGATTTGAAAATGTAGTAATAATGATGGTTTAAAGTTTTTTTAATTTAGAAATGTATTAAAATAATATTTTTTATTTTAAAAAATTATTTTTAATATCAGCACACCAAAACGATTTGAAAATATAAAAAAAAAATTATTTTTAACAAAAATAAAATTTAAAATTTTTAAAATATGATTTGCACCGCGTTCTTAAATAAAACCTTAATTATGACTAATTCATTTGATACTGCATGTAAGACTAACAAATTGTAAGACTCATGCAATGAACTTCAAGTTTTCGAACTTCTTCATATAATCTTCCACACTTTTTTCTTGTATTAATTTATTAAATTCTTTCATTATATCATCTCTTCTATCAAATCTTTTGCAAATAGTTTTAGAGAATTTCTCCTAATTAACTATTAAGTACTCTCTTCCACGCATTAATCCTTCGAAACAAATCTATATCTTGTTGTCTAAGGATTTGTTTAGAATTATGATAGCGATGATGTTTTAGAGTGTTTTTGACTTAAAAATGCATTAAAATGAAGTTTTTTTATTTTTTAAAAATTTATTTTTAATATCAATACATCAAAACGATCTGAAAACATTAAAAAATATATTTTAAAAAGAAAAAAAATCAAAATTTTTAAAAACACGTTTACACATCTAAATAAAGAGAAGCCACTTCTGCCCTTCGATGTGCAAAAACAAAGTGAGGCTTTAAAAGTTTCCTGCATTTCCTTACCCAGCCTTTAGGATTATCTCCCCAGGAAATGGGTAGATCAACTCTTGGTACTGCAGGGTTATATCCCGTCTTATAGTGATCTTGATTGCCTATGATATCTCCACGACCATGGCCTCAGAATCCATATAATATTCCTTCTTGAGTGTTGTTAGCTCTAGCTTCTCTTCCTGTTAGAGGATTAGACAAGATTCCCCTAGAACTTACTCCAACTTCCTTTTCTGCCATATGATTAGCTTAGAAGGATTTGATTAGTTAGCGTTTTAATCTTTAGATTGATATGATCATTCTTCTCATCTTGTTCCTTCCATCTTTCCTTGCTATTTGCCATGGATTCCTGAAGTTCTTGATGAATTCCCTGCATGCATCTGTTCATCAAGTTATTTGCAATGTTCTTCCGCAACCTTCATCTTATTGTTCTATATCATTTTAGAAGTTTTGAACAACGCCAAAATCTATTAATAATGGCTTTGGATCAACTCTGATACCGCTTGTTAAGGTTCTTCCTTGACAAAATATTGTATAGAAGTTCAGGTAAGAGAAATTAGAAGAGAAGAAGAGAGAGATACAAAAATGAATTCATTCATTGATTGCTTGACCTTCACTTCATGCATGCTTGCCTTATTTATACAAGTTCTTCCATCCACTAACTGGGACTAACGCTTTATTGATCTAACTAGCTCTAACTAACTTCTATTATTTATATAACCACGTGACTGAATTAATCAACTGCTAGTTCAACCTTCTTCTTGTTTCACTTGGCTGCTACTGCTAGTGAATTCTTTGCTGTATCGTAACACTCTGTAATTTAGAAAGACTCAAAATGGAATATGCAACGAAACACAGCATATATCAGCAAGAAAAAAAGAGAGAGGTGCTCCTAGTTAACAGAATAACGACGATCCTTCTTGTAGCGAGTTCAAATCCTTGTGATTACATTACCTCCCTGGCAAAATGTATTCCACAGTATACAATATTATAATCCAATCTTAAAGGGAGATCAAACAGCCACCAGAGAAATCTCACACGAAAACAAACTGGTTTGTTTGAGGGACAAATCATCCATAGAATAGCACCATCCAATCCTGATGAGATCCACATGGACCTTGAAAATCAGTAGAAAATGTTCCACTACCATCATGCACTCCCTTCGCTGTAGCTGCTAAAGCCTCTCTTGTAAACATATCCAGCTACAGCAAAAGCAAGACGTGGAGCAAATTGGAGCGTAGAGGGGCAAGGTAACAAGAAAATAGGAGAATATCGAAGGGGCAGGGAAAAAAAACACTACCAGATCAGCAAATTCTAAGTAGTGAAAGTTCAAGATGCTGTATCATTGGTTTGATTTTGGGCAGCTGCCCCCACTGTTTTGTAGCGTGTATCATCACACTCTGCCACAACTTCAGGAACTCGGAGAAAAAACCCACCATTTTGAGTGATCAAGTGACCTTCGAACTTTTGTCACTTGTATTATTGCATATGCCTTCAACTACTTGTTATTTTCTTTTCGTATCACCCCTACAATGACTTTCATAGATTTCTGCACGTTGCTGTCACTTGTCAACGCTGTCCCTTGAAAGTAGGAGGAGAAAACTCAGCATATATGTTTTTTCAAGATGAAATGGTCACTGAGAATTATATTACTAATAAAACTGCCAATTTATATAAGACAGTGATGTGTTTCCTTGTAAAAGCAATCCACAGAAATTAATTGGCATTAGGGAATTTGTCACATACGATGTTTAACTCCATGGCGTTAGGAAATTTGTCACATAAGATGTTTAACTCCATAGTATGATCATCACATGCTTGCTGCTAAGAGTATGATCACACTGAGCTTTTCCAGAATGATACTGCAAAAGAATGTTAGTCCTTACAATTGGCTCAAAATCAGGGCTCTAGCCTCCACGAGTTAATAGCAAGGTTCATCAATAACAGAACCTGCAAATCACCAAAGGGAATTACATATACAGTGTATTTCGAACTCAAACAGGGGGAAGCACGAAGTATACACACCAAATCATGTTCATTGACTTATACATGTTGGGCAAAATTATGACACCAAATCATAATATCACTTAAGTCTCAGAAAAGCTTTTACTGTCTATAAAACACATCATAGCACTTTAGGCCTTAGGGATATGGACAATTCTGAATGGTAAAACCCTATCTAACTAAAAAGGCATAAACTATTACATTTCACTGACCACTATGCTGGCAGGTTGATAATATGCATGGCTAATTTCGAAGAGCCAAACAAGCTCATCAAACTCACAAGTGAGCTACCATAAACCATTTATGGCTTCGATAATATAGGCCACAGAAAATCATTACCTTACCATTTTGGGATCAGCTTATATGCAGGGCACCTGTAGTGAACTACCCCTGAACTTGATTGGCTATACCAGATGCAACTTACTGCACTAGATCCAAATCAGAGCCACTTCTGAAAAGTTCAGCAAGAAAACATGCAATCGAAATCTATTTAACAGGTCGTCAGATATAATTTGGTAAGCAACAGGTACGACTTAAAAACAGTCCATAAAGTAAAATATTTCTTATTCTCAAGCATGCCTTTTCATCAATCCTTAGTCAAGTTCAGGAACCTAAAATACCGATCATGTCTGATTACCAATAATATCAAAAAGGAATATTATTAATTTATCTGGTCTCTTGATATACTATATCCTGCATCTCAACTATGATTATTAACCACTTTTCAATTATCAATTATCCATGACATGTATGATACTTGAGCATAGACCTCAACTATGATTATTAACCACTTTTCACCACCATAAAAGGCCATGCGATCTTTTCTATTGGACTATGCCAGTAGTTATCTTAACAGCATCACAGGAAAAATGCATCTCAATTCAACAAAACTGATTTGAAAAATTCAGGGTTCGGTCCCCATGTGTCAAAACATGGTCGAGGAAAACAGAATAAAACTATTAAAGCATCAACTTGGTCATTATTTGGAAAGCAACCCACGAATGATTCAGAAAAGAAAAGGAGCAAGAAAAAACCAAATCGACACGATACTACAAGGATAGATACAAAACAACATTCACCCACACTTACATGCATAACTTTCTTCACCTGTTGACCCTTTCCACATTCACTCAAAGCAGCTAACTCAACTCACATTCATAACTTAAGTAAAAAAAAAACAGAGGTTAGCTTGTTAGGGTTACCTACATATTGTTCAGTTCATCGAACATCCAGCCAGTACTCATTAGAGTTAGAAGAATAAGTTGCAATTTTCCCATCCAAAAGAATAAAGGAACAAATAGCAATTTTACAATTCAGAAAGTCAAAAAAGTAGAACCACTTCCATTCCCTTGAAGCAACTATCAGGAATTGATCCACCAGTAGAGTGCAATATGGTCATCGGTTACATACTCTAACATAGTTTTAGACCACTCCTTCGACTCCGGACCAGCAACAGAAATGGATTGTTGATGATGGGTATCATAGACAATTGCATATCAGATTATGAATACGAGCATATCATCCCACTCACAAACTTGCATGGATTTGAGACAGAAGTCATGTTCCTTTTCTTTTTTCCCTTTGTTAAGATAAGAATATAAGATGTCCGTAAAAAAAGGCACAAGCAAAACAGAGCTCCAGTTATCCAATATGCTGAACAAAAGCTGAGGAAACACCACCAAAATACCCTGTAAACAATACAACATAACAATGCAAAGAGAAAAAAAAATTATCCAATAATTCCCAATGTTTAGCAATTATCCAATATTCTTAGCATCATAACACAAACACACCATATCATGGAAAAAATAGCACAACTACACAAAAATTTTCTTTCCTCTAGGTTCTACTCATTTTCCTACTAATTCTCTTGGCTACAAACTGTAACAACAAAATCAAAGAACTACAATGAGAAAAAATAGAAAAGGAAGGAAAGAAAAGGAAAGTGACACAACTTTTAGTCAAAAGTCAATTACAGTTCCAAGCTCCCATATGAACAACAAAATTTGCTAACAAAAGCATAAGCATGCTTTCGATTATCTAGTTGACACAGAAAGGTCAAGATCTCTTAAGAATGCAGAGTTAAAAAAACATGTGCAGGCAATAGGAATCTTAAAACATATTCAGAACTGGTGATTAATCATTGTGCGAGCTTCTACATACAAACTTTAAGCAAATTCCTAGATCATAAATTGAGAGATCTTGGTATTTTTTGTCTATGATAGTGCATCTGTTTGTATAACATTTATTAGCTCCACAAAATTTGAGTTTAAGCCCCATTCTATGGGATCCCATCATTTAAAAGCCTGTGCAAAAGGTTTCTTTTATGATAATTTGCAAAACCAACAATGCCAAACCAACATGGAGCCAGCAGCACAAATCCAGGAAAATAATAGAAATCATATTGAGAAGTTTTGAAACATTTTACACCTTTCAGGGAAATAGTTGACACAGCATCCATCCAAACCAAACATAGTTAGCAAAAAGGTTCTGAATATCCATCAGGTTGTACTTGTATCTCTACAACTTATCATTAAAACATGTAGAGGCATGAAGCTCAAACAGAAAATCCCAGTTTCTCCATCTCTTTTTGAAAGTGAAATTTCTCACCTACAGCTTCCTCGTGACCTAAGAATTATCATCCTTCATTTATAATAATAATTGTGATAATTAATCTCTGATAGCACTGGCCTAAATGATTAATAAAAGATAAACTCATATCTTTTATCGCAGTTTTTTCATTTTTTTATCTATTCAATTTTTATTAGAATCGGATCCTTAGCCATCTCAATTGTAAATAAATAAACAAAAGAACAGAAAATGAATTGAATCCTTGGCGCTCCCCCATCCATCAGGTGCTAATCTTAGTATTGGCGTTAGCCATCTTTTGACATTTATGCTATTAAAATGCAACATTTAATAACAAACCACTTAATAGTTATAGAAACTTCTAAATAACCACTAGGATGGATAATCAACCGTTACATCCCTCACGGAAAATGGATCAAGGGAACAACTTAAAAAAGTCTTCAACCTGCTGCCCTCTCTTCTTATTCATTAAAGTTGCATCTTCATACCCTGCGTTAATCCTTCTATGTCAAAATATTAAGTTCTATATCATGTCTTTCAAGAAATAAATCAGTTCTTACCCCCATTGATTATAAGCTCTTTTGCCTACTTGCCAAGCTAGTCTGTCAGCCAATGGAAGTAGAAGGATTCTTCGTACATGTCTGCTGTATGGGATAACTTCTCCCACGTAGTCATAGCTTACATGAATTTAATCTATCCTTCTAATCATCACTCTTCTGTCCAAATCTGATTCTATATATTGATAAATTATTTTCTTTCTTGCAAAACTCACAAAAGTACTTTCTGTGATGAATAATTGAACACCACAGCATCATCAAGTGACATCTTATCAAGAGTTATAATCTTTGAAGCACTTGTGAGCACAGTAACCTTTTTGACTTACTGCAACTTGCAAACCATATGTAGTAACGAAACAAATGGTAAAAGAATCATGGGATTTTCACATTAGACAAACAAAATATCATTAAAATTGAATCTTACTTGTACATTGGAATCTAGGAACATCACATGTAACTCAATAATTTCAATTTGCTCATAAGAGCAAGTACACTTACCTTGATCAGAACAATCTATTATTCTGGACCATCACTCTCTCAATCCTCATCATCAGAGCTTTCCACATCACTACTATAATCACTACTATCATCATCCTGATCCGGAATATCCAGCTCCACGTGCCGAACCTGTATAGTCTCTGGTGGCTTATGCAATCCTTGAGGAGCAATAGGTGGCAACTTCTGTTCCACAGCTCTAGGCAATGGAATAGAGTCCAATGACACTGGATCCCCAGGCTTCCATCCAGGTGGCGGCACTGGTAAATCTGTTGGCAAAACCACAGGCATCCCAGGTTTCCACCCTGCCGGAACAGAAATATTTGGAGGAAACAGGCCTGCCAAATTCTCAAGCGGATTAGCTTCGTGTTGTGGCTCAATAATTGCCTCAATTGTCTTCTCCTTAGTTTCAACATCTTTAGGCAACCCAACATCAAGATGAGCAAAATTATACAACTGGGAAGCTCTCATTTGCTCTTCCTGAGGAGCAGGAGGTAGCGCCCCACGCAATGGTGCCTGTCCAGCACCAAATTCCGGCGGAGCAAATGTAGTATAACTAATACGATGCGCATATGACAAAATATCAGATAACTTCAATTGAGAAGCAACAGTAGTGGTGTTAGTAGCATTTTCTTCTTCTTCATTAGGAGGGATAGGGCGGCGGCGGCGATAATCAGCATAATCATCAACTAAAATATCAAGAACTCTCTCAGCTTCTTTCAATTTATTAGCAAAATTAAGAAGCGCAGAGTCTTTAGATTTGATTTCCTGGGAAATCCTTTGCTTGGAATCTTGGAGATCAAGGATTTCCTGAAGTTCGGCGACGGATTCGAAGAGTTGGGTTTGAAGGGAAGTAAAGAGGGAGATAATTTCTTTGGTAGAAGTAGGAGTGGGTTCGTCCAGTGATTGGGATTGTGACGGAAGAAAAGTTGGGAGTGTTCCGCGATAGGCGGAAAGCCAGTGGGGACGGTTAGGGGAGAGTTCGAAGAGTTTGGTGGCTAAAGAAGCCATTTGGAGGAGGAGAGATTGGGCTCTGGGGAGAGGTGGGAGAAGAGAGAGGAGAGCTGAGGAGGTGGTGGTGGTGGTGGTGGTGGTGGACGGGTGGTGGTGCTGCGGGGGTTGAGGGTTGGGAAATTTGGGAGGAGGAGGATTTGGGGTTTGGACTGGGAGAGAAGGAGAAGTTGGGTTTGTTAGGCCTAATCTGGCCGGCGATTGTACAATTTGGTGCTGATGCATTTTTGGAGAATAGTTCTTTCCTTTTTTTTTGAATGAAAATCTGCAAGAAGAACCCTAATTTGTTTCTACCAGGATTACAAAGGGGGGAATTCGATTCTTTGTTTTCCTGATTTGCTTAAAAGGAGAACGACGGCTTGCTTCCAGCTACTTACGAGTCGTCCGTTTGTAACTGTACTGTAGAGTGTAGAGTGTTGGGTGTGTATTGTGTTTTTTAAAATATTTTTTTATTTAAAAATATATTACAATAATTTATTTTAGATTTTTTTATTTTTGATATCATCACTTTAAAATTATAAAATTATTAAGAAAATTTTAATTTAATATTTTTTAAAACCAAAAATACTTTTAAAAAAACACTTAAAAATAATAACAAAAATATGTCAAACACTAAATTAATTGAGCTACTTCCATGCTACCAAAAACCATAATAGTTTTTTACTAGATTTGCAGGTGCAATGTTGAAGGCAAGATTATTAAATTTTTTAAATTTAAAAAAAATATTAAAGTATTACTAACATTTTTCTATTTAAAAAAAACCCATGTAGTGATTGGTTAGATGTGATATAATTAACTTGACATATTCAAAAACAACTTTAAAACATAGTTTGAATTAAAAAAAACTCAAGATAAAATCTTTTTTTAATATTAAAGAGGTAATATATTGGATCAATTCAGATTAACTTATTAAATCAATGACTCAAGTCATGATATTATGATAACTTATATAAAAAAAATCAAAACAAATTATAAAACTCAATTCTCAATTAACTCAATGTTAAATTATGAAATAAAAAAAAAAGACATAAAAAGCCATCTAAGTTAATATATCAAACTCACATCCCGGATCATGAGATCAGAATAACTCCATAGAAAGTAGATTGGAACAAATTATGAAACTTAATTCTAATTAATTAAATGATGAAATTAAAAAAAATTAAAAAAGATACAAATAAAATAGCCCGAGTCAGACCGGGTTAAGTCGTCAAATTCATGACCTGGATCATGAGACCGGAATAACCTTATAGAAAGTAAACAAAAAAATACTTGAATTAACCTATCAAACCCACAATAAAAACAAATTGAAACAAATTATGAAATTTAATTTCCAATCAACTCATTATCGAATGATGAAATTAGAAAAAATTCAAATAAAAAAAAAGAACACAATAAAACAACCCGAGTTTACCGGGTTAATTTGCAAAATTCTGAGACTCAAGTCATGAGACTAAAATAACCTTATAGAAAACAAACCGAAACTAATTATGAAACCTAATTTCTAATCAATCCAATGTTGAAGAATGAAATTAAAAAAAAAATATCAATTAAAAAAAACTTGAGTCAACCAGGTTAACTCGTCAAACTCATGACATGGGTCATGAAACTGTGATAACTACATAGAAAGCAAACTACAACAAATCATAAAGTTCAATCTTTAATAAACCAAATGTCTTAAAGAGAAATAAAGGTAAAGAAAAAAATATTATTGCAATAAATAATGTTTGTTAGGTGGTGCACAACAAAAGCATTACCTCTTTTAGTATTTGTTAATAACTAGATTATTAGCTCATGTTGTGTTGTAGGTCGGATGAATTTTTTTCAATATAAAAAAATATCAAAGTTTTATTAACATGTATTTTAATAAAGAAAATATAATCATGAACTCAACATATATTGGACAATATCTTTTTTAAATATTGATATTGTGACATATTGGATGATATTGTTTTTCAAATATTTAGACAACAACTTATTGGATCTACCCAAGTTAACCTGTTAAATTTATGATCCAGGTAATGAGATCGTAATAATCTCATAGAAAAAAATAAAAATTAATTATGAAGATAAATTCATAATCAAACCAATGTTGAAAGAAGAAATTGAAAAAAATATTAAATAAAAAAAATGATGAAAAAACTACATAAGTCAACCCGAGCTAACCCGTCAAACTCACAACATGATTCATAAGATCGAGATAACCCCATAGGGAATAAATAAATAAAATTTAAGAAATTCAATTTCTAACTAATTTAATGTTGAAGAATAAAATAAAAAAATCAATTAAAAAAAACCAAAGTCACACCTATGTTAACCTGTTAAACCCGTAATCTGGACTATGAGATTGAGATAACTTCATAAAAAGAAAATAAAAAATTACAAATCTTCATTTCCAACATATCTAATGTTGAAAGTTTAAATCGAGAAAAAAAAATTCATGGAACCATAATATCTCTATAAAAAGCAAATTACAAAACTCAATTTCCAAACA
>Ga0307517_10005095_pt1 | contig 19960 bp, 22 predicted proteins | sample 23_EM_MG_FD_194515 | JGI IMG/M metagenome (GOLD analysis project Ga0307517, IMG submission 194515) | Populus trichocarpa ectomycorrhiza microbial communities from riparian zone in the Pacific Northwest, United States - 23_EM | ecosystem: Host-associated > Plants > Roots > Unclassified | place... | reverse complement strand
CCCGGCCCCCCCCCCCCCCCCCCCCCCCCCCCCCCCCCCCCCCCCCCCCCCCCCGCCCCCCCCCCCCCCCCCCCCCCCCCCCCCCCCCCCCCCCCCCCCCCCCCCCCCCCCCCCAGCCTTTTTGTTCAAGACGACTCCTCCCATTTATCCAGAGAGGGAAACTCTAGATGTCTTAGTGTGAGGTTTAAATATTCCGGTTCTTACGGCCGTGTACTCGAGTATTTGGATATTCCCCTTGCTTCGGCTCTACCTGAACCATCGGCCGGTGGATTTGAAGTTTGAGCTATAAACATTGCTTCACTAGTTAGAAAGTCCTTGCTTCGCCAATTCTTTTATTGGCCCAAGTCATGAACGATCTAAGTCTAGTTTACGGGAAAAGCCAATATCGGAAGGTCTTGCAGGTGTGCTATAGCGTGGTGAAAAGATATCCTATATTAGCTCTATACAAAAGACAGTACACCTTTTGGGGGGAAACCTCTTGTGTGGGGGGCATACAGCCCACCCTTTTCAGAAAGTGAAGCTTAATAGTTTTCCCCTACTATCCTCCGAGTCAGCTGATAAAAATGCTATATACTTCCTAGTTCTTGGGAGTTTTGGTTATCCGGCTATGGTATTCTCATCCCCACCAAGTGTATAAGGGAGGATTTGAAGAATATAGTATATTACTATTCGGTGCCGCTTTCACTACACTACTCCCACTAACTTCCGGTAGCTAGGAAATCCCTTTCAAGTTGATGTTACAGGAGGTCAAGTTATACTAAAGTAAGCTGTAGTATATGCAAAATTAAAACCTTAACCTCCTCCAAGCTCTCTAAATAGCCTATTCTAGGTAGCAGATTGGATCTTTTCATCATAGATATAAATATAAGACACCAAGCACTCAATCATAGTACCCTTTTTTCTTACTATCTACTTGTCAAATCTTAGAAGAAAAACGATATCATAGCTTCACAACCTCCCTCAGGAACTAGTGTGCCTATATACACATAAAGAAATATGTACTCGACTCTCCAAGGCATGCCAAATCCTTCCATAAAAAGCATCCTTTACGAGAAACCCGCACATATTTACCTCCAGGAGGTACAGTCTATCAGTATATATGGAAATAGTGAGCCAATTGCTGCAGAGGGAAGAGTTATGCACAGAATTATACTATAGCGATGAGATATGCTACAAGAATATGAAGAACCATATCAAACAATTTGGAGCAACAATTTGCTCTCAGCTGTTTGTAGGAATATCTGTACTAGTACCGCTCAGTCTATGGGATTTCATAGCTTACGGTATGACAGCCGTGAGCACACGAAGTATCACTTACTTCCAAAACTACATAGAATCCACCACTAAAGATATCCATTGTGGTTTACGAGCTTAGAAAGAGATACACCACCCTCCTCACTCAAATCCCGAAATCCAGCTTTCAGTGGGATAAGTATTAGTTCCCAAGTTGACATTTCATGAAATGCCTAGCTGGCGCAGTGGTTAATACTCCTGTCGCAATTAGCGGGCGCCCAGGAGTTCGATCCACGCTGAAAATCAGTTATTATTGAACGATCCGTCATGTAGGGCAGGAAAACTGAGAATTCCTCAAATCCTGCCCTATGGGAACTGGGAGATTGGAGAACCTAGCCCTTCATCAGCAGGGCTACGGGGTTTATCAATCCTGCTACGAGGTGGTAGAATCCGACTCTGGGCCTTCGGGTTCGCGATCGGCGGGGTAGCAGAAGTGAAGGAAGAAATTTCTTTTTTGCTTCAGCACATGAGGTATAGATATTGGTTAGTGCAAGACACAAGGTCCTCTTCGCAATGCTATACTAACTTGGCACTCCAGCATTTGATTGCTTTATTATATATTCCGATCAGATCGCATTTCCCAAGGCCTTAGCACAGTACATAAGTAAGAATGAGATACAAATACCTCAGCAAAGTTCTTACACCCCTTCCTTGTAGAGTACAGTGCTCTAAGAGCAGTCCCTATTAATAACAGAACATCAAGAACCCCCTCGATAACCGCTCCTGGATATACCTCAAGGGCATTGCCAACTCTTATCGCAATCTTTCTACCGAATAGCAGAAGGAGGAGGAGGAGAGGGGAGTACTTCCGAGCGGTAGTAATGTTTGGAAGGCTATGAGCACTTCGCACAAGCTGCCCAACAGAACACGGGGAAATTAGACATTGGGCCAGTAAATAGGAAGCCAATTTCGAAAAAAAGAAGAGAGATGTAGGAGTTGTGAGACTCGAACGGATCAGATAGTTCCCACTAAATTAGATAAACTTTGTGCCTCCATCCTGCCTAAAGTTTACCATACCAGAACCTTGTTAGGCTTGCTTCAGAGATGATCACTACCAGTCCGGCCAAGGGAGGGGAATGTCCAAAAATATTTTGAACCCACACTTGCTTCGCAAAACAGACCTTCCCCCAATTGCAGAGTTAGAGTGGAAACGCTTAAAGGGGGTCTCCCTTGCAGAGTCCGTCTATCTATCTAGCTTCAACTCGGGAGCTGCATACTACATAGTTCAAAGTTGAAAAGCCGGGCGGGGTACCATATGTACATCACCGCGCACCCTATCCGGAGACGGGATACTCGAACTTTTGAGGTATGTAAATATGATAATTTATGTATACGGTACTGCGCTCCGGCACAACATAACGCGCCAAGTGCCACAGGGATATATAATAATAATAATAACGCAAGCGCAGCAGCAGAGTGACAAATCTAGAAAACTCGCGCACTGCACGTACTAGTACTCGAGCACATACTGCACCCACCCCCTCCCCCCTCCGGAGGTGCTACGGTGTCGCGCGTTGGGCCTTTCGCATCTGCGGCCGATTATATAGGCGGGGGAAGTAGATGGAGTAGGGCCGAGTGATAGGGAGTGACTTCACACAGGCTCCTCCAATTCCAATGCCTCCCTCGTTCCCCCCACATTAGCTTGTTTTGTGGGGAGGGACGACGTGATAGCTCTGTGGATACCCCTACCGCGCTCCGGTCAGGAACATCCCGGCGAGTCAACTGACCCTGTGTCAAACCGTCGAGAAATCTTCACTCTCAAGCAGAAGTGTGAGCAGGATACTATATGTAGATGTTCCCAACGGCACAGTGCTTGTGATGACGATTCGCTAAAGTAGTAGACTATTCGGTAGCATATACACTATAATATTAAAGCTCGGGGTGAACGACCAAAAACTATAAGTACCACAGAAGAAAAAAGGGACGAACGAAGTGATAAGCTAAGTTACAACATAGATAAACTGATCTGAACCCAAGTGAAGATAATCATGCAGCACCCATTACGCCCATACCGCCCCACCAACAACCCAACGAGCCAACCAAATAATCAACCAAACCCTCTTTCGCCGCGCTATGTAATGATGGAAATGAATGACTATCGTGAAAATGAAATGAAATGAATGAAAGTAACTCCCGCGCCTGCCCCACCCCGAAAGCACAAAGCAAAACGTCTATAAATGGAGAAAAAGAAAGAGTGGAAGAAGGAGGATGTGAGAAATCGACCCTAAAACTAAAAGTGATAATAGAATGAGTGAAAGAAAACGCCCGGAAAATGAATCTATTTGTCTCTTCTTCCCCACCTAACACCGTCGACCATAGCCTAAAAGTACCCTCCGACCTCCAACTTCGTGGGAACAACCGGCGTACAATTCCGTCTAAAACTCAATGTAAGCATCTTTCCCTTTCGGTCCACAGCAACAAGCCTATCACCCTCCGGTGTGAACGCAATCCTCCCCGCACTCTCGGGCGTCTGCTGTCCTTGCATGCGCTCTTTACTATGCAGCGCGGCAAAGGTGGTCAGGTTATTATCGCCCTCGACATGTGTCACAGGGGTGATCCAGACGAGGCCAGACTTGGTTAAGAACGCCGCCGCGTTACCAAGGGGTGCGGCGGCGGAGTGCGTTACTCGAAGGCCAACTTGGCGAATTGGACTGTGGGAGGGGGTCGCGGAGGAGAAGGTTGTGGGTTCGGTAAAGGAGCCACCCCATTCCGCTTCCACGGTGCTTGTTGGGAAGGTGCTGCAGAATATGTGGCGCTTATCAGGGAAGAGAATTGCGTTGGAGAGGGTTTCGGCACCGGGGCCCTGGAAGCAGTTGGTTTTTTGCATCACGTATTGGAGGGGCGGAGGGGCTTACTTCAGTGACCTTCAATGCACCACTAGCAATGAGGCGTGGGTCATCTATTCGCACACGAGAAATGTCCCAGGAGAAAAAGTACCCACATTTTGGTGTCGCGCATGTCAGGTGGTTGCCGTCTTGGGTTAATGAGATTATATGTGGAGCGTCCGGGATCGCGCGGACATCCAGGGGGAGGTGAAGGTCTCTTACTCGTTCACATCGGAGGCCTTGGTATGTCGGTGCGTTCATTTTGTAGATTCGGATCAGGCCTTGGGTTTCATCGCGTATCCTCTTAGACATTCCGACGACTATCTTGTCGCCTCCGATGGCTACGCAAGTATTCTCCCAGCCAGTTGTGGATTCTGTGAAGGTGACTTTACCGTCTTCGATTTCGTGGACTTGGATCTACCGGGAGAAGACAAAGAATTAAAGTCGGTGATTGGCTTACGGGGTTTAGGATGCTTACCTTTTCCTTAGTGATCACCACAATGTACTTGTCCGAAGCAGCTCCTGCCTTGTATGTCCATGGCACCTTCGCTTTTCGCAGACCCTCTGTTGAACCCAGTCTGTAGTGGAATTTCGGCTTTGTCGATGCGCTCTCTCCGGGTGAAGGTGTTGAAAAGACCTGAAAGGAGTGAGGTGACAAGTAGACGGCATATTTAGCATCTGATGATATAAAAGTGCTGAAGCACGACTCCTTGCATTGCACCTTGAAAACAGTTTCAATCGGTTGGCTCTCGTACTCTATTGAAGAGTTTGCTGCTGTAGGAACGGGTTCAACGCCGCAGTATACTGGGTGTAACGCCGGAAGACAATATTTGGAGGGGTATTGGTTCGGCAACAAGGCACGACCATGCATCCTAAAGTGATCCATCTTCTCATCCCGCATTTCCAACGCTGATTGTGACCTGACAGGCTGCGCCGGTTGGCCAGGAAGCACAGGCTCGGGTGCGTCCTCGGCAAGAACGGTCTCTCTATCGATACATGGGAGAGGCTTATTCAGTTGCAGACTATGGAAACGTCTTGAATCACGACTAATGAATGGCCCAGGTCTTCGCGAGAAAAATTTGCTTGCGCGGGACTGGCGCTTGAGCGAACTTGCTTCCGTCATACCTGATGGTGTTCGCGATAAGGAAGGTTCAGGGTAAATGGAGGTGGGCGATTGAGGCGGTGGCTCAACTATGGCCTGGCTGTAAACGGATATCCGTCGAAAGTTCATGGGTTGTGATTTTTCGGAATCTGAGGTATCTTGATCTTCGCCCTCCTCTGGCATTTGCAGTAGTAAGGTCGAGCGATCGTCTTCGATGTCGAAAGATTGGATAGGGAGCTCAAAGTCCACTTTCCCCACATTAGCCTCAGAGGGGAAGTGCTCGTCGTAAAGTTCAGGCTCCTCAAACACGGCGTCGGCAAATAATTGGTCAAGGCCATTAAAGCGCAAGGTGGTGTCCAGGTTTGGCGTAACAGCTTCATGAGGCGTGACAGGTGCAGGGTAGGCAGTATGAGGTGTCAGATTTGGCGGAGTCAAAGAGGGAAGTACAGGGGATTCTATTGGCGAGTCATCTCGGGGCACTGGGCTCAACAGAGTGTGGCAAGTGCTTTCTGTTGGTGATGAGAAAGACTTGCATGTTGTTGAATCGTTGGGGCTGAGCAGTGTCTCAATAGGGCTGAGTGCTGATTCACAAGTAGGAGTTGATGTTCTACTAACGTTTGTATCGCAGGTTGGTGCCTGACTAGATAGAGTTGGTACTTGGCTGTGTCGGCTACTGGGTATGCTCGTCGAAGTGGCAAATCTAATTCCTTCATCCCATGGTGCTAGGTGCAGAACCTCATCGATAGTTTGTGATATCCGGCTTGGCGATCGTGCGGCCCGTATTCCTTGGAGTCGCCGTTGCATGGATTCCAGAGCACCCTTATAGAGGAACGACCTCTTCTCGCAACGATCCATGGCATCCCGTTTCTCCCTTTTCAGCTCTTCTATCCTTAATGATTCATCTTCACCTGTGGGGGGTAGGATCCCGGCTTGTGACATATTCTCAATATCAAGATCTAAGCTTCGCATTCTGTTATAATACTCCTTCTCATTACAACCGGCGGCGGTTGAAATAATGATTTCGAACTATAAATTGAACCGTGAGCCACGTTTTCAGCTTGAAACATTCAGGGAAGAATACTCACGGCCTTGTTTCGAAACTCTTTCTTATCCGAGGTTTGGATAAGTTTCAGCGCTAACGATTTAGCATCCTCCACAATCCCGTCACATTCCGGGAACGCCATAACCAGCTGACACGTCAGATCGAGTAGCCCAGACACTAGTAATCTAGTTTCAAGGCTCGGGAGATCGTCTGTTTCACTCTGCGCAGTGCCCTCCTCGTCATCGCTGCTAGACTCCTCTGATGGAGAAAATTCCCTCAGACCAAGCTCTATTTTATCAACAATAGATTTAGCTATTTCTATTGCTAAACTGCTAGCATACTGTGAAGCGCGCCCAATGCTGCTATATTGAGCCTGGTGGTGGAGAGAAATTGCCCCTGCAGTCCCCTCGTAGAGATGACGCACGTCTTTGTGCCATCCCGAAGGTGGGGCCGTGATTCTGGCCCATATCTTATCAAGCGCTGTTGGTGTTGTCGCACCTTCAAGTTGGTTCTTGACGTGAAGTTAGCGAAAACGAACGAACAGGGCCAAAAACTGGATAACCCACAATGAAACCGGCTGCGAAAAGGAAATGAATAGCCTGAGAGTTCATCTCTGTGAATTTCGGAAGCTCGCTAGGCATGCACCGAATGAGATCGCATGCATAACGAACGAGAAATTCAACATCTCCATTGCTAACCCTCTCCCCGTAATCCTCCATGTACTTTGCCAGGTTGTCACTGTCCCTCTCGGAAATATCTTTTAATAACTTTGCGTGGGCACTATTGTCGAGTTTTCCTATCCTTAATTGATACAAAAGTGATAGGGCCGAAACCAGCGTTCTGAGTTGCAGTTCTCTCGAAGGTGAAACGCCGTCCTTGTCCTTCCTCACCATTCTCCCAGCTAAAACCTCCGCTATCCTCAACACTAAATCGATTTCGAGAAAAACGTCGGCCGGGAGGGGCTGGCTCAGTGAGTGATAGGTCGCCTGAAGGTCCAGAACAACTTTGAGGAAAAACACCGAATTATATGCAAAAGCCTTTTGCATCCGATTCAAAGCATTCTTAACAACACCGTTTATCCCAGGGAGCAGCCATAGCATTTCCTTTGCTGTCACGAACAGGTCGAGTTGCGCTAAATCCGACCCCGCACCATCTTCCCTCAAAACGTTGCCGTTGAACTCGTCGTCGCTTGCGTACATCTCAATAGGACCACCATCCTCACTCGCTGGGGGAACAGCGATAGTGAGAAACATGGTACCGGACATCATAATTGCAGTCCACCAACATCCAAGCGTCGGAGCAAATGTGTTCGAAAGAGAGTATAGAATGAATGGGATGTGGGTGTGAAGTGACTTAAATTATTAACAAACCAACACTATTGTACGACCAGCCATGCTCCGTTTTTGCACACATCGCTCCATCCGATTGTCATCGGATGTGTGGGAGGTTGTCGGGCAAGTAGTAAGGCTATTGTCCATGTCTTTCCCATGCGGCGGCGTCAAAGATAGCCTGCATACCGTACGAATACAAAGGAGTTTTTTTTGGCTTAGACCAGGGGCATAAGCCCCAAGTGTCCGTATCCTCAGGGTGATGTGATGGCATCACTAAATTCTCCCCACACTTGCACTATACTGGTACTCGAGTGCAGCAGGGGGTGGTGAGTGCTATCATTGGGGGGGGGGGGGTCGCGGCGAAAAGGGCACCGGTACTTGTAAGCCGAGAAAGAAGAGACCCGCAAACCACGATCACAGTTGGTGGAGCGCAACCCGCACCTTCCACAAGACACCAAGGCACCCCCCATTCCTCTGCCACCCACCCATCTGCAGGCTGTACGCAAGGAAGAGGTACGGACAGGGAAGCTCCGCCGACACATCCGGATGTTCTGCCCGATTATTGACGAATGCGACTGCGAACTTTGAACGGGACTAATCGCAAGGATAGTAGAGTAAAAAAAGCTTGTGAAAAGTCATCAATTCAATAAATTTATCCTAGGTGAACCCAACCATGAAAAAGTCAGATGTGAGAAGTGAGCGCGGTTAACATCACCAAAAGAGCATCTGCCTTTTGTTCTTGGGGCGTTTCAGAGCACGACAAGAGACAGCGGTTGAGACGCAGTGTGACGATGTTTTGGTGCTTTGACAAGGCAGATGATCCTAAGCCGGGACTCCCCGTGACGATGATAAAAATTCCTCAGAGAATGCATTTACCCATACGAGTGCCGTTCCGTGGCTTTCTAGGGACTCTTATCATCGGCGCTTTTTTTACTCGATGCTCACCCCATTATCAGAGCGCCGTGGTTTGACCAATACAGGACATCATCCTCCAAAAGATACTCAATTTTGACCGAATTTCCTTGCAGCACGCTTTATGCTGCTGTATTACATCAGTGCTAGCAGTACGGTAAACCACTGTTCGTCTGGCTTTGAACTCTATCAGAGGAAGGGTGTCGGTCGGTTAGCTCCAGCTCCTCCAACAGAGCTTCCTAGGGAGATATGTCTCTTCCTACAAACTGCCGTGGCGAGATGACCGCCATTCAGTCGCACGTATCAGAGGCACCTGCGGAGACTGGACTCCATACTGCTTGTATCGGTACGCTCTATCGTGAAAAATAAATAACTAACGAGCTCACCAATTGAGAAAAGAGTGGGCACGGCTCGGGGGCCCTGAAGCCCTGAAACAACTAATTAAGCGACCGAAGACAAGTGCTGTTTTGCCGTTTGGATGCCACTCGATCAACGTTATATAGCTGCATATATAGTTGCATACGGTGCCGAAGTGTACCGTGCCGGGATCTCACGGTATCTTTACTGACGTGAGTAGTGTTCGTGTGGTGTGTTGAGGTCCGAGTCCGATGAGATTACTGGACATTACTAACCCAAGACCGGATTGAACACCGATGTCCAAACGTCGTTAAATATAAACCAGCACCAAAAGCTTAGACTACCAGTAGCATGCACGAGCAAAGTATCTTCTTACTGGCGGAACCAGGAACCCACATTGAGGATCAGGGGTTTGCAGGACCCCGGGGAATTTGTGGCTGGAGTTGGGGGGGAGGATAATCTTCCGGTAGTGTCCGTTTTTAGCTCAAGATGAGCCAACGGTATGAGCGTCATCGGCAATCCTGGAGGATGGCTGGGAAGGGTTATATAATAAAGTATGGTGCAGGAAGGTGAGAAGGGCTACCGTAGCTTGTTGCTCTTGTTGACGCCTACTCGAGTACTCGTATCATACACAACTCACCAATCGCCCAACCAACCCCTCAATAAATTATCTTAGAACCCCAGATGATCTATAAAAGTTGTGGATTTGTGTTGTGGCTTTCGTGTGAGAATTAATTCTGATGATCATGTGAGCAGAGGTGTCGAACTCACCATTCCCACCTCCTGGCACCGTACCGTAAAATCCCTTGAAAGTCTGCCACCGGAGATCTCCACGGAATCGCTGTTCAGTACGGCGCCAAGCTATAATAGGCATACGGGTGAAGAAAATACGGTACTCGTAGTGAGATAGTGCTCGAGTAGAATTCCCCACCAAAAAACAGGGGTACTCAGAATAATCATCAACCGCCCAAAAATATACAAAATCCGAGACATTGCGTTGATGGCTTCAATCATCTCTGGGAACTACCAACATAGATTTTAGAAAGTTATTGTTAAAGGAAAGCCTGGTAACTGCTGGACCTAAAGTTACCTCCAACAACAACACCGCCTAGGAGGCACTTTCCAGTGCACCAAGAGAAATATTTTCAAGCCCGTCCTACTCATGACTAGTGGAGCAGAAACAATATCTATATTCCCAAAACAAGGAGAGGCGAAGTGGGGGGGGGGCCATAGGACCAGTGTATGAAATTATTTTTACCCCAATGCCAAACTCCAAGTCGATATCAATGTGTGAAAACTCTATACTTTGGTGTGTAATCGGCCTCGTCCCACTATTTTCTTCATGGGCTTAGAAAAGCGGGTTAACAAAGTAACGAATACCAATGAATGAGATCCAGCAAGCTCAGCCTCCCCAGCCTATCCCGCCCAGGGAACACTTCTGCTTCTCGGGGAGTTTTGTCCTGGATTGCGAAGTGCCTGGCAGCCGATGGTTGATTCCAAGGGATTTCACGGTACCGCACGGTACTGCGCAGCACACGCTGCCGCCGCTCTGAGTTGCAAACATACAGTACCAGACAGGGTCTGGGGTTTGCAGAGGTGTGGTACCGAAATCAGTGCAGACGATATCTAATCCCTGCTTGGGACACATTTAGACCTCCAACCTCCTCTTGCAGCGCTCTACCGGTACTCTTGGTCTCGTCTTCTACATGCCGGTATCGTATCTCTCTACACTGCCACAGAGAACCAAAGGAAACCCCTGAAAGCACCGTAAAGAAAATGGGGCAAGGCACAGACGGGGTCGGAAAAAAGGTCTAAAGGACTCAGAAGTGATCACTACCAATTTTAATGTACCCGTACCGCGGACGATTAAGAGGGAGGGGGAGTAAATTTATCCCTTTGTCACAAATAAGGTACTGAATCCAGAATCACACGTGGTTGAGGCTGGTGTCGAAGATTGCGGGGGGACTTCTAGAAGGTGGCTTATGAGGTGCTTTCCTAACTTTCAATCATGAGGGAAAACGGAATACCGGTACTATGATAGTAAGGACGTGCTCCTCTCGAGGGTGATTATTAAGAGCCCTTGTATTCGAGTACCGGTACAGTGGAAGCTAGGCAGGGTATGGATTGGGAGATTCTTATCCCCCGCCTGATCCCAGATCCCCGTGTCTTTGAATAAGTATGATAACTAGAGAGAACGAAATACAATAGGGCAGGGTTATAATATTGCGTGCAGAAGGATGCTTGATACCCAAGTTCTTGAACATGAGGAAATATGGAAATGCGAGCTTGAGAAATCAGATTCTTCTGACGGAAGGGATATGGCTGCATGCTAAAAAATCCCAGGGTCCGAAGGGTGACTGCTTGACACCTTGTTCTGCGCCTTGAGGGAAAAGGATCAACAGCACGGGCAACAGAAATAAAGTTAATTAGCCAAAACCGGTCATTTCTATTTATGTCCTCAGCCCATTATCCTCAAAAAGGAAAATTAATAATCTTGCTGTTGCCTCGTCACTTTCATATCACGTGATCAATGGCCATCACGGTTGGTAAACAGAAACACACAGACCACAGCTCAAGCACGATAGCCACATCATCCTACGCACGCAAAGCTATCAGTTTTTTCGCTTCTCCAACAAGTTGACCTCTTCCACCTGTTTGCACCCATCGCAAATTTACATCCGCTTTGCTGGTGCTTCAAAGAGTTATCCCCTTTGCCTCTTGATCTGATTCGCTATGGCTCAGCAAGCGTACGGATCTCCCCTCTTTTTTTCTTCCTTTAAAACGGCTCTTGAACAAAGAGCCTCACAGCTCCACGAGATTGACTTTTTTATAGCAGTGTAAACGTGAACGACCCTGGGCTGATTACGCTTGTAAATAAGCTACAAGATGTGTTCGCAACAGTAGGAGTATGTTTATCCCTCTGTTCTTCCTCGCTCTTGTTCTAGGGAGGAGCTTACATCCGTGCTCAGGTACAAAATCCTATCGATCTACCTCAAATAGTTGTAGTCGGATCTCAGTCTAGCGGAAAAAGCTCTGTGCTGGAGAATATCGTCGGCAGAGACTTGTGAGTTGCGAAGATCCTGCTCGTTGTTATTGCCAGAAACAATGTTAATAATTTTTAGTCTCCCGAGAGGTACCGGTATTGTCACCAGACGACCTCTTGTAAGGCACATATCTACCCTATGGTTTTCAAGAATTGGCTAAACAATCCTAGGTTCTTCAACTCGTCAATCGCCCTGCACCAGCTAGAGCAAATGGCGCTTCGAAGGAGGAAGCCGAGATGAAGTCTGGTGATTCTGCTGCTAATCTTGATGAGTGGGGAGAATTCCTTCACATCCCCGGCCAGAAGTTCTATGATTTCAACAAAATACGAGAAGAAATTGTAAAAGAGACCGATGCAAAGACCGGCCGGAATCAAGGGATATCTCCTCTGCCTATCGGTCTCAGGATCTATTCACCCAACGTTTTAACCTTGACCTTGGTGGATCTTCCGGGCATGACAAGAGTTCCTGTTGGGGATCAACCGAAAGATATCGAGAGGCAGATTAAGGACATGATTCTCAAACAAATCTCTAAGAACAACGCTATCATTCTTGCAGTTACGGCAGCCAATACCGATTTGGCCAACTCTGATGGCCTCAAGATGGCAAGAGAAGTTGATCCAGAGGGTGGGCGAGGTCTCCCTAAAATATGGCGGGGAATCTTACTGATTGTGGAGCAATAGGCCAGCGAACAATTGGTGTCTTGACGAAAATCGATTTGATGGACCAAGGAACCGATGTTGTTGACATTCTTGCTGGCAGAATTATTCCTCTGCGGTTGGGTTACGTACCCGTTGTCAATCGTGGTCAGCGTGACATTGACTCCAAAAAGGCAATCTCCGCAGCGCTGGAGCATGAGAGGCAGTTCTTTGAAGAGCACCGTGCCTACAGAAATAAGCATGCCTATTGCGGAACACCGTATCTGGCGAGGAAGTTGAATATGGTAAACAGTACCTTACCGCTTGCTTGCTTCGTTTGCTAACTGGGAGTTCTATTATGTAGATCCTAATGATGCACATCAAACAAACCTTACCAGAGATTAAAGCCCGTATCTCCTCGTCTCTTCAGAAGTATTCTGCTGAGCTCTCCTCGCTTGGTGACTCTTTGCTCGGGAACAGTGCCAATATCATTCTTAACATTATTACCGAGTTTTGCAATGAATATCGGACGGTTTTGGAGGGCAATAACCAGGAACTTTCTAGCATTGAACTATCTGGTGGCGCACGTATCAGCTTTGTTTTCCACGAGCTGTATGCGAATGGCGTGAAAGCGGTAGACCCCTTTGACCAGGTCAAGGATATTGATATTAGAACCATTCTTTACAATTCTTCCGGCTCGTCGCCAGCCTTGTTCGTGGGAACAACTGCCTTTGAGCTCATCGTGAAGCAACAAATCAAGAGATTGGAAGATCCTAGCTTAAAGTGTGTCAGTCTGGTGTATGATGAACTGGTACGAATCCTGACGCAGCTACTTCAGAAGCAGGTCAGTGCTCTACCATGCCCTTTCGACACCTTTTTGTGTGATGACTTATATTCTGATATTTTTCAACTTTCTTCAATAGCTCTTCCGACGTTATCCAAGTCTCAAGGAGAAGTTTCATCAAGTCGTTATTACATTCTTCAAGAAGGCAATTTCCCCAACGAATAAGTTGGTCACCGACTTAGTCGCTATGGAGGCTTGTTATATTAATACCGGACATCCGGATTTCCTCAACGGCCATAGGGTAATTATTGAACCTTTGTCTAGCATTGCTCTAGGTTTTCCGACTGACCGTATATTACGTTACAGGCGATGGCCATCGTGAACGACAGGCATAATGCTGCCAAGCCTGTCCAAGTTGATCCCAAAACTGGAAAGCCACTCCCGGGCGGAAGAGATTCCCCCAACCCCCAGTCTTTGGACTCCACACCTGAGGGATTCTTCCAAAGCTTTTTCGCCAGCAAGAATAAGAAGAAGATGGCCGCCATGGAACCTCCTCCAGCCACCTTGAAGGCATCTGGCACGCTCTCCGAGAGAGAAGGAATTGAGGTTGAGGTTATTAGTAAGTTTGTATATACCCAACTTTCAGAATGATTTCCTGACCATCGTTTAGAACTACTGATTAGTTCCTATTACAACATCGTGAGGAGAACTATGATCGACATGGTCCCGAAAGCCATTATGCTTAATCTTGTCCAGTAAGCTTCTGATGCTTCTACTTAAAAATCGTGACGTGTGCTTATTTATACTAATTGCACATCATCCATAGGTTGACTAAGGAAGAAATGCAACGCGAGCTGCTTGAAAACCTCTATAAGTCTGATGAGCTTGACGCCCTCCTCAAAGAGAGTGATTATACTATTCGGCGAAGAAAGGAGTGTCAACAGATGGTCGAATCTCTTTCGAGGGCTTCGGAGATTGTAAACACTGTTGGTTAATGGCCCCTGCGGGGTTATGGGTTTGCATCCTGTTACCTGATAGATTACTGGGCCTGCTTTTTATGTGTGAATGAGAAAGGATGTGCATTGCCAATGACTGCTAGGTGGATAAATTAAAGAATGGGAGTTGGGGGAGATTTTCAGGATTTCGTGGAATATTGTAGACTTCTGTGGTTCGCTATTTCGCACTCTTTTCACTCTAATTCCTAGCGAGATTTCCCAGGTTCGCAGAAAATGATAACATTTTATGATACCCCAAGCTCCTTTTCCTTCAATGTCTTATTCCTATTGTGTCAAGTTTTGGGGATCCCTTCGTTGTTACCCAGGTAGGCTTGGGGCGCACTTGCTCAATTTTTTAGTCGTCTTCACGAAAGCTTGGAGGTTGTAGGATATTTTAGCTCTGGGTCTAAGGTTACGTGCAAGTTTTTAATCCGGGTATAGTACTGTAAAGCTCACAATATTATTATGGTACTTGGGGTAATTCTGATGTGATCTTGCTTGTTGGTCCTAATCTGTTGCAACCTGGGGATTGAAAGATGGGGCGAGCCGATCGCGTTGATCTTACTTATCCCATGTCGTTTAAGAAAAAGCTTAAATCAACCCACTTGTTCCACCAGATATGATGCCAGTACCCCTGTGTATTGCCCCGCTCCTTCGTTTCACCTTGCTTGTGTACCTGTGAGTAGCACGGCGCAAAACATAGAACCAATAACTGAAAGTAAATTGACAACGATTTCACGATAGCCTGTCTATGATGGGGCATCTCGCAGTTCTAGCTACCTGGTTTGAATCTCTCTTGCTGATGCCATGGACTGGATTGAGCGTTGACTGTGTTTGATAGCTCGCTGAACCAATGGGCGCTTGACTTTGAAGGCAACGCAGAACGTATCATTGAAAGTATTCGTATCGCGAAGGAGGCCGGAGCCTCTTTGAGGGTTGGGCCAGAACTCGAGATAACGTAAGTTCGAGCTCCTCTTGCAAGCTTGGGAATGAAGTCTGATTCTTGTCGACGTTGGCGGCGACAGTGGATATGGCTGTCTCGATCACTTCTTAGAAGGTAATAGTCATCCTACTCCCCCCAATCCTCAAGTAAACAGAACTCTAACCCGGAATATCATAACAGGTGACACATACCTCCACTCCTGGGAAATGCTCGCAAGGATCATCACACACGAGGATTGTCAAGACATCCTCCTTGACATCGGGATGCCAATTGGGCACAAGAACGTCCGCTATAATTGTCGCGTCATTGTCCACAATAAGAGGATCCTGCTCGTCCGTCCAAAGATACATCTTGCCAACGATGGAAACTACCGTGAGATGAGGTATTTTACTGGATGGGGGAGGACAAAGTATGTTGAAGAGTATTACTTGCCCAGGATTATCATGACTATTACGGGTCAGAGAAAGGTGCCCTTTGGTGATGCGGTGATATCTACGTTAGACACGTGCATTGCGCCGGAAACCTGTGAGGAGTTGTTTACCCCGAATAGGTTAGTTTTTTGTGGAGGAGGGGGCATGGAAGGGGGGAGTTGCTGATAGATGAACAGCCCACATATCGGGATGTCGCTGGATGGGGTTGAAATTATGACGAATTCTAGCGGGAGTCATCATGAGTTGCGGAAGCTACAGACTAGGATAGAGCTTATGACCGAGGCCACCATGAAAGTACGTGTTCTTGCTCCTCTTGAGGGCCCCGTTGGTACACACTGACCTGTGGTAGTGCGGCGGTATATACTTGTATGCCAATCAACAGGGATGTGACGGAGATAGGCTTTACTACGATGGAAGTGCCATGATTGGGATTAATGGTAAAATTGTTGCCCAAGGCACGCAATTCTCTCTTAAAGACGTTGTGAGTATATCAAACCAATTGCCTTATCATGCAAGGGCACTAATGAAACCAATAAATAGGAAGTCATCACAGCAACCGTGGACCTTGAAGAAGTCCGCAGCTTCCGCTTTGCGCCATCCAGAGGCGTACAAGCTGTGCAGAACACCCCCTACCAACGTATCGAAGCAGACATCAGTATCTCCGCTCCTAGCGACAAAGTAGACATTTCTTTGAAACCTACACCAACCATCGACGTTCGATATCACACCCCTGAAGAGGAGATTGCTCTTGGGCCTGCTTGTTGGCTTTGGGACTACCTACGTAGATGCGGTGGTGTCTCCGGGTACTTTTTACCGTTGAGTGGTGGTATTGATAGTTGCGCCACTGCTACTATTGTTCATTCAATGTGTAGCCTTGTTATTGAGGCTTGTGAGAATGGCGGTGTGTTTTTCCCTCGGCGTTGGGAGTACTTAAGGCTGATTCAAGTCATCGTGGCTAGAGGAGCAAGTAATCAAAGATGCACGAAAGGTGTGCGGAGAACCGGAGGAATCGACTTGGGTTCCGGGGACGCCGCAGGAGCTCGCTGGGAGGATATTCCACACATCCTTCATGGGTACCAAGAATTCTAGCGTAGAAACTCGTGCGCGGGCTAAGGATCTCGCGGAAGCTATCGGGGCATACCACGTTGATCTGAATATGGACTCCTTAGTAAAGGCAGTTACTGATCTGTTTGGATTTGTTACCGGAAAGAGGCCTCAGTTCCGGGTTCATGGTGGTACAAAGACCGAGAATCTTGCTCTGCAAAATATTCAGGTCTGTGCCTGTCCAAAATGAGAGCTGAGGCGAGTGATTGCTGATGAAGGGCAACAGGCACGATTGAGAATGGTCCTAGCGTACTTGTTCGCTCAACTACTTCCCTGGTGCCGCGGAAGACAAGGCGGTTTACTGGTTCTTGGAAGTGCGAACGTCGATGAATGGTGCCTCTTGTAAAATAATCCCGAACGTGAATATCAACTAATGTAGCTACTGCATAGTCTCCGCGGTTACATGACTAAATACGACTGCTCAAGCGCAGACATTAACCCCATTGGCGGTATATCCAAGACCGATCTAAAGCGCTTCATATCCTACGCCACAACCAAGTTCAATCTGCCGATCCTACACTCCTTCCTCACTGCTGTCCCAACAGCCGAGCTCGAGCCCATAACAAGCACTTACGTGCAATCCGATGAGGCAGACATGGGTTTTACGTACGATGAGCTCTCCATCTTGGGCCGGTTGCGCAAGAGCCACAAACTCGGACCCTGGAGCGTGTTCAACAGGCTCCTACACGAGTGGGGAGACAGGATGAGCCCTCGAGCTATCGCTACCAAGACCCGGAATTTCTTTCACTATTACGCGATCAATAGACATAAGATGACAGTCCTGACGCCTGCATACCATGCCGAGCAATACAGCCCTGATGATAATCGGTTTGATCTCCGGCCCTTTTTGTACCCACCCTTCTCATGGCCATTTGGGAAGATTGAAGAGAGAGTTGCTGCCATCAATGCCAGGGAGAAGGTAGACTAGAGAGCGACGTAGGAGCGGCAGGAAGCCGAGGCTGGACGATGCACTGAAGGCGGAAAGTTGGCGCATGTTGCTTATATTATAGTTGCCGGTTTCATTGCGAGATACCACTCGGGGTGCCACTGCTATAGCTTCTGGCCCTCTGCGCCTAGCATAATTCTAACGACAAGCTATCAAGCGGAGTCTTTAAAGTCTCTAGCGATCTCCCCATTCGTCTCTATTGCAGATCTCTCTTAATCTCCCAACCTCCTATCCCATCCCCGAAACCAAGTGACCAAAATATTTTTTGTTGTTCTGCACGGAGCCCTCGCTAACGTCCCACCCTCCACATACATCAAAGCCTGACACTACCCATCCCCGAATCTCCCCGATCTGATACTACCCGCTCGCACTAGCCAAATTAAGAGCCTCGGTAATTAAAGCTAAAGATTAATACATGTATGCTTGTGCAGATGCCCGATACCGCACTAACTAGCATAGGAGAACGGTCTGCTGACAAGTTCCTTCGTAGAGCGGAATATGTTATGTAATGTAAACTGGATCGTGCTAAGTGCCAAGGAGGAGTGGCCGAGGTTAGATGAAATATAGCCAGAGCGAGTGGGTGCCTGAGGAAGAAAGCGGAGTAAAAGAGTGTGATAATTAGACCTCGAAGGAACGATACTTGCAATCCAGTGAATACCGCCAATTCACCCCTCTTCATACTGCAGGATATTACCTTAGTTCTTCCTCTATTACGCCCAATCTACTCCTAACCAAACCTTATCCTCCACTCCGAACCGTGTCCGCGAGTGCCTTACCAGTCCCATGCACCTCCCCCGCTACTTTATATATTAACAAGCTAAATTTCCTTTGGGATCAATGATCGTTCGGGCTTATTGGCTCGTTTACAGGTATCGTGCTTACTTGGACCTCGAGCCACTCTAGGCGCCAAGAAGAGGACTGCGCCAGCCCAGAGTATTGACACATACCGACAAGCATGAATCCCAGCTTAGAATCTACACAAGGAGAATAAAATGGGTCAAAGCACAGAATGACCCTATTCTACTGGCGATCTGGAAGGCAGAGGGTGGGCATCATGAGGCAGGAAGGGACTTTTGGGAGAGCCAAATTCTGGACAAGTGGGAAGTTGCTTTATGATCTCTTGGTTTGCAGGCCTCAAGACTTTGGGGTGGGATGCTTGGACTGATTTGGGAAAGGGAGGAGATGAGCAACCCCTTAGGTTATCGCTCGGAGGTAGCTGCCCTTTTATTGGTATTATATACTGTACCTATCAGATTACACTCTGTTGAGGTTAGATTCCGCTGATTAACCATGGTCTTACCAATAAATGCATACACTACGGGTAGATTTGGAAGGTGCGAAGTCCGCATGTCTCTTCTGTTCAAGGGATAACATACTCCAGCCACCACCACTCTAGAGAACATCTCTTCATCCCATTTCACCTCTGAAAGGGCCCAGCAGTCTGTTCCGACAGCAGTTCACCTCTTGCTTTAGACGTAAATAGCTATCACCATTCGACCCCATTAACTTACCCAACACTGCCGGCCACTAGGAAATAGCCATAACAAGAGTACGAGTGCCGTATTAGAGTCATGCTTGTTTCCGCGTAGGGGTTGTCGCAGAGCGGGTTAATCAGAACATTACACACACTACCGAAACCCAACCTTACCCAACTATGAGCTCAAGAGTAGCGAACTGCGCTTCGCCCCAAACGACAAAAGATCGGTTACTCGAGTATGAGTAGTCTATAGACTAGTTAGTATCCAGCTCTGGGAGGGGGCAGCCATCCCAACACCCAACAATGTACTGGTACAGCGAATTTACTATGATACACTACCACCGTTAACTCGTCCCCTTCCTCCTTCCCTGAACCTCTCCTCTCCTCTCCTCCCCTCCTCACCACACCGCCCACCACCCTCCCCGCCAAATCAAGCAGGATGTTACACCCAATGACTTCCTCCGCCCCACTCTCCCCCCCTCTCCCCCGCGGAAGCCAACCAGCCTCCTACCGTATTATCATCACACAACGTTAGCAAACCAACAGATCTTTCCCCCACCTTACCACTTCCGCCTAAGCCTCTGTTCACCCCTCAAACTCTATTATCATAGGTGTCTACTGTGCAATCCCATTCCTTAGTAGAACAGGGGGGGGGGGGGGGGGGGGGGGGGGGGGGGGGGGGGGGGGGGGGGGGGGGGGGGGGGGGGGGGGGGGGGGGGGGGGGGGGGGGGGGGGGGGG
>Ga0307517_10005094_pt1 | contig 19962 bp, 17 predicted proteins | sample 23_EM_MG_FD_194515 | JGI IMG/M metagenome (GOLD analysis project Ga0307517, IMG submission 194515) | Populus trichocarpa ectomycorrhiza microbial communities from riparian zone in the Pacific Northwest, United States - 23_EM | ecosystem: Host-associated > Plants > Roots > Unclassified | place... | reverse complement strand
ACAGGAGGAGCACCACCAGGACGCGTTGCGTGATTCTCCTCCGCGCCGCTGCCGTCACCTTCCTCGTCGCTAAGACCAGCCAACGCCTCTATCGCCCACACCTGCCTTTCCTGCTTCCTCTGCGCCGCAAGATGCTTCTTGGTCCGGGCCTTCTCCCTGCACGTCGTGCAATTCTTAAATCGCGAATAATCACCTAACACCTGTTTGCACGTCGCACACAGTGCGCGGACGTTATTTGATATTTTGCCTGCTGGTGCGGCCTCCCAGTCCATCCGCGGATTCGTATCATAGTCGACGTCCATCATCATTGTGGTAAGTTGTAAATGGAGAATGAAGGAGGTGGGGAGAAAACGAGGTGGCGTTGTGGGCTTGTTGTGGGCATGCGTATTTTTCAAGGCAACGCGCTTAAGACGCACGTGATGTGACACACGCGACTGAATTGCCCATAACACTGCTCTCTCTTCTACTACTGTAAATTCTATGTAAAAGAGCTCAGCCTGGCTACGAGAGACTATGTCTCCTTAATTTTTTATTCCATTGAAAAATTTTACGTTTAAACATGTATCTGCCTTTTCCTAACCCTTCGCCTAACCTGCCACCACAGCCCCTATGTTACTTATTTAGGTCCAGGCAGATTCGAATCCTTCCAGTTCGGAGCCAGGTTTTGCTTGACTCGCCCATTCCACATAAGCAGAAATTTGGTATATATAATTCTTTTGTCTAATTTCAACGACAAGAATAATGAATGACCGAAAGGTTCCCGCATCGGAGATCCGGTTGAATGATTGGATGTAAGTACTCGGCATCACTTCTTCAGACTTCATCCGTCGTGGCTCTCCTGCATCTGGGGTCATCCAATATGTACGAATCCACATGTCATAGAGCATGAATCCGATTATTATCAAAGAGTGAATGGATCAATTGAGTCATTCGATTTACACAATTGTACATGACGAAAATTTCGAAAATACAAGCCTTCATCAGTATTTATGTTGTTTATAAGTTCTTTGTCGAGGAAAGAGAAACCTCATGTATCAAAAATTGAACGAAAAATAGTACAGCATCATGGAGGTCCGATTCGAATGATTGGAAATGGCTTCTTCGGCCGTCATGGCTCTCCTTCATCTGAGGCCTGGGCAGCGCTGGGTGCATTTAGCATTTGCACTCGCCAGGCTTGCAGGTACAGCTAGGAAGAATCGACATTAGAATACAAAATAGTCTACCCGAAGGACGACGAACTACTCACGAAGCGCAGGTGCAGGTGGGATTTCCGCATCCAGAGGACTGGTTGACAGGGGCTCCGCAGGTGCAGCTAGGGATCAAAGATGCCATTAGTGTCCGCGAAGAGGGAACCATAGAAGGAAGACCCACTTAGCTCCGCACTCGCAGGGGCTGCAGTTGCATCCAGAAGACTGGGAGACAAGGACGTTTTGAACGATCTGCTGGGAACAAACGATGCGATGAGCACGACGTCCATGATGGGCAAAGAAGGAAACACTGACCTGCATGGTTGCTGGAGATGAATTAGTTATTTGCAGTGGTAGTAGGAGTTTGTGGGAAGGAATGCTGATGACTCCAAGCGTTAAAACCCAGCTTTTATATCTCGCAGAGGTGTTGATGCCTATTTGCCCCCGCCCGCATCTGGAACGATCGAGAGTGATGAGGCATTTGTGCGACACCAATTGGGATGCCAAGCTGATCCGGACATATTTTTGATCGGTAATCGATCGGTAAGCAGAAAATGCCTCAGTCACGTGCAGTGGGTCAGGCGGCAAGATTAACTCATACACGTACATAAGATACGTATTATTTACATACGTAATGGAGTCACCAGAATGCAGTCGAATCAGGTTGGAGTCCCCTTGTCCCCATCCTGACTCCAACGAGATACTATTACGTTGCAATTCCGAACAGGTGACCGAAACCCTGGATCTCAGAGGGCACGAATACGGGAACCGATGATAATCAAGCTCCACTGGGACTGGCCATGGTATATTGACGCATCTTGCCACTGCAACGAAACCATTTCCACGCTAAGGTTATGTGGAAAGGTCCGACCGAGGTTTTTAACCACATCTAGACGAACCACATTTCAATGATGTTAGTAACATTTTCAACCGGTGTGTAAAAGCCTGAAAACGGTGCCGAGAGATGGCTGCACTGCGTTCCAGTTAAAATCCGACTGCTGTGGAACTCAACGCTGATTTCCAGTGGGGAACCTGAGCTGCTATTTCCCTTATCCATCATAATGTAATTGATGTAAAACAGTACTACTACTACCAAAGTCTGTGGGCCTTTCTCGCCTTGTGCAAGCCCTGTGCCTCTCGAAAGCTATCCATTTCAATCCGACCTTCAAAGTTTGGGCCTGTATTTATTCGTCTCGCCTTGATGTTCGGGGGGCCGGGACTTTTCAATCACCCCATAAGGATTTTTCAGTGGGGACATTTTAACATTTTCAACGTACTTACATACCTATCTACCCCCTGATTTTTGATAACTTAATATGTTCCAAACACGTAAAAGTACCCACTTTCCGGCCCGACCTCACTCAATATTCCGGGCATCATATCCTCTTAATACCTTGCGGTCCTCGAAGAAGACATTTCGCTGGGACCCGTCACCTAAGGTTGAAGGTATGTGGCACGAGTCTATGCACCTGTATTAAAATATATAACTCTAATAGAACCTATCATACATGCAGCGGCAGTCTATCGATACATTTCTTTACATCCCTCAAAGTGGAAAGTTTATTGTAGTTCAGTTCTCCACAACGTGGGTTCTTGCACTTCGCTTCCCAGCATGACACCGCCTCCGGCCACTCCTCCATCTCCAAGCTGCAGAGCGTGTCCCCCAGCGGGCGTTTATCCATCTCCATGAACATCTTCACCTTTAACTCACGCCAAGTATGGTTACTCATCACTTCACCGCACTTGGAGCAGAAATATTCTACGGAATTCCCCTCCTCGAAAAGGCCAGGTATGCTGTCTATAAGCCGCTTAAATTCGTTTCGGCGGAGTCGGTGAAGGCGGAGAAGGGTCATTAGTGCGCTTGAGGACATCCGCTCCAATACAGGCCGGTAGGCCCCGTCGTATAGGTCAAGCGTCAATGTATGTGTGGACACTAGGCGCATTTCCTCTTCCCATCCGAACCGTGTGGTGATGGCGTACAGCCTCACCGGATCCGCGAGAAACATGGGAGCGGTAATCGCGCCGCGGATCATCGATAGCGGACCCGGCGCATCCCATTTCTGTGCTAGCGAAAGTGCATCCTCGGCCTCATCGATGGACTCCCAGTTTGCACTGTACAGCCCACAAATCATACTAAGGACCTTCGTGATCACTTTGTCCTTCTCGTCGACCTCGATCGGTTGCCGGAGCTTTGGATTCGAATTCTCTCCTGGATCCTTGCCTTGTGCGTGTTCCGCCGATCGAGAGATTGGGGTGTAACCGATGAGAAGAGTACGAAAGTAACCGCAGGTGTTTCGTAGAGTAAAGTAAGGGACACGATACGATGTGCCTTCTGAAGATAATAAGGTCAGATCGGCCTCTGGAGAGTTGAATTGAGGGTGGAGTACCCCCACATTGCGCGCTGGTTGGGTGTTCATCATTGTAGCTGGAGTGCACCTTCCGGCCTCATCTAATCTCATTTAAATAACTGTCGCCTCACCTAGACAACGTGCCCAATTCCATGGGATCGTGGTATGATGAAATCAATCTTTGATCATGATAAAAAGTACAACATAAAATTTTACGTCGGAACCCAATCGGAACCTATGTTTGAATTCACGCGACGACCTTGGCGGCCAAAACTTCCAGCTTAACGAGATCGGGGGCACCAACCAGGTTTTCGTCGGCCGACGACAAGAAGGCAGTAGCTACCTTGTCCTTGAGGTGGGCTTCCTTTGCTTCCTCGGTTGCGAAGAAGGCGATGATTCCAAAATTATCCGTTCCGTGGAAGTGAATAGCATACCAGGCGGCTGTGTTAGCTTCACCCTTGACAAAAGGAAGAGAACCCTATATATGCAATTCGTCGAATCCAGTCAGCATCTCGTGACGAAAGTGTAATTTTAGAACTCACGGCGAGGAAATTCTTCACAGCCTCCCTCTTCTCTGGCTTTGCGGTGAACAAGACGCGGATACCAACTGTGAGGCCGCATTTTTGTCCTTCTGCGACTTTGGTGACCTTGCTGGCGAGGACTTCAACCATGATCTTGTTCATATCTGGCCTTTGGCTAAGCATGTTGGGTCCGTGCTCCTTGAGCGCGACAGGGATAGCGCCGGATAAGTGAGCGCCACGTCCTTCCTCATGCGGGAAGGTATCGAAGATGGCAAACTGTTCGGGGTTGGAGTCGACGTATTTCGTGGCGTACCACTGGAGGGTGTCAGGTTCGCCGAGGACAATTCCATGGCCCCCAACGAGGAATTGACCGACGGTGTCGCCTTTGCCGTCTTGGGAAATGAGAGGGACGAAACAGCCATGAGTACCTGTTGCATTGGATGTTAAAGGTCAACCGTGGACTAATCAAGAAGGTAGGCTAGAAAACTCACCGTGGGCCATTGTAAATCGTTGGTTATTGGTGATTAACTACTTTCTAATGGGTTATCCACATCCACCTTTTATACCGACGATGGACCATGGCAACCACCCAGATTCGCCTTGAAAGATTCTTTCCGAGGTAAGCTCACCTGGTTGTATCACCTCCACGATTATTTACGGCCCAGGGTATCTCAAGGCACGACATGAATTATCTGAACCGGGGTAGGCTGATGCTATTTCCTGGGAAACCTACATCCATATACAATGTTACCAATGAAGCTCGGGGACTCATTCCAGCATATATATCAAAATTGTCGCAATGAACGAGCGCGTTCGCGGACGAAAGGGGCCTGTCAAAGGAAGGCGTGATCATGAGTACAAAATCGTCCGATGGACGTCCTCTAGCAACCAGAGTACCCACTTATTCGAGGACATCCTGCTCTCGTTTAGATTTGTCGTAACATTCAAGAGTGACACTCGCTAGGAATCCGGGTATACATTGTTCTTTCGCGATCCAATATTGCATCAGATTGGGGAGATCCTGTGGGCCGCCCTCGCCTTGTTCGACAAGCTGCATCTTCGCCCCCTCCGATTTCGATGTTGGCTGAAAGACGAAGGCAGCGCGAAGGTCATATAATGAGGTCACACGGACCTGACCATTTGGCGAAAAATATAGTTTTACTCCAAGGATCGATGCCACAGCTTCACGGAATTCAGCGCTCTTGGAAGTAAATATCTGTGAGGAAACAAATGATTAATACGACCGAACGAACAAAGTGCGGTACGATAGTCGTCAACGGCAAACAAGAGGCATACCTGTTGTAGCCGCAGAAGCCGCTTCTCCTTCTGCCTCACGACATCCTCCAATTCGGCCTTCTCCCTATTGATGAGCTCCCAGCTCGCCCTCGGGACCAATTCTTCACCATGATCCTGGGTGACGCGAGCACCACTTTCTTCCAGCTCCTTCAACCGTTTCATCAAAGCCTCGTTTTCGCCCTTCAAACGGTCCATAGCGGCCTGTCGGAGATCAAACCATTGTTGCTCGGGGTTGTCAACCATGGACAGGATTCGGAGCCCAGGAGGTACATGTCGCCCACCAGCGATTTCTCCTCGTAGTTCGAAAAGAGTTTGTTCAAGCTCTTCGATCTTGTCCACGTTCTCTTTCATACCTGCTTCGGTGGATTCCAGTTCTGATACGACAACCCGTCAGTGTTCGCGGTACGCCATGAATAAATTCAGTTTTGACCTTTTTGAAGAGCGGACTTTTCCAATTTTTCCTTCTCAATTTCTTCCGACAGGATCTGCCTGCTCTCGAGTTTCGAAGACTCGCCACCCAGCGCATCAAGCTCCTTCTGCAGCTGCTCGTTCGTGGATTTGTATTCTTCGAGCAACGTTTCGAGTTGCCGGATACGTTCTGATTTGGCAGTGTCAAAAACGGAATCTTCGCCGTGTTCTTCTTCGGCATTGAAGCTCGCCTGCAACACCGTGAGTAGCATAAAGGGGATTGAAGTGGTAAGACTGACGACTAGAGCTTGGAGGAAGTTGACTTCGCGTTCCGCGATCAACGTTCGAGTTTCCCTGCGACTAATCTTTTCGTTGGCGACGTTGAGGCTTTGTTCGAGGGTTGATGTGATCTCCCGAGCCTGAGCATCTCGCCGTTCGAACTCAACTAGTTCCGCTTCCCGTTGTCGGAGTAGGGCAACTGAGGCACCGTGTTCTTCGAGGAGGCGAGCGTGTTCGAGTCGTAGAGACGTAAGAGTTTGCGTGACGGAGACAGGCGTGTTGGAAGGTTTGGAGTCAGACATATTGGCCCTAAAGCGAAATGAGCAAAGAGCAGAAAGGAATCGATTCAACGCATACCAATGCTCGCGCTCCTTTCTGCCTGCTTCCACTTCAGCCTCCAATTTGACGACCTTTGTACGAAGCTCTTCTAGCATGAGTACTTTCCGCTCTAATCCCCGTTTCTCTTCTCTCAAGACCTCGACACTGGTGTGGCGCTCCCGTAAGAATTTCAGCTCGGAAGTTAGCTTGGAGTTGGTAGCCTCGAGATTGCGAAGGTAGTTTGCTTGACGATGAAGTTCTTCCCGAACAACGCTCATACTTTCCTCGTCAGAAGCACGTCGAGCTGTGTCTTCTTTTCGCGAGCTCAGCTCATCGTACTCAACCTGGAGATTGTTGAGGGCTTGTTCCTTTTTTTGCGCTATCTCGTTGAGCTGGTTGACTTCTTCTTGGAACAGTGAACTTTGATGAGTCAATGTCGTGATTTGTGCTCTCTGAGAGGCGATGGTTTGGTTAGAGCTCCGTGACAATGCCTGATGAACATCTTGTAGGTCTGCGTGTTCTTCACGTAGGGTTGAAAGAGAAGTACGTAGAATGCGATTATCAGAGTCAGATTTCCTCTGTAGGACAGTAAGCAACATTGTAATGTATAAAGGAATGTCGGATACCTTCTCCTCCTCATGGGCCAACCGTTCACGTTCTTTCTCCTCTCTTTCTTCTTTCTCTCGATCCGCAAACCACCTTCTGTCTCTCTCAAGCCTTTCCACCAGCAACTCTTTCTCTCTCAGCTTCGTTTCCAACTCCAACTTGGCTGTCTGGGCTGCCAGAAGTTGCCGCTCCAAGCTGGCATGAGAAATGGACGACGTGAACACCTGAGTTCGTTGCTGTCGCTTCGCAGCTGACATTTGGGGATCTAGGAACAGTTAATATTTCACTTTCATTTGATTCAGCTACACACCTCGTTCCAGCTCGGCTGCCAAAGAATCGCGTTTCACTGCCGAACGCAGGGAAGGCCCATCAGGCCGCACTTTGTTTAATGGTGTCTTGAACTGGTCATTCATATGTGCATTAGAACTCAATAGTAAGGCCTAAGGAATGTCGGCAATTGAGTGTCAAGGGAAGAGGTTCAAGTCACGTTGGGGTTAGGGTCAGAAGCTTTAGCACCACTTACCAAATATCCTTCTTTGTTCTTTTACCTCATCATGGCGTCCGAAGAGGAATACTCCGACCTCACAGAACTCGAAACTGACGATGACGAGAAGACTACCAAAAAGAAAACAAAGTCTAGTTCTGGAAAGGGAAAGGATGGCGGCTACAAGATTAAAAACGCGTTGAAAGTCCCAAGAGCAACCACCTATACCGCACAGGCTCTTCACGGTACGAAATCTTTGTATCAGGTCGCGTTTTCTGAGCACGATTTCTGGCAGAACAAATTTACGCATGCGATATTAACCTGGAGCCTGAGTACCAGCGAGGTATTATCATTCTTTGACACTGTCGCGGTCGTTGGCGAAGTTGATTTTTGGATCCGTTTTGCAGACGTGGTTTGGTCGGAAGCGAAGCAAATTGGAATAATTGACTCCGTCTTTCGCAACTTTTATATCCCGCCTATCATCTTCGCTGTCAACACCTTCGAGGACGGGTCCGAAAGCAAAACATGTATTGATGGCAAGCAAAGGTTGACTTCTATTCATAGGTACGGGTTCCACTTTTGAATCTTTCAATTGTTCAACAAGTCCTTGCCCTCGCAGATTTATGGATGGCTTGGTGAGTTTAAAGTCTTCCATGAAGATACAAACATTAACACGACATTTCAGATTCCCCGTATGTAACAAAATTATAGCCACCCGAATTTTTCTGACTGTACCCGACCTTTCAGATAGAGATCCGTGAGTTCGGTTTTATTTGGACCTTGGTGTGCCGACTTATTTGTTTTTCAAGCCTCACCAACGAGAAGCTGTGGTACAAGGATGTACCGACTGGAACGTCGAAGTCAGCCAAGACCCGCCGGCTCTTGCCTGAAAAATACCGACGACTGTTCGCGAATAAGCAAATCGTTTGTGTCGAATACCAGGGCATAACAGACGGCGATGAGCGCGAGATTTTCCAAGTACGCATTTTGCGTGGCAAATCTTTATACGTTATGAAAGCTAACACGCATCATCAACAGAGAGTACAGCTGGGCATGGCGCTTACGCCTGCAGGTGAGCTTGAAGCCGAGTTTCCTAATTAGTATTTGACATCGTTTCCCCCTCTCAGAAAAACTCCAAGTCATCAAAACACCTCGGGCGGATTTTATCCGAGAGCTTCAGAACGCTTATATGAAAGAAGATGGATGGCTTGGTGCCGGTTCTCTCGAATGGGACACCAGCCGTGGAAGTGACTTCCGTGGCCTCGCTCAAGCCGTCTACTACATGGACAAGTACTCGATTGCGAAAGTTCCACCATCAAGCATGACCCAGCTTGAGAAGTGGTTGGGTCTTGGCGAACCATTCTCGGCCTCGTTCCGGTCCAAAGCGGAGGATTCCTACCGCATATTCGCAGAGATGGTACAAGACAAAACATTCAGCAAGGTTTTCAAGAAACCTGTCAAGCTTTCTCCGATCGAGTTCATCTTGATCGGCGTTTTCATATTTGCCCACAAGGATCAAGCCTCATTGGCCCAGCTATCAGCTGGAATTGGGCAACTACGCGACGATGTGCGGGAAAAGCATTTGGATATCCGTATGAACACGAGGGTGTCAAAAACCTTGATCGAATTCATCCAACGTTGGGACCCCAAATCAATCAAGATCCCAGAGGATTCTGGCGCCCCGGCTGGGAGCGCCATCAATCACTCAGGCGTGAAGAGGAAACGTCCGGTTTCGAAGAAGGTTGACGACAGTGAGGACGACGAATTAGAAGATGACGAAGATGACGAAGCCTCGAGACCGAAGAAAAAAACTCTTGCGAAAATTGCCCCAGCTCCTGCTCCTCTGCCTCCATCTCAACCTACGCAGGCTACACCTCCAACCTCTACTCCTTTACCAGGTACCGACCGTATGGCCGCTCTGCGAAGGGCAAAGGAAGCCGTTGCTCAAAAGCAGGCCCAGCGTCCAGCACCAATCCCCACAGGCCCTCGTTCACTTGCCATGTCCGCCAGTAATGACTTGATGCCGAATCCACAGATGCTACCATCACCCGGACAGACATATTCTTTCCCGTCTGCCCTAGCTTCTCAGCCCAGGGCTTCACCAGCAAATATACCGAGCCCAGCTATACCGAGCCCATCGTTGTCTGTTCCAAAGTCAATAGATACATCGCTAATGGCTACCATGATGCGCAGTGCGAATCTCAACGAACCTCGCCCCACGCCTTCGTCGTCTTCGAGGACGACCGGGCTTCCCCCTCCTCCGTTCAGCGGAGGCAGCGTGTCGAGTGCAGATGGCTCCCATCGAGGTGCAGATAGGGAACGTGAACGCGATAGAGATAGGGATCGAGGATATCATGGGCGAGGATACGATGACCGCGACCGTGACCGTGATCGCGACCGCGATCGAGGGAGATACGATCACCACCATCGAGACAGTTACTCCAGTGGACGGCGGTCACCGGATGATCTTGGTCGACCACGAACGACTTCTGGTAGAAGGGACCCTCCAAGGTAAATTCGACATCGCTGCCCTTCTTTCTGGCCGACGCTACCTTGCCGCGTCTTTTCCATTGCGCTACCTCTCTTATGGCTCAAGCTGAAAGGATTCTTGTTATTCAGGCGCTATTAATTCGCTTTCGTTGATATTCATGTTTTAAACTCTCATTACCAAGCCATTGTACCTTATACAACATTCGTCGTTTTGGCTTACGACTCTGCATGTCCTCTGGACCAATATACGAGACGCTACATCGGTTTAATATATGCACCCGAACTCCAGGAGTGACGTCAGCATCTTTCGCTGTTTTCCATGTGCTGGTAAACATATTTTTGTTATTGCAAAAAGGTTGACGCCGCCTGCCCATTTTGAGATGCATATACAAGGTATGTTTCCGGGATTGGTTAGATTGTTGTCCAGGTCGTGGGAAATCAGGATGTAGGCGGCGTCATTCCAGGTCTGCCTCTTACCATGTCGACGCCCCCGGACAACAAGCGATCGCTGAGAAAACAGCTCAAACAAAAGTTGCGCTCAGCATTCTCAGTTACCAAAAGTCGCAACTTGGATGTGCCTGAGGCAGGGCCCATAAGCACTTCCGCCGCAACGATGCCCCATTCAGCCTCTCCAGCCCACAACAACTCTCGTGTGGATCTCGTCCAGGAAACTGTCATCGTGAATCCAAATCCAACAGCGCAAGGCGTCACGGGCATAGGTGAGCTTATCGATTATGCCTAGTGCTTCGATCAAGCCCTCAGCCCTCCTCGCAGATCATGGATCCGATGTGGGCGCAGTCGTACTTGCAAGCTCTCCATCTCTCAACAATATCCAAGGAAATCCTACGTCAGAAACATCAACGCAAGGAGGTATGTATCATATCCCTGCATACCACCCAAACCTTAAAACGGCTCGAAGGACACGCTTCTATATCCGACGTGCAGCCCTCTCTGTTTACTAGCTCTTCCCCTCCCATCCCACGAATGTTACGACGAATAACAGTACGTCATCGTTAGCATTGCAGTTAACGATCACAGGCGTTTACTCCTGCCTATAGCTCACAGTCGCCAAGTTGATGTACCCAACCTCGCTACCAGCCTCGCTACCCCGCCTGCACAACTCCCATTAAATCGTCCACAAAATCTCAACCAGAACTCAACGATAAAAGATAATCTTAGAATAGCTTGGCATGGCGTGGAGTCGCTTCTCAAGAAGGTCGAGAGGTCAGTGGCTGGAACCCCCTTCCAGGGTCCTGCCGGTGCAGTTAATGTCCTCATCGAACTCGGAAATGTGTGTCCTTCTCTTACTCTTTATGCTATGTTTGCTGATAATTATTATAGGCTGTTGTCGACAACAAGGACGCGCTGGAAGAACTGGTGACTAGAACTGCCGAACGCCTCTCTGTTGTGAATATGGCGTTGGTAGACGAGGACGAGGCAGTATCAAGGGAGATGATCGAGCGCTTTGCCGGGTACACTCAATCCTACCTCTGAACGTTTAGGTTCTGATATTATGCAGGATACTCGTTGATAACGTGATTGAACTCAACAAGATGTCGAAGAGGGCGACGTGGAAGAGGATTCTGGAGAACGAAGAAGATAAGACGAAGATCGCAGAGATCTTCAAACGGATCGATGAACATACAAAGAATTTCCATGTGCGTTCCTGTATATATCTCAAACAATCAACATCTTGATGCTATGTTCCCCAGCTCAAAGTCATGCTAACCATTGACAGGAATACGCGCGGCTTGCGCGATTCACTGACCGTATGTTTTTCAGCAAAACTAATCGGCAACACAATTTAACATTTGCTCTAGCGATTACAACTGGACAGTTGGCCTCGCTCTTCCAGGGCTCTCTACAATGCTGATCTCGAAGGGGCAGGAACATTGTCTCGCAGAGCTTGTACGCCAGGGACACGCGTCGCCATCCTTGACCGCATTTACCATTGGGCTCAGGATCCATCACCCAACATTCCACGGGTTTTCTTGTTGACCGGTAATGCAGGCTCAGGCAAGTCGACAATTGCCAACACCGTAAGCTATCATTTCGACAGGGATGATGAGACCCCAGATGGCAATGTGCCAAATATCCTTCAAGCTACCTACTGTTGTTCTCGTCAATTTGACGACACGAGGCGGCAGAAGTATATTATCCCCACTTTAGTATATCAGCTTGCACGTCGCTCAAAATCCTACGCACGTGCCCTGCTTGATGCCGACAAGTTCGACTCAGTGGAGATACCCTCGAAGCAGATGCAGGATCTGTTTGTTGGTCCTTGGCAGAAGTCTGCTGGGGATCGCCCTCGTGACCTACCGCCATACCTGATGGTAATTGATGCCCTAGATGAGGTTGACGACAAAGGGGGCTTGGCTTTTCTTCAAGCACTGCTTACAACAATCCAGAAGGGTCACTTGCAAGGCCTCAAGTTTTTTGTCACAAGCCGAGAAAATGACAAAGTTGCTTTGCTCTGTGACCAGTTTTCTTCTGATGTTGTCTGTCGTTTACACAAGGTGGCTGAAGAAGATGTCAGTGCAGATATTTTGCGATATTTGGATGCTGAGCTTCCACTTTTGGACAAAAGTGATCATGAGGAACTTGCACAACAAGCAGGAGGTCAATTTATCTATGCAGCAACTGCTGTAAGATATATGACACCACAGGATGGACTGACCAAAGAAGAACAACTTATTCTGATGAGAAATTTGCTTGGTGGTAGCTATGGTCCCAAACCATGGGATTGTAGTGAAGGCTTTGAAGAGCCACTACAGGTTGATATTTTATACCGCCAGATTCTTTCTGAAGCCTTTGGAAAGCTAAAAAATGAGCTTCGTTTTGCTCGCTTAAGGATTTTATACACTCTTCTTTGTACAGAAGAGCGTGTCTCTACAGTAGTTGCTGCAGGACTGCTTTCTAAGTCTTCTGATATGGCTGAGCGTGCCAAACAAGTTGTTAAAGATCTTCATGCAGTTCTCTGCATCAAAGATGGCAAAGTTTTTTGGTATCATGCCTCATTTCCAGACTTTATTTTTACTCAGGCTCGTTCAAAGTCCATTCCACAATCAAGCACTTCTCCTCAGGTTGTTGATATGTCTTGTGATTCAGCTTCCCATCATGCTCTTCTTGCCTACTCCTGCTTTCATATTATGATGACAGGTCTGCATTTCAACATTTGCAATCTGCCTTCATCATTTCTTTTTGACTCTGAGGTGCCCAATCTTCAAGTTGAAGAGAAAATTGATAATATCCTCAAATATGCCTGTCAGTACTGGGTTAAACACATGCTTCAAGCTACACCTAGTGAGCATAAGGCTCTACAAACACATGTAGTGGACTTTCTTCAGACTTGTGTCCTCTTTTGGATTGAGGCCATGAATCTGCTACAGGTCTCTTCTCAATGTGCTCACATGCTTCAAGAAGTTCGTAACTATATTTTGAAGGTGAGAAAACTATATTTATAATATACTTTAATTAACATTAGAAAAAATAGCACAATAGTGATTGTTCAGATCTTGTACAGAAGATTTATGATGCTGCTAATTTTGTTACATATTTCATTGCAAGTCCAGCAGTTCTTTCAACCCCTCATCTCTATATCTCAGCATTGGCAACATGGTCAAAGCATAGCTTTATATCTCAAACATGGATAAAACATTTCCCCTTTATTCCAGCTCTCACCTATGTTGGAGGCAATAGCATAATGCCACTTATGATTATACAGGCTAAAGCTCGTATCTTTTCTGTTGCATTTTCAAAAGATGATAGTCAAATTGTCTCTGGCTCAAGTGCCAATGTTATACAGACATGGGATGCCTCAACAGGTACAAAGCTACAGCAGTTAAATGGCCACAATGATTGGGTCAATTCTGTTGCATTTTCACATGATAGCACCAGAATTGTCTCTGGTTCTGATGACAACTCTGTGCGTGTGTGGGATGCTTTAACAGGTGCAGAGCTGCAGCAGTTGAATGGCCATAGTCGCTGCATCAATTCTGTTGCATTCTCACATGATGACACCAAAATTGTCTCTGGATCATCTGACAACACTGTGCGAGTGTGGGATACCTCAAAAGGTGCAGAGCTGCAGAAGTTCAATAGCCACAGTGGCTGGGTCAATTCTGTTGCATTTTCACATGATGGCACCAAAATTGTCTCTGGCTCTGATGATAAGTCTGTGCGAGTGTGGGATGCCTCAACAGGTGCAGAGCTACAGCAGTTAAATGGCCATACTGATGGTGTCAAATCTGTTGCATTTTCCCCTGATGGTAGTAGAATTGTCTCTGGATCATCTGACAACTTTGTGCGAGTGTGGGATGCCTCAACAAGTACAGAGCTGCTGCAGTTAAATGCTGATATGGTTAAATCTGTTGCATTTTCACATGATGGTATTCAGATTGTCTCTGGATCATTTGAAGGATCTGTGCAAGTATGGGATGCCTTGACAGGTGCAAAGCTGCAGCAGTTAAGTGGCCACAAAGGTTTAGTCAATTCTGTTGCATTTTCACACAATGGAATCCACATTGTCTCTGGTTCATTTGACAAGTCTATACAGTTGTGGGATGCCTCAGCTAGTGCAGAGGTGCAGCAGTTAAATGGTCATAGTGATTCAGTGAAATCTGTTGTATTTTCATATGATGGCACCAGAATTGCCTCTGGATCATCTGATAATTCTGTGCGAATATGGGATGCCTTAACAGGGGCAGAGCTAAGGCAGTTAAATGGCCACAGTCAGTTGGTCAATTCTGTTGCATTTTCACATGATGGTACCCAAATTGTCTCTGGATCACTTGACAAAACTGTGCGATTGTGGGATGCCTCAACAAGTACAGAGCTAATGCAGTTCAATGGTCACACTAGTAGTGTCACATCTGTTGCATTTTCATATGATGGAACCTGCATTGTCTCTGGCTCTCTTGACAAGTCTGTGCGAGTGTGGGATACTTCAATAGGGACAGAGATAAGGCAGTTAATTGGCCATAGTCAGTGGGTCAATTCTGTTGCACTTTCCCATAATGGCACCAAAATCATCTCTGGCTCTGATGACCACTCTGTGCAAGTATGGGATGCCTCAACAGGTGCAAAAATACAGCAGTTAAATGGTCACACTAATGGTGTCACAACTGTGGCATTTTCCTATAATGGCACCAAAATTGTCTCTGGCTCTGATGATAGTTCTCTGCAAGTGTGGGATGCCTCAACAGGTGCAGAGCTACAGCAGTTAAATGGCCATAGTCGCTGTGTCAATTCTGTTGCATTTTCATATGATGGCACCAGAATTGTCTCTGGATCATCTGATAACACTGTGCAGGTGTGGGATGCCTCAACAGGTGCAAAGCTACAGCAGTTCAATTGCCACAATGAGAGTGTTAACTCTGTTGCATTTTCACATGATGGCTTCAGAATTGTCTCTGGATCATCTGATAACTCTGTGCGAGTGTGGAATGCCTCAACAAACATAAAGCTACAACAATTCAAAGGATATGCTGACTCAGTTGGATCAGTTGCATATTCAAATGATGACACCCACTCTATTTCTGGCTCTGCTGACAACTCTGTGCAATTACAGGACAGAAGGCATCACAGTGCTCTTTGGACCTTTACTTTAGATGGTTGGATTAAATCATTTTCTACCCAAGCTCATCTAATATGGATTCCCCAAGGCATTTGTGAAGTTATGTATGATCCCTACACCACTCTGATTATTTCTCAAAAAGGCTATGCACATATAGACTTCCAAGATTGTTATTTAGGTAGTAAATGGGCAAAATGTTATAAACCAGTAGTGGTATAAAATGAAATTTTTGTTTGTTTTTTGTAAAATCATAGACAATTATCTTGAATGTGAAACAATATCTCTTATGCTGCTTATTTGTACTGCTCAAAAATAGATTTTTGAACTAGATTGCCTTGAGATAGAGGCCTTTACTGTCCTCCACAGATTTCTACCAGAATCCTATGGAACCTGGTCTATTCCAGTCATTTCAGAGAAATGGATTTTTGACAATGGTGTCTGCCAAAGTTAGAGTTTTTATTCCAGGGGAATGCAAACAAGAATTTGGATTGCAACAAATTTTCATGGATTTACTGGACTGAAATGGGCATCTGGAATGTGCAGAAACAAAATCTAGTGAGTTTTGTAATAATAAAAATTAAAGTATCAGTAAATACTAGTAATTTTTTAATAGTAATTGTAATTAATTAACTACATGTAGGCTGCAAATTTCCAAATTGAGCAACTGTGGTTGAATTGTCATCATATCACAACAATGTGATATCCCCAATCTCTCTTTTCTACCACCACTATATTGCCACCATTGCCACTGTTGAACCCACTAGTCAATGCCTATGGTTGGGCCAAGCCAGGGTGTGCTTGTTGACTTTGCTGCTACTGCCCAATGACACCTCAGATACCAGTGCCAATGCCACATCAATGTCTTTTCCAATGCTCACACAGCTGTGCCACCCCAATGCCTATTATGCTGCCACATTATAGCTCAACCACATCTTCTAATGACATTTCAAAACATCACCCCCCAACACTTATGATACTGCCACATCACCACTGCCCCCACTAGCCATATTCAAAGCTCAATACAACTTTCTGCAGCCCAAGCTGCAACTGCAACCTTTTGGCAGGCTGTCAATTTGTAATAGAATTTTTGAAACTCAGCACCATGACACTTCATGACTGGATGCAAGAGACAAAGCATGTGGCAAAATTGGTGATGGTTTTGAGGATTCTGAGCAAACTCCTAGGCAAGGTGGAGAACCCAGACCTTGGAACATAGGTATTGTGCCCATTTGGGTACAGGCCTCTTCCAGGTTTTTGTATGAGGTGAAAAGATCCTAAGAGATCATTGCAAACAATCTATTATGGCTTCTTGACTCATGGTGGACATAGTTTGCACAAGAGAAAGGATTGAGATTAACAAAAATTAACAGTTAACAAACAGTCCATTACCAGTGTGACAATTTATGCTTAGCAGAGTCTAAAGCATTTGATTTGTAATTGACCTTGGGCTGCTGAACTGCAGCTGTAGCCTGAGCTGCAGAGAATTGCAGTGAGCTTTGAATACAGCTACTATTGAATTTGACTCCAACAAACATCATATCACTGCCATTCCTGACCTTTATGAGCACTACATTACCCTTGCCACTCACCACCACTATCTATACACTGAACACCACCTATTTTGACCACTATGGTGTCAGGTTTGAATTATGTTTCAAGTAAAGTTTGTCATAATCCTCTACAAGATGTAATTAATGCTTTAGATGAGATTGACAATGGAGGAGCTTGATCTTTTTTCAAGCACTGCTTACAATGATCAAAAGGGTCACCTTCAGGGCCTCAAGTTTTTTGTCACAAGCCAAAAAGATGATAAGATTGCCTCACTTTGCAACCATTTTTCTTCTGATGTTGTCTGTTATCTATATAAGGTGGCTGAAGAAGATGTCAGCACAGATATTTTGAGATATTTGGATGCTGAGCTTCCACTTTTGGACAAAAGTGATTATACAAAACTTGCACAACAAGCAGAAGGTTTATTCATTTATGCAGCAACTGCTGTAAAATATATGACACCACAGAATGGACTAACTAGAGAAGAACAACTTATTCTGATGAGAAGTTTGCTTGGTGATAGCCATAGTTCTAAACCATAGGATCCCAGTGAAGGCTCTGAAGAGCCACTGCAGATTGATATCTTATATTGTCAGATTCTTTCTGAAGCCTTTGGAAAGCTGAAGAATAAGCTTTGCATTACTTACTTAAGGATTTTATACACTTTTCTCTGTACAAAAGAGCATGTCTCCACATCAGTTACTACAGAACTACTTTCTGACATTTCTGACATGGCTGAGCATGCCAAACAGATTGTTAGTGACCTTCATGCAATTTTTTATAGCAAAGTGTTTTGATATCATGCTTTATTTCCAGATTTTATTTTTACTCAGGCATACTCAAGATTTCCTATGGCCATCTCACAATCAAGCATTTCTCAGATTATTGATATGTCTTGTGATTCAGCCTCTCATTATACTCTTCTCACCTACTCCTACTTTTGTATTATGATGTTGGGTCTGCATTTCAATATTTGCAATCTGCCCTTATTCCTGCTGGATTCTGAAGTTTCTAATTTCAAGTTGAAGAGAAAATCAGTAATATTCTAAAGTATGCCTATCAGTACTGGGCTGAACATATGGTCCAAGCTACATCTAGAGAGCATAAGGCTCTACAAGCACTTGTAGTGAATTTCCTTCACACTCATATTCTTTTTGGATTATTATTGTAAGTTGGCTGAGAGAACTGTGCTCAAACCATTACACCAAAAGGTAGAATAACTGAACAAGTAATAGTTCAGCCACTCAGTTCTATATATGGTGTTGGACCCTGATCCAGAAGCGGTAGGTTACGGCACAGTAAGCCGACCAGGATTACAATTATGAATCTACTGCAACTATCTTCTGAATGTGCTTGCATGCTTCAAGATGCTTGTAGTTATATTTTAAAGGTGAGAAAGCTATATTTCTAATATATTTTAATTGATATCAGAAAAATAGCATAATAATGATTGTTTAGATCTTGTGCAAAATATGTGTGATGCTACTAACTTTGTTAAATATTTCATTGCAAATTCTGCAGCCCTTTCAACACCCCATTGTATATCTTAGCATTAGCAATCTGGCCAAAGAATAGCTTTATATCTCAAACATAGATAAAATATTTCCTTTTGATTCCAATTTTCACTCATATTAGGGGCAGTATCACAATACCATTTATGGCTATACAAACTAGAGATAGCATTTTTTCTGTTGTAGTTTCACATGATGACACCAGAATTGTCTCTAGCTCAATTGCTAAGTCTGTGCAGATGTGGGGTGCCTCAACAGGTACAGAGCTGCAACATTTATATGGCCATCTTGACTTTATCAATTCTGTTGCATTTTCATCCAATGACATGAGTATTGTCTCTGGCTCAGATGACAATTCTGTGTGAGTATGGGATACTTTGACAGGTGCAGAGCTATAGAAATTAATTGGTCATACTAAAAGTATCAAATCTGTTGCATTTTCACATGATGGCATTCACATTGTGTCTGGCTTATATGACAACTCTGTGCAAATGTGGAATACATCAACAAGTACAGAGCTACAGCAGTTAAATGGCTATACTAGCTATATCAATTCTATGGCATTTTCATATGATAGTGTCTATATTGTTTCTGGTTCAAATAATCACTCTGTGTGAGTGTGGAGTGTTTCAATGGGTACTGAGCTACTGCAGTTAAATGGATACACTAGCTTTGTCACTTCTGTTGCATTTTCACACAATAGCACAAGAATTATCTTTGGCTCATATAATAGATCTGTAAAATATTGTGAAAGTCTGTTATGGCTAAAGACAGAAACACTGAGGCAGTTGCACAGAACAAAACAAGACCACATTCTTTTGAGTTATAAAGTGGTGGCAAAGTACAAGAATACAAGAGTAAAAGCTAAGATGAAGATCTATGTAGCATGGAATCTCTATATAATGTATGTAATCATGTGACAGAATTACATATGGAATGCCTCAACAGGTGTAGAGCTGCAGCAATTAAATTGTCACATTAGTCATGTCACTTTTGTGGCATTTTCATATAATAGTGTCTATATTGTCTCTGGCTCAGATGATCACTCTGTGTGAGTATGGCAGGTAGGCATGTTACAGTGTATCATATGATATGATACAATGAATGTAAACAGTGTATCATATCATATGGGTTCACCAACATCAGCAAACCCGACCAGACGATAGTTTGCAAAACCTTGCAAAATATTGTCAACATAGCATGAAACGTAGGTAAAGTTCTCGGCCCACCATAATTAGCTTATTTTTGACATCGAAACAAAGTATTGTTAATTTTTCGTAGGATTCTCGTAAGAAGTTTTGTGACATTCAATACCTAGGTAACTTTTGGGACAATACATAGCCATAATAACTTTGAGGGACATTAGATAGTAGGTAAAGTTTTGCTCA
>Ga0307517_10005093_pt1 | contig 19964 bp, 15 predicted proteins | sample 23_EM_MG_FD_194515 | JGI IMG/M metagenome (GOLD analysis project Ga0307517, IMG submission 194515) | Populus trichocarpa ectomycorrhiza microbial communities from riparian zone in the Pacific Northwest, United States - 23_EM | ecosystem: Host-associated > Plants > Roots > Unclassified | place... | reverse complement strand
AGATCTTCGCCACGCCCAAGCACCCTTATACGCAAGCGCTGCTTTCGGCCGTGCCGGTGCCGGACCCGAAGATCAAGCGCGAGCGCATCCTGCTCAAGGGCGATGTGCCGAGCCCGATCAAACCGCCCACGGGCTGCCGCTTCAATACGCGCTGCCCCTATGTCTTCGACCGCTGCCGCAGCGAGGAGCCGGCGCTGCGGACGATGGTGGACGGTCACGTCGCGGCTTGTCATCTCCACGACCTGACGGGCGCCGACAACCCGCTCCTGAGCACGCAATCCCCGCTCTGACCGAACCTGTCCCGCCACGGCCGGCAGGCCGACGCTGGCATGATGCCGATTGCTGTCGTCAGACTCCTCGTTCGCGACCTGTCATTCGTCATGCTCATCAAGGAGCGTCCGGAATGAGCCGGACGATCACGGTCGAAACCGTCGAGCTTGGCGATGACCCGTGCGATTCCACGATCCGAGAATTGCTAGGGGCTCCTGAGACCCGACGCGCCGGGCAACCGCCGGCCGGCCAAGGGCAGGAGCCCCGCGACACAGGACGGGTAGGATCTCAGTCCGCGTCGTGGCGCGGTTTCACGCGCGCCTGACGTTGTAGAAGAGCGGGAAGCCTTTGAGGACGCCTGTGAGACTGCGCTTGTAGGCGGTCGGCTGGTAGAACACGCCGAGTGGAATATAGGGCAGATCCTGAAAAGCCTGGACCTGCATGCGCTTGCATATCTCGACACGGGAGGCCTCGTCCGGCGCTTCGAACCAGTCCGCGCGCATGTGTTCGAGTTCGGGGCTTGTCGGCCAGCCGAAGGTTCCGCCGCGTCCGGGGCCGCGCAAATAGGTGTGGGCCGCGGGATTCACGGCGCTGATGCCGGTGGAGTAATTGCACCAAAGGTTCCAGCCACCGCGATCGATTGGCTGCTGTGAAGCGACCTTCTGCAACACCGCTCCCCAGTCCTGCGCCTGATAATCGAGATTGATCCCTGCATGCCGCATCATGTCACCGGAGACTTCGCTCATGGCATTGAGTGCCGGGAAGTCGGTCGGCACCGGAAAGACAATGCGCTCGCCCGCATAGCCCGCGGCTTTCAGTGCCTCCTTGACGCGCGCGATATCGGGCGTCTTCGGCAGCACCTCCATGCCAGCGCTGTTGGCCATGGGCGATCCTGGTGCGAAGAAGCCGACGCCGTCGGTCCAGTAGCTGCGATCCTCTCCCGCCACGGCCATCATGTACTCGTTCTGCATGATCGCGCCGAGCAGCGCCCTACGCATTTCCGGCCTGTCGAAGGGAGGCTGCAGATGATTGAAGCGGATCATCGCCATGGCGCCGAAGCGGTCGAGCACCTCGACCTTGAGGGAGCGATTGGCCTTTAGCGTCGGGATCAGGTCTGAGATCGGTTGTTCCCACCAGTCGATCTCGCCGGTCTGGAGCGCGGCGGCTGCCGTCGCCGCGTCAGGAATGGTGCGCCATTCCACCCTGTCGAAATGTGCGACCTTGGGGCCGGCCAAGAAGCTTGGCTCCCCGCCGGACCGCGGAACATAGCCTGCGAACCGCTCATAAGCATTGAGCGAGCCCGGGATGCGGTCATTGGCCAGAAAGCGGAAGGGCCCGCTGCCCACCATTTCGGTGATCCTCTGCATCGGGTCGGTCTGCGCCAGCCGTTCCGGCATCATGACGCAGACGTTCGTCCCCGGCTTGCCCAGAACGTCGGGCAGTAGCGGGAAAGGGCGTTTCAAGCGGAAGCGGATCTCCGTATCGGTGGGTGCCGTAATCTCCTCGACCATAGCCATCAGCGACAGGCCATAAGTGTCGCGGGCGCCCCAGCGTTTGATGCTGGCAACGCAGTCGCGCGCGAGCACTCGCTCGCCGTCATGGAACCGCAGTCCATCACGCAAGGTGATGCGCCAGACGAGCCCACCGTTCTCCACGACATGGCCCTGCGCCATCTGCGGTTGCGGGCGCAGTTGCTCATCGACGCCATAGAGCGTGTCGAAGACGAGTAGGGCATGGTGGCGGATGACCAGCCCGGTCGACTGGATCGGATCGAGCAGGGCCAAGTCCGCCTGTGGCACGAATTTGAGAACGCGTGCGGATTGACTCGCGGCCAGCCGCGGTGCGGCGATCGTTGCGACCGCCGTGGCGGCCGTTTGGGCGATCAGGTTTCGACGTGTGATCATGCGGTACCCCTCTCATTGTTGCTGCCCACGAGTTGCGGGCGGTGTTGCTGCCACGGGCGCACCGTCTCAAAGGCTGCCGAGGCCTGAAGGACGCCGAGATCGTCGAAGCGCTGTCCCACGATCTGCAAGCCGACAGGCAGACCGTCGGCCGTGAAACCGCAGGGAATGCTCGCGGCGGGATTGCCCGCAAGATTGAAGGGATACGAAAACTCGGCCCATGCCAGCCAGTCCCAGGGGTGTTGTGGCCAAGACGGCGGCTGCAACAGATCAGCTGGAAAGGCCGCGGTGCTGACGGCCGGCGTCAGCAGGAGGTCCCAGTTCTGGAAGAAGCGGTGAATCTGCTCGACGTAGGCAAGCTTGCGCCCCTTCATGAGGTGGTATTCCTCACCGCCGATGCTTTGCGCCTCGTCGATCATCGCGACGAGGCCAGGGTCCATCTTGTCTCGCCATCGCGGCATATAGGCCGCGCCGCGAGCGAGGTAGCCTGCCTTCCAGAAGAAGCGCGCGAGATCAGGGCCGAGCGGCCCCCAGGCCGGCGTCACTTGCTCGACAATGGCGCCAAGATCCTCGAAGGCCCGCACTGCCTTGGCGGTCAATTCGGCGACTTCGCTCTCGACCCGCGCATGGCCGAGATCGGGACTGAAGGCGATTCGCTTGCCCTTCAGGTCAGCTCTGAGCTTCTCGACATAGGGCTCCGGTGACGACTCGCAGCTCATATGATCCCATGGATGAGGGCCGGCCATGACCTGCAGCATCAGAGCACTGTCCGCTACGGTGCGGGTAAGCGGCCCCATGTGGGTTGCGTAATCGTTGTTGGACATCGGCCAATAGGGAATGCGGCCAAAGGTCGGCTTAAGTCCGTAAACGCCGCAGAAATGCGCGGGCATCCGAACTGAACCGCCGCCATCGGAGCCAAGGTGAAGGGGGCCGAAACCGGCTGCAGCAGCCACTGCCGCACCGGCCGAGGAGGCGCCTGCATTATACCCATGCCGCCACGGGTTATGCGTGATGCCGCTAAGTGGGCTCTGGCTCACACCCTTCCAGCCGAATTCCGAAACAGTAGTCTTGCCGACGGTGACGCCGCCGGCCTGATAGAGTCGGGTGACCACCGGCGCATCAGTATCGGGTACCCAGTCGATCGTCGCCCAGGATCCCTGCGATGTTTTCAATCCCGCAGTGGGATGCATGTCCTTGAGAGTAAGCGGGATGCCTTCCAGGGGTCTCGGTGGGTGTTTGCCAGCATAGGCCTCCTCGGCCGCTTTGGCGGCCTTCAGCGCGATGTTGGGCGTAATCATCGTCATTGCGTTCAGGGAGGGGTCGATCTCTTCGATCCTCGCGAGGATGGCGCTCGTGACCTCCACCGGCGACAGTTCGCGTCGCGTGAACAGGCTTTTCAGGTCGGTTGCGCTCAAATAGCCGAGTTCGTTCTGAATCATGGAAATGGACACACCTAATCGTTCGCGCCGCCGGTGACGCGGTCGCGGGAGCAGACATTGAGCCTGTAGGCGAGGCGCTGTAAGAGACGTCCCTACAATGAGATATTTCAATACGGAGCGTACCGTATGTCAATAGAAGATCGCACCCGCCGTCCGCGGGCGCCCTTATCAGGAAAAGCCGGCCGTCCGCGCAATCCTGCGGTCCACCTGAAAATCCTGCAGGCGGCGTACGAGATGGTGCGGGAAGGCGGATACGCCGCTCTGTCCATGGAGGGGGTGGCGGCGCGGGCCAGAGTCTCCAAGCAGTCGGTCTACCGGCGTTGGTCCTCGCGAGGCGATCTATTGGTTGATCTCTACATGGGAACGGCCGAACAGCAGGATGCGCCGCCGGAGGGGACGTTCAGGGCCCGCTTCGAGAACTATCTCCAGTGGAGCGTGCATCGCCTGCTCGATCCGTCGCGCGCCAATATTCTGCGGGCGCTTGCCACGGAAGGGCAGGCCGATCCGGCTGTGCGGACCGCGCTGGTCTCACGTATCGTTGAGCCCCGCCTCGTGCTCGGGCGCGATATCATTCTGCGTGGCCAGCAGGCTGGCGAGGTGCGTGCCGATCTGGACGTCGACATGGCGCTCGATTTCCTGTTCGGCTCGGTCTGGTTCAGCTTGCTCGTCACGGGACGTCCGCTCAACCAAGCGTGGCAGGAACGCAGTTTGAGCGCCTTCTTTCTACTGACAGAGTAGGTGGGGCGAGTTAATTTGAGGATCACGTCCCAGGCGCTGAAGACGTGCTTTCCTGTGTTCGCGCACTGTTGCTCTTGGCACTGCACTTGCGTGGACAGGCTAGATTTACGCTAGGACCCGTCGCGCAGATTGGGAAATTCGTGAGGGGGCTCGCCTCAGTTGGAAGGCTTATATCTTTGGGGGGGGCGCTCGTCGCGAGAACCGCCGCGACCGCCGCCTTGCAGAAAACCATACCAGCAAGCGCTACATCGTCGTTGCAATGCGCGAACGCGGCGACCGGAAGCTGACTTTCGTATTCAAGTCGGAAGATACTTCCGGCTTTGCGATTGTGCGTACGGTGGCGCCGGGGAGCGTCGTGCATGGCGACGAGGCCGCCCGACGCTCACACAGGGATCGCAGCCTGGGCAGGCGCCGTAAGTTCGACGCTAATGCGGTTGTGACTACGGACGTACGGCTATTGCAGCCTAGTTTGTAAAAAATGTTCTCGAGATGCTTCGACACGGTGGCTCGGGCGACGAAGATTTTTGACGCAATTTCCCCGTTAGTTGCCCCCGAGATCAGTAGTTCAATGATCTCGAGCTCTCGTTCCGTAAGACCGCAGAGTATCTCGCATTCCTCAGCTACGATTGCGCGTGCGCCTCCTTGTAAGACGCCCGTATAAACGCGAAACCATGCGGCATCATGCTTGAACAGGAATATCTCAGGAATTTCATAGCGATCGAGTAGTCTAAATTGCGAGATTAGCGCATCGCGAAGAGCGTCGTGAAGTGGAGCCATGCCTGGGAGTTCAATGACGTCGCCACCGAGCGCTATCAGGCATCCACGGCCACCTTTAAGCTTGTGCGCAAGTTGACCCGAGACCGAGCGAAGAAGGTCGGTGAAGTTGCCCAAGATCGTCTGGAGACACTGGATTTCGCCTGTCATCATCTCTTGTGTGGGGAACCGAGGGTCATCGGTGCTGACGTGCAGGTTGCCCGTATAGCGACCGTCCCGACTGTGAAGGCGCAGGGTGATGCCTTCCCGGAAGCCAGCAGGTAAGAAGACCTCTCGAACCGAGTAAGTGTCTCGGTAAGCAAACGGCATCTCGACCCACTTGAGTGCTTTCTGACGTTGGCCCTGTCCCCTATAGTACTGATAGGCGATGTCGTCGGTGACGAGCCAACCATTGAGATGAGAGAGTACTCGCTGATCATATCCGACGGAAGCGATGGTTTGGTGCATTCCATCGAGAGGATTGTAGACAGCCAGGCTGCAAGCGACGAAAGGTCGTTGCGCCACCATCAAGTCCAGTATCTCCTGAGAAGCGTTTGCGTCGCACGCCATAGCCGCCGTAGCAATGCCTGCGATCTCAAGGGGGATGTTAATGACAGTCACTCCAGTTTCTGACTAGCGTGCCGTCGCTAACGATTTCATATCCAGCGTCAGCGAGCCGCTGTCGGATGCGTTCAAAGTGATCCCGGCGTGCTAAGATCACACCTTCGTAATAAAATTGTCAACTAGCGCGGGATATCGCTTTACCGCAGTGGCCACTGACACGTGTGTCTGGCCATAGCCAGAAGATCCAAAACGGCGCCGAGCGATGCGGGCGCGTTCGAGGCCAGGCTTGAGCCGCTGAAATGAACCCTCACCGGCCAGATTCCTTGGGGCGCGGGCCGATTATCTGTTCTTATTTGGATGTGGTAAAAAGGCTCGCCGGTCCATCGACGGGGTGACCGATCGCTGATGTGGGCAATGACCCCTTCCGGGACCGGCGAACACAGCATTCGCAGCGTGAAACGCCGTGACCCCGGCTCGCATGCCATTAGCGTGTGCAGACGGCCTTCGGTCACGCAAAGTGCTATTCTCTCCCGGCGCGAAAGCGTCAGGCGAGCAGTCACTTGGGTGTCCATTCGGATACTCGGAGAGCGACTGAAGTCTGCAAACTCCGGTCCCCTCGCCAATCCGATTGGACAGACTGTCTGATGGTCACAACTATGCAAGCGTCATATTGTCTTGTAGGCATCGGACCAGGGACGGATTTCCTCGATATTCCGAGCAAGCCGCAGAAGTAGCGCGTCCTGGCGGGGACGGGCCGCAAACTGGATGCCTACGGGTCGAGAGTCGGACGTGAAACCAGCCGGAATCGTGAGGGCGGGATTGGACAGCATGTTGTACGGATAGGTGAGCAACCAGTCGAGGATCTGTTCGCGAACCGACTTGCCATGCAACCATTTCGGTGAAAATTCACCGTGCGGGAAGGTCGCAGAAGCGAGCGTCGGCGAGGCGAGCACGTCGTAATCCTCCATAAAAGCGGTGAAGATGTCCCACATCCTGCCGCGGATGATGCTTCCCCTCGCCACGTCGACGGCGGTGGTCGTCTCCGCCGCCTTCATGATCTCAATGAGATTGTCGTCGACTTCGCCATTCAGTGTCTTCCAATCGTACAAGTCGTACACCTCGGCGAAAGCTGGAACCCAGAGACCGTTCCACATCGCTTGAGAGATGTCGCCCTCCCACTTGGGAGAAGCTTCGGCGACATTGACACCGAGCTTCGTGATGTCCTTTAGGACACTCCGACAGATAGCGATGACCTCTGGATCGACGTGAACGCCGGTGCCAAGGTCGTCTGTCCATGCCAGCCTCAGGCCTTTGACGTCACCCTTGATGGCCTCCACGAAGGACGGGACCGGCTTCTCAATGGTCTTGGGATCAACGACGGACGGACCAGACCACACGTCCATCATAAGAGCGCTGTCGGCGACGCTGCGCGTGATCGGGCCGTGGAAGAGAAACGAGTGGTAACGGTTCGGAAAGAGAGTGTCTGGCACAACACCCACGGTTGGCTTGAGACCCACGGTTCCGCAGAGGGAAGAAGGAATGCGCACCGACCCTGCACCATCGTTGCCCTCCGCTAGCGGCGTGATACCTGCGGCGACCGATGCAGCCGCTCCACCGCTCGATCCGCCAGTCGAATAACCCTGCTTGAACGGGTTGTGTGCTGCACCGTACTCGTGGCCCTCGCAGCCGCCATAGTAACCAAACTCGGGCAGGTTGGTCTTGCCTATGAAGAGGCCACCTGCGTCGCGCAGCCGCTTGTAAACCTCTGCATCGTAGGTGCCAGTGTTTCCGTGGTTTGGCTTAAATCCACTCGTAAAGGGCAGGCCCTTCATAGAGGTATTATCTTTGATTGTGTAAGGGACACCGTGGATCGGGCCGCTGTGCTCGCCACGCTGTACCGCCGCGTCCAATCTTTTCGCGTCGTCCAGGATCTGCTGGCGATCGACGTAGATCAAAGCGTTCAGCTTGGGATTAATCTCATCGATGCGAGCCAAAGTGGCTTTTGCGATCTGCGTCACGCTCACTTCGCGAGTTCGGACCATTTCAGCTAACTTTGTAGCTGACACGAGATTTAGATCTGCCAATGGATACTCTCCCATTTTTTTTGGACACTGGACGACGCGCAGCGATCGAGCGGGCGTCGATTTAGGACCGGTGACTTATCGGACGGAGTAAGCTAATGGCGGAACGCTATTCTTCTTCAGAATGTCGGAGAATACGTCATCTGACGAATTGTTCTGCGTCGGCGGCCAAGGCGTCTGACGTCAGCGCCTATGAGGCCGCACGTCAGATTCATTTACGCTTCCGCTGATTGAATCATCCGGGAGCGAAGACAAGATTCGGTATGTCTTTCGGTTATGCATATTCTCGCGCCAAGCACAGCATATCGCCCTAGGTCCGACAGCCATGTTGTCCTAAATCCCTGACCAATGGGGAAAATACGTCATCTGACGAATGTCGCGTTCTACCAAGTTATTGATAGCGTTTCCTTGAAGTCGCCCGGCTTGGAGCTGTCGCAATACGCCGCGCAACGACCTCGCTAATAGCGACCTAGCCTAGAACGCAAAACCCCATGAGGAGCTTAATGACCAAATTCATCGGCATTACCAGACTCTCTCCAATGTTCTTTTCAGCTGTTATCGTAGCTGGCGTGGTGCACACCTCCGATGCCGACGCCGCTCAGTGTGCTAAAACGTACACCATCGGATACAGCCACCCGGTCAGCGAAGCGAAGGCGGTGCAGGCTGTGGCCAAGTACGCCCAAAAGCGGGCTGACGAAGTTGGCTGCGTGAAGCTTCAGATTGACGCCACTACGAATCTCAACCTGCAAACGCAGCGCGCGGCGGTTGAAAACTGGATCCTTCAACGCGTCGACGCCATTGTCATACGTCCTGTCGACCCCACTGCGTTCGTTCAGCTACAGCGCGAGGCTCAAGCCAAGGGCATCAAGTGGCTTACATATACCAAGCCAATGAAAGGCCAGGATGGATCGGTTGGCTGGGACACGAACAAGGCTGGCAAGCTGATCGCTGACGACGTAACCGCATGGGCAAAGGAGCACCTTCCGAAGGGGGGCGCATCGGCCGCAGTAACCGAACTCTCGATAGAGTCTTCTCTTGCCGGCCAATGGGAGAGCCCAAAGGCAGTATTGAAGACACTTGGAATTCCCGTCGTGCTTGCCCAGGATTGCGCCGATCAGGAATGCGGTCTCGCGATGGCTGAGAACGCACTGCGAGAGCACCCGAACCTAAGAATCTTCATTGCAGGCAGCACCGATGATCCGGGCGTAGGCGCAGCTAGAGCGTTTAAGAATGCGGGCATCGATCCCAGCAAGGTCTACATTGGCGGAATGGACGGCTCGGAGCAGGCCCTGGTGGATATCAAGAAGGGCACGTACTATAAAGCAACCGCCGCAATTCGCCTGGATTTGCTCGGATATACGATCATCGATGCATCTTTGAACGCGATCAAAGGCAATGGCGAAACTAACATGATCGCGCCCAACCAGTTGGCGAAAGTCGACGACATGGCGGCTCTCGATAATCTGATCGCGGTGTACAAGTAACATCGATTGTGGCCGTACAAGTGAGATCGAACCCATGGCCGCTCGCAAGTCCATCCAGCTGTTCGATCTCTCCAAGTCGTACGGATCGGTTGGTGTTCTAAGAGATGTTAATCTTGAGTTCCGCCCAGGCGAAGTTCACGCTATCCTGGGTGCCAACGGTGCCGGAAAGTCGACCCTTCTCGGATGCTTGAGCGGCGCGGTTCTGCCGACTTCCGGTACGATTCAGATCGACGATGACGAATTTAAGGGCTTCACACCTCGCGAAGCCCTCGAAGCCGGCATCTCTATCATCTACCAGCATTTCCAGCTCGCGATGACACTAAGCGTAAGCGACAATGTGTTCCTCGGCGATGAGCGGCAAACAAGATGGCGGTTCCTGAAGAAGCATGAACAGGAACGCCTCACGTCTGAGGTGCTTGCTAAAATTGGCCTCGAACTCAACCCGAGCGACATAGTTGAAGATCTTAGCATTGGTGAGCAGCAGGGCATCGAGATCGCGCGCTCGGTCCGACGCGAGCCGCGGCTTCTGATTCTAGACGAGCCGACCGCGGCTCTTGGGAAGCACGAGGTGGAAGCCCTGTTGAAACTGGTGAGGCGCCTTGCTCGTGAGGTAGGAGTTGCTGTCATCTACGTGACCCATCTCCTCGGCGAGGTAATGAAAGTAGCTGACCGTGTCTCAATCCTTCGCGAAGGACGCGTGCTTTGGACGAAGAGACGGGATGAAGTCACGGTCGCCGACATGATTAAGGCAATCTCGCCCGATGTCGCTGCTACCAACGCGGCGGTCGTGCGGATGGCCAGCCCAGGCGTTCTAGCGACATTCAAGGATTTCGAGACCAGCTACTGTGGTCCCTTCGATTTCTCAATCAACGAAGGTGAGATCATCGGCATCTATGGGATGCTTGGTAGTGGACGGACCGACCTATTGGAGACGATCGCTGGCGCGCGCCGGCATTGGAATGGCACGTTGCGGCTGGCGGAAGAGGAGCTTGCCCACCACTCGGTGTCCCAAGCGATGATGTCCGGAGTCGCACTCGTCGCCTCCGATCGAATTGCTCAATCGTTGTTCGCGAGCCTCAGTGCGCAGGAGAACCTGATGATGCCGCACTACTCCGCGATCGCGCGCCTCTGGCGCGGACCTCGAAAGGAGATGCGTATTTTCAACAAGGTTGCGGGGGAGGTTAAACTGCTGCCGGCGAGTTCTACTACCGCGGGCTCTTCCTTCTCTGGCGGCAATGCGCAGAAGCTCGTGTTGGGGCGTTGGCTCGTCGGTATAGGCGATGTCCGCCTTCTCCTACTGGATGAGCCTACGCAGGGCGTCGACGTCGGCTCACGTGCGCAAATTTACAACCTGCTACGTAAGTTCACAGAGGATACGGTTGGTCGAGCAGTGCTGTTCGCGACGAGCGACCCGGAAGAAGCAATATCGCTCGCTGATCGCATCATCGTACTCGTCAATGGCGAAGTGAAGCATGTTGTTGACCCATCACTTGGTGAGGCCGAGCTCATGTCACTTGCTCAGTCAGTCGAAGTCAGCCACGGAGTCGACCACTAGTCGTGCCATGGAAAAGGAAATATCACTCATGACCCCCATGGCCCGCGGAGTCGCACGAACGCCCAGCCGCCTGTTCCGCAAGATCCTCGTCAGTGCGATCGGTTTTGTAATGCCTTTAGCGACTCTTGTCCTCATGGCATTCTTTGCCGTGAATACGAGCGCTTTCTTGACCTTCGACAACTTCGTCGCGATTGTCTCGCAGAATGCCGCCGTAATCATCATAACGGCCGCGTGCGCCATGTTGCTCATGGCGGGCTATGTCGATTTATCAGTTGGTTCGTTGATGGGCCTTGTCGGCGTCGTTGCAGGTCTACTATTCTTGAAGGGCGGCGTGATAGCTGGCATTTCCGGTGCCCTGGTAGTCGGATTCGGCTGGGGATTAATGAACGGAGTCCTTATCGGCATCTTCGAGCTATCGCCGATAGTGGTTACTCTTGGTGGCTTGGCCGCAGCGCGTGGCATTGCTCTGGCTCTCGCCCCAAAGGCCGTCTATGGCTTCCCGGACTTCATCGTCGAGTTGGGTAGCGGCAAGTTCCTGGGCCTCGCTTACATTGGGTGGATTGCCCTCGCTTTCGCCACAGCTAGCATCGTCATTATATCAACGACAGCTTTCGGCAAGCACATCTTGGCGATTGGCGTGAACCAACGCGCTTCGTTTCTTGTCGGCATCCGCGTGAAGAGAACAATTCTAACTCTCTATATCTTGACCGGCCTCGCCGTCGCCGTAGGCGCGATCCTGATCGTCGCGCGCCTTGACAGTGCGCCTTCTGGCACACTGGGTGTTGGCATGGAGATCACCGTTTTAACGGCGATCCTGCTCGGTGGCGTCCCTTTCACCGGTGGCCGCGGCAGCATGTGGCGCGTCCTGCTCGGAGTATGGTTCTTGACGGTTCTCCGAAACGGGTTGGCCCTGATGAATGTTGGCGCGGAATTCACAAACATAATTTCCGGCACTGTGCTGGTCGTTGCCGCCGGTCTCGAGGTTCTCCAGATGCATCTCCGCCAGCGAGCATGAAGCAGCCGGTGCAGGCCGAGGCCGGGCAGAAAGACCGTCTATTCGTCGGGCCCCTTTTTGTTGCGATGCGCCAGGACGATCGTGAACGTGGTCGGTTGTATGATCTTGCTAAACGCTTGCGCGACTGCGTCGTCCAGAGTCTCAACGACTGGTCGGTTGACGACCTGCCATTGCTCTACCCGTGAGGAAGGAGCGGACGTGGCCATCCAAATTCTTCGGGACTTGCGCGGCCTCCGGGTTCATGTGGTGCACGCGCCCGATACGGAGCGCACCAAACTCGTCGAACATCTCCGTCGAATCGGCTGTATGGTTGAAACGCAGTGGCCGGTACCAGAATGCTGGGCCGACGGTGCGGACATCGTGATCCTGTCGATCGAACATGACGTCCGCGCGGAAATCCAGCGTCTGTTGAAATTGGACTCCGATCATCGGCCGACCTTGATTGCGGTCGTCAGTTACGAGGATCCCACGACGCTTCAGCTAGTGCTCGAAGCGGGTGCGGTTGCGGTGATCGAACGGCCCATTCGTCCATTCGGCCTACTCACCAATCTCACAATCGCGCGTAGCCTCTGGCTTGAGCGACGCGACGCCGAGAAGCGCATGCGCAAACTCGAACGGAAGCTCGCAGGGATTCAACGCATTCAGAAAGCAAAGGTTGTTTTGATGGATGGGCAACGGTTGAGTGAAGCGGAAGCGTACGAAAGCATTCGACGACAGGCGATGTCGCAGCGTTTGTCGATGAACGACATGGCCGCTGCGATCATCCACGCAAACGACCTGTTGCAATACCGACCGAAAGGTGATTAGATTTTTGAATTCGTCGGACAGAAATGTCGTAACGAAATTCGCCGAACCATCGATGATGCTGGTCCGGCCCGAGGCTAGGGTAGCCCGAGAGATCCGCGAGGATCTGTCGGGCTTTTTTTGTTTTCCGGATCGTGCACTTCCGCCGGCGCGTCAGCGTTTTCGGGGGGCGGTCTGATCTGCAATTTTTCTTGTGCGAAACAACGCGCTTCGGCGCGAACGGTGAGATGTGCCTTGACACATGAGGACTGGGGGTATGGCGGCCGAGTTCGATGCCATCGAATGGATTCGACAACGCCGTCGGACGAGCCATCGACAATCCGCTTAAAGCAATACTGGGCGCGCCTGCCCGTTTGGTTCTGGAAACGGGCATGGCAACACAATCCGGAGGGGACGAAATGAACCTGACAGAATATGCCAACTACGACGGGCTACAACTCGCTGATCTAATTCGACGAAAGCTGGTATCGGCCGAGGAAGTTCGCAATGTAGCTTTTGAGGCCTGCGAGAAGGTCAATGGCAGCATCAACGCCGTGATCGAATTGTGGGACGACGAGCGCGTGGCTGCCAGCGCCGACCCTGAGGCACCGTTTTTCGGTGTTCCGTTTCTCGTCAAGGATCTCGGAGTTTCAGTTGCCGGGCGCCTTAACGAGCTGGGCAGCAGACTCGCGAAAGATCTGCGACCCTCGGCAGATTCAACGCTAATGACGCAATTTCGCGATGCTGGCTTTGTGACGATCGGCCGAACAACAACTCCAGAATTCGGAATCAGCATCACGACTGAGGCTGCGTTCCCGGGGGTGACCCGCAATCCATGGGATCTATCGCATAGCCCGGGGGGCTCGAGCGGAGGATCTGGAGCTGCCGTAGCCGCCGGCATTGTGCCGGTTGCCCATGCCACTGATGGCGGGGGCTCTATTCGCATCCCCGCATCTGCCAACGGTGTGTTTGGTCTTAAACCGACTCGCGGAAGAGTCTCAAATGGTCCCGGCGTAGATGAAATCTGGAGTGGTCTAGTTGTGCAGCTCGGGGTGAGCCGCTCCGTACGCGACAGTGCCGCCTTGCTGGATGTTGCGCAAGGTGGGGCCAACGGAGAACCATACTATACACGCGGTCCCGCCGCGACGTTTCGATCCCACACAGAGCGAGATCCAAAGCCGCTCAAGATCGGAATGATGATAGAGCCGCCAAACGGATCACGATGCTGCCGCGCAGTTGCGACCGCCATGTCGCAAACGGCAAAACTTTGCGAAGATCTCGGCCATCGGATTGAGCCAGTAAGATTTGAATCTGGTGTGTCCTGGGAAGCGTTCGTCTTGGCGAACGCACGAGTGTGGACTTGCAACACAACTGCATGGGTCGACGCAGTTGCGAGCCAGACTGGTCGGAAGCCTAATGATGATGCTCTCGAACCCGTGACCCGCAACGCCTACGCGTACGGGCAGAACGTCAGTGCAACTGAATTCCTGAGTGCGCTGAACATGAGAAATATCGTTTCAAGATCGCTTGCCACTTATTTTGAGCAGTATGACATTCTTTTGACGCCCACACTGCCCGGACTACCTCCAGCTCTGGGCTGGCTTTACGAGAACGCGTCAAGTTTGGATGGCCTTGGCTGGGTAACTCGAGTGTTCAACAGCTCGCCATTTACGGCCCTCGCCAACATGGCTGGCGTTCCCGCGATGTCCGTACCACTGAACGTCGACAACGTTAGCGGATTGCCGATCGGATCTCAGTTCTTCGCGCCGTTCGGTGACGACGGAACGCTACTTAGTCTCGCCGCACAATTGGAAAGAGCCGCGCCATGGTCAGATAGGCGGCCGCTAGTGTCAGTCGCCGCGTCATAAAAATCTCGGGTAGCAGACGTTTGAAACAGAGGGGAACACAATGAGTAGTGATCTTGAAATTCTTTCGGCGGAGTACGAGCATTCGTCCGTTCCGACCACCGCGCGTCGCAGCACGTTTTCGGTCTCGATGATCTGGCTTGGCGCGCCAATGATCATCACCACCGCAATTACGGGCTCTATTCTTGTTTCGGGTATGGGATTTAAGAACGCGTTGCTCGCAATTCTCGTGGGCAATCTGTTCATGTTGGCTTACACTGGAGCTTTGGCTCAAAACGCCTACAAAACGGGCCATAATTCGGCTCTGCAGGCGAGTGCCGTATTTGGTCGGCGCGGGTATATGTTCGTTTCAGCCCTGCTCTCGACGCTTGTGCTCGGCTGGTTTGCGGTCCAGACCGGACTTACCGGGGCGCTCATCAATTCCGCGTCTGGCATTAACTACCTTTTTGTGACAGTCGCGGCGGGCGCGCTCTACCTGTTGATCACATTCATGGGAATCAAGGGGTTGCACTGGATCGGAGTGGTCTCAGTACCTCTATTTCTCATACTTGGAGGCTGGGTTACCATTGACTCCATTTCCGGCGCGGGCTGGGACAAGGTTGCTTCGTATCAAGGCAATTCTCCTTCAACTCCGATGGCATTTGGCTTGGGATTGACGGTTGTCATTGCACTCTTTGCGGACGGTGCAACTCTAACCGCTGACTATAGCCGATGGGCGCCATCGTCGCGTGGAGCATGGATATCGACCTTCTGTGCCTTTCCTTTCGCGATGACCGTTGGGATGCTCTTCGGGGGCATCATGACTGCGGCGCTTCAAACGCCTAACGCCAATCCTTTTGGCGCGGATAACATGTTTGGTTATCTGGTAGCTCAAAAGTCCCCGTATGTGTCTGCGCTCGCTTTTATCTTTCTCTTGTGCAATCTCGGATCGATCTGCTCTCACTGTCTCTATTTTTCGGCAGTCGGCTACTCGCGTATGACGAAAAGCAGCATGCGGGTTTGCGCCGTTATATTGGGAGTTATCGGAACCGGTATCGCGGCAGCTAACGTGTGGGCGTTGTTCATTCCATGGCTTTCATTGCTTGGAATCATTGTCCCGCCGCTGGGGGCGATATTGATCCTCGATCTAACGGTTCTCAGAGTCGGCGCGGCGGTTGACGCCGAGTGGCGAGCATCCGCATTTTTTGCTTGGATAGCCGGTGCCGCCGTCGCGTTCTTCGTTGAGTTTTATGCGCCAATGTTGTCGACGGCAATTGCCGCGTTCTGTGCAGGGGGAATGGCATATGTTCTGATTCAGTTGAGGCAAGTAGCCAGCGACGCAGCTCAGAGCGCTTAATAAGACTGATCGTTCACTCCGCCGGGAGGCCTAGGGGTAGCATGAGTTCATCTCAGCCACCACCCGATGCAACTATCGGAGGGCAGATTGGCCAGGCGCGGCGCTCATTGAAAGAGCGCCGCGCTACATTCTGAAGGAAGGAGTGCGGTTTGCCTGCGGTGGTGGATGCGGTAGTGCCGCGTCGGCCGTTTGCCGCAGCCGCAAGGCAACGTGAAGGAGTTTCTATGGTTAGGTCTGTTACAACGAAGTGACATAGCTCATCATGGCAGTGGCGGACGATCATTCGGATATCTGGCGCGTAGGCGTGCTGTTCTCTCAGACCGGGGTAACGCAAGCGATCGAGCGCACGCAGCTCAATGGCACACTGCTTGCCGTCGAGGAAATCAACGCAAACGGCGGAATTCTCGGAAGGGCGATCGAGCCGGTGATATACGATCCGGCGTCCGATCCAATGAAGTTTCGTGCCTTTGCCGAGAGACTGTTCCAGGTTGACCGGGTCAAGCTGCTGTTCGGCTGCTACATGTCGAGCACGCGCAAGGCGGTCCTGCCGGTTGTAGAGGCCCACCGCGGTCTCCTTTTCTACCCGACGCTCTATGAAGGCTTCGAATATTCCAAGCACTGCATTTATACGGGCGCGGCGCCCAACCAAAACTCGTTGCAGCTCGCAAAATTCCTTCTGTCCGCTTACGGCAACCGATTTCTGTTCATCGGATCGAACTACATTTATCCCTATGAGTCGAATCGCGTCATGGCCGATTTCGTGGCGCAGGGTAAGGGTAAAGTGCTCGACGAGATCTATGTGCCACTCTATCCCGACGAAAATGACTTTGAGAATGTTATCGGCCGGATCAGGAAAACATCCCCGGATGTGATCTTCTCGACCGTGGTCGGCAGCGGCACCTCGGCCTTGTACAAGTCGTTCCGCGCGGCGGGGTTCGATCCGACCCGCATGCCGATCGCGAGTCTCACCACAAGCGAGGCCGAGGTCGCCGAAATGGGAGCGGAGGCCGCGGAAGGACACATCACGGCCGCTCCCTTCTTCGAGACGCTGTCGTCGCCGGCGGCACGGCGTTTCGTCAGCAGGTTTAAGGAGAGGTATGGTCCCGATGCAGCGGTCACGGCTGGTGCGGAGTCGTCTTATTTTCAGGTCCACCTTGCGATGCGGGCGGTCGCCAATTGCGGTACTGACGACCCCGAACAAGTGCTTCTCAATCTGCGCGATTCTGAATTCGACGCCCCGCAAGGCCGCGTGAGGATCAATTCCGAGAACAACCACACCTATCTCTGGCCTCGCATCGCCCGCCTCGATCGGACAGGGAGGTTTCAAACGGTCTGGAATCCTGGCGTGCGTGTGAAGCCGGATCCTTATTGCGTCGTCCAGAGCCTGGACGACTGGTCGGTTGACGACCTGCCATTGCTCTACCCTTGAGGAAGACGGGGAACGGACGTAGCGATCCAAAATCTTCGGGACTTGCGCAGCCTCCGGGTTCATGTGGTGCATGCGCCCCCATGCGGGGCGCACCAAGCTCGTCGATCATCTCCGTCGCATTGGCTGTATGGTTGAAACGCAGTGGCAGAATGCTGGGCTGACGGTGCGGACATCGTGATCCTGTCGATCGAATATGACGTCCGCGCGGAGATCCAGCGTCTGTTGAAACTGGATTTCGACCATCGACCGACCTTAATTGCGGTCGTCAGTTACGAGGATCCCACGACGCTTCAGCCCCGTACTCGAAGCGGGATTGCGGTGATCGAACGACCCATTCATCCGTTCGGCCTTCTCACCAATCTCACAATCGGCGCGCAGTCTCTGGCTTGAGCGAGGCGACGCCGAGAAAGCATTCGACCACAGGCGATGTCGAAGCGTTTGTCGATGAACAATGTGGTCGCTGCGACCATCCGCGCAAACGACCTGTTGCAATACCGACCGAAAGGTGATTAGATTTTTCAATTCGCCGGACAGAAATGTCGTAGCGAAATTCGCCGAACCATCGATGATGCTGGTCCGGCCCGAGGCTAGGTAGCCCGAGAGATCCGCGAGGATCTGTCGGGCTTTTTTTGTCTTCCGGATCGTGCACTATCGCCGGCGCGTCAGCGTTTTCGGAGGGGGCGGTCTGATCCGCAACTTTTCTGGTGCAAAACAACGCGCTTCGGCGCGAACGGTAAGGTGTGTCTTGTCACATGGCGATGTGATGCAACGCGGCCGGGAGCAGGCGAGGCAGCGCGCGACGGGCACTGGAGTTGGATAGTCAAAAGCAAGCAAGGAGAGCGACATGTTGCACGGAGATATTTCCTCAAGCAATGACACGGTCGGCGTCGCCGTCGTCAACTACAAAATGCCGCGCCTTCACACCAAGGCGGAGGTTCTCGACAATGCGCGCAAGATCGCCGACATGGTGGTCGGCATGAAGCTCGGACTGCCGGGCATGGACCTCGTGATCTTCCCGGAATATTCCACCCACGGCATCATGTACGACTCCAAGGAGATGTACGAGACCGCGTCGGTCGTTCCGGGCGAGGAAACCGCGATCTTTGCCGAAGCCTGCCGCAAGGCGAAAGTCTGGGGCGTGTTCTCGCTGACCGGCGAGCGTCATGAGGAGCACCCGCACAAGGCGCCGTACAACACCCTGATCCTGATGAACGACAAGGGCGAGATCGTCCAGAAGTACCGCAAGATCATGCCATGGGTGCCGATCGAGGGCTGGTATCCCGGCAACTGCACTTATGTCTCCGATGGTCCGAAGGGCCTCAAGGTCAGCCTGATTATCTGCGACGACGGCAATTTTCCGGAAATCTGGCGCGACTGTGCCATGAAGGGCGCCGAACTGATCGTGCGTTGCCAGGGCTATATGTATCCGGCCAAGGAACAGCAGATCCTGATTTCCAAGGCGATGGCCTGGGCCAACAATGTCTATGTGGCGGTTGCCAATGCCGCCGGCTTTGATGGCGTCTATTCCTATTTCGGCCACTCCGCGATCATCGGCTTCGATGGCCGCACGCTGGGCGAGACCGGCGAGGAGGAATACGGCATCCAGTATGCGGCGCTGTCGAAGAACCTGATCCGCGATGCCCGCCGCACCAATCAGTCGCAGAACCACCTCTACAAGCTGGTGCATCGCGGCTACACCGGCATGCTCAATTCCGGCGAAAGTGCCAAGGGTCTGGCTGCCTGTCCCTACGACTTCTATTCGAAGTGGATCTCCGATCCCGAGGGCACACGCGAAATGGTAGAGGCGATCACTCGCCCGACCCCGGGGACGGCCGAGTGCCCGATCGATGGCATTCCGAACGAGAAGACGGCCACGAATTACTGAGGTGAGCGGTGAGGTCCTTCGGCGCAGTACGGTCAAGGCGACCGCAAGGTATCATCGATGCTGCTGCTGAGTTTCTCGCCAAACAGCGTGGGAAGGCGACCATACAACCGTATAAGTTTTCGACCCAACTGCTTCCACCCGAGAGCAAAGGAATGCATGGGCAGAATGGCTGGATCCCGACTTCGACGTTCAAGCCCTGGACTCTCGCAGGTCTGGATGTTTCGCAGAGTATCTGGCTTGAGATTTTGTTGATCTCGTCCTGACGCGGATCTCAGCGCCGGCCACGCGTACGATCGGGTCACCCACGCATTTGCGCCGTAGCCGTTTAACGGAGAGCGCGCCGCCGCAGGCGTGCCTGCGGCGGCAGGAACGCGCAACAAATTGAAGTTTTTGTCACAATCCGGATATGCTATTGACATACGGACCGTTGCGTATTGTAATGGGTACGGAGCGTTAGGGCATTTGACGGGCCCGTTCGCCAACTCCGGCTTTCAGGATTTGAACGAGCATGGTTGCTTCTGAACCTCTCCGCGCGGTGATTGACCGGCAACCAGGGATCAGTTGCCTCCTCAAGCCGAGTTTGTCGGCCCACTACCCCGTGATTGTTCGCGGAGAGGGGCCTTATCTGTTCGATACCGACGGCCGCAGTTATTTTGACGGGTCAAGCGGAGCGATGACGGCAAATCTTGGGCATGGGCTTCGGGAAATCGCCGAAGGGATGGCCCAACAGGCTGCGACTGTCGCGTTCACCTTCCGAAATCAGTTCAGCAATGTCGCTGCCGAAAAACTCGCCGCCAAACTCAGCGCTTTGGCGCCCGGTGATCTCGATAAGGTTTTCTTCGTCAATAGCGGGTCGGAAGCTTCCG
>Ga0307517_10005092_pt1 | contig 19966 bp, 13 predicted proteins | sample 23_EM_MG_FD_194515 | JGI IMG/M metagenome (GOLD analysis project Ga0307517, IMG submission 194515) | Populus trichocarpa ectomycorrhiza microbial communities from riparian zone in the Pacific Northwest, United States - 23_EM | ecosystem: Host-associated > Plants > Roots > Unclassified | place... | reverse complement strand
TAAAACATGTAATAGATTTTTTAAGTTAAAATTAAATGTGAGATACACTTATTTTCTTGAGGTTAAAATAAGTTCAACAGGACTTTGTAATTCAACATGAGTATATATTAACATGTATTTTTTTTTTTAAAAAAAAATTAACATGTATTTTTTTAAAAAATAAAACAAATTAAAAATTAATGAAAAAATGTTCTTAAAAAACTATTTATATAATAAAAATTTCAAATCCAAAATAATTTTGTGAATTGGATAACAAGCATATGGGTTCATGAGTTTAGATTTAGATTTGGTTATGAAAAATATATTGCTAGTTCCTTTTTTTTTTATCAGTAATGTCTTTTAATTATTAAAATATTTTAGTATATGAATCAATGCATTAATTATATTATATGATAGGAATTAATGTATTCATGAATTATGAAGATATTTTTTGTTAAAAAAACAAATACAAAGATATAAGTATAATATATTTCTAGGATATTTTTGATGTGAATTTCTATCATTCCCAAACATTAGGGTTTTCTCTTTTATAATTATCTTCATTTTTTTTATCCGAAGATTGTAACCAAATACTAACTAGATCACCTGAGCAATTAGCAACTCTTTACGACATAATAAATTAGTTGAATGCCAAGAACTTCCATATTCCTTGTTAATAGACTGTCTTCTTCTTTTCTCTCTTTTTTTTTTATTTTTTTTCTCAGAATATTAAACTTCATATTTTGTCAAGTTTTTCTCTTTATGAAATGTGGTCTAATTTAATTCTCTAGTATAAATAATTAACTAAGTTTGTTTTCTCAATTCTGTGATTTCACTCTTCACATCAACATTGGTTGTTAGGAACTTGCTTAAGGTCCCAGCAATTTTTCAGAAGATGGATGGCATAGTTGTTGTGATCCGTACATGATTTCTAAATTATGGAAATAAGATTCAGCTCTAGATTACCTATCTAATTCTTGATTACAAATTATTGCCAACTATTTTTTTTTTTTTTGGTTTCTGTAGCACAGCCTAGCTATTGATTACAACGCAACTTAGAGATTACGCTCTGCTCAACAACGCAACACAGAAATTGTGTTATTTCTCTATATTTTTTTGGCTTGCGCTAGTATGCCAAATATTGTTTTTTGGCATTTGTTTGTGAAATAAAAAGAAACTCAAATTAATCTCTTTTCTTTTAACATGACCGGTGATTACCTCCCTTGGCTGTGTCCGATTCAGAATCCATCATTGATTACAACCATGGATGAGCATGAACCTCGCATGAATGTGAGTGGACAGACATTTACTATCGAATAATTGCTCCACAGAGATGTTATCAATGAATTCGGCTAATTTACAGAGCCATTTCCCCCCCTGAAGTTTGGAGAAATGCAGTTTCATCTTCACCTGGGAAACACAAGTGAAAGAACCTGTAAAGTGCTTGGTAGGGGACCAGAAACAGAAGGTGCAGCACCAGGCATGTGGGACAACTTGTGACATTAAGCAGTTGGAAAGGCATGGAATATCATCATTTAAGAAACATGGAATCATGGGAAAGAACACAGCACTTAGTAGACATATGGGCCTTGATTAATGCTAAAATCATCATTACATTCTCTTAACCCTTGCTTTGGCTATGCAAAACATGAGGCCCCAGATGAGTAGTTTTGACAAATCTTCAAGTTGCAGCAAAATATTGGCTGCTGGCCTCAGGAGTGTGTATAAAATGGTACAAGTGATTGACAGACTAAACTTTAGCCAACGTTTTCAAGCCCTTAGTTTCTTGTAGTAAAGTTGAATTTAAGAGATCATTATGCATAACAAACCCTGATTTTGTTGGTGTAATCCAAAACAAAAGATCTGATTATGTAATTCTGCTTGTGGTCATGATGAAAAGTCATTTTGATAATAGACTTTCTCAACACTCCTTGCTTTCATGCTGAACTTTTTTCTAGTGAGCCCCATTTATTCTACCTTTTATAGTCCAGACATTGTAGCTCTTTACATCTTTTTCCAGGTATCAAAGAGAGGGAAAGGTGTAAACGATCTCAGAGAGGGAAAGAAATGGGCAATTACAGGTTTAGATTGTCAGATATGATACCAAATGCCTGGTTTTACAAGCTCAAGGACATGAGCAAAGGCAGAAAGCAATACACCTCTCAAGCTTTCAAGAAAAAACCACCCCCAGGAAATGTAACATCACAAAAACCCAACATTTCTCATCAAAGATACTCTTATTGCTTCACCACAGAACCTGGAAGAGCTGAGAAATTCCATTTCAATTCACCTGTAAATTCAAAAGCCTCAGATACTCACTTTCCTGATCTACCAAGAAAATCATCCAATAAAAGAAACAAAAGAAAAACCATTTACAAGCCTTCTCCAAAACTGGTCTCCACATTCTCTGCTGATTGTAGCTGTCGCGTAACGGTTAACTCAAACCTGACCAAGTCAATTCCAGGTGATTCACCTGACTACTCTAGCTCTCCTGCTGAGAGCTCCTATGATGAGCTTGACTTCTTATCAGAATCTGATGAAGATGACGGTTTTCTTGTTCCTGATTCAATTGATCATCAATTATCATCCTGGTCTAGCTCTTGTAACTGTAATGTTAGCTCTTCAACCGCTGACATTATCATTGACATGAATGAAGAATCCTATGAAAGGAAAATCAAGGAGGTTGAAGGGTTTGGCAGGATCCCCGAGCTAGAGCTTCCTCGAATATTGACCAAGCCAGCAAAATTTAACGACAAGGAAACTGAAGTTACTCAGTTCAGAAGAAGTTCATCTAAATTGGAAGGGGTAAAAGCACATAGGTCTCTCTCTGTCAAGATTGTCAATGAGAGAAGCATTAGGACTCGTAAAGAGCAAAAGAACAATCCTCCTACAAGAAAATCCTCAGCGAATTCGACAGGGATAAAACTCCGAGCTAATACTCCAAGAATTGCAAGCAGGAAAATCCAGACTTGTGCTCGAAAAGGTGTGTCATTTTCAAGAAACAAGACGCTTTCAGAGAGCTTCGCAGTGGTTATGTCCTCAGTTGATCCACAGAGAGACTTCAAGGATTCAATGGTGGAGATGATTGTGGAGAACAATATCCAGGATTCAAAGGATTTGGAAGAACTTCTTGCTTGTTACCTTTCACTCAATTCAAAAAAATATCATGATTTCATTATCAAGGCATTTGAGCAAATCTGGTTTGACATGACTGACCTTCACTTGTAATTGTAAAATCTTGTTAGATTATCAGATGCATGAATAATATGATCTTGTAAATGTTACAACTTGAATGAAAATTTCTATCTTTTCTTACAATCATTGGCTTCCCAAGTTGAAATATTTTAGTTCCAAATTATTTTTCCTCCTGGGAGTCTCATGAAGAATTTTTCCAACCTTAGGTTGCCTCCTCTCAGGGGGATTCTAAATTTTTAAATCCAAGCAAAACCACTGAGTCAATAACTGACAGTAGAACACTTGACTTCTGTTTTTGTGAGTAAACTAGAAGGAAGTTTGACATTTGTCACAACAGGCTCCTGTTGGTATCAGATTGTCTGAAGAAAACAATCAGCTGAAATGCAAGCTAATGGATCATGATGAAGGACTGAATGATCATAACATGCTATGATTGCCAGCTGCATGAGCATGAACCTTTTGAGTTTGAGACATGGTTGAAGTGAAAGTTGACTTTGAATAGACAAGACTTCCTCATGCATGGATAGCTTTAAACAAGGTTGGTTGAGTGAGGTCAAATCGTATTTGGTAAAGAATACCTTAATAATTAACTTACGCAAAACCTTTATCATGCTATTAAAGATAATTAACATCATAGGCTTGATTATTAACTTTCACATGTTAATTTTGTATTTAATTTGTAACTGTAACAACTCTTAGAAATTTTGGATATTCAAAGAGAACTGAAAAATGGTGGCACTCAACTGTATAAACCTGCTCTCAGACTTGCCATTGCTTTCCTACTCAGGTCCAGATAGGCCGGATCATGTGCCGGTTCGGTATCGGAAAACGTTTAACCTAAAATAGGAATTATTAGAATCCTTACACAAACAGGTAGTCTTGTACCTTGGTAAATTTGTTAGACATTTTCACTAATGTAACCATTATTGAACCTTTTAGCAGAAAGTTGTTTCATAGCCAATATATAGTAAAACAGGACCACAAATTCTTAAGTTACCTTTAGTGGTATAGAATTGGCGCTTTGGTGACAAGTTATGTCCCTTTGTTGTTTAGTTATGTAGATTTGTTGAAGATTTTGAAGTTTTGAACCATCATGAAGTGCCAAAAACTATTTGTTCGATCATTTTCTATAAATAAATCTAAAATGGGAAAATCCAAATAACAGTGATGCATAGAGTTGTAATTTTCAACTTTTCAGGAGGTGATAGCCCTAGTAGCAGCGGTTACACTTCAACTTTCTCTAGGTTTCTAAACTAATTCACCATCTCTTACTGCTCATTTTTCTGACATGTTTTGAATGGCTAGTCCCATCAGAAGAAAAGATAGAAGAAAACTGAATGGCCAGGACAAGACTAGTATGCTGTTATGATCAGGAAATAAGCAAGACAGTCAATTTAGGTCAGTGTAATAGCCGCAACTTTTTTGGCTTTTAGCACTTTTAAAAAAGATAAAATAACATATTACATCAAATATCTAAAAAAAAATAACATAATTTAAAATGTCGCTATATATATGACTCTCTTTAAAGTTAAAAATAAATTGATATAATTTATAATAGAGAGAGAGAAACAAGAAAAGAAAAAAAGAAATCTTGTAAAAAAACCGAAATTCTGATAATAACATCACAGATATAGTTGGAAAAATATCGATTAAATAAGTCCAACAACACTAAGAAACATCAAGAATGGTGATCGGATTGGGCCACATAAGGCGTCCAAATATGTCGGGGCTCATTTGCCTTCGGACGACTCATGTGGTACACTTTGATCACCATTGATGACCTTACTTAATGTCATTGGATTCTTCTCATCGAAATCTTTCCAACGGTACCAGTGGTGTCATCATTAGAGCTTCGGTGTGCCTCTGAGATCTTTTTATTTCTTTACTTTTCTCTCTCTCCTCTCTCTTCACAAAGAAAAAGAAAAAGATCCTGGAGGCACACCAAAACTAAGATAATGACAAAGATCTCGACGAGACAAATTCAACGACATCAAGAAAGATCACCAATGGTGGCCAGAGTGTGCCACATGAGCTATCTGAACGCAAATGAACCCCAACACATTTGGACAGCTCATGTGACCCACTTTGGTCACCATTCGTGACCTTTCTTGGTGTCGTTGGATTATTCTTGTCAATATCTTTTCAACAGTACTGGTGGTGTCGTCATCAGAGATTTGATGTGTCTTCGAGGTCTTTTTTTTCTTTTCTTGTTTTTCTCTCTTTATTGTAAATTGTGTCAGCCTATTTTTAACTTTAGAGAGGTTTGCACATGAAACTTGCGAGTCGTATATGTCATCTACAACTCTTTAAACTATGCTATTTTCCTAAATATTTTTTTCTACTATGTTATTTTTTTCGATTTTCTTAGTGCTAAAGTACAAAAATGCTCTAATAGCTGCAGTGTAAACAATGAAATTGAATAGTAAAAACTAAATTAGTAATGACTATCACAATTCATTTCTTTTTGTTTTCCAAAGTTCAAGTTAACAATGCAGCTACATTCATTAACCTAATTCAGGATAGCAAGATATATAGTTCCAAAAACTACATCAAGAGAGAGGCCTAGTATAGTTAAGGATCTGTCAGCTAAGGAAGGTTTGAATTACTATGAGTCACCAGTAGGGACCATCAAATCATCACATACCAGGTATGTATGTGAAGGAAGCAATGAGGACCACATGATGGCTGGGGATGGGGGATGCACACTTGGTGAGTCTCTTTTCATGCAAAACCACCTCCTCAGAACTAGTTGCTGTTGGTATAGTTTGTAAATAAATAAAGAAGGAAAACATATTTATCCCATATTACAAAGAAACACTCCCCCATAAGTGTTTAAAAGTATAAGTTTCTATTGTGTAGTAAATTAAGTGAAAGTCATGGTGGATGGACTTTCCTAATGGGTTTTCTAATGCTATTATATGAATATTTATAATATCAAAAGATGATACTTGACACTTGGGTATTTGGAACTTGGAACTTAATATGTTAGTGAAATTAATTTGTTTTTTGAAATAATTTTTTTAATTTTCATAATTAATTTTGATATTTGTTACTATTGAGATAAAACTGAATAATAGCTATTCAGTTTAATTTAAAATGTAATTGTTTCATTAACAATCATAATATTAACAAACATAATGTTTCAAGTCTAATAAACATGTTATTACATAGAGAACATGTATAAAAAAAACATATTTTTTTTATTTGTCTTCTCTTCTCATTCTTTTAAAGGTTTAAAGGGCTTAATTGTATCCTGAAGATGTTATCTCTATGTGGGATAAATAAACATCCTAAAGACATTGTTTTCACGCATCTAAGCAAACTCTTTATTTATTTCTATATTGACGTAGCAGAAGCTTCTGTGGAAATAGGACGCCGCTTGTTTCCAGGAAAAAATCGTTTGAATCCTCGAACCAAAAATTGCACTCGAATCCACAAGTTCAGAAATTCAAGTTCTCAAAGAGAAAGTTCTTTATTGAATTGAAAAGTGCCTTAAAATGAAAAGAGGCAGCCTTTATATAGGCTGCAAATCCTAATTCGACTAGGAATATAATTGTATAGGAAAGAAATAACTAGAATAAGGAAAGCAAATACTATAGTTGGAAAAGTAAATAAATCCTAATATTACGACATTAATTAAGACTCCTAAATAAGGAGGCAATCTGGCAGAAGGGTACTCCAATGGTAACTGCAGTTCCTGATTTCTCTACAATTATATTATATCCTGCAATCTGCACTTCTTCTCCTCCTGTAGACTGTTCTATATCACATATTAAACAATTTCTTTAACAATTTTAAGGTGTTCATCTAATGGATGCAAATTTGAATTCAAGCATCAAGGTCGCAAAGGATGTCAAGATTCAACTAGATCATTTTAAGGATATAATTTACACATGGTGGGTGGACAAGTTGGTGTTCCTTCTTACTTCATGAAAGATTTACTGCGTTCTTGACCTAAATCTGTCTGCACTACTTGAACCACAAGAAGATAAATATGTTGCTGTTAAAACTGAAAGACTGAAATGTGAGGAAGATGAAATGCTTTGTCGAAGGCATATTTTAAATACTCTGACTAGTCAACTTTATGACATCTTCTCTAAATTAAAATCGCCAAAAGAAATCTTGGTTGCCTTGGAGACATTACAAGCAGGAAAAATCAGGTTCTGATTGTTTTCTTGTTTTAATTTTTTTTTAGTATGGGATGACTAATAACAAGCGAATCATGGATCAAGTCTATGAAATTCAAATGCTGATATCAAAACTTAGTGATCTGGATATCAAAGTTTCTGATTCACTTTAAGTGGGGGTTGTTTTATCAAAACCTCTTTCATCCTAGAATGAATATAGGAAGAAGATGTTGTATTCAACCTACAATTATACCTTTAAACTATTTCAAACACACTTATAAATTGAGATTCTATCTCGTATGCGTGAATTGCAAGCAATAAATTCTAAAGTGAATTTGGTTATTGAAACTGGTTTGATAATGACTCAAAATAATCTGAAAGTGCAAAAGAAAGGAAACAAATTCAAGAAGAAACAAAATACTAACAAGAAGCATATGATTTGTTTCCATTATAGAAATAAAAGGCATTATATAAAAGAGTATAAATTTAAGAATTTCAACAAGAAATGTGGTTCTTTCAAAGTGAATATGGTTGAAAAAGATAAAGTCAAAGAGTTGGTTGTCATGGTTTCAAACATTCAAAATGGAATGATTATTGAATTAAATATGGCAACTAATATTGTGAAGACTTCAGATTGGTGGCTAAATTCTAGTGCAACAATTCATGTCTGCAACAATAAAGCATGGTTCAAGACTTATGAATAATTGAAGAAACCTGAAGAGGTCTTGATGGGCAACCATAATTCTGCCAAAGTTTTGGGAAAAGGAACTATTAAATTTTACTTTACTTTTAGAAAAAAAAATATCTTTAGTCAATATGTTTCATGTTTCTGAGATTAGGAAAAAAAACCTTGTATTTGTTGGTCTTATAAGCAAGAAATGGTTCAAGATTGTTTTAGAGTTTGATAAGGTTATTGTAACTAAGAGTTAGATATTTGTGAGAAAGTGTTATTCTTGTGATGACATGTTTAAGTTTAGTATTGATGAAATAAATGTTATTTCTGCTTATATGGTTGAATCTATTTCTTTTCCTTGACAAGCTAGATTAAGACATCTAAATTATAGATATTTAAAATATATGTGTAAGCATGGTTATATTTTATATCAGCATACTAATAATGAAAAATATGAAGTATGTATTCAAGCAAAGATGACAAAAAAGCTTTTTTTCTAAAGTTGAAAGAAATTCTCAATTACTTGAGTTAGTCTATTTTGATATATGTGAAATAAATGGTATGTTAACAAAGGGTGAGAAAAGATATTTCATAACTTTCATTGATGATTATTCTCGTTTTACCTATGTTCACTTGTTAAGAATTAAAGATGAAGCCTTTGAAAAATTCAAAGAATTCAAGAGAATGGTAGAAAATCAAAAGGAAAGGAAAATTAAAATTTTTAAAAGTGATAGAGGTGGAGAATAATTTTCTAAATAGTTTCTATATTTTGTGAGGAAAACGGAATAATTCATCAAATGACAACACCCTATACATTATAACACAATGGACTTGCTGAAAGAAAAGATAGGATCTTAGTGGATATGGTCAATGCCATGCTTTTGAATGCTAAGTTACCAAATAATTTATGTCGTGAAGCTTTACTTACTACATGTGACATTCATAATAGAGTACTATCTAAGAAATTAAATATTTCTTCTTATGAAGTTTGGAATGGTAGAAAACCAAATCTGAATTATTTTAAAGTGTGGGGGTATGTAGCTTTTTATAAAGTTTCTGATCCTTAAAATTCAAATTCAAAAGCTTATAGGCTTTTAGATTTTAGAAACTAATATTGTGATAATTAAATCTGTACATGTTGAATTTATCAAAAATAAATTCATAAGTGATTCAAATGTGCAAGAACCAGATCTAAAAGTAATGACTCTCAGCTCAACTATAAGTGAAAAATATAAAAACCCAGAAGTAATAGGTTTAAATGAACCTAAAAAGAGTCAAAGAGTAAGAAAGGAAAAACACAAATACATATTTTATTTCTACTGATTCAATTGTATTTTTAGTTGAAGATGATAGAAACACATATTGAAAAGGACACCTATGATCCTAAATGTTGAAAATGATCCAAGGACATTGTGTGAAGCTATGTCTTCTAAGGATGTTGCTTTTTGGAAATAAGTGGTAAACAATGAAATGGATTCAATATTGTCTAACAATATTTGGGTTCTAGTATATTTACCTTCAATTTCTAAGTCAATAAGGTGTAAGTGGGTGTTTAGAAGAAAATATAATACTGATGGTTCTATACAAACCTTCAAGGCAAGATTAGTTATTAAAGGTTTTACTTAAAAAAAAGGTGTTGATTATTTTGACACTTATTCTTCAGTGGCAATAATTACATCCATTAAATTTTTATTTGCATTAACATCAATTTATAAATTGTATGCTCATCAAATGGATGTTAAGATGACTTTCTTAAATGGAGATTTAAAGGAGAAAGTGTATATTGAGCAACCTAAAGGTTTTATACTTCCTAGAAATGAGACAAAAAGATTGTAAATTAGCAAAGTATTTATATGGTTTAAAGCAAACTCCGAAACAATGGCATGAGAAGTATGATAAAACAATTTTGTTGAATGGTTTTCATCATATTAGTGTCGATAAGTGTATGTATTCCAAATTTGCAAAATATTTTGGTGTGATTATTTGTCTCTATATAGATGACATGTTAATATCTAGCACCAATATGATTGGAATAGTTGAAACCAAAAGGTATCTCACTTCCATCTTTAAAATGAAAGATTTTGGTGAAATGGATACAATTTTAGATATCAAAGATTAAAAGCATAGTAGTAGCTATGCTCTTAATCAATCATATTATATTGAGAAAATACTTGATAAGTTTAAGAATCTCAATATAAAAGAGGCTAATACCCCATTTGCTCTAATAAGAAGTTAAATTATTATTGTGATAAAACGATAGCACAACTAAAATATATTAGTGTCATTGGAAGTCTTATGTATATTATACATTGTCAAGACCATATATAATTTTTGTTATATGCAAGTTGTCAAGATATACAAACATGATAAATACGGATCATTGGAAGGCTGTTGTAAGAGTCTTTGGTTATCTAAAAAGAACAATTAATTTGAGCTTGTTTTATTCTTATTTTTCAGCTATGTTGGAAGGATATTATGATGCAAGTTGGATAACTAGTTCGAGTGATAATATGTCTATATCAGGATGGATTTTCTCACTTTGAGGAGTTGCAATATCTTGGGCATTTAAGAAACAAAAATATCTCATTCTACCATGAAATCATAATTTATTGTTATGGCTACTGCATCAGAATGACTAAGAAAGAATGACTAAGAAATATGTTGTTAGATATTAAATTGTGGCAATAACATATGCCAACTATTTCTCTATACTGTGATAATAGAGCAGTTATATCTCGAGCTTACAGTAACAATTACTATGGTAAGTCAAGACATATAAGCATTTGACATGGATATATTCAAGAGTTGATTACAAATAGGATAATCACCATTATTTATGTGAAGTTTATGAATAATTTAGTGAATTCGCTCACAAAAGGATTGTCTAGAGACATGGTAAGGAAAACAACTAGTGGAGTGGGGTTGACACCTGTTATTAAAGATACCAGTAATAAAAACCCAACTTTAGATTAGCAAAAAACTTATCTCTAAGTTTAATGAGTAATAACAAGTTATTGTATATTATTTGTTGGACATTGATAATTAATTTTGTATCCTATTCTGATAGTATTTAGTGTTTTGACACCTTGCCAATTCTTTATTTGTTTCAACAGATTCTTTGACAGTTACTTCCACACATAATATACAACCCTAAATTTTCCAACCCCTCAATCAGATCCTGTTGGATTTAAGTTATGAACTAACAGAGAAGTATTTACTGTCAACAACTTGTATCAAAGTCAGAAACCTCAAGCGCTGTATTATTTGAGAAAAGGTGGGAGGATCATAATTCAGGCAGGATCCACCCGGCAAAATTTAATGGAAAACGATTGGGAACTGTAGATGGTACACAAATGTGAAATCTCTACAGTTAATGCTTTGCAATTATGGACATGAAGAACACAGCATGCTGTACTCCATTATTTGGTTTCAATGATGCATTGTTTCCACTTGTTTCACTATATTGACAAAATATTAAATGCCATTATGCAATCCATAACTATTGATACCTTAATTATTGCAAGCTCAAATATTGTACACCAAACATTAGTTGAAACTGTTGTTGCTTTTACTCTGTCAATTTTTCAGCCTCAGGATCTCCACCTTTCAGGTTTAGCCCTAAAATGTATACGGGCATGGCTTCTTGGAACCTTTTCATATGGGGTTTCACATGAGAAAAATTGGAAGCAGAATTTCACAAAAAGCAGAACTTTGAGTATAAACGCTTAAGATTTTCCCATGGCTGCAAGTAAAAGAAAGCAATATAACTTCATTGCAAATACAAGCTAGTATCATCCAAAACAAACCATGTAAATACATATTTACACTGAATGTATCTAGCACTCTAGTACCTTCAACCTCAGAATTCTTAATTCCAGCTTACACGGATGCCAAACAAAGCTTCCTCATATTGTTTTTGTAGACTTACTGCGTAAGGGGTAATTTAGCTGCTAATTTTCTCTATAGCTTCATTCTGGAACAAGATCATCAATTCTCTCATTCATTTTTCACATACAGAAAAGCTAATTTTAATGTCTTCTGCTCGAAGTCCGTTGTGACGCCTTTTTGCAAACCTCGGCAGGTGCCTGAAAACCAACATCCTCTACATCTCCTACTGTCTTGGACAATCGTCGCTTGTGCACTTCTTCCACCAGTGATCGGTGTAGTAGCTGGCTGCGAATATCTACCAGTGATCGGTTCCTTGTTAATCTACGACTGTCCATCATCCTTTTGCTTTTAGAGCTAGAAACTCTACTTTGTGATTCCAGCAAAACCTTGCAGTTGTTGTAGGCATTTGTCGCCAGTACCTGGCCAATATTGGAATTTGAATTTTCTCGAGGACAGAATCTTGTTGAATTTTGAGTCCTCGTGTCCAGATGTTTCTCCCTCCTTGTTGTGCTTAAATCAAGCTTGTGCTCATCGCCAGAGATGTAGTTCAAGCAAGAATATGATCCTGAGTGTGAAGAGCTTTGAGAGCTGGTATCATCAAACAAATCATCTGCAACAGCAGTTGTTTCCAATTGATTTTGTGATATTGAAACAATACCTAAGGCCCAGCAAGCATATCCAGAATTAACTAGTTTCTCGATTTTCCTATCAGAACGAACATGGGATACCTAGCTTGTTCTGGCTGTAGCATACAATTGTTCCTATACCAATTCTTTTGGAAAACTTTGATTAGCATTTCCAAAATTCTAAGAAATTAGTTTCTTTGAATAAAAGGAAGATATTCCTACTTGATTTTGACAAAATTCAGGGCCTGACTTCATACATCAGACAGACCAAGGCCAAGCAATAATTAACTAATTCTTTGATTAGGCTAACTAATCCATGGCTCAAATAGGAACTACATAACAGCTAAGCTGTAAGGCATCATGGGAGACATACCTTGGAGCAAATGTGGCGTTGATCCTGATAGGGATGAATGAGATGATGAATATGAGGAAGAGTGGAATGGATGATTATGCCCATCATCTTCTTGGTAATCAAATATATGGCGGGGTTCAGTATGAGGTAAGTCCCATTTCTTCCAGTTTGGCACTAGATCAGAGATCGCCCCGTCAATCATATCAGCAATTTCAAATGGTTCCCAGTCACCAATCTCAAGCTCCTTAACCATCTCCATTGCAACATCAATCGGTGTGTCATGTAGAATGTCGAAAGGAAAAAATATGTTCCTAGGAGTTCCTGCAAGAAAACATTGAAGGGGAAAGCACTTCAGATACATGCTTGTCTACAAATACTGGCCAGTTAACAAAGCTTATGAAAGCCACACTGTCATCAGTATGGCAGAAACTATGAAAACTCCTTTTTTTCAGCAACAAACAAACAATTCCTGAAGAACAAACGTTTTAAAACATTTGCATTGAAAGAGATAATTGTTCCCTTACCATCTTCATTAGCAATTTGCACTTTAAGGAAGATGGTATCGTCACGGTTCAGCTTCCCCGTGATTATCATGTCTGTCCTTGGGGGATGATCGTTTAGTTGGAGTTTCTCCATTTCCCTGTCATTCAGAAATGACTTTTGATTTCTGATCCTTGGAACCCGTGACAGTTCAGCTTCATCAGATGCAAGAAATGGATCAAGCAGTAGCTCTTTTGCTGGCAATCTCTTTGAAGCAGTTTCTAAGCATTTTCCAATAAACCTCTGAGCTTCCAAGTCCTGAATCCGGTAGAATACTGCTGGTAACTTCCCCTGCATAACAAAAGTATTATGCTGGGCATACTCTAGCTCACCAGAAATTACGAGTGTTACTATGAAAACAGACTTTACCGATGTTACTTTCTTGTAAATTTGTGCTGGATTAGTACATTCACTATACGGGTATTCGGCTGTGAGCATCTCCAATACACACATGCCAAATGAGTAGACATCAACTAGTTCATTGTAATTCTCCTCGTATAGTTCTGGTGCCATGAACTCCGGAGTGCCTAAAAATGGTCACCGAGTCGTAGAGATTTAATATAAGTCAGCACAAATGGAGCAGACATTGATCCATGCATCAAAGAAGGAAAAATGACTACCTATGACACTGTGTGCTGATTGGGAACCCCGGAGTATGGCTGCAAGACCTAGATCACCAATCTTGACCTGTCCAAGATGGCCATTGACAAAGATATTGTCACATTTTAGGTCTCGATGAATTACAGGAGGATCATGGCCATGTAGATACTCGATGCCTTCTAAGATTTGTCGAGCCCATTTCTTGATGGCTCGGATGTTCACACGGGTATATTTTTGGCGATATCTGCAAAACAGCAGATATGTAGTTCTTGCATTATGGCATAAAACGCATCAGGTTAAAGGATCATGGCCACGTAAACAAATTTGAATTGCGAAGGAAATTACTGTCTGAGAGTTCCTGAAGTAAACATTTCAGTGATGAAGTTAAAGGTCTTTCCACGAACATCAATCCAAGAGGCGTAAAATTTGATGATAGAGTCATGATTGAGGATTCTGAGCAGATGAACTTCTGAGTAAAGCCTCTGCAAATCCTCTGGTGAGCAAAGCACCCGACTGAGTTTAGCCTGGTTCCATGCCACCTCTATTCCCAAGAATTCATCTATTGCCTTGTACACTGTTTTCATTGCTCCTCTGCCAAGAACTTCTTCAAGCTATTGATTTAAAACACATTCAATTCTTGTCATAAGTGGATACACTAATCTTTTCCAGTAGTCTCATTAATCAAGTAACTAAATTGAAATCTTGGATTAAACATACGTGTCAATCATCACTCGAATCATACATATTTTCCATCCCAAAGGTATAACATAGCGATGATGTGTTTGCAGATGTGTCTATGAACCATATAAACAAGTCAAAGCTCGCGAAGAAGTCTAAATATGTTAAAAGTATAGTATGATAAAAATAACTATAATTTTAGATTTAATCATTAAATTAGATTTAAATTTGGTTGGGAAGTTCTACAGGCAATGTCTAGTGGTTGTAACCAGCCGAGATCTCTTGAAGGCTTCAAATTAGGTCCATGTTTTTGTTATTTTAATTATTTTTCTTGTTAATTTCATATTTTAATAACTTTTTCTACCTAGTTTTTGATTTTTTTGGTTAGGCAGATTTTTAACTCTATACAAACAATTGGAGTATTATTTTTTTCATCAAATTATTAAATTATAGGCTTTTAGAAAATTTCAGAATTTTTTTTATTTATTTCACTACAATTTATTTAAAACCGTAACCTTAGAAATTGAAAATTCCAGTTTCTATCCATACTATATACGCTGCGTAACCTAACACAAATCATTGATTAACTACTAAACTAAACAAAAAAAAATCAATTAAGATCATTGGAAGCACCAAAACTAAATAATTGTCTGTAATATCTACCAATCATAGCCTATACGGTCTTTGCAGTTTGCACAAATTCTTTAATTAACTGGTAATTCAATAAGTACCCCCAATTAGTGTGTTAATAAATCATCAATTTTAGGGATGATTAAAACCAAAAAAATATAACATAAACAAAGATTAGGACAGTGACTTCCCAGCTAAAAAAAGAAAAGAAAAAGGTTTATCCTATTAAATTATTAAGATTCATGTATTGACATGGTAAACATGTACGTGTGATCATAACTAAAACAATTCATTACTCTGTGCAATCATGTCTAATTAACCTCCTCAAACTACACATTCTCAATTAATATTACATGTATTTTATACAATAAACTAATTAATAATACAAGTTGTGTCATAGATTAAACCTAAGTTTTGGTACATCAAACTGGACAGGACAACATCACATATATCGACATGGAATGGTTTTTGCCCGATCTTATGAACAACACTATCTTGTACAGTCCAATCTGATCCAGTCTCGTCAAGCTCAAATACACATGCTAAATGAACCCTAGATTGTGAGTTAAGGTAAGACTTGGTGAAGGTACAAACTAGTAGACCTTTAACCTTCTATTCAATGCTATATATGAGAATCAATCCAACTTGTAGAAGTAATTGCAAGAAGATGAGAACAAAACAGATGCATGAAGACTACAAATGCATAGATACATACATACATATATGATGATGATGATGATGATATAAAAGGCTAAAACTTACCCGACCATAACGGCCTGTAGGATCGGTTTCAGCATAGCCATGATCAGCCTCGGTTTCATCAAAAGGACGCACTTCAACTTGCTTTCTATACATCCTTATGTTATGGCCAAAACTTTTGCAAACTTTATGGGAAAAAATAGGGAAAATAGATAAGATTTGAGGGTTTTTGGACGTACGTAGATATTGTGTGTGTAGCTAGCTATATAACTAATTCTAAGAAAAAGATCGATGTGCCCTAAATCCGGGGCTTCCCTTCATGATTTTCATAAGAGAAAACACCAAAGAGAAGCCAGAAGAGTCTCGAGTAGTCTATCCTTAGCATGATCCAAGCCATTTCTACAACCCCACTTGAAGATATTAAGTCGTACTTCTTTGAAACCATTTGGGGTGAAAGAAAAAACAAAAATATTGAATTTGTCTTAGAATTGACAAGACAGTATTATGGGAAGTGATGAAAAATGTTGTTGGCTAGTTTTACTGAGGGTGGAAAAGCAAAAATATCATTTGCAAACAAGGATATAGTATAGGAAAAATATATGTATAAGTTTAATTAGATAGATATAGCTGCAATGACTCGAAGAATTCTGAATTTGAAGAATCCGTGGCCACTCTTTGTTGGAGACATTTGTGGATGATCAAGAGAACCCAAAATGATATATTGTTAGGATGTTGGTATAGAAAGGAAAGATGGATGCTTGAGAGAGCTTTTGGGAAGATAATTTGGAACGCTAGCCAAGATGCAAAAAAGTTTTATAGAAGATGGCTGTGATTGCAACTTCTTCACAAAATGTGCTCAATAAATAAGGGGAAAGGTAGATGAGTAAAAGACGAAACTATGTGGAAATATGTGATACTGTGCCATTATATGATCTTCCATGAAGGCAGTTGTCAGCATATTAAAGGCATATATTATAATCGTGGCTATGCTGAAGACTCTTTCGATATAATTTTTTTTTCTTGAATTGACATATCTAAGTTTAATAAATTTCATCTATGAAAACCAATAATATAAATGTATTAAGGGTTATAAAATATCAAGTCCAATCTAACAAGTTAATTTAATGATTCATTGATTTAAAAATATCTTTTGAGTCAAGTTTTATTTTAAATTAGATTTTTTAATTAAAATGATGTAATTTTATTTTAAAAATAAAATAATATCAATTTTAATATTTTTAATTAACCTATCAATCTATGACCTAAATCTTGTACCATATCAGCCTGAGTTACTTGTAACTATACTATTTATATGATTTTTTTAAAAGAAAAGAAACACATAGAAAAAGAAAATGGTGGGCATTTTTATACTTTTGTAGCTTCTTTCTAGTGTAGTTGAGAATTGTGAAGGAGGAAGATTCCTCCTCCTTATCATTCATCAGGATGTCAAGCTTGACTTTGATGCCATTATTGCAACTGAAATGACAACATTAACTCCATGATTTTTTGGCCACGCATATGTTTAGATATGGACGGCTTGGCTTGTTTGGATTATATGGTTGAAATTTTGTTAAACACCAAAAAAAAAAAAATCAAGGAAAACTAAAATAGGCCCCCAAACTATATAGGAATTTCAATTAAATCCTCAAACATCTTTTCTTGTATCAATTGAATTCCCAATGATTCATAGGATTCTCAACTGAACCTTCAGTCCATGGCAGTAAATAGATTTCGTAAAAATCCTATATTTATGCATACAAATTTATCTTTTTTTTATAAAGCTTGATGTTTTTAGTAAAAAAAAGTAGTTAATTGGAAAAATCATTTGATTTTTGTTTTTGAAAAATATGAGGATACAATTGAGACTAAGTTTTTAGAGATGGGTAAGTGATGTGAGAGATGCCAAAAAAAAAATGATAATTATAATCTCCTCTTCTGTTTTTCTTTTTTATCTTAGGTCTAAGCAATTTTAATCTTAAATTACTTAAACTAATGTCAGATTATAGCACGAGGCAAGTTATATAGGTTGCACTCACGAAATGAATACCCCATATTTTTTTAAAATACTCTTTCATGTGATTGTAACATCAACTTGAGGTTGATTATTAATACGTTTTTATAATCTTTTCTAAGATTAAAATATTGACTAATTAGCTGAATTAAAGCTCATAGGATAATATTGTACATAGATGTACAAGACAAAATGGATTAGCAAAGTTGACTCTAATTAATTAAGAATTGAAGTTACATTAATGTTAGAAAAAATCATATAAAATCTGCAAAACCATCAAAGGTGTATCTTCTTATGTTAATTAAATGATATCCTAATACCAATGGGCCATTTTCAATTAGATGATTATGTCTAATCCATGGTTTAATAATAAAACAAGCTCATTAAACACTAACTTAATAAAACTTTGTCGGTGGTGTTTTCTTCGGGGTTACAAATTATTGATGAAAAGGCCAACAAAAATATTGGCACTAAATAAAAAAAATGCACCAACCAGATTATTTTGATCATTTCGTTGCTAAATAAATTACCAATGACGTATTTTGTCACTTGATTTGTCGGTACGTACAATTTAAGTATTGTCGATGAGTTAGGTGATGGAATTGATGATAGAATATCATGACTAACTCCGTCCAAGATTCTAAAACTTCTTAATTATTCTGTAATTTCCTGATGAAATAGTATCTCTATTTCCGACATAATCACCGATAAATTTTTTTGTCCATCAATGATTCTATTAGGAAATTAGTAATTTTTTTGTTTTTTTTAGTTAAGTAGTTGTTAAATTATTGTGATAGTATCTCTATCACAATAAAATCAAACACTATCAATTTTAATGAACATTAAAATTTTATTAATTTTAATATTCATTACAATATTAATTTTACAACTATAAATACATCGTTACATAGATGAAGATGGAGGTGGAGAATCCTGAGCCAAAAAAACCGAAATGCGGAGTAGGGTAATATAAAGCCATATATTCCGTCATTTTCTCCCAATGTGTCATATTTTTCTCTTCTAATTTGGCTATCATTTCTTTTTTTTAATTTGGCTACTCGCTTCTTGACCTACTCTAGGATCCTTAATTCAAATTCTAGCATCGACTGGCTTGGGTTAGACTGTTGTGTGATTAAAGTTGAAGCAATACAACCCGACCTCGTTTTTCTAGCCGATCCCATAGGCATATCATAAACAAACCCTAGCATATAAATCATATAATAAATTTTGCTAGGAAAAAGCTATGAAACACTTAAATATATAAAAAAACTATAAAAAATACAATAAATCTCAACAAATTAACATTAAACATAAATGAGTTCAAGAAGTGGACGGGTTTGCATTCTTTATGTATCAAAGCTTCACAAAAAAATTCAACGATCGATGCTAACACTATTAATAGATGTAGATTGACGATGGTGGGTTAAGAGGTCCTTTGTGATTAATAAGGGGGGGTGATATTTTGTTTTTTGAAGGAAGAGAAGGAGGAGGAAGGAGGAGGAGGAGGAGGGAAGAGCTGTCAATTATAACATATTAACATTTGCATATGAAAGTTTTTTAAGGCAATTCTATTGGTAAATCAAATTATCGACAGAATTGCTGATGGTTTTTAATTTATTTTTTTCATTTCTTGCTCTATCAATTCCATTGATATTTATAGACGAAACATAATTCGTCGTTATTTATGTTAGAAACTACCGATTTAAATTCTCTGTCGCAATTTCCATCGAAAATTTATAACAAAATGTATTTAATTATCATCATTTCTCTTGGTATTTACTAATTTTCTAGTAATGATTTTCCACAAGTTTTAATACATTTTTATTTGGTCTACTTGTGATATAGGTGTAGGTACATGGAATTTTATCTACTATCTTTGATTATTATTATTTTTACAATAAAGTGTTTGGTTTGCAAAGGTGTGGAAATTAATTTGGACATAAAGTTTTTGTGATTGGTTAGTATCCT
>Ga0307517_10005090_pt1 | contig 19975 bp, 20 predicted proteins | sample 23_EM_MG_FD_194515 | JGI IMG/M metagenome (GOLD analysis project Ga0307517, IMG submission 194515) | Populus trichocarpa ectomycorrhiza microbial communities from riparian zone in the Pacific Northwest, United States - 23_EM | ecosystem: Host-associated > Plants > Roots > Unclassified | place... | reverse complement strand
AACGCCTTCACATCAGCACCACCGACAAGCTGGTTGGAATACCTGGAAATATTCAAGAAGAGTATCAGATTATTTTGGGTTGGACGAAGGACACGGAAAAGAAACATGAAACATTAGAGGAGATAACACTATGGTATGCGATCGGCGAAAAAACATCATACATGAGTTTCTGGCGGCGACGGGATATGGCCAGGGGTACAAATGGGGGCGTGACCTTTGCATCGAGAACGGGGAGTGGGAGAACTTCAGCGGGTAATTTCGGCGTATTCGAGTACTTCAAGATCTATGTGTACGTTAAGTATGAAGTAAAGATAACCAGTAGCGCAAGTGTGAGCTGAAACAGATGTTGAAATCAAATCGGTAAGCGTACTCGTTCGCGAGATCACATCAACGAGATAAGATAAAAGATATGATTTCCGGTTGTCCCTGATCTCTTCAGAGGACAAACGGATGGGTAGCTATGATACATGTCCTTGTATATATACTGTAGACTACAAAATAAAATGGGGTAAAGGCAAAATACCCCGAAGAACAATAAAGATAGGGAATGTACCTTGAATCCGGAGATCGGGCGCATTGCGCATGCTCGCACAGCCTCCTGAAATTCCAACAACAGAGGGTTTGGCTGAATGGATGTCGCCACATTCTTAATTCCATTGCCTAGCAAATTCTTCGAAATTCTGTTGCGAATCAGGCCAATTCTTGAAGAACCCCATGCCCAATGTCCGCAATTTCTACTCCACCTTCTACCGTAAAATTCGAAAATTCCTCCTGAAATCTTGAATATGTATATCTTGCCTTAATCCGATTTCGGGAATTCATGTCCAGATCTTGATCGAATCCTCTACTTCCATTTCAATTCTTGAAGAAACCTTACCATTTCTTCGAATTCCATGCTCGCACGGAATCTTCTGACAGTGAAATAATATCTGCGGAAAGTGCGAATTTTCGAGTGGAAAAGGAACGTTTGGACTGAATTTGAAGACCCTCAGGTAATTTTTAAAGCCGAAAGAATTTACTGGGAATTTGATGAATTTGATTTTTGGACCGACTTTGAATATCATTGGGAATGTTCAGAAGAGGATTTGAACCGAATTTGAAAATCATCGGGAATGCGGCCATTTTCAACTTCGTTTGTGGGCTTAAGACTAGCTCCTCGGCGGAAGAGCATGGGAGGTTTCATCAAGAGTTGTGTGAATTTGAACGGATTCCTGTGACCCAAGACTGTCGGAAAAATCGAAATTAGCATTATCAATGGTTGATGCGGCCGATGGGACTCATAAGAGCTGATGAAATTCTGGTAACCTCGCCTGAGTGGGGCTCGGAGCGCGACTTGTGAAGCACTGTAGAGCAAAGGTTGGAGAACTTGTCAATGGGTATGGCCGGGTAAGTAATTTCTCTTCTTCGAGGAATTCAATTATTCATGCAAGTTCTCCCTTAATTACTTGAAATACAACGGTATACAATCTGTAAGTCTCATCATTCACTTATGAAGGTTGCTGTTAACGTCACGTCCACTAGGATTCCTGAGGCTGTCGTTCAGGTTGTAATGTTTTCTTTTCACTAAGTAGGGATTTATAGTAGACGGTTAACCTCAGAATAGTCTACTAGTTTAGCTCATAAAAATATTGTATAGGGTATACAGTCATCCACCATCAAATGATATGGTGAAACTTTAAAAATCAAATTTAAATTCAAGGAAATAAATTTTTGTCACAGAAACAGCACAATAAATTCAGGCAATGTGAGTACTATTCACTGCCAAAATTTCAGAGGATTTGGTCAGGTTGCTGTTGAGCAATTCTCAAAAGAGACCTGTATCATTCAGTGGTGGGAAAGGCTTTCGGCGAAATCCGTAAAACACCTAGGTTTGAGAAGGGAGCCCCGTACTCAAAACACGTTCAATCCCTCCGAAAATTTGAACGACAGTAGGTAATATATAGCAGCTTCAAATAGAATTTATCTTATGAAAATGTGCCCATTTTTACAGAAGTTATTAGCTCGACAAAAGTGTATCATTTGCCGGTGGTGTACCATTTGCCGGTGGATGACTGTATAGACATGATTTTAAATACTCACCATCAAATGATACAGTGAAACTTTAAAAATCAAATTTAAATTCAGCAAAATGGATTTTTGTCCCAGAAAAAGCACAATAAATCTAAATAATGTGAGTACTATTCACTGCCAAAATTTCAGAGGATATGGTTAGGTTGCTGTTGAGCAATTGTCAAAAAAGACCTGTATCATTCAGTGGTGGGAAAGGTTTTCGGCGCAAATCCGTAAAATACCTAGTTTTGAGAAGGGAGCCCTGTACTCAAAACACGACCAATCCCTCCAAAAATTTAAACTACGTCAGATAGTATGTAACAGCGTCTAATAGAATTTAGTTCATAAAAATGTGGCCATTTTTCCAGAAGTTATTAGCTCGACAAAAGTGTATCATTCGCGGGTGGTGTACCATTTGCCGGTGGATGACTGTAGGTGCTTTATTTCGGTCGTATTCAAACGGTTACTGCTCTTACCAATCCGGGAGCTCGTGTAAACATCATATAAGTACACAAGCTGAAACGCTTCGCAAAATCCAGTCCCTGATCGTGAAAACCACAAATGTTTAGGAGAGTAATATGACACCATGACCCTGGTCGACTCCTGACTTCCCAGGACTTGGGAAGAATTAATTGAGGTGTGCAAAGCGGATTGATAGGTTCTATTTTACGAATAAAGGAATAGATTGTAGTATGCTTGATGATGTCGATTGGATGGAGGTTAGAAAACATTGTTCCAAAATATGCGGTGAGAATCAATCACGCCTAATACCGAGGGGAGTCTCAATCCATCACGGTCGTTTTCGCTCTCTTTTAGCTTTTGAAATTGGAATCGTTAGGCTCGATGAAACCCACAATGTTGAACTTCCCATCCTCCATAGTACTGACGTACTTTTTCGCTTTAGTGGAGGCGACGGACAGGCTGCGGATTATTGTGCGGAAGTCTTTACATGGGAAATCAGTCTCACGGCTGACGGAAGCCTCGACGCATTCGAGTGCGTATGCTGTCGTCCGGACTTTCCGCGCAAACGCCCCATATTCCGACAGCAGATGAGAGTATAAACAAGCCTTCCCTGAGCTCACTGTAAGATTGCAACGCCAACACCAGGAGGAAGGAAAACTCACCAAGTTCAGATTTCAAAACACTGACCTCCCTCTCCAGGTTCTCGCGCCGATTCTTTCGAGCGGCTAGGGGCTCCCTGAGCCAAGTTATATAGCGCAAATTCTCACTTTGGGTGCTTTGCCGAGCCCCAAGGGATGAGTATCGATGTCGATCGGAAACCTCTTCGGCACGACCGTGATCCTGCACAGGCCACAGATCCGACGGTGCGCCCCACTCGAACAGCTTCGGACTTCGGGATTCCTGGATCAAACCTCTCAATTGGTGGCCTTCCTCCAAAGCCTGGTCCTTCTCCTCTGTCAGCGACTTGACCATTCTTCGAAGCTGGGACATTTCCAAGTTTGCCTCAAGGCCTTGATCTTGATGATCCAACTGCTGGGCCTCTGATTGCGCAGCTCGGAACTCCTGAAGAACCTCGCGTAAATATTGTGCCCTGGACCAAGCCTTGTCCCTCTCCTCTTCCAGCGCCTTCATCTTCCGTTGAAGCTCTGACCGCCTCAATTCCGCTTCAAGGTGCCGATCTACCTCCTGCTGGACTTCCGATCGTGCCCCCATCCACTCCCTTTTGAGCTTCGCCAACAGGTCGTCCCCAGCTTCCAAGACCTTTATTCTCAGGTGGAACTCTTTCAAAACGTCATTGACACCGAAGAGGTGGTCAGCCAGGTCATCTTTGGTGGAAGTTATTTCGTTGAGCAGTTGGTTACTCAAAGTCTGGCGGGCCTCACAGGCTTCCAAGTGTTCATATAAGCCCGTTCGTGATAGCTCGTCCCACATCTTGCATTTCAAGTTGAGGGGGATGACCGGTATCTGCGAACGAAAACGCAAATATTTAGGCGTCAACAACGCCGGAGTGTCGACGTACATGTCCTGCGAATTGTCGTCTTCCTTGGCTGGCTGAGAGTCGTCCATGTGCGGTACTTGCAAATGGGAGTGCCGAGGTTGTGATTTCGACGGCTCTGGAGTGCCAACGGCGATTTTCAAGGCAAGGATTTCTTCATTGGCCGTCGGGTTGTCATTGGCTCGAGCCTGATACGAGCGTTGAGATTGGGGGGGGGAAACTCCGAGGACCTCAGCGGGTATCCGTGATAAGCTCTCGTCTTCGTTGGCTAGTTGGTTACCATCATCCATATTGAGGTCCTCCGCTAGCAGTTTTTCAGCTTGCGGATGAATATCCATCATGTGAGTGTCAGTCGGCGTGAAAATTGGGTTTTCTGCCGGCGACATCACGCGAAAAATGTGGAGGAACCATTGGACTCGTTCCAGAACGGCTCGATCAGGTGTCCAGAGAGGTGTTTTAAATATGCGGTGGGCAATTGTGTTGGCCGTGGTAAGACCGCAGTTAAATGTATCCTTTTGTTTTCCATGGCGCATGATATCTCCTTCATCGTCAGGATCCAGGTCAAAGCGTGCTCCCAACCAGAGGCGAAGTTGAACCATGAATCTTCTAAGGGGAGTTTCTGATGTGATATGCGAGAGGGAGTCACCTGCATTGCGGATAGCCAAGTGAGTGGATTCCTATTGCTATCAAACTGCATTCAGGACACACCGTAGCCGATCTTTCCATTCTTGAAGTCCACAAATGCTGCAACCCAATGGTTTCCATTCACATGCACCGGAAACAGTAATTCTTCGATCCCTTTCTCCTTAATGCGCTTCTCGTATTTCCAGAGGAGTCCTGCACCCCCTTTTCTCTCGTAAACCCTATTCCTCCCATTATTTCGGATTTCTTCGGAAAACTCCACTGGCGCAACAATAACTTGGTCCTTCAAGGATGCATCTTCTTCCACCGCATGCGAGTGCTCCTCCATCATCATGTTAATATGGTTATCCGACAACCAACCATTTCCGAGCAGAGTTGTGAGGCATCTCGTGTCGACTGTCCCGCGGCAATACTTGAGCTTTTTTCTCCAGTGGATCGTACCAAGGGCCTGTAGCACTTCTTCCACAGCCACCTTTGTTTCTTCATGCTTTGTTCCTCTCTGCTTTTCCAGCCACTGATAACTCTTTGCCCACTTATCTCTTTCGCTGATCACATCTGCCATTTTCTTCCAAAACCGGATGGTCCATAATGGCAGGCGATCTCGGCCGTCATTGAACCTTGGGTCGACAATAGACTTTGCGCCATCTAGCCATTCCTGACCAAACGCTGAGAGGAGTTGAGTGAGGACTCTTTTCGGCGGTACATGCCGCATACGTAGGCATTCAGGATCCGTGGTCGGCGTATCCTTGCTGAACCACGTACTGATTTTCATCTTCGGGGTACGGTTTGAAAATTCTGGAAACTTCAAGCCGATAAATTGGGTTACGTTGGTATCGAATGCTGGGAAATTTTGCTTGAAGTGCAACTCGGGAACCCAGAGAACTCTGTTACATTCATCCGAGACCTCCGGGGGGACGTCTTGATATTTTTGCCCAACTCCAATCCATTCTGACTCCTTGAAGGAATTCACAGCATCAACAACATGGACAACAGATGTGGATGAAGTAATAGAAGCCATAGTGCACAGTGAATAGCAGCAAAATTTACAAAAAAAAATCGAACACGTATAGTGTGGCAAATAGCGGATAGCGAATATTATGTAATTAGTGATCAACCGTGATCACCATGTCTCCCATAACACCCCTCTAGACTCAACAAACGCGGCAGGACGCGCTACAAGGTAGATAATCCAGCGTCATTCATTCTACATTTGGAAGGAACCTGAAAGGTTGCCAATATTACTTAATGTCTGAGTACATATTTAAGTCACGCCGGTTCTGCAAGTGACCGAGCGGAGCGAGGGAACGCGCTCGTTCATTTACAACACCTAATATATGTGTTTTAGACTCTTTCACTCTTTTTAGGTCCCTCCACCGCCGAATTCATCTGGCCTCTCCCACTCCCCGACGTCGGCAGCAATAATGATTTTCATGGCGTGTGGGAGTGCTACCGAAAGAGGAAGGGCAGCGGGACGGATGGACGGTTGTTTCCTGTACCGACAAGGCTTTGAAGCTTCAACATCAACACGTCGTCTCTCTTGCTTGCTCTATGCCGCCCTGTCTTCCCTCCTTGTCATTTCTTATCACCCCGGGGTCCATGATATTTGTGTGCTGGTAAGGTTTTCATCCTTGTCCTTTAATTTCCTGATGGACCTCGTTTTTCTGTGCCCCTAGCCCTTTCTTTACTCTGTAGGTGTAGCGACGATTTGCTTGCGTCTTTGCCGCCCTCCGCCCGCACCTTCCAGTTCCTTCTGGGGTCCCAAACAGCGCTCACCATGGTTTCTCAGCATTGCAACCGCCTCACCTTTGTCCCGCACTGCCCCTTTCGCTGCCTTTTTCCAACCGTCCCTAATGAGCGGTGGTTCATGTTTTGTGGCGCGCTGTCCCACTCCACTATTGGCCTTTACCCCTCAGCCTTGCCAGCACCCGAGCGTGACTCGCACTTACCTACTTCTCTAGTGCCCTGACAAGCTGTCGTGAACCGACATTCTGCCAGCGCGGCACACCACGTCCCATTCGATCAAGTATCAAGCCGCCGCATTCGACATGGAACGGGACCGCTGTACGGAGTCGCAGTTGAGTTGGAACAATAGCTTTGACTACTTCCACTAACCATTGTTGTTGTAGCTGCTGCCTTTGCACTTGGCGCCAGTGCCGACTCAGGAAGCGCGGGCTGATAAGGAGGATAGTTGCGGAGGCAAATGTTAAGAAGGTGGGCACGATTAGAGGTGGAGGAGACGCGCCGAGTTGATGCCGTTGGCCAACAGATGAACAGCGGTCTCGACTACTAGTACTTCCAATCATCGCCGCTCCTATTGCTGCTGCCGCCATCGGATGGACAACGACATCACGTCTGGTAGATTGAGCTACACCTGGCACTGAGTGTGCTCGGCCTCTCGGATCAATACATATGTATGTGCATTGCCGTACGTTACTTACCCTATAATATATTTATCGCTATGTTTAATACACGAATTCTCATAAGACAACCAAATGGTATATAATAAAGGACCTGGAGGTGGAGAAAAAGAAAGTGGAAATGGAGTCGTACACGCCATGCAACACAGTGGCCTACAAGCTAAGTGAACATACACGATTCACCTAACGGCTATGACAAACTGTAAGTATCAAAACTTCTTCTACATCTACCCTTTTCTTCTACCCTCCGTCAGAATTTTATCCCTAGTACTCGCCGTTATCCATTTGGGCATACGCTTATGTAGATTGAAAACATAAGGTCTCTGTCCACCAAAATTGTGGGTAGTGATCATCGGCGTTAACAATTTCCATCCGCCATTTAGCCATCCCCAAGCATATAATTCATTTTTGATGTTGTCGGTATATTTGTAGACGTCTCCCTCCTTCAACTGACCGAATTCACTGGGAAAGGGTGGAGGATTACCAATTGGGCCATCTCCGCGCCATTCGTAATATTTAAAGGATATATCGCTGCCGTGGAGTTTTTTTTCAACCGAGGTCGCATAAGGGCGTGGCCCCTCAGCAACGCTTTGGAGGGCACTCCCATTTCTTGAAGAGCTGGTGAGTATTGTTCCGACCATCGTTTTAGGTGATCTTAAGGCAGGTTTCCTAGACAAAATAATTTCAGACTCATGAGGAGGATGAATAAGAACCCCTGACCTCCCGGTGCCCCCAAGGTTTGCAACAACGCTTATTCCCCCCCTTGGATCTGGGAAGATACTGTAATATGTGATAAAGCACGATTGACCTTGGGAAGGAAGGTAATAAGCCTACGGTTTCTCGGGATGTGGCTTCCCCGCTGGAAGCAGGGGGATCAGTGCTGGAACTGGGAACAAAGATGGCCGCTCTTCCGTCGAGAAAGTAAGAGTGATTTCTGGATAGACTTGGAGGGGCCCAAAGGAGGGGCATTTTTGAAGAGAATGCGCCATAGGAGCTAAGAGTGGCATCCTTTTCGTCTCCACTCTCTTTAAGCATTCTCCTCAATCCTTTGTCCCTTTGGCTGCCCCAAATGGGGTACTTTATCTCCAGCGAGTTGGATTAACCTCGGAGTTGCGTCATCAGCTTTTGGATACAGAGAATTGCAGAGAATTAGAATTTATTCAATCCCACCGGTCGGGATTTTGCGGGAATGCAAGGTGCACGGCAAATTTTGCGACTTGTGACCTAAATGGTTGGCTTGGGTTTCCCCGCGGTGCAAGGCGGGCAAGGGCACTGTTTCGTCATGTTAGGATTAGTATGTTAGACATTTTTTGTGGTTCTTCTTGTATATCAGACGTGATTCGTTGGCGGCGATTATTTGTCGACGTCAACTACAAATAAAAAAAGACTGTTTCCATGTTCCAGGAGGGCGGAGCCGACGGCGATGGTGATGGAGAGGGGTACTGGCGAAGTGACTGGAGCACGAACTGGAGATGGAACTGGAGCCGAAACGGGTATAACTGAGGCCACACTGGCGCATATCGAGGAAGAACTTGAGGAGAATAACAATTTGGTGCAGACGGGGGCAGAGGAATTTCTTCTGGAAACAATTCGGACAAAATAGAGGAACGCGACCTGATCGAAGGAATCATAAATGGCGCATATGCATATAACAACACTTCTCTTTTCATCGGGTTCGGAAGGTAACCTTAAGACGGATCTTGAGGCACTTGCTTCTGACGGATTGTCGCCCAATCTAGCTTTTGTATACTTCGGGGTGAAATAAGCTGTTGGCTCTCCAGGTTCAGCCGTGCGATACGAAGTGGCCTGAGATGCTAAAAGGTATTCAGCAGGTTCCGTCGCTGTGCGATACGTCGACACCAACTCTGGGATTAAAAGAATCCCGAGAAGTCACCCCCAGATCCACCCTCTTCATCACGTTTCCATTTCTTGCTAGGCGAGGCTTCCTGTTCAATAAGTCTGACCTGACAAGTACGGTTGACGACCAGGAGCAGGTCTCTTTCTTCTCGACGAACTAATTTTAGCACGCCGGGGTCCTCATTTGTAATGCCTTCTGTGACGGTCACCGATATATTCACGGTATGCAAGTAAAGATACCAAGATAATTATCTAGAGTTGCTGCAGAAGAGATCTGTATGTCATTACATAAAAAATAACTTTCTCTCGCAAGTGATTTATGGGAGAGGGTCGGCGACTGGCCTCAGTCTTGCCTTTGCTCGCGCTCCTCGAACCGTGGCATGTCGTTTGATTGTCTCCTTCCTTGTTATTGTGTTAACGTACCAATATCTCGACAGGGCTAGAAATTTCTGCCAACAGGCCTCCCATTCTTTGGAAAGTCCCGCCTTCCTCGGTCGTTCGAGTTTTGTATGCGCCGGTTGAATGGTTGGATATTGTATACGTGATCTTGCCTAGTATTGCTCCCTCGAAATTGAAGTAAAACTCTATGAAGTCGATCGACGATAAGTAATGCTAGTCATCATGAAGATACAAAATTATTATGCACTCGATATGCTGACAATCCTCTTGTTCGTTGCAAGGGCATCAAACACAATTTTATAGGAATAACCCTGGCACAGAAGCTTGCACTCTCCCTCAAGAATGTCCTGGACCTCGGAGTCGCTCATTTTAAATTGAAGGCCGATCTGTACGGTTATCACATATTCTTGTCCCTCAAACCTAGCCTGGGGCGAATACTGAGGTTAACCAACAAAACTCAATGAAGAAAAGATCAATAACATACATAGATACCCCGCTTTGTCGAACCTTTGCCAACGAATCCTCCTCGGACAGAGATGGACGAGCTACCTAAATTTGACCTCAATGACATCTCGCTTTTTTAAGACTTCCATTTCAACTTGGCCACTCCTTGGTCCTTCCTGAGTATAACGAGAGCTGGTCCTGGTAAAATTGCAAACCACCATCTCAACGTCTCTCGACCAGTTATACTTTGCTGTTACCAGCCGCACTGGTGGTCTGAAAGCACTTTTGAGGACTTCGAAACGGGGAGTGGCCGGATTTTTGGATAGGCTAGTCAACGCCGCACCGTTATACAGAGCAGAAGTTCTGGAACTTGAGGGCCGCTTTCTCTTCGAGACAAGGGATGGCCCGGATTGGAGTTGGTGTGACTGTGGGTCTTCGTCGTCGTTCATGCGCCGTTTCTATGAGAAAAAATGTTGAACATCTCCCTACACCAAAAAAAAAGAACTCAGCAAGTCGCCGATCTGACACCGAAGTAATCAAAAATACCTAAGGACATTAACAATCCCATATATCTGTGTCGTTTCAAAACCACAGTCTGTCGAGAACTCGAGAGGGGGGCCTGAAAGAGAAAGGATATTTGAGACGATTTTGACAGTAGAATAATTTGAATGACCGACCCCGACGTCTTCAACAAGACAAAGGAACAGATATGCCACGACACTCCCCATGCGGTCTTGTCATGGCCATCGCCATCCCAGCGTTCATGGATGCCAACGGGGGACTTCTTGACGCGGATGATCTTCTTGGATCCAGGTTCCCGATTGTTGAAGCCTTCGGGATCAAAAGCGTGCATGACTTCAGATATAAAATCGCGAGAAAGGTGGGTGAGTTTGCTATACGCGATACGCTACTTGACGTTGGCCCGGCCACGGGAATTGCTAATATCTGCATACATTTCGGCGAGAATATGCTGCAGTGCCTCGTCGTAGGGGGTGGTAGCTGTTGTGACCCAACTGCCCATAAGGTTGAGTTCCTTACGGCGGCGCTTAACAGCTGAATCCCTAGAGTACAAAATATTGTGCAAAGATGAATCAGGTATATGAATTGGGCGAGGTAAAAGTAAACAATAAATTACTGACTTGATTTCAATATCGTGTACTGCTTTAAGGAGCTCGGAAATCCTCTCGTTAGACGTCAACCCTTGTCGATGATAGTTCTAAACGTACTAACAGGGGTGTACTGGTTGACACCCCGAGGGTTGCGGTTGTAATTTGACATAGTCGAGATTCGCGAAGTATTTCAGGTAGGGGAGATGACGAGGGCCACAATGATCAATCCTACACAACCGTTGCCGCTTTTAAAGTTTTCGTAACTTATAATACCAATAGAATACTCATTACAACGATTCACCACCATTCAACGAGAGAGGACAAAAGATCTGTGGATACCAATGAGAACCTCAGGAATTGTGTAGGTAAAACGAGGCTTACTGGGCAATGTGAATGCGAAATCTGAACGGCGGTTCAGGATGCTCCATTGGATATTATAGGTGTACATGTGAGGTGCACATTTTAAGCTTCCTTGAACACTTGAACAAAAATTCGGGGCATCGTGACCTGCAGCTGCGAAGCGTGAAGGAGGTTCTTGAAATGTACCACAATCGACTACGTGTACAGTGCAGCATGTCTGGACACGATCCGATTTTAAGCCGGTACCGTGACGTACAAGGTATAGTTTCTTCATATCCTACGGCAACACATGAACTGTTGATATGTCTGGGATTTTGAACATAAGGAAAAAAAACATGAGTTTGTCATGGAAGTGTTGTAGGCAAGTGGGACGATACAGAGTGGAAGCCCGGGCCTGAGATGTATACAAAACGCCTTGTCACGCATTCGAGAAGCGGTGCCAACCCCCCCTAACACCTCTTCCGATCACGCTTACCAACTAAAAATATAGACCTGCTCCTGGTCGTCAACCGTAGACAAGGGAATGGGGCAGGACCGGGGGCCTTGATAGGATGTTTAAACGTGTTATATATTTGTAGGTAGCTAATCGATATTGTTTCTCAGTGTACTTATATTGGTCCACTGTTCTGTCCAAGCTGTTGGCGTGCCGAAACAGCGAAGAGAAGAGGATCTTACACTGAATCTCACTCGGAGAAAATGGGGAATCGCGCTTGAAACAAAAACTGGACCCCAGTAATATAAGGTGTAGCGAGGTGAATAGAACATATAAAAAGGATAAAAAAATAATGCAGCGAGCCAGGTGAGAGTGAACTTGGGTTCATGAAATCATATACGACACGACTTTTCGACATGTATGTTACGCAAGATAAGTATTGTATATATAATCTTGCGACCTCAAGAAATATTCCGCTATTTTCTATCATCTGATCAGTTGCGAAACAAACGGGGCGGGGATGTGCTTGCACAAGATCCATGCTTAGGAACCGGGACTTGCACTGCCCACGAACCTCAGTCAACTCTGCCATTCCTCTCCCGTCACTCACTCTCCTCTCAGCAAGCGATCTACTCACAGCGCGCGATGAGGGCACTGGAGGAGTGCAGCGAGAATCAATCACACACGCCAAGATCCAGCTCCCAATTCATCACCGTCATCTTCCCTTTCCTTCCGTTTTTTACCTCGTTTTTCTTGACTTGGAAGGGGAGAACGCGACCCATAGGAACCAGTATCCTCCGGCGGAATGAAGCCCACAATTTTGAACTGTCCATGTTCCATGGTGCCGATGCGCTCTTGAGCTGTAGTGGACGCATCGGCGAGGCTCTGGATCATTTCGCAGAAGCCTTCACATTGGAAATCGGTCGTGTGGCTGACCGAGGTCTCGACACCTTTGAGTGCGTAAGCTGTCATTCGGACTTCCCGGGCGAATCCCTTGTATTCTGATAAGACGTGAGAGTATCGATTCGCCTTGTCTGAGCCGAGTGTGAGAAGGCAATGTCACCACCAGAGGAAGGAAAACTCACCAAGTTCAGACCTCAAACATGCCACCTCGCTCTCCAGTTCCAAACACCGATTCCTCTCTTGCATAGGCATTCTAGGCAAAGCGATATTGCGGGAATTATCACTTCGGGTGCTTGGGGACGAGTGTCGATGTCGATCTTGATCCTGCGCAGGCGACGGATCCGACGGCGCACCCAACCCAAACTGCTTCGAACCTTGAGCTTCGTCGAGCAAATTCTTCAATCCCTGGGCTTCCTTCAAAGCGTCATCCCTCTCCTCTGCCAGCACCTTGACCTTTCTTCGAAGCTCGGACAGTTCTGATTCTGCCTCAAGAGTTTGCGGAGCCTCCGATTGCGCATCTCGCAATTCCTGAAGAATTCTGCTCACTCCTTGTGCTTCGCGCAAAGCTTCGTCTCTCTCCTCTTCCAGCTCCTTCATCTTTCTTCGAAGCTCCGACAGGTCCGATTCTGTCTCAAGACGCTGATTTACCGCCTGTTGAACCTCGGATCGTGCCTCCTTCAATAGATTCCCGGCGTCAGTCCATTCCCTTTTGAGGGTCGCCAATAGGTCGCCATCCTCCAAGACCTTGACTCTCATCTGGCATTCTTTCAAAGCGTCGCTGAAAGTGTCGACGTGGTTGGCGAGGTCATCTTTGGCAGAGGTTACGTCGTCGAGCAGTTGGCGCATTATAACCTGTCGGGTGTCACTTGCCTCCAAGTGCGTATACAAGCCCGCTCGTGATAGTTCGTCCCATATTTTGTGCTTCAATTCGAATGAGATGTCCGGCATCGGCGAAGGAAAATGCGATGATTTAGGCATCAACGACGCCGGAGTGTCGACATGCAATTCCAGCGAATTGTCGGCTTCGTTGGCCAACTGTGTCTCTTCGAGGTGCGGTACTTGCGGCACTTGCGAATGGGAGTGCCGAGGTTGTGGTTCGGAGGTCTCTGGAACGTCTACGGCGATTTTCGAGGCGAGAACTGCTTCATTGGCCTTCTGGTTGTTGTTGGCGTTCGGAACCTGCGAATCTGAGCATCGGGATTGGGGGGGCGAGCCACCAGGGGCATCAACAGGAACCTGTGGTACTGACGAATGTGAACGCCGAGATTGAGGTTTCGACTTCCCCGGAACGTCGACATCCATTTCCGATTCGTTCAATTCGTCTTCGTCGTCCGCCACCTCGTTGTCCTCGCACGGTGCTCGAGAATTTGAGCGCTCGGATCGTGTCTCGTTGGACTTGCTTCCACGCCCTCCTGGGATGACGATCTTCGGAAGCTGCTCTTTTTCTCTACCCTTTCCCTTCGCCTTTGCCTTGGAAACTTCGTCACCCCTCTGTTTCCCCTTCGTCATGAAGCGGGTATGCTTGGAGCGTACTACATCCTCACTCTCCTTTAGTTTCTGTCCTAAGGCACGCAGCTTGTTGTTGAAATTGCGCGGACACACGACCTTCGCTCTCTGGCACTCCCTGCATGTCAATTTCGCCGGGACGATAGTACAAGATTTTTGCGACTTCAAGCATCGGTCGCAAGTCTGATAGTTGCAAAAAATTTCAGTAAGTCTTATGCACGCAAATTCTACGAACTTACCGGCTCCTCCTTCAATAACTCTTCCACCTTGTCGCGTGAAAACCTGACGCTTTTCCACTGCTTAGCGAACTCGGAACGTTCTTGGGAGCTGTCGTCGTCAGCCCCAGCAGCGGTGTCCTCTCCCTGCCAATTACCAGAGCCTTTCTTGGAGCCTGATGGTACGTTGCGTGGGCCCGGTTGGCTGGCGACAAATTCAGCGAGGAGTTTTGCCTGGTTTTCCCGACGCTTTTGCTCATCAGCCTCGTAGGTGGCCATCTCAGAGGCGAGTTCGGTTGGCATATCGATGGAGATGATGGTGGTTGTTGATAATCCTTTTTTTTTTTTTCCAAAGCATAAGTTTATCTGACACGTTATTGAACATAAATTGTGATGGAGAATTAAAAACCAGATAATTCCCCGACCCTCTATTTGGTATCGAAGTGATGACCAAACAATAATCCGGGCGTACATTCTGATAATTGACTTGGGGTGGTCACCGAGCCCGAGAGAAGAGTTCTTGTGGCCCAGTCATTTCATCACCATCAGTATCGTCTTCCTCGTCTTCGTCCACAGCCACTTCGTCGGAGTTGGGGCCGAGAGGACCCGATATGTGTTTGCTGGGGTGAGGTGACCAATTCCGCCACCAAAATTACGCATGATCATATCCCGATCGACGAAGCTAACACTTTTTTCACGTCAGTAACGGATTCAAAACGAGATATTCAAGTAGAGTCTCACATATTTACGTAGAAATTTAATCAGTCGTCTACATCCTCTGGATCAAGGCGACGAGCTATACTTCATAATATCCCGGCGGAGGAGAATGATAGTCGGAATTTGACATGTCGGTGTCTGAATTTCCACAGGTCCGTTGGGGAGGGAGGGCGGAGTCTCCATTTTACGCAGAAGGTCGTGGCCTTTGAGGTAAGATTTTTCTGTACGAAAGACGCACAGTCCCACTTAGGGCCTTAATAGTCTCTCGTAGACAGACCACGATACAAGTGATTTTTTTTATGTTGTTGTATGAATCACGTTGTATGTGGTCTGTTTCTTATCACGCCCCCCGAACCGTGTCAGGAAATGCTTATGTAAAGTGCGGACTTTGAAAGTGTAGTCGCGCTCAATTAACGAGATGAGGGGAAAGTGTTTTATATAATTTTGGAGAGAAAGCTGTCAGAAACATCTTAATTAACATTGTGCTGAAATTTGGAGAGACGGCGAGGCGGTATGGATGAGTTGGGGAATTGATTGTACTGGCCAATGATCACGTGATATACTTTACTGTCGAATCCTTGGGAATGAAAGCGACGCACAGATCTGCTCCTCTCCACGAAAAATATTTCAATTAGTGATTATTGAGCTAAATTAATACACTTCGACTCTGAAGAATAAAGAAACCCCCACATCGTCGCGTCGATTGGACGCGACGATATTCAAGCTCCGCACTTTACATAAGCATTTTCTGACACGGTTCAGGGGGCGTGATAACTTATAAGAACAGGACTAGGGCCTTAATATAGCGAAAATACATAAGTTGCATGAGGCTAAACCAACAATCCACCATACCTGTTCAAAGAGTTGGAATGTTTCGAGACTTCCTTTGACAGGTACATTTTCAAGTTCAACCCGCTGTGGTCCTGGGGTTAAACATTATTGCGTCAACAATCCCAGACCACCAGCCTTTTCGAAAAAAATAGCGAATAACCTACTGTGCCGCTCCTGACCAGCAGCCAGAGTCTTCAGTTTGGCATTATCCTGCTCCAGCGAATCCAAATCACTATGCAGCTGTTCCCTAGCCTTTTCGTACGTGCGCCCTTGCTTCCTCGCTTTGAACAGCTCGTTCTCCAGCTCGACAATCGCATCGGCTTGTTTCTTGACCGTTTCGAGACGAAGCTCCATCAACTGAATCTTCACCGCCGATTCTTGGATAGTCTGGTCTTTCGTCCGCAATGTGCGTGCCATGGCCTACATCTCATCACTGAGAGAGGTAAGCTTCCGCTCAGCTTCGACGTCGACTGTCAACGCGGCTTTGACCTCTGCGATCCGTGTTACTCAAGGTGGCGTGCCGGGAACTTGAAAGAAACAGAAATTGAACAAATTAGACCTCTGTTAGGAGCAAGACACGATGTATTTACTCTTGATCACATTCTCGGGCTCGGAGATGGGCTGCACAAACCAATTGGTGCTTTCCTCGATTAGGTGTGTGATGACATTGCCAATGGCATCCCATAGCGAGGCACCAGGCTTCATATCTTTAACGACGGTCGTCGCGGCAGGCTGTTTAACGATACCCAAGACGGCGGAGAGCTGGAAAGATGATTTGGACGGACGAACGTCCTTCAGATAGGTCATAATTTTTTGCGCAAGCCATAAGCCAGAATAAAGAATACGCCAGGAAACAGTTCGAGAAAAAAAGATAAAGGTGAGAACGACGGTAATGCACGGAATACCAAAGTTGACCAGTTCGGCCATGAAGTTATTCAGTGCAACCATTTGTGGAAAGACAAGTTCATACGCAACTCCTGCAACTACGGCTTCGTCGACTGTCATTCTGCAAGCGCCAATACCAGAAGCGAAGCAATGTTCCTGTTCAAGGTACACCAGTTGCCAACAGCCTGTCATCGCCCTCAAATCACGCTCAGCATCGTCGTCGCATTTGAACAATGTGCATTTAAAATATCCCCGTTGGAGTAGGCCGAGGTGCCCCGAGCTGGTCGCTGGCTCTGGGAAGCACGTATGAAGTAGTGATGTGGTCTATCGACGTACAGGAAGTGTCTACCATAGGTCACGTGGTCGTGGTAGGATCACCCTATCACACCGTACAGTCGTTTCGGAAACTCTTATCCGGCAGGTAAACTATGAAATCCCCAGTGGTCTCAATTCTGGTTCGTTTCGAATGAAAATGAAACCATTGTATTTGCATTTAAAATACGTACAAAGAAGTTGCAAAAGAAGTTGCAGAGAAGTGAAGTCTGAGTAAGATTTTGACCGAACATGAATTGCGATAGGTTGAGTGATGGGGCATAGTCTGAGCAAGATTACTCACCGTTATTCGATAAATATACTCTTTATTCGACTAGTACAAGACATAAATTGAGGATTTTGAATAAGAAATGAGCGCTTTTTGAGAAAAGAGTGACAGAGTAGCAAACAGGTTGAAGCCGGCTTGACAAGGATCAGGACACTCATATCTTCACCTCCGTTCACTTTTAGTGAAAATAGGGGCACCTACTTCGACCAACTGCAGATATGTAGGTATCCTAGATGTGAAATTTACCAAGATTTGTGCTATATTGCTTGAAAGCCGTACAGTGGTCATGAAATCAAAGCCACCTCGACTTGTCCTTTAAACCTCTCTTCTTCATAATTTTTTTATATCTGTCGTTGCGGCTTCTCAACGTCGATCTAATGGAGGTGTCTTCATTCAAATCGAACGAGATTTGAGGGCACTGGGAATTTCCTGAATTAATGGTATTCGTTTATTTAAAAACACCGGAATTCACTGCCGGACAAGAATTTCCCGAAACGACTGTATCGATGACATATGCACCGGCGGCCACGGCACATGCACCCTATACAAACATCGGCACAACCACCGTCATTGACAACTTTTCCTTCACAATTTAAAAAAACGCACTGGATGAGGTTGTAGAGTGGTTAACGAGCAAAGGATTCGATTAGGACATGCGACAAATTCATTGGTAACTTCTTTCTTTTCCTTACTACGTATATGAAACCTTATGTTTTCCTTCAGAATAAGAAATCTCAGGCGATTTGCTCCTCGAACTCGATGTCAATCTCCTCCAATCCGGAATCGGCATCATGGCATCCGGCAAACGTGTGCGCATCGCCAACGCCAACGCCAACGCCGACCTCCGTCGACCGCCTTCCATCGAGTATTCGCACCACTACAACTCGTCTGGACAACCTTTGCCCATGCAGCTGCAATACACGTTTGCGAATGCAGAGCGTCAGTCAGAGCCACCATTCGTTCCCTGAAACGGATTTTCAAATTCTTTGTCCCACTCAATACTTACTACCCCACTATTCTTCCTCGAACAGAACCTGTAGTTATGTAGTAGCTGGAAAATACATCATTTTTGGCTTTCTTTTCTGTGTGATACCCACATATGAATATTGATGAAATTTTCCAATGTTTAAGTCGAGACAGCATCGCAACCTGCTACTAGTAGCTATATATCTAGCTCGCAGTCAGCGATGTGGCTTGCGCTGCATTGCAAACCTCTGACAATCTGATATCTTGATGAGAATGTCGCAGCTGCTCTGTCATCATGCAGAAAGGTGATATCAATTCTGTAGTAATGCTGCATTATTACAACGAACTTATGACATTAGTACACCTAAAATATTATCTGGGCCTGGCACTGTCTGGCAATATTTACAGCGAGCTCCTGAGAGGAGGCACGAACACCGTCGAACACGAAACACTGCTTGAATCGCTACGGCTACTGTGCATCGATGCAATCGTGCGGATCGATCTTGTGAGGAGAACGAGTAACGGACGAAGAATCAAGAACTGCGATTGGTCAAATGACGGTTTCCCTAGATGCATCAGACGCGACATAAATCATTACCAAAAAAAAAGATAAAATGGACTTTAAAAAAAATACCAGAGTCTATCGACCCATTTCTGTCTCTGCAAGAGAGTTTCAGCAACTAAACGTTACATTCCATCTGCATACAACATCCCGACTCGCACAAAGAACCGACGCATTGCAACAGCGCCAGAGCGTATCCATAAGCGGAAGGCCACCAACCCTGCCACTTCGCTGCCTTGCCGCAAGCGTTCCAACGTCATCGCGGGCACTAGGATGAGTGGACGACGGGGTGGGTTGTTCACTTGTGCAGTTTAGGAGATCCAGCGTAAAGATATCACGACTTCCGCCTGGAGATGCGGTACATGTGCGGATACAGAAGGCCCTACCGCCGTTGCTACCGATAAGGAGGCGTCGTGAGGATGTTGAGGTATCAGAGAATGCCGATATGGAGGCCGATATGGAGTGGCTATAATTTGTGAATAACCGAGAATTCTCTCAAAATAGAAGAATTACGAACTTACAGGCTCTGATGTTTGGGAAATTGGTGAGTTCATTCATATCGAAACCAGGAGGGTAGATTCCACTTCGGCCACTCTTGGTACTCGCACTATCGACGTTGTCTCCCGAGATTAGCCTGGTTGGGCGCTCCGTGTTGCTAATAACCCGGGCCTCACGCAGCCTTGCACGAGCTCCTTCCACCTATCGACGAATTCTATATAGGCTACTATTGTCCAGAGACCCAGCTTCAAGTTGGAGCGGATAAATTGAAGAAATGGAACCAGGAGCAGATTTCACTCCAGTTCGTCCCGACTGCTGGAGTGCTTCGGACGTCAGCAGAGATCAAGATGTCTGGGGTGCGTATCGGTATCGATATAGCTACCTGTAAATGTCGTTGAGTCATTGCAGGCTTTCTCGGTGGTATCACTGGCAGGAGCGGTATATGATCCAATCGGGGTAAGACTCGGCATTTGGCTGTTGAATAGGATGGTGTAAGTATAGACGCCAGTAAGCGTCTCGCCCGGAGTTGCTGAGCGAAGGTCACTTGGTGGTTATTGGCCTATTTGGAGGAGAAAATAAGGTTGAATGGCCGTGGGTTAGTCGCACTGACCCCAAAAACCGATT
>Ga0307517_10005089_pt1 | contig 19975 bp, 34 predicted proteins | sample 23_EM_MG_FD_194515 | JGI IMG/M metagenome (GOLD analysis project Ga0307517, IMG submission 194515) | Populus trichocarpa ectomycorrhiza microbial communities from riparian zone in the Pacific Northwest, United States - 23_EM | ecosystem: Host-associated > Plants > Roots > Unclassified | place... | reverse complement strand
CGTAAGAATAAAAATATCCCCAGAAGGGCGACAGCGGCCGAGGTGTAAGCGTAGGGATGACACAGTCAGACGGGGGTTGTGGTCCTTCCCCGGTGCTTAGCCCCAGCGCTGCGACTCCAGATTTGCGGTTTTGAGAACAACGTTCGTGACCCAACACAACGGACGGGGTCCTGACAGTTTCCCTTAAAAGTCCACGCATATCCGTCCGTACCCACCACTTTGATGTCCGGTGTCGATCGCGGCACTGACCGTCCCAGGCTGGCGGGTTTCACATTGGCGTAGTGACAAGCCCCTCCATATGGTCCAGATTACGGCTGGCTCTGCACTAGAAGTTCACCAAGGGACCCGAGTTCCCCCCTTCTCCCACTCCGGAGGCTTTTTCTTTTTCTTTTTTTTTTTTGCCGTGGCTGCGCTCGCTTACAAGATCGTAGACGCGAAGCTACTGAAACGGGTCCCGATGTACCTGGCCGCCACCCATACGTATACCATGGACTGGCGATCGGTGACTGGGGATTGGCGAGGGATGGGCGTCCTATTCGTTTATTTCTGGGTGATACCCTGGGTCTTTTGAACGGGTGAGTGGGCGCGTGGGGTCATTTTTCGACCTGCTCATTGAACGGACAAATTGAAGCAGGCGGGGTCCCACCCGGTGACTTTGAACCCACACCACTGCTTCCGGTTCTCCGCCGCCAACGTTAACAAGGGGGAACGGGATTCTTTTTTTGATCTTGTTTGGAGGAACATTGTCGACGACGACGTCGGTTCTTCTGAAAAGGCTAATGCCAGTCAGCTTGTCATCAACTTGATTTGCCACCACACCCCCCTCCCTCCCTAGACCACTTTGAGATCCCTCCCACCCCCTCGTTTCTAGGGGATGTTCGGATGTTTACGCGCACGGGGTTTGAACCCCGCTCTCGCGGGTCCATTCCATCATCCGCTTGCGAACGTACGTTTACGACCCCCGAGACCAGTTTCCTTCATTTATTATAAGAACACCCACCCCCCCCCCCTCCCCAGATGCCGTTTTTCGCGAGGTACAATAACCCCCGGCCCCCTCCCTCCCGCGTATCTACAACATGCAACACCACTCTCCCCGACCCAAACCTAACAATCAGAACACCACCATGAGGACAGCCTCATCTGAGAGCTTCAGCAGCACCTCCAGCACTCTCCCAACTCGCCGCACCCGCATCGGTGTGATGAGCTTATCCGTCTCGGCCGTCCTACCCACCCGCGGAACGATCTCTCGCATGTCAAGTTCAGAATCATCCATTGGGTCGCCCGTGGATTCACCCCCACGGCAGCGGACCAAAAAGCGGACGACTCAGCTGGTGTTTCCATACGCTCCATCTATAGTCGCAGAGGTGAGTTTACCCCCCCACATAAGCCAGCACCACCCTTTCGACCTCATTAGTAAACCCACCGTCCTGTACCATCTCACCAGCCATATGTCGTCGCATCCGAAGCCGAACCTCTAAAATCAATGCCGCTCTGCCTAATCCCCAAAGACCACATGCGACAGCTTCCCCCAATCCTCCACCTCGGCTGGTCAATCGACGAAGACAAGCTGCTCGAATGGTGCGCCGGCGAAGGTTTCCAACGCACCACCACAGACATTAACGGTCATCACGTCTTCGACTATACCGGAACCGTGGCTGGAGCTTTACACTATTTCGCTCAGCGCTCCGGAGCGGGGATGTTCGATCCCTATATCCAGTTAACCTGCCACAGGAGGGAACCAGTCATCGTCGCCCTCACCTCGAATTACTTGGTGTCTGATGAGTTGGAGGGGAGGAGGCTGGAGGTTTTCGCTCTCGGTTCTCTGTTTCAGAGGGAGGGCCTTCTCAACCGGGACTCGATCGCGGCGAGGTGGTACCTCGACCTCAAAGATTGGCGATGGGTCATTAACAGACCAAAATAGCTGTCCAACCTCACCGCTTTCTCCCTTCATCCCCTTGTACCCATGCTCATTTGTATGTTCTCCCATTCGCACCCGTTCTGATACCTGTACCATATCCGCGTCTTACTACCCCGCTTACGGACCCCCTTGCTTTATATTCGCGTACTGTACATCACTGCTTACTACCTGAGAACAAACCCCCTCTTGATACTCGCTACTTCATACACTTGTAACGAAAAAAGTGCCCATAATACATCACGTCTACTGCTTACCGGGGGTTCAAACGAGAAGGAGCAAAATCACCAAGGGCTGTTGACGATATCTGAGTGGCTCGGAACTAAATGCCCTGGAGCGAGGGATGCCCTTGTGGGTCGCTTCAACTGCTTCTTGTTCAACGCCAGAACGTTATTCTGCAGTGCCACGATCTATCGGAGAGCGTGTCAGCGTTGGAGTACCACCTTTGCGGCCTTTGCGTGGACCGCGGAGTTGGAACCGAGACGCACGATCTCCTTGTCATCTCCAAACTTGAAGTTGTCTTGCACCACACGATCTTCGTACCTGGATAAGTACGAAACCATGAGCAATGCGGACGCGGGGTCGGAGTGAAAGTAGAGAGAAAACGCACTTCTTGATGTGGTATTTGTCAAGGTGTCCTTTCTTGACTTTATTAAAGTCCCACGCGACGACATACTCCCCCGTCGAAGTGACAATCGCGTTCTCCTCCTGGTTCTCTCCCATATTGAACCTAAAGCCGTGATTTCGTCAAACCCAACCCGAATGCCGGGGTTTTTCTCACCACGTACCTGGCGGGGGTGAACAATACCGAGTGACCCATGTACGCCACGTGCTCAGCCCTCAATTGCAATCTCCTGGGTATCGGTTTGGCATCTGCGGGAAATGCCCTCTCGAACCCTAGACTTCCCGCGTGTTTCCCATCCCCAATCATCGTGTCGATCAACAACAGGTACGTCTTGGTCGTCGCCACGATCCATCGCCCGTCACCGGAGACGTCTATTCCAAGAATGGGATCACCCAATGCCGGGAGTGCCGTCTTCGCGTTCTTGCCGATGGAGTCGAACAACTTGATGTCCCCCTTGTCACCAGCCACTGCCAGTTTCCCCGAACCCGTCGTGGTGACGGCAGAGAACTTGGTCTTCGTCGCGTACTGCTTCATCTCGTTTTGCACCATCTTGTTCCCGGACAGCCGAGGATCGATCCTGTACAACGCGTTCCCGGAGATGCCGACGACCGTCTGTTCTCCTGTTGTTTGCGCGTACTTGTCCTTTGGCGCGATGTGGTTGACGGGAACGTAATCGTCCACCTTCCACTCTTCCACCACCTTACCCCTCTCAATGTCCAAGGCGAAGAGCGAATTTGGGGCGGCATCGTCGAACAAGATCATCTTGTCGTCAGAGTCGTGCAACATGACCTGTTTCCGGAGAGTGAGAAAGTGGAACGTTCAACGTCGCAGGTTTGAGCACCTTCTTGGGATTGAATTTCTTGCCTTTTGAATTGGCAATGTTCCCAATCGTCGCGTAATATTTGACTTGGTCTTGGTCCCCAGAATGTCGGAACACCCCAATGCTGTTGCCCCGTACGACATAGGACCGGTCTCCTTTAAATCCGACAGCGAGTTGGGAGTTCTTGTCTCCCTTTGCGAGCGCTTCAGGCATTCCATCTTCTTCCTCCCCTTGCCCCTCATCTTCCTCCTCGTCTTCCTCGGCTAGGGAAACTGATGTTAGTCCTCGTAGATAAACCATTGTGCGCTTCCATTACCATCGAGTTCATCCAGCACTGCCTCTTCTTCCACCTCGTCGTCCTCGGCATCGTACATCTCGACATCTTCATTTGACCGCAACGCATATGCTTGTTCATCAGGCTTCGAGTGTGTTAATAGCGCCGTTCCGGCATAGTCGAATCACCCACCTTTGAAGTTGACCAAGGAACTTGATGCAGGGTCTCCCATAGAGCCCTTGTAAACTGCTCCTGAAAGATTGCGTACGACTCCTGAGAAAGGAACCTGAAGCACCAACTTGTTTGGACCCCCCTTTCGTTCATATGGTTCCATGTTAGCGACCAAACCTTCGTTGACCACCTCTGGTTCATGTCAGGATCGATCTTGTGCCACAGAATGATGTGACCCCTGTCGTCCCCCTCGGTCGAACGTGCAATGATCCAGTACCCGTAACCATTGGTCTTGGAGTTGGTGGGCAAGCCAACGATAGTGGCCCGTCCGTCGGTTTGTTTGACAAAGTACTCTTTCTCGCGATCCCAGAGATAGAGCTCCGCCCCCTCGTCAACAAGAGTCGGGTAAGAGTCGAACGGTGAGGTCGTGGTTTCGGTGGTGGTGGAGGAGGCGGTAGTGGAAGTTTGGGAAGAGGAGGGTTCAGATGAAACGGCAAGAGATTGCATCTTGGATGTTATGGAGGTAGTGGCGTCGGACTCGGAGGTTTTCTTTCGTGATGATGATTGTTTGGGTTTCTGCTTCTTCTGTTCCGGAGGTCTTGAAACCTGGCATTAGCCCGTGTCATGGGAAGGATTGGCGCAACGAACTGACTTGTAGGTGAACTCCTGAAGATCAGCGTCGGAGAGATGATCGGCCGTTGTCTTGTGTTTCCTTTCATACATCGCCCTGTACATACACGTCTCGAAGAACGCTTGTGTTGGCTCGTTCGTCCCAATTGCCACGAACTCGAAGAACTCGTCGACTCCGCCTTCCATATCACGCCACACGAATGTGGGTTCGCCTTCGGTCTGACCGGTTCTGAACTCTAGCTCCTCTCCGATAAGAAACACACGCTCCTCGTCGGCTGTTTTTATCGACGTTTAAGTAAAGTCGCAGCAGGGGAATAGGAACACGGTGATGACGCACTTTCGTCCTCGTCCTCCAAGAGTTCCTCCTCCTCGTAAACCCGCGTCACCACCAGTTGGAAATTGTGATCCATGGAAGGAACCCGACGGATTGTGGCCATGGCGTCATTGTAACTACGCATAAATCAGTTGAATTCGCCCACAGGTGCATCGGAGATGACGAACATGCACTCTCTAGATGTCCTGATATTCCCTGGGCGTACCAGATACAGCTGCCCCGTCGATATCTTTACTACTTCCGCCGCATTGGCATCATCTGCAATGTATTTGGCCGTGAACTTCTGGAAGAAACGGTCGTGAGACTGCGAAACTAACGCCACACTCTCCCCATGACTATCCGGTGGGGCTGTGGTCAGCATTTTCTCGCCAACGGGCCGTGTGATCACTTACGGGTTTTGAAGATGTTCATCGTTGGGAGCGGAGGAAGGTTATCAACGTTACTGTGACGCCTGAGGTCACCTTCGATGCAGACGCTGGTCACGCAACTCCCTGTCACGCACGGTGATGTCGACTCCAGGTGAGTTTCAATGTGGATAGACACGCGGGAGTGAGGCTTGAAAATCTTTCCCATTTTTGTTAGGAACGCCCGAGCAAAGTTTCAGGAATAGGGTGGTGGCATACGCGACCCCAGACAAGGTTCGAGCTCGCGTTGCGACGATATGAAAGCCTGCTCCAAGCCGCGCTCACCGTGTGTTTGCAGACGAATGCGGATGTCAATCCTGGATCTGCGACCTCGCCACGCACAGTCACCGCTGGCCTTTCATATGGAAACACACCAAGTACATTGGACACGCCCGGACACGTCAGGAGGGTTGCTTTGAAAGCGGACCCGGCGTTGTTGACTTGTTTTGACCCAGCAGACAAGGAGCTTTATGATCTCTGGGCACCCCAGTAGCGATGACAGTCTTCGGTCTTTTGTTTCCGTCCCTCCCCCATCTCCTCCCCGGCAATCTATCTTGTATGTGATTTCATTTCCAGCAACGTGTCCTCATGGGCCTAACGGCCTGGAAACTTCGTGCACAACACGACGGGGTGAACGTTACGTGGGGTAATAACAAATCCGATTTCATAAACCTTGGAGGAACGAGGCAAGGGATGTGCCTGGTGATTTCACCTGATCCTGTTTCCTTTTCCTCTCCAACATCTCCTGCAGCCCAGATATCGCCTTCCTGTTCTTCGATTTCTTCGGTCCGCCCGACGTCGAAGCCAAAGGCTTTTGAGTCTGAGATGGCTGCGTGACCGACGTTATCGGTGGTGATTGGGTTCGTGCCACTGATCGCTCCATCTCTATTTGTGTTCCGGGGGGTTTAAAGTTCGGATTTTGTCGATTGCGCTTCCGCTGGTTTTGGAAGGCGGCCGCACCACCCTTTACGAGATGGGACCGTCGAGTGGAACCACAAGACCTGCATGTTTTTTGCAAGATAACGGCTGAGGATCGGGGTTTATTGTCTCGAACGAGTCTAGTATCGGCGGACCCATCGAGCTGAAATCTCCCACAGCCGGGACAGTGTGTGTCTGCGAGATCGTTGATGGGCGGTTCCCCATCCTTCTCCTCTTCTTCTCCTCCGGAGCGAAGGTGGTGCCTTGCTCGGTTGACGTGAATGGCGGAGAGTTTAGGAGAGATCGACTGGAGGGTCAAAGGGAGTGCAAGTCGTTGCGAAGTCATCTTCGAGATCACGTGGATCACAAAGGCGGTCTTTGATCGAATATCAAATAAGCGCCAGTATCTGTTATTGTTCTTTGAGTTTGTTTGCTCCGGTGTCATTATCCGTTCCAAAAAATTGAAATAAAACCTGACAAGACCCTCGGTCGCTTTCTTTCCGCCACCCTCATCTTCTCCACGGTCTTCGCGATGCCTCATCATGCTTCGAACTCGATATCTTACCCAACTCCCATCGACGTTCCGTCTCACAAGAGGCAGGTTTCCGTCAAGTCTCACAAGTCCAAGCAGTCTTCGTTGTCTGGCACAATGTCCTGGCTGTCGGGAAATAAGTCCACCAAAACCCCGTGTACCGCCGCATCTCTCCCGCTTCGGATATCCGAACCCAAACTGAACGACGCCTTCGGTCGGGTCGAACAAGCTCCTGGTGTGACCATCGTACGGACACCTCAGGAAGCTCTCACCTTTTTGCAAAAGGAGAAGGAAAAGGTGAGGAAAGGTAGCCTCGACCAGATCGATTCGCGTCCAAAGCGTTCACAATCGCAACGGACGCAAGCCGACGGCTACTTCTCCTCACGAAACCCATGTCCTTCGCCCCCCACGAGTCCACCTTTACCGCCATTGCCAGAGCTGCCTCGGGCCCCGCCAAGGTCGCCTTCTAAACCAGTTATGAGACCCCCGCCGCAAATGCCCCTTCCCCAGGTCCCCCGGCCAATACCGTCTCCACCGCGGACAGTCAAGGCTTCATATCCTGCATCATTAAACGAATATTCTATGGATTCCCCCGTGGAAGCGGCACCTCCTCCTTCACCTCCTCCTCCGCCCTTTGATCCGATTCTTCTATCTACTATTCCATCACTTCCAATTGATCCAAAGAAGACCATAATCACTCTCGAGACGAGCACCGAGTCGTTCAAGACGACCATGGCCACTCTCATCTCTCACGAGGCTTGCCATTTCAGCGAGTATTTCTCCAAAATCTTAACCGAGGCACGTAAGAAACAGCATTCCGAGGCAAGCTCCGTCTATTCGCAATCGAGTGGGATCGAGGAGAATTTGGACTCGATCAACTCGATATTTGTGAATCAGATCTCGGCGTCTGGCTTGCTCGCCCCCACCCCTGCTGCACTCCATGTGTTTTTGGACCGTCCCAGTGCCCCGTGAGTTTCCATGTGTTCTCTCGTCCCTTTCAATAATGACCTCCATAACCGTTGAAACTCAATTCATGGCTTGTTTTTCCCGTTCTAGATACATACACATTCTGACCTACCTCCGCACCCCCACCTCACCTGACCAACCAGGCGTTCTCCCACGAGCCGTCAGGCTCTCACACAAGTGCCCTCCTGTAATGACCGAAACTCTACTCGAACTTCGGGATGAAGCCAACTTCCTTAACCTCGAGGAGTTATCCAAACTATGCACGGAGGAGCTATCCAAGTGTATCCCCGCCACCAGATCTTCAAAATCCACTACCTCGAGTTCATTGAGATCTTCCGGGCGACCCTCCATCACACATGCCCAGAGCCACCACCACCTCGGCATGCGGTCAAAGAACTTATCGGCGCACAGCTTCCACCAATTCGTTGAAGATCCGAACGAGATCGAGTTTGATACCCACATCCCCACCCCGAATTCGAGCGCGCCTTCTTCCAGAGAAGGTTCCAGACACGAGGCAACCGCGACCCCCCCCCCCCCCCCCACCCCGTGCTTGATCCACCTCCGTGGTCACGGAAAGTCGTACTCGAACATTCACCCTTTGCCGTCTTCAAAATCTACCCCTGCATTACGGAGTGATCCATCCATGACGGTGAAAGCTCGTCCTAGTCCTGCCTGGTTATAGCCAGTTTATTTTTTTATTTTTTGCCCATGTCCTCTATTTTTTGCGTTCAGAGTCTCTCCCTTGCATCTTGATGTTCTATGCTGCAACCCTCATTCAGATCTTCCAAGTTTCATCCCTTGTCGCACACGTCCGCTCATTGTGATTGCTTTCCTCGCTTTCCATCCTCACCTGTTATGACCTCTAAAGGCCCCTTTATGACTTCCGCACACGCCATTTCCATTATTATCTCAAGTATACCCATCTGACGTCTCATCGTAGTAGTAGCTTATGTCATGGTCCTCGTTTTCTGCGAGTGTCACTCCGCCAGACGGCAATTTTTTCCACATCTTGTGCACATGGGCTGACACGTTTCACGCAAACAGCCCTAAGACGTAAGAAATGAAATCATGCTGGAAATGACGGCCTGGGCAAGTTCGACATTGAGAGATGAATGGGACATACTGCCTGTACGGGAGCGAGAGCTACGGAAGGAGTCCCTCATGATGAACCACTGGAAACGGGGGCTTGGACGTCGATGGATTAGATTTACAATACAACAAGCTGGAGAGCGGGGAGGGGTCGCGGGAGAGGGACGATTACGGACGGGGAAGGAGAAGCTGCAAAGCAAGCCAACAGCATCGAGCGAACCACAGAGGAAGAAGGAAGAGGAGAGATCCGAGCGAGTTTGCAAGAAAAAAACGCATCCACATGAAAAAGAAAGCAGGAAATGCGAAGCATACCGCTTCTCTGTAGCTTACAAAGTTGGGAGGGAGAAAGACGAAGAGACTAATGTTTGGGGGAGGAGCCCAGTACTCCTCGTTAGGGGACATGAGGGACCGACGATTGGCGGGTAACGTAACCAGGGCAATAGTACAACTGGGAAGGGATTATGGGAAAGTGGAAGACACGCGTCAGCGTGAGGAACGCTCAGTTCTTGTCGCTCGTTTTCGCGAAGGGGTTTACGCTGTAGACTTTGATGACCGGTGGGCTCTTGGTCAAGTCGGCGGTGACAATAACCTGGTGGTTTCGGCATCAGCATAAAGAACTGGGAGAGAAAATAGAATGACATACGGGAACGGACATCAACTCCTTGATCTCCTGGATCTTGTGCCCAGCTGCGGGGGTCTTCAATCCTTCGAAGACAGGCTCCACCTTGGCCATGGACAACAGCCTCTGCTTCGAAATTTCGATGATTGGGGCCGCCTCAGAACCTTCCTTCGTGTTCGTCCTTCCAATGACAATCTCATCACCATCATCGTCATCCTCCTCGAACAATGCCTTCTCATCGTGTACACTCCTAGAAACGACTTCCATCTTCACTGCGTTCTGCTCGGCAGTGCGGTGGACCTTCTTCAAGTGTTCATCATCGCTGTTCTGCGCCAACCAACCGATGACATCCTTGTCTGACCAGTAGATCTGCAAGGTCCGGGTATGTTCGTCGAAAACATGGTTCTATGGAAGGGTCAGTAAGGTTTTGCAAGACTTGCTCGTCAACTAACATCGATCGGCATCTGGTCCACATGGACACGCTTCTCGATGCCAAATTCAGGCACCAATACATCGAAGGCAGCGTCCAAGACGCCGACGACCCGAGCTCGCCTAACAACAGGACCGTACTTCAGGGTCAAGTCCGAAATGAGTACACAGAGGTACAGATGGGCGGACTGCTCCCGCGCAAGTCGGGCACACTCCTTCTTGCTGTTGGGGTGGAGATGTTGGTCGGTGTTCAAAATCTGGACAATGGTTCGACGCACATGTTACACTGCTGAGCAACCTTGGCAACAGCGTCACGGTCCAAGGCAAATTTGGGTTCTGCGAGGGTGGAGGGTTAGCCATTATGGGATGGATTTGACGAAGATCCACGTACGTTCCCCACCAGCTTGGAGGATGGAGTCCAGTTGACGATGAACCAACACGTCGGCATACCGACGAATCGGAGAGGTGAAATGTGTGTAGAGAGGGATCGAAAGAGCGTAGTGTTGGTACTTCGCGATGTCGAGCATACCAGCGCAGAAGTACTTGGCCTTGACTGTGGCCTTTCGGGACAACAGCTCGAGGATCTTCCTGACAACTGGATCGTGGATAGCTTCGAGGGATTTCATGACAGTGCCCGAAGAGGTAATGTCTATCTTGTATCCGAGTCCTTCCGCTCGCTCCTGGAATCCTTTCTGCATGGTGGGTCAGTACGCTGTTTACGCACGAGAGGTTAACACATACGAGTCGACGCTCAAGGGGAGTATCATGGCGACGCAGAAGCGCTTGTTCGGGGAAGTTCACTGCAACTTGTTCTGCAACGGCGGTGTTTGTGAGGAGCATGAACTGGCATCAGACTCGAGTCAGCCTGGGCCACGCATAGAAAGTGGTCGATAGAGCATACCTCCTGAACCAGTGAGTTGGCATCGTTGGAAACAGACTGGTCGCAGTCGGTGGGTCTACCGGACTCGTCCAGATTGAAGGCCAATTTGGGTGTGTCAGTAAGAATGGCACCACCTTTGAACCGACGCTCCTTGAGGACAGTCGCAATATCATGCAGAATCTTGATGTCGTGCTCGATCGCTGAAGCCTCGTGCTCGGGGGCAACGGGAACTCCTCCAAGGACCTTGCCATCGATCACGTCTTGAGCGTTTGCGTACGAAAGCTGGGCGGATGATTTGATCACTGTGCGACCGAACCATTTCTTGGTAACCTTTGCTTCCTTGGTCATCGTGAAAATAACGGAAAACGCAAGGCGATCCTTTCCAAGGTTGAGACTGCAGAGTTCCTCGCTAAGAGTGGGTGGGAGCATGGGGACGGCTCGCTGGATCAGGTAGACGCTGGTGGCCCTCTTCTTGGCATCGCGGTCAAGAGCAGTGTTGGGCTTCACAAAGAATGAAACATCAGCAATGTGGACACCGATGTCGTAGGTGCCGTCGTCGTTGACTTTGATGGACAGTGCATCATCCAAGTCTTTAGCAGAAGCAGGATCGATGGTGAAGATACGCTCTTGCCGCAAGTCTCTTCGGAGCTCGAGCTCGCGCTCGGGAATGCTAAGTGGGCAAGGTAAGAAAAATAAATCACATGTCATCTAGCGTACTTACACCCAAGGGGTGGGGGGGAGGCACTTGAGTACGTTCTCGCCAAACTCCTCGGTCGGGAAGTTGCAGTCCTTGAGCAACGCGCTAGTTTCGACTTCAATATCGCCAATGGGGCCAAGTTCCTCTACCAGGGTACCAAATGGATGAAGAGAGCTGATGGGCTACAGGAAGTGACAAGTTTCAGGTGAGGAAATAGGTAAATCAGGGGGCGAACTTACGTGGCGCTTGATGCAAGCAACGAAAAGCTTGTTGGCGTATACCTCTGGGCTTTGAACGAAGTCCGCTGGTGCTTGTTCTGTGGGGATGGCGATGAGAGGGACCCGCTTATCAGTTGGCTTGAACCAGACGATCTTGGGGCGTTCGATCGGTCGCCTAGGCTCATCACCGCGGTCACCCTCGCGCTCGCGGCGTTCGGCCTCCTGCTTCTCCTTGGTAGCGGCGGATGATGGACGAAGCAAGCCGAGGGTACCAGAGAACAACTGCCCGGGCATACGCTCAACGACTGCGACGACGTGACCAGCAAACTGGGGTTTGACTTCATCGGTAACTTCTTCGTCCTCGAACAACATCAAACCCTGGCCTTCAACCTCGACGTCGTCCTTCTTCTTGTCATTCTTGCGACCGGCAGCGCTCTTAGATTCGTAAGCAGAGTTCTCCTCCTTTTTCCTCTTCTTCTCTTCCTTCTCCTTCTTCGTTGCCCAAACCTCGTCAACATCGAGCAACTCAACAGCAACGATATCACCTTCGAGAGCACGGTTACGATCCTTAGAACCGCAGATGTAGATGTCGGCGTCCAAGACTTCTGTAGAGACGTATGCATCGGAACGGTTACGCTTGTTGACGCGAAGGATACCGACGACGAGCTTCCCAGCAGCCAACAATGGAGGGAGCGAGGCCTGGGGAAGGTAGGGAGCGAACAGTGATTTACGTTGCGGTTGGCTGGACTGTTGTTGTAACTGAGACTGGAATTGTTGAGTCTGCTGCTGCAGGAAGTTGACTCCACTGCCGAGACCCATCATATTGGCAGCCATCATGTTCGGAAGCATATTAGGGAAGCTGAAGGAAGGCATCTTGTGGTGATGGCCACCAGAGGCAGCGCGGAATTGTTGCAGACTGGTGAGTTGAGCCTGAGCTTGAGCGAGATCTTGCGCAAAATTGCTGGACTGTGTGATGGAGGTACCTGCACCTGGGCGAAATGAGTTTAAATCACGAGAGAAAGCTTCTCGGGTACGCACCACGCTGCTGTTGACCAGGTGGATTGAACCCATCGTCGAACGGCTCGAACCCTCCGTCCTCGAAAGATCCAATGCTTTGACCAACAGTCTTGTTCAGAACAGTCACACTGTGTCTGCGACCATGTCCACGAGGAATTCCAGCTGGTTGACCGTCGAGGCCCATACCAAGTCCACTGAGGTTGCCGAATTGGCCCATTGAACCATGGGTGGCGGGGAAGACATTGTTGCCACCGCTGAGGCCGATAGGAACAGTGCTCTGGACGCGCCTGTGGGCGGACGGACGGTTCGGGGCAAATCCCGGAGTTTGGAGAGAGAGGATCTGGTTAGAAGCGAGCTGCTGCTGATAAAGTGCCTGCTGTTGCTGTTGCAACACCTCGATCTGCTTCTGAATGGCGATCTATAGAGAAGTTCAGCGTTTGATAACAAATCATGGCGGTGCAAACGATTTACCTGTTCGGCCATGATGCCCGTGATCTCGCCTCCAGAATCGTCCGGTCGAGGAAGGCCCTGAGCATCAAGTGGGCGGGTTTGTTGTTGAGGGAACTGGAAGCCGATATCATCCTCATTGATTGGTGGACCCACGGGATTGTTCGTGCTACCTCTTCGTCGGGCACCACCGGCTCCAAACATGAAACCGGGAGCCAGCTGGGGACGACCCGTAGGTCCCAAAACCTCGCCTTGATCTTGGTGAGCAAGAGCAGCAAATCGTGGGGCGGTGAAGCTCTGAGAGAGGGAACGGCGGTTGTGGCTCTGTTGCTGGCGGAAACCGGCGTCGCCCTGAATCTCGCCTTCGTCGTAGGGGACGGGGCCATCCTCGGCGTCCTCCATCATGACACCCAAGTTAGGAGTGTAGTTGCCCATCGTATTGCCGTTAAAAACACCAACTGAGGCAGCCTTGCGATGTCTGGCCTGGTCATTAGATTGCGTGGGGCCAGGCCAAGCTTGCATGCCCGGTTGGAAGACTGGGGCGTTGGCCGGCAGAGACGAAATGACCTCAGTTTGTGGGATGGTGGAAGGTTGAACTGCAGGGGAGGCAGTCTTGAGGTCAGCGATAACACGTTGGAGAGAAGACAAGGCATCACTAGTCTCGGCACCTGTCGCAGGAGCGGGAGTGCTAGAGTTTGACTTGCTAGCCTGCCTGTTTCCAGATTGACCGTTGTTGGAATTACTTGAACGGCCTTGAGACGGGAGGCGGTTCCTCTGGCCCCCGCCTCGACCGCTTTGAGACTTTCCACGATTTTCTGAGGTCCTCCTGTTGTTGTTGTCGTTACCTTTACGTCCGCCACCGGTATCCGATCCGGATTCATTCGTGGCAGACGACGGTTTTCTCCGTCCCTGGCTGGGGTTGTTCGGCCTATTTGGGTTCTTCTTTTGGCTCCCTCTGCTGGAGTTCTGGTTGGACGTGGCGGGCTTCTTTTCCTCCTTCAACTGGGATGGAGGTGGTTGCGTCGCGACTTGGTCTGTCATTTCGTTCGTGATGTGTTGCTTGTTTTCGGTTCTTTTTTGCAGGTTTTAGAGCGTTTTCCTGAGTGTTTTTAGGTTTTGGCTTTTTCGATGCGTCGAAGTACAATGAACTGGAGTATAGGATCGACGGTCATCTGTATCAGTATGCGTCCCGGATAATCGAAGAGTGTGTGTACGGACGAGATGGAAGTTTTGCGTGGGGGAACGTCGGCTTGCCCTGCGGGGCGCGTGAGGGATAATGGAAGTGGTGCCTTGTGAGGCGAGGGGGGTTAGGTTATCGTGAAAGGAAGATGTGGGTGGGAGGGGAAGTGAGCGTGTAGACTCTTGACCGAATAACTGGGCGGTGTAGCGACACGTGCATCATTTTCTCACGCCAGTTTGACGGTATCCAAGTCTATTGTCGGTTTATAACGTTAGCAGGATGGACTAGTGCGGACTGCTTGACGACTATGTGTAAATAGGGTACAATGCAAGCCCTCAGTACGCTCAGGCAGTAAACTTGTTAATGATAGCCTGGGTATACTCCTTGGTCGAAGCCTTTCCACCAAGGTCACCGGTGACGTGCTTGCCCTCGGCGATGGTCTTTGAAAGGCGTCGTCAGAAAAGTTCGGTTGCGCTCACAATGGCAAAAGCTTACGGTAAGAGCAGCCTTCTGGATTTTGTCAGCGTACTCGTTGAGGTTCATATGCCTTAACAAATTCAGCTCCGCGGTCACGTCAGTCACAACGAAATCGCATACCTGAGCATCATCATAGAGGAGAGGAGCAGGGCAGTGGGGTTAGCCAAGCCCTTGCCAGCAATGTCGGGTGCTGAACCGTGGACGGCTTCGAAGATCGAAGCATCCTGCAAATGAGGTGAGGTCTAATCCGAGAGAACATGCGAAATGGGCGCTCACCCGTCCGATGTTCCCGGATGGAGTCAGTCCCAGACCGCCGATGAGACCAGCGCACATGTCGGACAAGATGTCGCCATACAAGTTCGGCATCACCATAACCCGGTCCGAGTAGGGAGCTGGGTTTTGGGTGATCTACCATTGCGCAGAGTGATTAAATTCGATCGCTCGGAAAAAAGATTGCAGACACTGACCCGAAGGCAGGCACGATCGAGCAAGTCTTCATCGTAACTGATCTGTGGGAACTCCTTCGAGACTTGGCGGCAGGCGGACAGGAACATGCCATCAGACATTTTCCTATGGTGCATGGTGAGACTGGTCACTCGTCGATCGAACCGAATACCCACATAATGTTCGCCTTGTGCACGGCAGTGACGCGCTTCCTGCCATGGGCTTGGGCGTAGTTGAAGGCGTAGCGGGCTACCCGCTCCGAAGCATCCCAGGTGATCAGCTTGATTGATTGAACGACACCGTCAACAACCTAGAACGAGGGTCAAAAATACCGCACACATCAAGAAACTTGTGGGCACTAGCCTCGTGCTCAATACCAGAATACTCTCCTTCCGTATTTTCACGAATGAGAACGGTGTTGACGTCGTCATATGGTGTCTTGTATCCGGGGATGGAAACGCATGGCCGAACGTTGGCGAAAAGGTTGAAAGTCCTTCGGAGGGTCAAGTTGAGGGAAACGTGACCCTTTCCAACTGCCCCACAATGATCAACATGAATTCATACGGCCACGGATGGGACTTACTCGGTGTAGCCAAAGGACCTATGCGCTCAACATCAGAAATGTCCGCAACAGCGTCTAGGAGATACACGTACCTTTTAGGGCCACAGTGTTTTTCTTGATGGAATTAACGGCGGCATCGGGAATGACCGTCTTGCCTCCCTTCAGGACGGGTGTAACGTCAACTTCCTCCCATTGTATTGGGACCTAGGAGAACGTTATCAGACGGTGGAAATATGCATTCGGGAGCGCATACTCTGGCAGCAGTGTAGATATCCTTAATGGATTCGCTGATTTCTGGTCCGATACCTGCGAGCATGTGACCTCAGCATATTGTAATGCGTAGCGGGAGATAAGTTGCCCACCATCTCCAGGAATAAGCGTGACGGTGTATTTGCCCTGAGAGGCTGTCAGTGCTTGATTCCGACGCGGGCTTGGAAGTTGCCTACGTTGCTGCCTTTCTGCCCAGCGAAGGTGGCAGTAGGGCTGGCGGTCGCGTAACTTCTCAGTGTCTATGCTGATAGTCAGCGCGAGCGCAAGGGTTTTTGACCCGGATGTGTACCTGAGAACGCCTCAGGGTATTTTGGGCAGCGCCGGAGAGATACCTGGAGCTTAACATGGTTTGGAGGAAAGTGAAGATTTGAAAAGTCGGCGATGAGCGGAAGGAAAAGTTGGACCACGTGACGGCTTCCGCCAATCATTTCGGGCATGGAATCCGACCACGAAGATGTCCCTGTGGCGGAAAGTGCGGATCCCGGACGGGGCACGGATACATAGAATTATCGGGTACATTACACAAAAACCCAGGGACATAAAATCACGAACTGAGTATACCGTTCAGCTGTTGACGATACTGTTCCATCGCACGCTCTGTCTCCTCGTCCTCCAACTGATCCTGCGCAGACTGCGCACGTAGACGTTAGCAGAGAACGAGCCGAAAAGGTAAATAACATACTGGTAGCTCGGCCCCGACAGTTCCAGCCTGTCCCAGTTTGCCATTGGTGAGGTCAAACAAGACCTTATCAACCTCTGCATCAGCCTCTTGCTCGATTTCTTCGTCTTCCTCGGCATCCATCATGTCTTCCATCATCTCGTCCATGATACCGGCCTGGTAACAAAGGCCGCCATTGAATGCCTAGTTTATGACCTTCACTACCCACTTACCTTCGTCATTTCCATGCTCATGTTCTGCATGACTTGACTGATCTGCGGGAGCCTGATGAGCGAATTCGAGAGTCTCATGATCTCGGTCGACTTCTGGAGTGATCCTGTAACTTTGGTCATCGCTTTTTGTTATAGGTAAGTATCCAGACCGCCCGCGTATATCCGGAGTACCGTACCAAGTTGTTGTTGTAATTGGTGGCTGATTGACCCCAGCCTCGCCTTGCTCACGGATAGACGATCCTTCTGCTTGTGGCTTCGTACAACCTCGCGCGCAAGAATTCTGGCATTCTTCACATCTCCCTTGTTAGCAAGCTGTTTCACCTGCTGTTGAACTTTCTTCGTGGCGACGTCCAGCTGTGGATCCTCGAGGTCAGCGGCGAATACAAGTCTTCGACACCCGAATATCCGACCTGCCTCATCTCACGATCCAAAACTCTCGTCTCTTGTCGCAGTTTAGACTGCCATTCCCGTACGCGTTGTTCCGGTGTGGGGCCGTAGAGGAATCGGTTGATAGATTCCATGGCCATTGGAATTGCAAGTGGAAGGGGGAAGGTGTGACGTGACTCGTCGTGACCCCAGGGTATTCGCAGCCTGGCGCGCAGCACGCGAAGGGTACTATGGAAGGCATGTCCCCCGTACCTACCGCCAAGTGTTGGCTCCGAAGGGCATTTGGGCACAGATCCAAAAAATAACATACATAAATTTATCCTAGGTTTTCCTCAAAGATGACCCCACATGACTTCATGGAGTTGTTTCCCTGTTGGTGGACCCTGCGTCTACGTCAACTGACTCCCAACGAGTCGTACAAAACTAGAACAAAAGTTCGACCGATAAGGTAGCTACGAGCGCCCTATGCAAACAAAAATCGTGCAAGTTTTTGAATCTGTTCCAACCCCTGTCCATAACGTCCGAAGAATGCTTCACCGGACTCACCGAAAGCCACCTCACGTCCCGACCCGGTCCACACCTCAAGGTCTGGGCTACATTCGACTTCCCCAACCACAAATCCACGTCCGAGATCCCGAAGTTGTTCACTATTGCAATGTTCACGCAAATACGGGGGCGGTCATTCTGTTCTGTGGATGCCTCCCCCGAAGACGTCACACCAGGGCGGCTGGTTCACAGGGAGAAGGCCGCTCAGTTATGTGTGGCTACCGCTACGTCCTTGGGTAGCACGGGAATACATGAAGAGTCTGATGGCAAGTTCCGAGAATCGCGGGTTGGCATCGAGGTGGAGTTTTGTGGAAGTGTTCCAAAAAAATCCGCTGGGAATATGGTCCTTTACTCGTCTGAAGGATGGGGGACAGGCTGGGAAACTTGGTGGGTCAGACTCGATGTGGCCGAGTACAGCAAGGTATGTGGGTAGGATAATCAGCCAACGGTACGGTGTGTATCAGGTCATAGTATAAATCCGAAAGCCAAAAGTCGCAATTCTCTACCAAGAAAACGAGGGACGAGACAGTAAGAGCCCGGCGGAGAAGGTCTCGTGTGCTTGGGATCCCGAGTAGAGTCCATAATATTCGAGAGGCGCCTTCCAATGGCTGATGTTGTACGAATCCCGATCCTTCCGATGGGGGACTTCCAGCGGCCAGGGAGGCGGCCATCCACGAGCCAAATATACAAGACATCCTTATCGACCTCAAGAGCCCCACCTCCAAAGACTTGAAGTATCAGCCCAGATTCCGCCCTGGCGATTTCAGCATGAAGAGAACCAAGTGGCCCACTAACAGCCCGCGATTCCCTGATAACACGAGCCACGGCAAGATCCTTCAAAACCAGAAATGTTTCCGGAGACACACGCATGAGATGAGCAACAAGGTTGGGGTCTGCAGGGATGGGAGAGTAGTCATCTGACGGTTGGGCGTCCTGGCGGGATAGCGACGCGTCGTGTTCTATGACGTTGTGTTTGGCGAGGCGATCAAGGTTGACAGTTCTCCCATTCCCGCAGAGAAAAACACCGGAGAGGGCCAAAAGATAAGCCAGCGGTTTCGTGAAATTATATACGCGTTGCATTGCATCGACGAGAGCGTGTATTGTGAGCTTCCTGCCGTCACGGTTGCTGGCACGGGTTAGTCTGGTTTGACCGGAGAAATCAAGATGGGTACCACATACATGTATCCATGGTTGGCAAGTGCGTTCAAGCCAGGGCAAGGAGAACGCAGGTCGGATGAACTGGGAGGAATAAACGGATGCGGGGTGGAGGTGGAGGTGAAAGTGGAAGGCATGTCGTGCAACAAGCGATCGAGTCCTTAACAAAGAATGAACAAGAAGATGTCGCAGAAATGGGCGACTGACCGTAAGGCTATGCCGCAGTTTAGAACATGATCCACCCTTGTTTTGTGATGGCACCCGTTTACAGGTCGGTAGATGTAGATGGGGAAGAGGCACATCGTTCGGCTTAGCTGATAGTTGGCGTTCCCGTGCACGTCGAATCCAGTGGTGGTCGCTACCCCACGGAGCAAATAAGTTGGCAAACATTTTGCTGATGGGAGGGTCCAGGCAGCCCATGACGCTTGCGTGAATGCACTTGTCTCGGGCCGCAGCTTCCGGAGCTCTTTCCAATCGACCACCATAATGGCTGCACCTATCCCTGGCCAGGTTCTAATAGGGCCACCGCCGTTGCCCCCAGGATGGACAGAACATGTCGGTAAGTCTCATTCCGCGCTCTGCTGTTCGTTCACAAACATCTTGGACCACAGGACCAGGCGGTCAGCCATACTACTTTAACGTCTACACAAGCGAGTCTACATATGTCAGACCACTCCCTGCATTTCCTACTCTGAACCCCGCCGTCGCCACTCCTGCCCCTGCCCAAAAACCAGCCAAGGACAAACCTTTGGTCAAAACACCGATCCCCGGAACCGACTGGGTCCGCGTTGAGACCACCCAAGGTAACACGTTCTATTCGCATAAAGTCGACAAGCGAAGCTTGTGGACTGTCCCGGATGAGATCAAAGAAGCCCTCGAGGCCTTGGGGAAGGAGGAGCAGGATGCGGCTGAGAGGTTGATCAGGGAGCAGGAGGAAGAGGCTGCGAGGACCGAAATCGAGCGGGTGAAAGCACAGATCGCGAAGGAGACCGCGAAACGGAAGGCTCAGGATCCCGTTCCGGTTGACGAGGTCGTTATTTCCAAGAAGGCTCGCGTCGACGACGAACCGGAGGATGAG
>Ga0307517_10005088_pt1 | contig 19976 bp, 25 predicted proteins | sample 23_EM_MG_FD_194515 | JGI IMG/M metagenome (GOLD analysis project Ga0307517, IMG submission 194515) | Populus trichocarpa ectomycorrhiza microbial communities from riparian zone in the Pacific Northwest, United States - 23_EM | ecosystem: Host-associated > Plants > Roots > Unclassified | place... | reverse complement strand
TGAAGGCGTGATAAACCCCCGAGCAGTTGCCACGGACGGGGTAGATCAGAGGCGGAGGACACTCTCACGATGATTTCCCATGGTGTTGAGATTTCGATCGCTGGAGGTGGAGCGGACGAGAAAGATGTTGTTGTCGGTACCTGTATGACTTTTTTATAAAACGTCGTCATCTTCAAAGGCCCAGGCTGGGGCCCTTTGCACCGCTCGTCGTGAGCTTTCTCCCTGGCCATCAACAGCCACAGTGGCTACCTGGGGGCGTCGTTTTGGCGCGAATGCGGACTGTGATTTGGGCTTTGATGTCCCTCTATATATAGCCGATACTTGTATCGGTTTTCGACAGTATTTCCAGGTATGGTTGTTCATTCCGCATCGCGTGCATTCGTTGTCAGATTTCCGTTTATCGACAACCTTCTGATCGACACCCTGGTGTGCTTCCGACCACACTATATGTCTAGCCTCCCCCTTCGGTGCCACTGCTCCTTCTTTCTTCACCTTTCTTTCCCCAGCCTTTTTCTTCTGATAGGCCGCCTTTTCTGTAGCCGTGTATTGTTTCTTTACTCGTTTTGTGGCGATTGTCGCCTTCCAATCCTCGAACTTTCTTTTTTCGCTTCGAGTTGTGCCTGAGGGACCGCCGCCTCGAAGATCTTTTCTTTCCTTGAAATCTTCTTCCGCTCAGGTTACGGTCCTGACTGCTTCCAACCACTCCCCATCGTCGACATATTCTCTATGTGAGAGCCGTCGCAATGCTTCCACTGGAAGTTCGTCTTCAATCATTTTCCTCCAGGCTATCCCGGTGACTCTTGCATGGATGTTGAGATTTTCCATTTCCATCAAGAATTTGGCAACATCAGCGTGATATTTGACCGATCCCATTTCTCTCACAGATTTTTCCGCTTCATGGGTGGGTCCGAAGCGTCGCAGGGCTTGTTCTGCAAAGACGTGCCAGAACTTGTATCCTTCTTGTCTTGTATAACCTATTTCTCCGCTCATTTGTCGTCGGTAGGTTAACGTCCACGGTGCGACTTCTTTTCCATCCATTCGGCTTATGGCGTATCGGATTCGTTGTGCCTCGTTTTCCCACTGCCAACTGTTTCAACCAAAACAAACCGTACATGTTAATAGCCACATATGTATATCTTGGTGTTTCTCATTTCTAAACATGGCAGGGGGTTCCGCTGGGACTCGTGTCCGTTGTCCCAAGACGTTGGCCATGACTCGAGAGAACAGGTTAAACTGTTCATCGTTCTCGACGTCGTAGTCTTCTTCTTCTGGCTGGAGTGCGGGTCTCTCGTCCCGTCTTCCTTTCCTACGCTCATCCGGCTTCCTTCCAGATCCTTCCCCTTCATCATCGGGGTCTCCTCCTCCTCCGCCGCCAGGAGCTCCTGCCGCTCCGTGTCATGGTGGTGGTGGTTGTCTTCCTCCACCGGCCTCTGAAGCCTCTTGTGTCGGATCCGACACCTTGCCTTTCCCTTTTACTTGACCCAACAACTGTTCTACCAGAGCCTTAAGCACCGCGATCTCACCATCTTGGGCTTCTCGAGACTCCTGTTGTCATTGCAGCTCATCCCTTACGAGATTAATGCTCATCTCATGATTTTCCAGCTCCCGTTTATGTTGTTCGTTTATTCGAACAATTTCTTCGTCAAGGAGTAGGTCCCGACGCACGGACTGTTCGTCAGTTCCTTGCACTGCTTCGTGGAGGTGAGAGGTGACCGCCTCGTGTCTGGTCTGTCCCTCATCTGTTTCACCAAGTCGTTCCGGAACTTGGGTGGCGAAGCTCTCTTGGACCTTCTGAGCTTCCAAGTCCAAGAGCTGGACTTGCTCGTCTATTCGGGTGAGTTCTCGACCGACTATCTGGACCCCAGATTTCAACTGATATTTGACGGTTACCAGTTCCTGGGCCATTAATAAGATATTGGTTGGGAGGGAACTGAATGCAAGATGTTGCCTATCTTGACTGACGGTGAGCTTTGGGTCGAACCGGCCCAGGATGTGATCTAATCTTCGGATCCGAACGGCCATGAGGGATTCGCCTGTGTGTTCAGGGGTTCGGCGACCTCCTGGCCGTCGTCCCTTTCGGTATTTTTCTAGAAAGCCTAATCCAACAGGGGAGCGGGGCGTTCCGTCGGCCGAATGTGTACGGGCTTGGTGGGTGACCGTTGTCTCCACACTAGGGGCTGAGGTTCGGGACAGTTCATCACCTCTCTCATCTCCTTCATCTCCTTCATCTCCTCCGGCTCCCTCTCCTCCTTGCCATTCCATGGCTTCCGGAGCTTTGGGGTCAGAAGACATTCTTTTGCCTTTGTCAATAGAAACCTATCTTTTGTTTCCTCCCCAAACTGCCGGTATCTCAAAACCCTGACTTGAGTGTTGATTGCTTTCTGGGTACTGGGTGTACCAAATGGAGTTCGATTTCTCCGAGTGGGTGTGATAGATGAAGTCTTTATCGTACTGGTATTGGTATAGTGCGGTAATGTCTTCGAGGGTAACGGTATTTTCTGGGTTTATCCACCAGAAATAAGATTCGTGGTAGGGCTCTTGTGTCCCTAATTCGGGTATAAGTGTGAGGACTTCGTTTATCGAGACAGTCCTCACTGGTCTTGGTTCGAAAGGTTTTTCTTTGGGTTGGGGAGTTTGAGTGTCTCTGCCAAACATTCGTCTTGGTAACGATGAGAAGTATCAATATACTGTTAGGTGGTAGCTTCGGCGTGAGGTATTCCGACAGCGAGGACCTTCATCGTGATTATATCGCAGAACTCGTTAAGAAGACACGAGTAATGTAGGCTAGATATAATGATTCACTTCGGCATAGATCATCGAAGTGTTCGTAACGATATAAAAGTGTTGATAACTTATTTTATTGATAAGATCGCTTCTCCCTGCTTGTTGTGTCTTAATAGCAGCGAAGATGCTTCGATATTTATATTCCGCGTCTGAGCAATCGCGCTATACATGCTAACTCTATACTAACTAAGTACCTCACCCGCAACTCTGCGAACTTCACCTGAGTGCGAACACTCGTAGACCATGAAAACTCTCTGCCACACCTTTTGCTCCCATGGTCAACTTATCGGTCTGTGCTTCCATTATTCCTGATGGTGTGGAGACGACGTCAGGTGTCAGCTCATCCGTTTATCCGTTGACAACAATGACTACGAATTATCTTGCCCTCGTGCTCGTCGAGGGTAGTCTAACTCGCTGGACAGAAGATGGCCAATCTTCTTTGGTTGGTTCCGTAGAGAATTCAACCTGCAACTGCATGTTGTATTCTGGTCTTCCGGCATTACACGACTTGTCCTCGGGATAGTACCTATAGGCTTTTTCCCTCGGACTCCATCTTTTACCAACTTGTCCTCTGTGGATGCACCCGATCCACTTACTGGGCATAGTTACCACCTTCATACCTCACACGACTTTGTGGATACGAGGGGACTAACTTGCGTGCAAAACCTCCCGTTACCTTCGACCCAACCATCCGACTATCTGTCTTCCAGCATCTGTAACCTTATGCGCCGTCGTCCGATGCACCTGCTCCCACTTGCATAAGGTGCCCGAAGGTCTCCCCTCTTATATCCTGCGAACAGGATCCGGTCGGACAGACGGCCACGACGTATACGGTGTTATAAGATGGTTTCCCTTGATAATGGTCTTTGGTGTCGGGACGCAACTACCCAGGCGGCCTCTGATGACGCGCCGTCCCAACGCCGGGGCTGGAGGGGGCTGTTATCTTTTTCCTTCAAAGTTCGTGTACGTCAAGGTAGGGTAACTTTACCCTGTAAATCCTTTTGGGGAGTCCGTGCGCCTAACACCGGTTGCAGACTCAAATATGTCTGCTCGGAATGTGAAATCTGCCACCATTGATCGGATCGAGTATGCAAACTAATGCCAGGCGATGGACAGCTGCGGCCTCACTTAGAATATTTCTTATCTTGAAAAGTGCTAGCAATGGAGCCACCACGCGTCCCCGTAAATCTCCATAGTTCGCTTCCCCACTAGTCTGGACCAACACCCAATCGTTTCTAGAGCCACCGTCGCGGAATGCCTTTGTTCCAGTGCACCTGGCCCGGTGGATCTGAAACCTGTCAGTTTCCTGAAAGTTGGGCACTAGGATTTCAAGCTGAGCAAATCCTTCTACCGGAAGTAACCTGAGTTTGGCGGGGTCCGCCGGCAACCGCCGGTCATGCGCAGCAGTCTGCCTGATAAAACGCAGTATCCCCTCCATCATGTTGGAATAATAGATATCGAGGGCTGTGCATAATTTGCCCAGCGTGCTGGTGTTCTTCAAACGGCCTTTAAGCACCCGGCAAGGTGTGATGCGACTTGGAACAGTCGGCATTTCCATCCCACTATCTTGTCCCTTGATCACACCTTCAACTTTCGAAAGTGCTTCTATTGTCTGCCACCTTATTCCTAGGGCGTGCTGGTGGCCATAGTGTGACAAGATCTGTTGGGCGGCTTCATTCTTGTTTGACCTGCGGTAGCCATCTTTAATCTGATCCTTATGTGCTAGTTCACCAATCTCGGTTGAATACATCGATATGGATCCAAAACGCCGTATGTGGGAGGCAAAGTGATTCAGGTAGTGCATCTTGATGAAGTTGAAGGGGTTCTCACGTCTTATGAAATCTGCCCGCCGATCAGACCTTTCAACCCTCTCTTGATCAGCTAGCCGCTGGCGATTAGCGACGGTTCTATGGCCGTCATCTTTAGCACGCTGATCTGCCATTAATTCCATTAGCTCGGGATCCTGGCGATTTGCTTGAGCGTGGGTAGCCTTCGCGGTACGGAACTCCAGAAAAATGTCCTTTGTCCGGTGGAATGTCTGCAGGTTGGTTCCCATGTAGGAAAGTGTGTCTGGTGTATGACTGCGATATCTAGCAATGAGAGTGAAGTCCACCAGGGCTGTAAGACACTTCCAAGCGCTCTTGAAATCCTGATACTGAGAACTGTCCGGATTTCACAATGAGGACGCCAATACGGCTGAAATACAAGGGCCGAGATTGCGCATCTCCTTTCTGTTAGGCGCACGGACTCCCCGTAAGGATTTACAGGGTAAAGTTACCCTACCTTGATGCACACGAACTTCGCAGGAAAAAGATAACACCCCCCTCCAGCCCCGGCGTTGGGACGGCGCGTCATCACTGGCGGCCTGGGTAGTTGCGTCCCAACACCAAAGACCACTATCAATGGAACACATCTTATAACACCGTATACGTCGCGGCCGCCCGTCCGACCGGAACCTGTTCGCAGGATATATGAGGGGAGACCTTTGGGCACCTTATGCAAGTGGAAGCAGGTGAGTCGGACGATGGCGCATAAAGTGACAGACACTTGAAGACAGGCAGTCGGAGATAGGGTTGAAGGTAACGGGACGTTTTGCACGAAAGTTAGTCCCCTCGTACCTACAAAGTCGTGTAGAGTATGAAGGCGGTAACTATGCCCAGTAAGTGGATCGTGTGCATCCACAGAGGACTAGTTGGTAAAATATGGAGTCCGAGGGAAGACGCCTATAGGTACGATCCCGAGCACAAGTCGTGTAATGCCGGAAGACCAGAATACAACCTGCAGTTGCAGGTTGAATTCTCAACGGAACCAACCAAAGAAGATTGGCCATCTTCTGTCCAGCGAGTTAGACTACCCTCGGTGAGCACAAGGGTAAGATGATTCGTAACCATCGTTGTCAACGGATAAACGGATGAGCTGACACCTGACGTGGTTTCCACACCATCCGGAATAATGAAAGCGCAGACAGATAAGTTGGCCTTGGGAGCAAAAAGTGTGGCAGAGAGTTTTCAGGGTCTACGAGTGTTCGCACTCAGGTGAAGTTCGCAGAGTTGCGGGCAAGGTACTTTGTTAGTATAGAGTTAGCATGTATACCGCGATTGCTCAGACGCGGAATATAAATATTGAAGCATCTTCACTGCTATTAGACACAACAAGCACGGAGAAGAGATCTTATCAATATAATAAGTTATCTACACTTTTATATCGTTACCAATACCTCGACTATCTACACCGAAGTGAATATTATATCCAGCCTACATTACTCGTGTCTTCTTAACGAGTTCTCTGATATAATTACGATCCAGGTCCTAGCTGTCGGAATACCTCATGCCGAAGCTACCACGTAACAGTTTCCTTGCCATTGTGATTTTGCGATATGGCTTTTTCAGTACACTGAATGCGGGGTAAGGCGGAACTTCTTTCCAAGCATCGTCGAACGCTTGCTGCCGTGTATGCTTTTTCAGGAAACCTTCCACCCATTCCATCATATGTTTGAATAAGCCACGGTAGATATTGTGCAAGAGGTCCAGCTTGTGTAGGTCCGCGGGGCTTACTCGGTCGAGTCCGGTAAATAGCTTGTTTCCTATTTTCACGCCCAACCGCCGAAAGTATTCTGCAATGCCGGCCGCTTCTGCCGGCAAATGCCTCAAGGCTTCTCTCTATATACCATGTAGTTGCGGGTCTCATACATCCGCCGGGGATCCCTACAGAGCTCCTCGCACGGAACCTCACACTTTGGGCATGACTTACTGCCTATTCCTTGCAAGCCTGCATGCTCAGCATAATCCGCCATCCAGGCCGACAAAATGGGAAAACAAAGGGGTGTTTTGCTGTCCGCACAATCCATTACCGTTCCTTCTTGGGCAACCTGTTGTAATGGTGCCAGCACCAGATCGAAGACAGCCTGCAGGACATGCGCGTTGGTCTGCCCCTGGGCTTCGTTGGCATGGGCTGATTCGCCAGTGAACTTTGGCGGTACTGGAACCAATGCCAGAAGCAGCATTGGCATCTTGGCAGGGCTCCTTCTTGTCCTCGAAAGGATATTGCCGATCGTCATGTATACCGGCCAGGCTTTCTTATCACCGGAGAAATTGGTAAGGTGCGTCTGGTCCGACAATCGGATAATGGGCACCACGGTGGACCCGGCGGGCAACGCTTTCTACCAAAAAACCGAATGGGCTGTTAGCACTGGAAACACCATTCCAAGAACTTGTCAGGACCTATCTCATACCTGCATATCCCACCACCAGTCCGCCGTATGCATCTCTGAATATAATCGCTGCCCACTTGAATAATATTCTCGAATAGGTGCGTAAAGCATATCTGACCTATACGCGACCTGACGGGTCAGGTAGCGGACACAGTCAATAATATTTCGATAATAGAAAGTTGTTGCATGTCGACCATCATCCATACTTGCTTCCGCCCACACCAAGTATTCATGAAATGGTTCCAGTATGTCGAGGTGTTGTCGCAAGGTATAGGCGGACCGGAATAATCTGCTATCTGTATCGCCTAAACCTTCCGCCAAGTACGCCTCGATCTGCGACTTGGCTACCTTGCTCCCGACAAACCAGCTCGCTAAATTAAAGTCGTTTTCAGATGAGAAAGGGCTCCAAGGGTCATCGGTCATGGCCTTGTTGAGCTTCGTATAGCCAGCAACTTCGCCGAGTGGTCTGCTGGCACCGGGAATAGTTTCTTCACCCGAAGGGCGCACGCGGACCGGTGGGTGGGAAATATCTTCCGTATCTCAATCGTTCTGCATATCATCTATCTCACCACTTGCTGTATGGAAATCTGGGATCTCGAGCCTGCAATCAGATTCGTAGTCTGAGTCCGCCAGGTTTTCAAGTTCATCACAAACAAAAGTAGGTCCCATGGAAGCCGCGTCCGCAATCGCGCTGAGGGAAAGATGGATATCAAGATGCATTGTCTCAAGGTGTTTTTCGTATGCAGCGGCTTGTTGATAACGTCACCTGCAATAAGCACACTTTGATATCTTTGAGGTCATCGTGTGTGGTGTTTCTCTTTCAAGTAGTCTGGTGGATGCGTAAGCAGATGGGCTGAGCGGCTGCAGTGGACTCAGTCTTTCAAAGTGAAGGGTAGCTTTCTTTCAAGGGGTAAATCGGGAAAATTTCAAGTTTGTTTGGTCAGATGACGAACGGGTCCAGACATTCAAGCTGCCAACTGTTATTCACGGTTTAACTTGTAAAACCTGTTCTTTGTTGAGAGTATGGGAGGGCCTTGGCTCATGGGTCGCGGCTCCCATGCGGCTCCGTTGCATCTTAAAACCTTATCTGAAACCTATCCTCATTGTAGGTGGGTCACGTGACTTTTCAAGATATTCAAGTTTGTACAGGGTACAATCCTGCACACCCCACTAAAACCGTCCTCGTGTGGCCTATATAAGCTCTCTCTCCGGCCCCTTCCATCTTCTCTCCATAATCCTTTCCCCAATCACAATCAGATTCTCGATCCCCCAGCCCACCCTAACAGGACCCACAAAGCACAGCACAACCTCTCCCTGGTCTGCAGTATCACCAGTGTATCCACAGCTCATTTCAGATTACCTATCTATGTTTCCCTACGCAATAACCTTTTCACAGCCATTACCATCCGCAGAACTCCCTTTACCCTCTGCCAGGCCTGCTCAATTATTTTCAGATCTTCCACAATCCTTCATCCTCAAAAGTACCAGCATCTACTAGTGGCCATCCTCCATCCGTTGAGGGACCATTTAAACCCCCCAAAAAACAGCCTCTTTCGGATCCATCACCCGCCCCCCACTCCGATTACTATTACAATAGCAGCCTCAAAGGTTGGTCTCACTTTTGAAAAATTGGCGTCCTTGAAAAACGACGGCGATGTTACCTGGTGTAAGCACGTTTGCGGCTTCCCCCACCCACAAACCTATAGTCCGAAGTATAAAGCCTGACGCAATGCTATGAAACGTAAGATGGAGCAAGACAGGATCCCAGGGTGGAAGCAGAGTACTGCAGCACAATGGGCGGCCATCCAGGCACATGCTCTTACCCTCTAGCCTGTTAGCCAGCGCTCGGGACTCTTCCAGGCTAATAACCCCTGTGGCGAACGTTTTACCAAATGCCTCGACTTTTTACAAAAGGATATAGCAAAAAAACATCAGGGTATCTTAAGAGACATGTTGAGAGCACCTGTTGCCACTGTTCCGGTTGCTGACCCCACCCTCGCCAGAAATGATCGTAAGTTATCCCCAATCGTCCGCAATAAAGATGTTCAATATATGCTAATATAGCTCCTGCCGCTCTCGCCGGTCCGCGGTCTGTCCGTCGCTGGATAGATGAGCCATCCGTTGTCCGCCCAAGCAGCCCACTTCCTGTCGGGATGGACAAGATCCTGTGGCAATGTCGTGGACATGTTAACTGGATGGAGCTAACTGAGCCCACCTTTCCGAACCTGCTAGCGGGCATAGACAAAACCATGGCACCGGGTGTCGGATTTCGAATGCCTATTGGTACGACGAGACAGTGTACACGTCTGGTGCAGGACAATCCAGTGGAGCCGCTGCCGCATGCTGCAATGATCCGAATCACAAATAGCCGACTTGTCCGTATATGGTGGTCTTTGAATCCGCCAAGCGAACCAATGGATCTGCTCTTCTGTTGCCATCGAAGGAATGATACAGAGGATAGCACTCCTCCTCCGGGTAAGATCAGGTTTGCTCCACGTGATAACCGGGGCCCCCCTCCAGACGCCTCGGATGACGGGTCCGCCGGTAGCGATGATGGACAGAGCTCAGATGGCCACCAGCCAGAGTCATCCGCTGCGGCCGCAAAGCGAACGACCTCAACAAGGACCACCAGGAGCAGTAATACCACAAAAAAGACTGGGCGAACACACCGTATCAATTGGGCGGACATTGGCGAATCAGAGCCAGAGTCTTCTGGTACGCAATCTTCTGTCCCTCGTGCTAACTTAGGCACTCGTGTTTTGAGGTCTAGTAGACAAGGAGAACGGGAGACTGATGTACAGAAAGCATCCCGGACGCCAGCCAATAACAGTGGTAAACGCAACCTCGCGGTCATGCAAGAGGCCGATGAGCCATACAGTTCAGATTGAAGTCCGGGACCCCAGAGGATGGTGGTCCGCCAGGTGGGGGCAATCGATGCCGGCATTGAGCTTGAGCAGGACACACGGGATGGGGAGCATAATCTGAGTTGGCAACTGGCTGACAGGACTAGTCTGACAAAGAGTCCGTCTCCGTTTACTCCCAATACCGGTGACCATCATGCATCTGCAGCATCGGAGCAGGCAGAGGCGAGAAGGTCAGCCGCGCATCTTTTGATACTGGCCTGAGGGGCCGAGCAACCTGTCAACACATTGGTGACACCAGTCGATACACCCTGAAGAAGCCATTGCTCCCCCGAGGATCCACATACCGGCAATCTGTGTGTGGATATTCGAAAGCTGAAGAAGTGGGAGTAGAATTAAGCCCGCCCGCTGACTCCCCAACGGACTCGAGTGCATACTCTACACCTGTTAAGTTCCGGTTACGACTACCAGGTTTTTCATCCATTCTGTTGGCCAGATCTGCCGCAGTTCCGGCAGAAACGGGCGTTGGGAGTCCGCTCAAGTCCGTTTCTGTCCTGGCTCACTAGCTCTGCGAACAAAGCTCTCCTACCCCGACCAATGTGGCTAATGTCTCACTAGCTGAGGATGCAGGTCCATTTCAAGCAATTTACAAGTACTAGGCCACGATGGATCCGTCAACCTTTCCTTTTGGTGTTTTCATTTTTGTTTCTAGAATTCATGTTATTCTCGCTGTTTCATGACTATTTCTGTTTTAGATTAGCCCGCTACGTCTGGGCTGCTTGCCCGGATCAGTATACTTAATTTAGACCTGCGACTGTCCGCAGATCCTGCCGGTGTTTTCTTTAGGTGTTTTTCATTTGGAGTTTAACTTTTTGAGTTTTGCGAGTTCTCCTTGTATTTTTTCCCACACATTTCTTGTTTGAATTGGCCCGGCTGTTGCCGTTCCAGGTTGCCCAAACCCAATGTAGTCTACGGACAATTTGTTGCTCTACAGGGTCCCTCTTAGAGTTTTGCAGACCATCCTTGTTTACCAGAAGCTGTGCTGCCCTTACCGGGTCAGGTCGTGGGATCGGCATCAGCAAAAATAAAAGAATACACCCGGACGCACCCCGTGCTCCCTGTGCGTCCGGCGGTCCTGGCACATAGAACGTAAACTCGCGTTCTGGGTGTGCAGTCTGTTATTGGGTGCTTGTGGACAGGGGTAAATGCTGCCCAGACGCACCAGACGCAACCAAGGACTCATAAGGTATCGGACCCAGAAAGGTTCTCCAGACGCAAAAAGGTTCTCCAGACGCAAAAAGATTCTCAGGACGCAACCTGATAGGCTAGAACATTAGTGGAAGTACTCAGGTGTAACTGGCTATCATCAGATACCTCCTAAGTCAACAACTCTACCTTCGAGGACTTTGAATAAGTGAGTGAAAACTGGGGAGAATATCCAAATTTTCCAGAAAGATCCATGCAGTATTACTCATGTTTACTTATTTGAGTCATTTAGATAGTAAAATAGGCATATATTGATTAAAGCTAGTCTAGAAAACAGAAGCACTCGGTAGCTAACAATTTGAAAGTACTTGCCCAGGGAACTCAAGTACAAAGGTTTTGATAACATTTCAACCAGCGGTCGGACAGCATCAGGACAGGGTGCGTTGGAATCCGCCGGTCGAGGGGAATCGAGTGGTATAGGTTTCGAAGCGTCCGCATAGCTATAGAGGTCAGCAGAATGAAAAAGGCAGTTACCTCAGCGGGCAGATGTCCGCCAGAGTCGGGAAGGGTCTCATTGGAGTCCGCTCGCCGAGGGGGATCGACTGGTAAAGGCCTCGAATGGTCCGCATGCCTGTAGCACCCAGTAGCCAACAATTTGAAAGTACTTGCCCGGGGAACTCAAGTACAAAAGTATGCATAGCCATTCAGCCAGTGGTCGGACAGCATCGGGACAGGGTGCGTTGGAATCCGCCGGTCGAGGGGAATCGAGTGGTTTAGGTTTCGAAGCGTGCGCATGGCTATATTGGTCAGCAGAATGAAACAGGCAGATATCTCAGGGGGCAGATGTCCGCCAGAGTCAGGAAGGGTGTCATTGGAGTCCGCTCGCCAAGGGGAAATGAATGGTATAGGTCTCTAAGTGTCCCCATGCCTGTAGCACCCAGTAGCCGCCAATTAGAAAGTACTTACCCAGGGAACTCAAGTACAAAATTTTTGATAACATTTCAACCAGCGGTCAGACAGGTTCAGGACAGGGTGCGTTGGAATCCGCCCGTCGAGGGGAATCGAGTGGTATAGGTTTCGAAGCGTCCGCATGGCTATTTAGGTCAGCAGGATGGGAAAGGCAGATACCTCAGGGGGCAGATGTCGGCCAGAGTCGGGAATGGTCTCATTGGAGTCGGCTCGCCGAGGGGAATCGAATGCCATAGGTCTCTAAGTGTCCGCATGCCTGTAGCACCCAGTAGCCAACAATTTGAAAGTACTTGCCCGGGGAACTCAAGTACAAAGGTATGCATAGCCATTCAGCCAGTTGGCGGACAGCATCAGGACAACGTGCGTTGGAATCCGCCGGCTGAGGGGAATCCAATGGTATATGTTTCGAAGTGTCCGCATGGCTATAGAGGTCAGCAGGATGAAAATGGCAGATATCTCAGGGGGCAGATGTCCGCCAGAGTTGGGAAGGGTCTCATTGGAGTCCGCTCGCCGAGGGGACTCGAATGGTATAGGTTTCGAAGCCTCCGCATAGCTATAGAGGTCAGCAGGGAGAAAAAGGCAGATACCTCACCGGGCACTGGCCGATGTCCGCTAGAGTCTGGCAGGGCCTTATTGCAATCCGCTAGCGTCTGGCTGGGCCCCATTGCAATCCGGTCGAGTCCATAAGGGCCTCCTTGGAATCCGCTCGCTTATGTGTAATAAATAGTGTCACCCTGGATCGATGAGCATGCCCCTCTCCGAAGGTTGATAATATTCAATAGGTCAACTCATTCGATCATGAAGCCTAATACATCGTGGGAAGAACTTAGAAACCTTTTGCAAGGGTTGTTAGCAGTGATCAAATAAGGGGTATGTTTTGGGTCGTTACCGGGACAATAGATGGTTAGTCATCCTATGTTTAGATCCTTTTTCGCCTGAACAGCCTTTACCTGGTGATAAAGTAGTCTGTTGTAAGTAGAGGCCATCAGGGGCAGGGAGAGTTCCACAATGCAGAGCCCTATTGGTCACTTACCCTGGGTTTCTTCGCGAGATTAGGGAGTGAAATGGACCATCCAGGTGCACTGGGCGGACAGGATACAGGTTGTATTGCACCCAACGGACTAGGATGCAACCTTTGTGCTGGGGCCATCTGAGGGCGGGCTGGGCGGACAGGATGCTCCAGACGGATTTCCTGCGTCCGGACGCAATGCCTATCCGTCTGGCGCAACTGCTTTCTTTGCTGATGGGCTCTCGGAATCTTCGCATCTCATTCTTGCTCTTTTCCAGCTCTTTTTCGTTTGGTGTATGTTTTCTCTGCGGGCTTTAGCCGTTTGCTCTTTGGACTTGTGCGGATCATTCTTGTTCTTCCCTATCTGTTTTTTCGTTTGGGGTTGCCCCTTTCATTACTATTCCTATCCTAGTTTTTCATCTTAAATCCCATCCGTTGAGCCTTTGCGGCAGCTTTCACTTTCTGCGATTAGCTTCCGGGCCCGAGCCGTAGCCTTACCCGGATTTGTTCCTGTCGGCTTAGCAGACCTACTCAAACTAGATTAGTCCGTACATTCTTATTAACCTTTTTTCATCTGGTTCTGGAACCCCAGTACCTAACCCTCGTATTCCCCCAGTGAAATCGCAGCGCGGCCAAGTCTTCGGGTGCAAATTCCTATATCTGGTATCAAGCTGCAATTTGGACGTGCAGTGTGTGCTGACGCCAGTGGACATAAAAGCGAGTGATGAACTGTGAATGTCCTTAGTTCTTAAGGAAGCTGGGCCGACCGTTTCGATCTTCCAAGTTCACACCCCATATCGTGCCCTTAGCTACCTACAAATAGAGGCTTCCCAACGCCACCTGCACCTCAACGTCATACACTACAATTCTCTTCTATGACTATTCACCTGCATACTATGTCACAACAACAGCGGCGGCTTATGGCGGACCGAGCGCATTCATCGAGGCAGGAAAGGCAAAGGCGAAGGGAGGTTCTTCGCGGACGTTTCCTGGGATCTGGGTCCAGGGACAGATTAACTATAATAACATCACCCAGTGTTGAGTCTGTTATAGATGGGTCCGCTGTAGGTAGGAGGAGGGATGCCGTGCGGGAGGCAGCTTCTTCACGACTCCAGGTACCAGAGCCTGTCCTGTACAACCGGCAGCAGGTCTTAGAGTCAGCGGATGAGAGTCTAGACTCTAATGATGAGGAATATAAGGATAATGATGGCCAGAGTGAGGAGAGTGAGGGGAGTGAGGAGAACCAGTTAGGCCAGCATGGGGACGATATGGATCATCCATCGGCCTGGAGAGCGCAAAGACCAATTGGGCATGAGTTTCTTAGCTCGCAGCGCATGATACTGACAATCACCCCTAGCAATACCCAGAATTCCAGCAGGAGGATTAGTTACCCCGGATGGAGAACGTCTACACAAGTACGAGTTAGCCAAAATGGTTGTACATCTGCCATTCCCTCCCGTTCTCCCACAGACTTGAATCCACTTGCATCAGCAAAAATTCTGACTTGCATTCTGAGCGTCCTGTGCATCAGACGCACAGGACGCCAGAACGCCAATCGTGAATCAGGACGCAACCATAGTACCACACCACTCACCAGACGCAACTGGACGCTGCACCTAAGACTCAGGACGCACCGGATGCAGCACCTAATACTCAGGATGCCACCTGACGCTGAACCATATCTTCCTGAGATAAGCGAAGGGTCCCCCCTTTACCAGTTTCTGACCTTGGTCACCTCGGTCACAATACTAGATTTCATGCTATCATATCAAAGAATTAAATTTACTACTATTCTACTATGGTTCTAATATACAGGCTAATTCACATAGAAACACCCATCATGATACTCATAAGCAGCCTAAGCCTTCTAACAAAATACCCGTTCCCAGGCAAGTTTAACCCCCCCTAGCCGGGACCCCGTAACATCATGAATAAAAATCGCGGAGGGATGAATCTTATATCCTTGTGAAGCCGGCGGCGAGCCCAACAACCTCCCGCAAACAGAATCAAAATCCGTCCAGCGGTCATGCAGTAATCTGCCATCGAGTAAAATATCGCCAGGGTTACTATAAAGATCCTCTCCACAGACGACAGCGATTTCCTGAGTCTTGATACGACAGAGACGTACCTTATACCGTTGGGAAGCAGGCGTCAAGGCCAACAACCTCCCGCAAAGAGCATCAAGATCCGTCCAGCGGTTGTGGAGTAATTTGCTGTCGAGTAAAATATCGCCATGGCTACTATAAAGATCCTCTCCACAGAAGACAGCGATTTCCTGAGCTTTGATGCGACAGAGACATACCTTATACCGTTGGGAAGCTGGCGTCAAGGCCAACAACCTCCCGCAAAGAGCATCAAGATCCGCCCAGCGGTTGTGGAGTAATCTGCCGTCGAGTAAAATATTGCCATGGCTACTATAAAGATCCTCTCCACAGAAGACAGCGACTTCCTGAGTTTTGATGCGATAGAGACGTACCTTATACCGTTGGATAGCTGGCGTCGAGCCCAACAACCTCCCGTAAACAGAATCAGGATCGGTTGAGCGGTTGTGGAGGAATCAGCCTTCTAATCCAAAGATCGCCAGCCTTGTAACTTCATGAATAATAGCCCTGTAGGGATGAATCCTATACCAGTATGGAGCTGGCAGCGAGCCCAGTAACTTCCAGTTATAACATTTAGGATTGGTTTAGTGGATGGGATGGAGTATTGCAGCTGGTGCTCGGGAATGTGGGTGTTGGGTGTGTTGATGAAAGAGCTTAGGTCAGTCGCGTCGCGTTGGGGGCTACTAAGTGCCGAGAAACCTCCATGAACAGCCTGCCAGTGAGTGCTAGACTAGAGAGTGTTCTGGCTATCACTCGCTTTCAGACTGGAGTAAGCTGGCATTTTGGCTCCCTCAAAGATAAAGTTCTGAAAATAGAACTCTGAGTGCCAGGGTGACTCTGGCCTGGGGTCTTTAGCGTAAATATATGATTAAGGGTACGATGGCTTTCTCACCAGGCGCCAGGCCCAAGTATATTTTCTTTGCCAAGAAATACTCCTTGCTCACAACTGGGCTACTAGAAGACAAAGCAGGCTGAAAGGAGAATCAGGGGTAGTGGTGAATCCTGATGTGCGATGGTGTTGAGGTTTAAGTCAGGATGCATGGGAGGCAGGGTTGCTTGGTTGCATGTGTCTGGACGGCACCCAGTGTAGGAAAGGGTTTCCAGACGCACCAGACGCAACCAGATGTGGCGCATAAGTACAGGACGCACAGGAAGCACAGGACGCAGAGTCCAGGCCAGGAGAGTCAGGACGCAACACTACTGTATCAGATGCAGGCCACCTTTTTGCTGATGTGCAATGCCGGTGATAACCCTATGTCACCCAGATCCAACCGTCCGGGAATTGGATAGCGGAGGACAGCAAGCCAGCAGTAGGCGAGAATATGGCAACCGGGGTTGACCGTACCATTCTAGCTAGATCCCGTGACCTGATCTCGGACTGGACGATCTTCGTCAATCCGTTTCCGGACCCAATTACCCTGACCGAAGAAGTCCGCACATGTTGGAGCGATGCCCGGGCCAAATTACGCTTTCCCGACGTTGCTGATGCTACCCCGCCCTCAAATCACCACGTAAGTTACCCTTAATCGATAACCGACATCGTATCCTAGACTAAATGGAGTGGCCGCTGGTCACTAATTTGCAGATCCGGGCAAAGCACAGGGGATGCAGATATCAGTATCTGCATACAGCAAACAAGGCTATAACAGAACTCTATAAGCTCTATATAGAGGATCCTACAGCCTGTGCATGAAGAGTGGAATACCTACTGGCGGAGGATAGGTTCATTTGCCCGCCGGGCAGCTATGAGATATCTTTTTGACATTTGGCGGGATTGTTTCCAATCGGAGTAAGACTAAATCGAGCTAATCCGGTAGAGAGCCAATTTCTCTTAGATTCCGGGTGTGATATTTGCTCAATATAACTCCGGCCCGAAAAGGAAAGGCATGACGGATGAGGGTTTCCTGGATAAGATCGATGGCCTGTTTATCTGTCTGACAGCCGCCATATTATGTTATTCACTGCAATGTTGGCGGACTGGCATCTGTATCGATAATATGGCTATCACAAGGGCCAACTCTAGGGGTAAGAAAAACAATTTGTACTGGCCAGTTTCGAAAGTGTCTGGATCCCCCGACGGCCTGGGCATCCAGACGCTTTTGAAAATACCAAGTATTCGAGTTAGGTGAAAGGTTAGCTAATGGATAGATTGCCCTGCTGGAACGTCAGACGCGATCCTGGGGCCAAACGGGAAGAGTTTGGCAACGTCGAATAATCCTGTGGATAAGGACGACATTGGAGGCCAGAATCGCGAAGGAGCGGGGAAAGTGGGTTGAGAGGACGGCGGGATATGACAATGATGAGGATGCATTGAGGCGGGAGTTTGGTAATAATACGGAGCTGGACGAAGCGGAGGCCGCTGGCGGCCTCGTGGATACAGGAGGAGGACATAGTCAGAAGGAGCCGCGGCGAGAACATGGGCCCAATCCAGGAGCACTGGTTGGTGCAGCGCAGTTCCAAGACCCTGGGGAGGCGGAATCACACGGTGAAGAAACCGATCGAGAGGATAGGGAGAATGGTTTTATCACCACTTGCTGATCGTCTATATATATGTAATTAAATTAAATTAAATTACGCGTGCTAAAAGGGTCAGGAATGGTCAAACAATAGTAGTGTGTGAGTCGGTGGGCAGGAAAGGCATGAGAATGAATTGCACGGATGGGTATTAGCCCCTCAAGTATGAGTAAGGCATCTAGCGGGCAATTGTAGGTTCAGAAGGCATGGGAATGTGTCGGGCAGATGGTTATAAACTGCGCAGGCTTGGGTAAGTCGTCTAGCGGGCAGCTGTAGGTTGACAGGCACGGGAATGAGTCTGGGGGGCTGTTCCAAGCCGGGGAAGACAGTGGGAGCCCGCGAGCGGACTGTAAGAGGCCGGGGAAGATGGTGGGAGCCCACAAGCGGACTGTAAGAGGCCGGGGAGGCGGCGACAGGCATGGAGTAGACAAGATAGGATGTGGAGAGCTGAGGAGAGAGCCGCACGAAAGGGCAAGAGAGGGGGGACATCCGCCGGATATGGGAGGAGACGGGCTGGGATCAGAGTGTGGAGGAAGCAGGGCTAAACGTGTTGGGAGGGATGAGGGCGGAGGAAGTAATGACGGGAAAACGTCCGCCTAATACGCGAGAGGACTGAGGGAATCGCGGAGTGTGGGAGAAGCGGAGGTGATGTTGGTGGGGTTGCGGATGAGAAATAGATTCAGAGAGAGGTTAGTGACGGGGTTACAGAAGAGAGGGTATCATGGAAGGATAGCTGGCGGGTGGGGGTATCGGGGGGGGAGGCTGGGAGGAGAGATGTCGCGGCCGCAAGATGTCCGCAAAAGGGCAGCATGGGAACGGGTGCATTGGGAGCGAAGGTATGAAGAGGCTGGGTGCTGGGGGTAGAGTATCAGGGGGGTGGCTGCGCCAGGGGGGGTCAAATGTGTTAGGACGCAAAAAGGGCCACATCCAATGCGTCCGGACGTGCAAGTCCGTGTCCGGACGCATTGGACGCGGCCCTTTCACTTCTAGACGGAATGAGCCCGGGCGGATGCACCCAGAACAGCAGTTTACTTTATAAGCACCTGGAACGTCCGGCGCACAGGGTGAGCGGGGACAGACAGAATGCAATGTATTGTTTCTGCTGATGTTAGGGCATCTGTGCTGGGCACAGGTGTGGTTGAGGGAACACAAGGGGCACCCTGGATCTTTCGCGTCACATCGAGGGGCGACATGACGGAAACCCCAGCAGTTCCTGCACTGGGTATAGCGGTAGGAGGCGTATGCCCTCTCAACCGTGCGGGACCGAGAGTATAGTCTGATTGAGGACCCCATCGCTGGGACGTCTCCGGGATGTACAGATACCACGACCGAGGTTGCCGTTTTGCCCAACATCGACTCGGTGTTGGGGTTGAGATATCTCGCCGCCAAAATGCGGACGTTTCTTGAGTTAAAAATGGAGTCCACGAGGCTGGGGAAGTGGTCCTGAGGGTCCCGGGGGAGGAAGCCGATGAGGAGGGAGTGGATGGCAAGCTGGACTTCGTTGGGGGCGTGGCGGAATGGCAACCCGGGAGAGCCTCCCACCGGGCACAACCTGTTAAGTTGTGTCGTGAGCGTGTCAAAGTATGGTACAAAGTGTTAGGTGGTAGCTTCGGCGTGAGGTATTCCGACAGCTAGGACCTTAATCGTAATTATATTGGAGAACTCGTTAAGAAGACACGAGTAATGTAGGCTAGATATAATAACTTGCTTCGATATAGATCCTCGAAGTATTGGGAAATGATATAAAAGTGTAGAATAACTTATTATATTGATAAGATCTCTTCTCCGTGCTTGTTGTTCTTAATAGCAGCGAAGATGCTTCGATATTTATATTCCGCGTCTGAGCAATCGCGGTATACATACTAACTCTATACTAACTAGGTACCTTGCCCGCAACTCTGCGAACTTCACCTGAGTGCGAACCCTCGTAGACCCTGAAAACTCTCTACCACACCTTTTGCTCCCATGGCCAACTTATCGGTCTGCGCTTTCATTTATTCCTGATGGTGTGGAAACCACGTCAGGTGTCAGCTCATCCGTTTATCCGTTGACAACAATGGTTACGAATTATCTTGCCCTCGTGCTCATCGAAGGTAGTCTAACTCGCTGGACAGAAGATGGCCAATCTTCTTTGGTTGGTTCCGTCGAGAATTCGGTATGCAACTGCATCTCGTATTCTGGTCTTCCGGCATTGCACGACTTGTCCTCGGGATCGTACCAATAGGTATTTTCCCTCGGACTCCATCTTTTACCAACTTGTCCTCTGTGGATGCACCCGATCCACTTACTGGGCATAGTTACCTCCTTCATACTCTACACGA
>Ga0307517_10005087_pt1 | contig 19978 bp, 23 predicted proteins | sample 23_EM_MG_FD_194515 | JGI IMG/M metagenome (GOLD analysis project Ga0307517, IMG submission 194515) | Populus trichocarpa ectomycorrhiza microbial communities from riparian zone in the Pacific Northwest, United States - 23_EM | ecosystem: Host-associated > Plants > Roots > Unclassified | place... | reverse complement strand
GGGTGAGCACTGTCTTCGGGTGTTCACTTATCTGTGTTGCAGTGGAGGCGAAGGTCAGGCGATGCTCTATAGCCGGATCTGAGGGCGTGACAAATGTATAGAGAGTGGACATGACCCCAAAAACCTAGAGGGCCATGATTGATCGCAGGCTCTGAGGCGTCTCTCTTGGCCAATGGCTCTGTCACGCGTGATTGGTTAGAGCCAGAGGAGCAAGGGAGACCAGGGCTAATCGAAACGAGACGAAACGAGACGAGTTTCGGCCGTGGATAAATTTATTCTTCGACCTTTGGCCTAGAATTTTCACTAAAAAAACATTCTTGTGGATCCCGCTCTGGGCTTGGTAACCAAAAACGCCAGGTGTGTGACGCGACGGGTATGTGACGTCAGCATGACGACGAAGTCACACACCCGCATGCAGCTTTCGGAGGCAACCGATATTTGATATTTTGGTCCCCCAGTATTTAAGTTCTCACCTGTCCCGAACCCTCCACCTGATCAACCTCAGCCACCCCACTCCTCCCGCGCTCTCTCCTCGTTGAGCAACGACAAGCCAGCCCTTTAGGCGTCTTTATCTCTCACGACTTTCAACGATGCCTGCCGTAGTCAGTAACGCCACAAGGATTTGGGAAATTAACATTTACTGGGATCTCTACGCACAATGCGGTGTTTGGGATCCAAAGGGAAAAGGCGTAGATATCTGGGAGTGTGTTCGAGCTCGTAAGTCCTAACCGGTAACCATTTATGCGCCGTTTCCTCTTGATCCTCACCGCTTTGTCCACCACCGCAGACCACTCCACACACTCCACTCAGCCACCGAACGGTACCTACTGGAGATATGTGGCTCGAAGATAGACCTTTCATCTCCGGAGCGCTTTCAAGGGGCCACTCAACGCACCTTCCACTCCAATGGTCGCGTTCGCTGCTCATCTCTCGCGATTCGCAAAATCCTACAACCGCTACCCCATCCCCCGAGGCTTTGCATCCCATCGCTCGGGGCCTTTCAATGCGCATATGCGGTGGCGATTCGTCGTCCGCCTTGCCTATCCTAATATGCAATACGAGGGGGTAGTGACGCGGGTTCGTTGAGTGGAGTCTCTTTCGACTTTCTTTTCCCCTTGCCGGCTTTTCCTCTTTTTTCTTTTCGGGTTTTGGATCCCTGGTCTTTTACTTCCACTTTCTCACTTGCCTCTCTTCCTTGTCATCACATCAACCATTCCTTACTGTCGTCTTTTGCTTTCCTGTGCTACCTCCCTTATATATCGTATCGTCCGCTCTGCCGCTCTGTATATATCTGCCGCTCCATCACACGCATACGGTTGTTTATCAATTACGGTACAAGCTTGCTATTTTATATACATGTCTCTAATCCTGTCTTTCGCTGCAGAGCTGCCCCACTCCCCCAGAATCCAGTTGAAGTGGATCTGTGTCATCACTAGTATTGGATGTAGCGCTAGAGCATACCTTCCCAAGATCGCAACCGGTTCCCGAAAGATTGTTACCCTTTTACGGCAGGGTGAAATCGAGGGATGTCGATGAGAGGAGGCACACCTTGTGCATTAAACCGGCCACATCGTCCGAACAGCATCCGACCCTATCTTGGACACCCAGAACGGGAACAAGACGAGGGGGGGAGAGATGAGACTAGCATGATGGTGCTGTTGACCCTGCTTAGAAACAGCAACCATGGCGTTCGCAGCCAGGGGCGGGTCGGCCCCTGGGCGGTTTGTCCGGTCGCACGCCTTGACGGTGTATCCCGTTTCGAGGTCCCTATCTGCACGGTATCAAAACCGAAATTCAGCCGCTCATTCCACGGTGTATCATCCCCATTGGTCCCGGACTCAGGGTCTTGAGCCTTGGCTTGGATCCTGGGTACAGGGGGTGGGTTGAGTTCGGGTTTGGTCCTCCCACCCATCCCCCCCCCCCTCCTCCTCCCCCCGTGCGACACTATATCGGATCTAATCCCGCTATCTTCGTCCCTTCTTCGGTCGGCAGAGGGTGCCATACTTGAGGCTAGCAATGGGATCATAAATCCCAAATCCGAATCACTTCGTCGTCGGTGGTAATGATGCCGGTCCCACCCCACGCATCCATATCAAGGTGGCTACCGGACGCGAAACCGCGGCCCCACCGATCTTCGCTTCGCGGTATGAACGCGTTCGGTTGGCGCGGAGGTGCCGACTCCTGATGCCCACCTATACGATGGAAATGCGGCCACGGAGGGAGGGGGATCGATGAGCAAAGGGGCGACACACAAAGACGATTAATATCGACGCTTTGGAATTTCTATTTTTTGATCTCCAGGTTCACGACCGATTTGAACTACTCCTACACCCGCCCGGTGCTAAGCGGATCGGGGCACGCCGTGGACAGGGGACGGAGGTTCCCCCTTCAGCTTTATTAATGCAATCCTGGCCCACTACTCGCGCCATTGTGTTCGCCCCTCCACGGTCCGCCAAGCACACGACGGCCGGATTGCGGTAATTTCACTCGCTTATCCCAAATCCGCGAACCGTCTCTGTTCCTTGGAATGCCGGCTGGGGGGTGCTTGGGCGTTGTTGGCGACCGTTGTGCGGACTTTGTCGGGTAACCAGGTTTCCAGCCGAGACGCTCCCACCGGATGCCTCTGGGCGAGCTCGAATTTCGAAAACAGATGAGCATGGGGCATGACCAGTGATTGGTCCACGTACACCATCTGCTCGTCATGTCTGAGACTTCGATTGGTTGGCACCTCGAGAGACCAACCGAAAGTGACAACGTGAACCCCCCAGTGACGGGTGATCGGAGGGTCACCAGCATCTTGCCGTTTTTGCGTACAATGCCAGTCAGCATCGCCCGGGAAGTTCGCGATAAGGTAGTCATGTGGGACAAAAGCAAGAACCCCCGCAGTAGCAAGGTCAGCGGTTGATCCGCGGAAGGGCCAACGGATTTAAGGTTACGCAGCCTGGGATAGATAGTCTCCTTTGCGCGGGGAAGGGGGTCTGGAACGACCCAATTGTTATCACGGAACACGAGGCCGCAGTGCAAACCACACCACGAGACATCCCCCCCCCCACTGCATCGCATGACACACACCGGCGTTTCCCGTGAGCATTGCCTCACAGATTACGTTCCGTATTCGGATGCGCCAACCAGAGCCACGGAGTGGGACACCACGGGATCAATCAGATATCAGATTGTGGTGATTACTTTTCGTGGATTACACTTGGCGATCTTCGAGGTTGGACGGGCTTTTACGCCTTAGCGAGTATTAACGATCTCACCGCCAATCACCGGCACGCATTTCCGATACGCCCCATGTGATCACGGATGAGCAATCGTGGGAATTCATCACTCTCGCTCCCCCCTTCACCTCCGATTCCGAACCCCTCGCCAGCAGGCAAAGACATGGCAACCTCGCACGTCGGTCAAGTTTACACGTACAACAAACATCTCGAGTCGGCCCGGACACCTCATAAGGACATTCCTATCTCGTCTCTTGGGCTCGACCTTCGTTTTGAGCAGACATACCTTAAGAGCATCGCACCCCACGTCCGCCTCACGACACCCGCCCCTGATGAGAACGAGAAGCGCGGAGATCTCGTGCGTCCCCGGGGTCAGCAACTGGATATCAGATGGGGAAATGCTATCTGGATAACCACCAGGGATCAAATACTCGCCCCACTGCTTCAGGGTGTGATATGGTGAGTGCCATTTCCCTCGCGTATCGTCGGAATTTGAAGTGTTTGGATCTTCGCCGTCGTTGCCATCTTTAGGGGAACCTTGAGCCCATGGGTCCATTATTTCTGGGGTGGTTCCGCGTCGTCCACAGAGAATGGGCGACCATCTAAGACCGGGGCTGTGATCGTCCAATTGAGGAGCTGGTTGTCCTCCATCATCCCTCCACCTGCCACGATGTCCTTCCGAACCAAATAGATGCGTTGCAAATCTCGTACGGAAACAGGACATGTATTGCAGACACGGAGCGTGCTAATCGCGATAATGTAATGAACCTTCACCTCTCGTCAAATCCTCGCTTTCGCGGCCTGAATGATGTCCACCTCTTTCCATTTATTCACCCACATGTACCTCGAGAAAAACACGTTCAACCACCTGAACCATACCATCTGCGACCGGTGGTGCTTCATCGCCGATAACGCCCTAAGATACTGTTCTGCGCCAGATATGAAGATGGGTGCGGTTCCCCAGTCGCTCGCGAACAGGTTGACGGCGGGAAGACCCCTGACCACAATCTTGAGCCACAGAGCGAATCGCGCAAACACCCCTCCGAACACGCCAGTGTATTTCGGAAGTAGCGACACGGTGGTGAGGCTGTAGACTTTTGGCGGTTTGGGGAACAGGTTTGTTTCGAGCATGTGTCTGATGCCTCGGATGATCGAGATGTGGTTTGGGTGTGAGGATACGCCGTAGTCATCAAACGTTAAGATCTACAAAACCAATCAACACGGGGTGCGGATTCGTGCACATGCATCAGTTCAGATTCGCTCTTTTTTTTTTTTTTGTAAATGCGGGAAGGTCAACCGGTGAAGAAGAATGGAGTGGAGTGAGGTGTGTATGTGTGTGTGTGTCCTCGTCGTTACTCACCGTGTCGATCCCGTAGTCCGTCACATATGGCTCAACTTGGGCCGCGACAACGTTTGGTTCCCACATCATCTTGATGTCGTCTTGAAGAAGCCTGTACGGTAACGGGGCGCATGCCGACCACGCGCGAAAGGAACGAGTTCCCCAACGTTCAGAAGTCGAAGAGCGCGTGGCGAGAATCAGGACTTACGGGTGGTTTAGGATCCATCTCCTGCTCTTAGGCACCTCCAAAACGTCCATGGCGCGGTGAAACTCTTCCCTCCGAACTTGTCCCAAACCTTCCGAGTCTCCATAGGACAAGCACAACGAGAATACCTGGATGCCTCGTGGCACAGCCAAAAGCGTAGGCGAGAAGAACAAGGCTTCGTCGTCCGGGTGCGCTGTCACCAGCAGCACTTTCTTAGACCTCCATAGAAAGTTGTTGAAAGTGTACGGCCTGAGGATGATCAACGCGAATAGAGGGATCAATAAAGCCGAGAGCAACATCAGTTTGGCGACGACGACAACACAAGTTGATGGTTGTTCTGATCGGCTCTCCCTTCAAGCAGCCGTGAAATTGACCTGCAGGAACACTGGGTGACTGTCCGTGGGGTTAGAACCACGTACACGCACCTACAGACGGATATCTGGGGACTTTTAAGGAAGGTGCAGGGACCCCGACCGCTCTGTCGGGCTGCGGGAGGCGCGAATCTCGGCAACTGGCACCCTTTTACGATGTTTCGAGCTATTTCTAATCTTACGGATAGTCACCCACTCTAGGCACAGGAGTTCGGAGGACGACCAAACGGCAAAAAAGCGATGATCGAAAAACAACGACAGCAGGCGCATATACGGGTAACGGGTACAATAGGAAACAAGGGAAAAAACGAGTTTCCAAAGTGACGGTGTCTATCTCGCGGGAAGCAAAACCTCATGAAACTTCGATGGTTGCCAGGAATTTGTCCATGGCAGAGACGCGAATATGTTTCAGCCGTGTACCTTCAACCGCAATTCCGGTGCGGAGCTGAGATGGTGGCTGCAAGGTAAATGAAATGAAATAAGAACGCTCAGTATCCGTTCCCTGATGGTGCTTCTTCCAAACCCTACTCACCAGTACTTGAGAGTTCACCTGGTCGAGGGCTGCCGTCAAGTCGGAAACCATTCCAGCAAGGGCGACGTTATGACGAGCGTCTCCACGATCACGGAGAACGTCGGGTATGATTCCTATGAGCTTGGGCACGCTGCGTGTCAGTTCCTCTAATTCCTGAGCTTCCGAGGCGTCCGGAACAGCATCCTCGTCTAAATGCTCTTTGAGATCCGGCAGACGGACGGTGGCATTCACGTAATCCAAGAAGGTCTGTCATGCGGAAATGAACTCGGGGTTCACGGAAATCGTATTTGATTTTCATACCTTCCCGCGCAGGTGCCAACCGTCGATTGGATGTCCCGAAAGTCGGGTAAAGGTGGTCCGGAGTAGCTCATGGTCTTGTCTGACAACAGCATCCGGCGCGAGTTCCAGGACGGCGAGATCCTGTGCAGCATTCCACAACCCGGCGGAGACATACAGGTCGAATGCCTCATACACACGGTTCTGGGAGAATGCGTGGATTGCCTGAAGGTGCGTTATCAGCAGATAGTCCATGGGAGATTTGGTCCAGGCGTACCTTCGCCTCGTTAACCCAAGCCAGGGGAATCTTGAGACTGCCAACCAGGCCACTGACGGTCCAGTCGCTGAGTTCAGGAGCGCATCTGTTTAGCAGGTTCTTGATCGCAGCTTTCCGACTTAAAACTGTTAGCTTATAACCTCTCCACATGCTGGCAAAACCTTACCCGAGTGAGCCCTCAATGTGCAGTAGGACGAACACTGCCTCCTGGATCATACCCAGCTGCTCCAGTTGCAGGGCGTAACTGTTGGTCAGGAGATCGGCACTCGGACTGTGACCTTCTACGCGATTATCTTCGTTTTCTTCCGGGTCGAACTGGAGTCCTGTGTCTCCACGATCCGAGAAGTCTCGAACTCGCAGACATCTCGACGTGATAACATACAAGTGCCAACACAAGCGATAGTCGACGGGTGAGGCGCTGAAGGAAAGTGGTGCAAGGATGGTCGCCAGTGAGGATGAGGGGTCAGCAAAGAGGCGGATCATGGAGTATAGGGCATCCGGGTGGTGGTCTGCAATAGAGGGTAGATTCCACTTCTTCAGCTCAGCGGATGTTGCGTTTTCTGAGTACCATGGGAGTGGTGGGGCTACACTATATCTGCCTTCCATCCAAGCTGCTTCGTACGAGTCGAACACATCTGCAATGGATGAGTCGATGGGTTGGCCGAACCATAGATGTAACCCAAATGCCCTCTTCCAGTCTAGGTCCGCCGAAATATGCACATCAGGGCAAGACTCAATTCTCGCTCCTCCTGGCCCTGATCCAGAGCCTTCCAGAACGTCGATAATGCCCGCAAGAAGTGCGTAAACCTTGCGAGTGGGTTCGCTGATGTGAGCGTCAATCCGCTGCTCTTTCCACACCTTCAATTGGGACAGGACATCAGCTCTAAAGTCGTCGTCACCCCCGGCTTGTGCCACGAGGGTAGCCAATTTGACACTCCCGGCGGATATCGCGGCCTCCGCGGCTTTGTCGACTTCGTTGCCTGTAAGCCATGTGTACACCTCTGTAGAAGAGTCGGAAGATATTCCCTCCCGAAGTTCTGCCTCCACGGTTGGTGAGACGACGTTCTGCAACCATATTGACAGCTCATCTCGGCGTCTTAGAGTATACACTCTGTTCCGGACCCTATCTTCGACAGTGTCGGCTAGCCGGAAATCAAGGTCATCGAAGAGGGCGTTCCCTAATCGGAAGAGGGACGCCTCGAACGTCTTGTCGTTCAGAGAGTAGAGAGCGGAGAACGAGGAGAACGAGAGTGCGAGAGATGGGTTGGCGAAAGGTACCCCTTCGTCGTCCGGCTCGATGTACGTGTGAGTGAGGTGGTGCGATAAGAGTTTCGATGCCCATTCGGATTCGTCTTCCGGTTTGGATGCGAAGATCGGGGCCTTTGTGATCGTGACCACGGAGGAGTTGGCCGATGTTTTTCTGATCTCAGAAAAAATCAGAGACCAGAACCTTTTTCGATGTGAAGTTGGTGCTCACAGTGTACTTGAGGGTGAACATAGGGCGCCTAGATGCACTAGCGTACCGCCCGGTCCCCATCCCACCCTAAAGGAACGACCAAAGGCCAGACCGGCGTCGACAACGGCACCCTCGCTGCCATTGACGGCAGAGTCTGACTGATCAACCCGGGCATATTTTCTCGAGGGACGGTACGGGATAGGTTCTATGTCGTAAGCAAAAGATGCACGCTAATGCGGCACGGTGAGAAATTATGCGGTCAATCGCGACATACGCTCACCTGCTGTGAGTCCTGTCTCAGTCCCTCACCGTCACTATCGCGACTGTGTTTGCGGGACAAGCTCAACGAAGAAGACAGTGCCAACGCTCTGTGTCGGGTGGGTGCACCTTCTAACCCATCCTCGGTTCTGAACAGAGACGCTTGCATAACATGCATTCGTTGAGGTTCAACCCCTAATTGTTGCGCGCGAGGGATAAGGGAAGGGTCCACCTGGGGTTGATTGGGCGGTGGAGACTCATCGTCTTCGGAATCTGGCTCGGCTTCTTCTTCAGACGTCGAGACATCTTCGGGGGATTCGGAGCGACGGAGCTTGGATACGCGGTAGCTCTTCTCGTCCTTTGGACGCACTGGAACCCTTACTGTGCGTTTTGGGTGTTTGTACGAGGGTTGGCTAGACTCAGATTCCGACCTTGAACCCGCTTCCTCTGAATCGTCATCGCTCATGCTGACATCGGCATGTTTGGCGGGAGGCTGCGTGGTGGTGGTGGCATTTTGAGTCGATTTTTCCGTTTCGGACTCGCTGTCGGTTAGGAAGGCCCGAAAACGCGCCATAGTGTCGAGGGCAAGTTGTCAACCCTAAGAGGTAGTGAAAGACGCGACCGTGACCGTGACTGTGTCACAAACCGCGACGCGACAGCTGAGGCTGTCCATCCGTCTTGGCATTTCGAGGAACCTCGCGCCGATATCCCAGAGGGCCTGCATTCCAGGTCAGGTTCCAAGTGCAGAAACGCGTGCGTATATTAAAACGGGCAGTATGAAGCTACAGTCGAATGCAAATAATAAGTGGTGATTATGGTAATAAATAAATGGGATAGTGGGAATGCAAATGCGTGGATAAATGCGTGGGCTATCGCTACAGTTGTCGAAGGATGCGATGAAGTGCTAGTCGATACAAGGGGGAGGGGGGCGACCATCTAATCTATGTGGCGTCCGGAGAGGAAGAGAGTCGCGCTAACGATACAAGGATATAATAAGTTAGAAAGCAGGGCGGGGCGGGTGATTTCTAGGGCAGTCGTGTCGGGGGAACGAGTGATCCTTCCCAGAATCGTGTTATCTTGAGACATGAGCTGCAAAAATTCGATCAGACCACAGTCGCCACTGCTCAGGATGACATTCAGTACTAACCACAATGTGGTGCCCCATCGCCCTCCAGAAACATACATTGTTGCCAAGAACCAACTGCCTGGAGCTGTCGAGCACGTTTTTAGTGCGAGAATTCGGGTGAAAAAAGAATTGGGTCGTACCTTTGGTCGGATGTCAGACGAAGCCAGTCTTTGACACGTTGGCGGGGTGTGAACCCCTGAACCTCAACGGTAGCGTGAGGCGAAAAGTCCACGACGGCAAACACTGCGCCCTCGACGTTCCGGAACGAGGTGCAGGAGCCGGAGGAGCTGGTGCTGAAGAGGGTACGATTCTGTGGTCCGAGAAGGACACAGTTCAAGATGTCGTTGTTGGCGCTGAATCGCAGCACAAGGCTATCGGAGATAAAGACAGGAAGGGTTGGAGCGATTGGGATGGACGGGAGAGCCCCGAAGATCGAAGGAGAGGAGTCGGAAGTGTTCCACTCGGCGAAAGGGTTCATGTTGGTGGAGGTGAGCATGGTCGTTGTTTGGGATGAGAGTGAGAGGGGTAGAGAATCGGATGTTCTCGAAGCCGGAGATAGAGAATCCATGGGAGGAGGACGTTGGTTAAATACTGTCCTGTTCTCCGGGCAGGCATCTCGTCTGAGGCACTGATAGTAGAGGAATGATACAGAGATCTGTTTTGATTTTGATCGGGCGTTCTCCAGAATACAGCGTTGTTTACTCTTTGATGGTGTTCGGGCCCGGCATCCCGGCATGACGCTGTGCCATCGTCAGGTCCCTGGGCGTAACTCATTCCCCACTCGCAAGGATCGTCGACATATCCCCGGCAAGATTCACGAGTGGTCGGCGACCCTACAGACTGAAAATCGAATGGGAAACCCCAGTTTTCAACCTGCTTGAGGGGGTCGGGGTCGTGGAAGTGTTTGACACCTGCCCGCGATGCGGAGGGCCAGCAGTGCCATGATCGGCGCATGGTCGGCACCGCAATCCAATACAAACTCATAGGAGAGACCTTCTATCTCTGGCAATGATGGCGCACCCGCCACCGGTGAAAGGCATATTTGCATCACACCCACAGAGCGGGCGAGCCCCATGCCCGAGTCAGTCGCACTCGCGCCATCAGCGGAACGAAGGGGGCTCAGTTAGGTTCATCTCCGAGTCGTTAGCCTTTCAGCCTCCCAAGGTTAGTCTTTCCCTGCGAACCACATCACTAGATCTCAGCCGCACTCGCCACCATTGTCACGGACCACGGATACGCACTTTCGGATTCCCCGCCCGGGTTGAGTTCCAGGATAACACTCGCACGATACACGCTCTCGCAGAAGCAAGATGAATTTGGAGCTGTAACAGATACATGCGATGGAATTAACGCTATTACACCAGAAAGAGCCAACCGTCCGCCAACGTAGACTACGGGTCAATCTACATGGCGTATCTAGGAGGGAACGGGAGTCAATTACTTATGGCACACAATAGAGACCAAGTAACTCACTTCCTCGTCCATTCTCGAGCTGTAGCCTCGTACCGGGGTCGGTCGGTCTTGTAGAGGTGAGCAATATCAGGAACAAGAGGATCGTCCGGGTTGGGATCCGTTAGCATCGAACAGATCGAGAGGAGCACTATCGAACAATAAGGACGCCATGTACTGCCAAAGTACGTAAAATGCCTCACCCTTCGATATCGTCAACGCAGGAGACCATTGGTCCCTCAGGATATCAAGACAGATGGAACCGTTTGCGTTGATATTGGGGTGATAGATCTTGGTCGTGAAGCTGACCTTGGGCGGCTTGAAGGGATAATCGACTGGGAACGTGATGGAGAGGAAAAAGACGCCGCCAGCATACGGGGACTCCCCCTTGTTGCCGCAAGGGTCAGGACCCGAACAACACGGATTGAAACGACTTCAACTTACTGGACCCATAATGGTGGCTTGCCACTGGAACATGTTGTCGCCGGTAGGACCGGCACTGCAGGAGGACGGTGGGTCACGTCCGAGATCAATCAATTCCTGGCATCGCAGGGTCGGTGACTCAGTCTCACGACTTTCTAGAACCGAGAGAACCGGGCGTTACCTTGTTAATACGCTTCAAGGCCATGTCGTGAGATGAAGTAAGGATGAAAAAGACTGGAAAGTGGTGTTTCCAATGGATTAAGATGATGACAAGATCGTTGAGATCAAGAGAACGACATGCGACGTAAGGCGGAGGTAGCACAGGATCGCGTTAGTAACTAATTCTCTGTGCCACCAGGGACGAAAACTTACATCTTGCTTGTCTAGGGCGAGGTCGAGTGCGCTGATGGTACTCGATGGGTGGTGGTAGGAGGGTAAGGGTGAGATCCTCCAGAGGTTGCAGTTGTTTGTCAGCTCTTCCCATATTCGGTTACGACCACGTGGTTGGGCGGGAATAAACAAAGGGGCACCGCCATGGCCAGAGGGCTATCGTGCCGGTTATTTTCGCTGGATACAGCGTGCCATGCTATGTACAATACAACAATGGAAGTACAGGAACGCCTTTCACGACTACTTGATCCAGAAACTCTGAAGTACAGCTAGAGCACAGACGACGGAGCAAACGAGGAACCCAAGTGGGTACCCACTTGGGTTACCTTCAACGCTGGCGGACCATAGCTGGCGGATCATGAGTTCCGTTTTTTCGGAACGGGTGGAATAACTCACCGTTCCTCCGAGTATAGGCCCGAGGAATCTTGAGAAACTCACGATACTCTGGGCGATGCCGTTGGCGTAACCGACAACGTGGGGCGGAGACACTACGACAAAGGCACAATGAGTCCAAGGACCGGAGCGCAGAACCGAACCCGTACTGTAATTGAGGAGAACCGAGATCGCGGTGTACGCGAAAGTTGTTCCACAATATCTGATCGCACTAGGCGGGTGTGCCCATGGTCAACGAAGAGTGCAATTAGGGTCCAAAAACTTACGTGCTGAATGCAAGGGCTAATGGGAACGCGATGAGTTCGCTCGGGACCCCGGCATAACGCAACACACTCACCCGCCATGAGGGCGACACTGCCATCGTCACTCGCGCTTGCGAATGGTCGGTACAGCGTCACAGTGAGGTATGAAGGAATAAACAAGGCAGATCCGATACGAAACATGGCTAGGTGTGAAAACCTGCCTCGGGGGGGGCTTCGGGGGTTTCAGGACAGTTAAGCATATCCTCCTATCGGCAGTGACTTACCCGACGTTTCTACAAAGGGTTCAGCTCAGATTCTATTCGTAAATCAAAGTGCGCGTGACTCACGGGTAGAGGTAAAATTGGTATGCAATCTGAAACAGGCACATGAGAGCAACTATCCATCCGGTCAAACTTGCTGTCTGGAAGGTCAAATCAAACTCACTTAATTGACCGAAGTGGCCCGCGTTCAGGTTGAGGCCTCCTGATGGATATTCTCTGTGGACAATCAGCCTCGATCTGGTTAGAACACGTAAATGGCGCTTACGAGACGAGATAGAGATAGAAAATCTGGTCGTGTGTTGTATTGTGGAGTGCCAGAAGTCCGTAATGAACAATGAAGATAATCGGTAACTGAGAATACAGCGAGGGAGCCTTCGCGCCGTGTGATGGTTGGTCGGTTTCGGGAATCGCCTCTAATGGTGCTCGGGTGGGAAGTGTGTCCGGTTCTCCAAGTAGTTGGTGTGCCTCATGTATCGCCGGGGGCGTACGCATACCAGAATTCGAGAAGATAGTTGGAATGGTGGAACCCGACGGTCGCCTCGAGTATATACCTGGGCCCCCGGAGGAGCGGCGCGGGGAACGGCGCGGGCGACGGCTGGGGCTTGGCTCTGCAGAGGTCAAAGACACCGCACTCTCCTGGAAACCGTGCTGGTACGGTCCCTCCTGTTCATCCTCCTCCTCTTCCTCCTCCTCGAAAACGTTCTCATCCACATTCATCGCAGCCGATACCCAGAGGTCGGAGGCGTTGTTGATGGCCATTCCGTTCGCCATCAGAAGCCTTTGGGCAAAGTTCAACTCACCGTACTCCGCAAATTGTTGTCCAAAAGAGCCTGGGGCGGTCGTCCCAGTGCCCCTGCGACGCCGCAGTGCACGGGAAAGCATACTATGTTGGCCTGCACTCTGCAATCGTGGTCGATATCCGCGTGAATAACCATACGCCGAACCGCTATCCCTGCGAGTAGCAACGCTGGCTCCGCTTGAGGCCAAGAGGAGCTCTGGAGCTGGGATGTCCAAGAAGTCTTGGGACTTGTTAGGTGCAAAGTATCCCACAACCTTCTGGTGGAACCCTCTCGGGGTCGATTGACCGCTGGGGGCTGGTGAGGGCGATTCGTCTCGGGGGAAGGGGCTTGGTTGGCCGTCCTCCTTGTCGGGGAGACGTATTGCTCCTTCTCGAGGACCCCCATCTCTGCCAAGGAAGAGACTCAAAACTCCTCCTGAAAGAGTGTCAGTGTGCGGTTCAGTAGCCGTACGTACACACGAACCGAGGAAGGTGACGCTAGCGGCCACGGCACATGGCAAAGCATAGGGGTAACTCGCAAAGAACGGGAACCTTTGAGTGAAACCTGGCCATTTCTGGGCGGGTGACTCGACTTGAATGCAATCAGGGGGTGCGATCCGGTAAAATGAACCAAACACTTACACATGGCTCCTACTATGGCTCCGGAAACTCCACCGAGACCCCAGCAAAACCTAAAGAATATGAGCAGGTGACCACACTTGAGTAACGAAGACGTTACCCCAATACCGCCCAGGCACGCCCCTCGTTAGTTTGATCGGTTATTACGGCGACCGTTCCACGAGCAACACCAATCGCACCAGCAAATGTGCCTTGTAAAAGCCTGATGACGAGTGCTTGGTTCATCGAGGTCGAGGTTCCAAACAAGAAACAAGTAGCGGCGCTCCCAATCAGGGATATCAGTAATACGGTCCGTTGACCGTGCTTTTCGGCCACCGTAGCCTTCGGATAGATAAGAACAGGATAGAAGATATCATCGCCGACGAGCTCACCCAGAGCAGTGAGGTCACGAATTGAGTGAGGAAGAAGCTCGAGGCTGCAGATTGTCAGAGAGCGTCCGATGTTGGTGGACAAGGTAACATACCAAGAATGCCCGTCCAAAATCCAACGTCAGCTTCATCAGTGTACTGACCAAACCCTGGATCCCGGAGTTAGGTGATGTCATTTGCGATGGAAAGAGAGCCCACCCTTGACCATGAAGAGGATGAACGGTGCTGATACATTTGCGCATAGGAATTCACCCAGCAGGGTCTGCGGATCGATAAGTTAACGTGTACGGACGGAATAGGTGGAACATACAATCGACAATACCACCATAGATAACGTGGGCAGTGGACTCGAGTATACTTCGATCGCGGGAGCCAGAGCACTTGGGATGGGCGGCCGTTCCGAGAACGGGGGAGGACGCGATTGTGAACGCTCATCGCGACCCTTGCCCCAACGCCTCAAAAGCCGGGAGACCAAAGGTATACGTCTGGGCGAGAAACGTGAAAACACCGGTCGTGGGGAATACCCAGCACGCCCAATCGGGGTTTCGTCGACGTGTAGTGTAGCTTGATGGGAGCCAAAGGTTCTCCCTCGGGTTACGGTGGGGCCGGTCATTTGGTCGTCAACGTCGTGATACTCGGCGAAGATGGGAGCGTGGTGGGAGATTAGTATTGGGGGAAGAACTGATTTTAACTGGTCACTTGTTCTGGACTGGCAACGGTCCGGCGGTTGCGGACCTGGTGACGTGCTACGGTGGCCGGGGTCAAAAAGGGTCCAATTCGCCAGCGTTTGCTCCCGTAACCCTATGTCCGCGCGACCCACGCTCCTTGGTATTCCCGACGAGCTATTCGTCAAGATCCTTTCTTCGCTAGATTTCCTGCAACTTGTTCGCTCTCAATCGGTACGTGGGTTTTGCCACGCGTCAGCTATACGATACGGATTTGAACATGCGCACAGGTCTGCAAGCGTTTCGACCATGCAGTCAGATCTGCTGGAGAACTACAGTACATCGTTGAATTGGGTGTCGGTGGTTTGGCCGACGGTTCACCTCAACATCCATTCAACATCTTCGAACGGCTTAACTACCTCAAGTCCCGGAGATTGGAGTGGAGTGACCCCTACGTCGAGGAAATCGACGCAATACCTCCACTTGCCCAGGCACACTTGTGGAAACTTCGTGCCGCTACCCTCGTACGGGTTTCCAACCGTGACCCGCTTCTTCAAGGTTACTTTGACGTCGTAGACGTTGTTCGATTGAATCCTTCCTCGGTGGAACAGTCACGCTGTTCCCATTTTCTCGACTCTCAACACTCCGGGTTCGAATTCGATCCAGGTCAAGACCTATTAGTGTTGTTTAACAGGTTCCCTACTCTTCCATGGTATGTATTCCTTTGATAGGGTGATTCAATGGAATTCAGTCAGGTTCTAGCTCATCTGTCTCCTTCTCGTTGTTATCACTCGGCGCTGGTACGCCCCACCCAGAGGCCACAAACCATCCCCTTGTGGTTCCGTGTCTCGGAAAGTTTATGAGAGGGCGAACAGACCGTCTTGCCACTGTCATATGGGAAGAAATTCTCGTCGTCCAGCTGCTTGATGGACTGACCAAGTTCTATTTCGTCAATTGGCGAACTGGCGTCGTGATTGCAGTGAGTGTGCTAAATTTCTTACGATTTCGCACCCTGAATCTTCTTCTAGAACATGGTTCGGAAGAGCGCTTTCGCTCGAATCTACAACCTTTGCCGTCTCGGAAGTACCAAGTTTTCCTTCATTGAATACGATTACCACTCTTGGCCACAGCGCTATACCCTCTTCATCTACTCTCTGGACCTCCAAGGGAATGCCTCGAGTACACCGGATCATTCGGCGACCTTCAACTTCCCCATAATGTCTCTCAGCACTACGCCACTTACATTCATACACTCGAGCTTTCCACCGGCTCCTTCTGAGTATCACCACATCAATCAGATGAGACCCAATTTTATCTCCCATACTTCCGGCATCATTCAGATACGGATGATGTTCACCCGAACCACATCCCCCTTCGGATTCCAAGTCTTCGTATCACCTGATGTACTCCTCCGCGCTGGGAAGGGACAGGATGGCAGACCGTCAGTGCACGCTTGGGAAGAGTGGGGTCCTCGTAACACGAGGTGGATCAAGGATCCCTTGGATCGTCTTGTACCAACAATCCAACCGTACGGGTACCGTATTGGGTTCGCAGACCGCATCCTTGATTTTAACCCTCGTGAAGTCGGCCGGGACATGTGTCGTGGCGGCCTCGCCGACCCGAATAACCTGGCCTCTTGGACATCGGAGGACCAGGATATGGTAAACCCGCGCAATGTACAAAGCCTCAAGTCCCGCATTGTCCGAGAGCCCACCGTCATATTCACCAGTGAAGCTGTCCGGCAAAATATCGTTTCTTCGCTGCCATACCGGGAGACATCGTGTCCACTGGAAAACATGTCTCAGAGTACCTTTAGCTATGTTGATGAAGACCTATACTTCATCGAGGTATGGCCACAACCATATTGCATTATTTCGTCGTCCTGACTTATGTTATCTCGTACAGTTTCACAGGATTTCCGGGACTGCGACCATACACATATGCTCTATCTAGACTATCTACAGTAGCGTACATTGTTTGGTGGATAGTAGAACGATCGACGAAGACCAACGGCTTGGGACGACGGTTCCGGGCGTGGTGGGGCATTTTGATCCGTCCAAGTCCCGCCCGCCCAACCCCGGATCGAATTTTTCCCCGATCGAACAGTGATGAAAGCCAACTTCAAGGTAATGCACGACCTGGACTCTTGTCCTCGCAGGAAATGAACATGATTGCGTAGTTCTCGAACCTTTGTGGCACTGTCTATCGACAAGGGAACATCGTTTTCACGCCTGATGGAAATTCTGTCCTGAGCCCGGTGGGAAACCGCGTTTCGGTGTTCGACCTTGTAAAGTGAGTAATAATCTCGCATATCCTGGGTATACGACCAACCATGTGCTATAGTAACAAGTCTAGAACGCTTCCTTTTGAGAACCGTAAAAATATCTCTGCAATAGCACTCAGTCCGGATTCGAATGTCTTGATCACGGTGGACGAAGGTCAGGCTCACGGAACCAGCGCCCTCGTTTCCCTACAATCTCTGACGGATCTCTTTCAGATGGTCGGGCTTTACTCGTCAACTTTCAGAGGGGTTTAGTACTACATCACTTCAACTTCCATAATCGTGTTCGAATGGTCCAGTTCTCTCCGGATGGAAGGTAAGTAATAATCTCAAGCCCTCCCCCCAGCTCCGGCTGACCGTGGTCTATTTCGAAGGTACATTGCTGTGGCACGGGAGGCGCATGTGCAAGTTTGGCGTACCCCAAACTACCTCTTTCGTGAATTCGCGCCCTTTAATCTGCACCGCACATACACCGGACACCACGACGAAGTCTTAAGTTTGGAATGGTCTCCCGACTCGAAGTACGTCAACTATTTGTAATGGGCTGTGTCTCCGACATTAACCCCCTCGATAGATGTTTCATAACTACTTCTCGCGATATGACTGCGAGACTTTTCACTCTTGACCCGTTGGAGGAGTTCCGGCCTAAGACTTTTGCAGGTCACCGAGATGCGGTCATCGGAGCATATTTCTCCTCAGACTGTAGATCAGTACGTGTTCTGTGATTAACCGCGTCATCCGCTTGCCAACCACGCCACCAAGATATATACAGTCAGCAGGGACGGCGCCGTCTTCACATGGCGTGAAAAGCAGAACGAGGGCCAAGATGACACGGGTTATGCTGCGCCTGCATCATGCGACGTCGGCACGTCCATCGCGCGGGCCCGCTGGGGGGTTCACAAACGCAATTACTTCGACCAACACAACACCAAGGTCACTTGTTCTATATTCCACCGAGCATCCAACCTCCTCGTCATCGGTTTCTCTACTGGTGTATTTGGCCTTTGGGAAATGCCCGACTTCACGAACCTCCACACCCTCAACATCTCGCAGGATAAAATATCCTCGATCGCCATAAACCCATCAGGTGAATGGTTGGCCTTCGGCGCGAAGAAGCTTGGGCAGCTGTTGGTGTGGGAATGGCAGTCGGAATCTTATGTCCTAAAGCAGCAGGGGCATTACTTCGACATGAATACCGTCTCGTATTCCCCAGATGGCCAGTATATCGCGACCGGTGGAGATGATGGCAAGGTCAAGGTCTGGAATGCCACCTCCGGATTCTGTTTCGTTACGTTCTCGGAACATTCGGCAGCGATATCTGGCGTTGAGTTTGCGAAACAGGGTCAAATCCTGTTTTCCGCATCTCTGGATGGAACGGTCCGGGCCTTTGATCTCGTTCGCTACCGAAACTTCCGGACATTCACATCGCCTTCACCTGTTCAATTCTCGAGTTTCACCGTGGATCCCAGTGGCGAGGTCGTGGTCGCCGGCTCGATCGATTCCTTCGAGATTTTCATGTGGTCGGTCCAGACTGGCAAATTACTGGATATCTTATCTGGTCATGAAGGGCCTGTCAGCAGTCTGTCGTTCTCACCCACGGGAAATTTTCTGGCGAGTGGCTCTTGGGACAAATCTTTCAGACTTTGGAACGTGTATGGTCGTTCCAGGGCAGTTGAACCTTTCCAGTTCGGCGCGGAAGTCCTCGCGTTAGCCTTCCGGCCCGACGGAAAGGAGCTTGCGATCACTACCCTCGATGGTCAGGTTACCCTCTATGACGTGGATCAGGGGAGGCAGAAGAGCGTGATCGAAGGGAGGAAGGACATTTCAGGCGGCCGGAAGGCGGACGACAGGATAACCGCTGCAAACAATTCGTCGGGGAAATCCTACAACAGTCTCGCATACACCGCCGATGGACAGTGTATCATCGCCGGCGGAAATAGCAAGTACGTGGTGATATACGACGCTCGGGATGGAGTCGTTATCAAGAAGTTCCAAATATCGGAAAATCTCTCACTTGACGGAACGGAAGAGTTCCTGGACAGTCGGCGGCTGACCGACGCGGGGAACTTGGACACCCTGGACACTCGTGGGGAAGACAGCGACCTCGAGGACCGGATGGACACTTCATTACCAGGAGTCCAGCGGGGTGATATGTCGAAGCGGGGATACAGGTTAGAGGCGAGGACGAAGTGTGTGAGGATATCTCCCACAGGCAGGGCATGGGCAGCGGCTTCGACAGAAGGCCTCCTCATTTATTCAATCGACGATACGGTCACGTTTGATCCCTTCGACCTCGACATCGACTTGACGCCTCAGGCGGTGCTGGACACACTCGCGTCGCGGTCTTACCTCAAGTCACTCGTGATGGCCTTCCGCCTGAACGAAAAGCTGCTTATCCAGCGTGTATTCGAATCCATTCCCCATTCGGACGTCAAACTGATCGCACGGCAACTTCCCGTGGTGTACATCATGGCCCTGCTAAGGTTCATTGCCGAACATCTGGATAAGGGTCCTCACCTGGAGTTTGATCTTCTCTGGGTGAAGGAGGCGCTCCTCGCACATGGCCGCTTTCTTCGAGATAGGAGCGGCGAGTATGCGAGCGTGTTCAGGGCGTTGACGAAGGGCTTGGTCGACGTTCAGAGGAACGTATCAAAACTGTGAGTTCGTCTGTTCCGTTCATGCACGTGCTTCCTCTGATATACTTTCGCCCCAAGATGTGACGACAACGTCTCATCACTTTCTTACCTTATTGATCAGTCAAACGCGAGGGCTTCGCGAGCTGAATGTGGCGCTGATTGTATGAATGTGGACAAACTTTAGATTATCTAGCCGTATTTGTTGTAGCTGCGGGTATTTCTATGTCATGCTGAACAGCGCTGGACCCTATGTCCTGGCCTTGGTGGGTGCCCGTGCGGCGGTAATGAAGCGCGCTGTCGGACGTCACGTGAGCCAACGCGTCCCCCTCTTCCTCGTTTTTTTTTTTTTTTTTTTTTTTTTTTAATTAAGTG
>Ga0307517_10005086_pt1 | contig 19979 bp, 15 predicted proteins | sample 23_EM_MG_FD_194515 | JGI IMG/M metagenome (GOLD analysis project Ga0307517, IMG submission 194515) | Populus trichocarpa ectomycorrhiza microbial communities from riparian zone in the Pacific Northwest, United States - 23_EM | ecosystem: Host-associated > Plants > Roots > Unclassified | place... | reverse complement strand
TCAAACTCTGTGCTTGTCCTACTGTGTGCTTGAGTTGTTTGTAAATTTCCTGTGCTTCTTTTACCTGCTGTATCCCTTCTGTATAGAGGTTCAGCATCCGGTTTGCTTGGGCCAGGGCCTTCAATGTGTTAGCAACTTCAAACTTATTCCCCTGACATCTCCAGAGCTCTAAGGTGCAAACAAGGAGTTGTTTGTACTCTCCATTGTTTCCAACTGAATAAAACAACCTTGAGAGGTGGAACAAACATCTTGGCTTAGAGGGATGGTCATCTGGGAGTCCTTCAATCTTTGGCTTCAGCATGACAAGCTGTGGTTTGTGCCAAAAGAGGTGCCGCATGAAATCAATACAGGCATCCCAGATATCACCTGAGTTTGCATCAATTGTTGTAAAGACATTGAGCAGGTGCTCAATATTTACATCCTCTGATCTAATCCATTGTGCTTCTTCAAACCCAGGTTTGCCAGGACCAATGGCAACTGACAATCGGCTGAAGTAATTCTCCTTGGTCATGCAGAGCAGTGGAGCTAACATTGGGTTTTTGGGGCAGAGGTGATCCTGGAGTGGTGCCAACATTGTGATGAATCCATTACTCCGATAGGTCAGGGAGAGAATGCAGAACTTGTCAAAGATGTTCCTTCTATCAGGGATGGTGGGAAACAACCAGTCAAGGTTGTTCTCATCAACACCTTGAGGGAAGAAGGCAACCACCTCAAGAAGTCCATGGGCATTGGGGCCAAGTTCCTGGAACATGGGGGAGGAAAGTGAAAGTTCAATGGCAGCAGAAAGGCTCTTATTGTGCTGCACATGAAGCATGCCTGTCCGCTGTCTCTCCCATTCCTTGGTCAGCCGATTGGTATCCCACTGGTTGTGCTGGGCAACAGTGGCAAGCAAGGTGACTGAGAGTGGGTGGAAATCAAGTTGTTCCAGGATGTTGTCAACCAGGTCAGATGATTGACTGTATGTGTAGATGTGATAGAAGGCATTGTGTGCAGCCTCCACAGACAATGTTGGCATGTTGAGAGTCTTGCAGTCAGGAGGGATGATGGAGATTCTGGAGGTGATACAAAGACAAACATTGCTGAATTGGCTCAGTTCTTCCACCACAGCATATATCTCAGGAGTCTGTGGGTCGAGAATGGATTCGGCATTATCAAGGACTATGAGTATCTCCTTTGAGGATAGGAAAGGCCGGAGGGGGATCAGATCCTCAGGATTCTCGATGCCTGCGCCGATGGCCTTGGAGAGCCGGTGGAGGAAATTAGAGCACGATGCCGGGAACTGGTCACAACGGATGAACCGACGGTCGTCACCAAACTGCTGCTTGATATGATTGTTGTGAAGGACAGTCAACGCGACTGATGTTTTCCCAATACCTCCTGCACCGATGAGAGCAACAGGTGTGAGGTTTTGAACGAGGCCAACGATCGTCTCGATCAGCTCGTCGCGTCCGAAGAAGGCCCTCGGTGACGGTGGCGGTAGTTCCCCAGGTATACTACAAGCAGGTGTGAGATACTGGATCCATTGGTAATTGAGATCGCTGACCTGGCTTGAGTCTAGGCAATGGCGACCATTAGTCATTTGGTTGTGGAACAGATTATGAACGTCACTCACCGACCGATGCTGATCATCAGTTCCTTCCTGACTTTTCACCATGTTGCGATGCAACTCGGAAACCATGGTGTGGGTGTTGACGACACCGTGACGGACGTCGGAAACAATTACGTGGGTATTTATTGCGAGCTCGGTCTGCGAGCAAACAATTAGCAGGAGCCACACAGAAACAATGGAACGTACATTGAAGACATGAAGGATCCTGTTGAGGTCCGCCTTCCAGGAGGCGATTGTCTCTTTATCATTCTTTGCATGGAAAAGCTGAGACACCGCATTCCGCTTGCTGTGTTTGATGGCCTTCCTTTGAATTTGTGCCACAGTCCTGCGACCGTTGAGGACTGTTTTAGTGGGTGGTTTGAAATGCACACCGGTGGTCCGACTCACATCGTCAATTGGTTTATCGCGTCACAAACGGACTGGCTGAGGTCCCCCAATTTCTTTCCATTCATCCCCCGGTCAAGCGCTCTGCAGATATCGGCACAGTCCAACCCGATTTCGACGTATTCCATCTCGTTAGCCATCTTGTCCTGGGGATGTGTGAACTTGGAGCAGATCGTTGCAGAAGAGGAGCAAACGCACCTTGACCATTGTGAGAAGAACACTGACGGAACCAAAGGCAGCCTTGGCTGGTGTGATGCTTGAGATCTCCTTCGCGAGATTCAAGGCTTCGATGGTCGCATTCAACAATGAGATAACGCCCTCCCGATCCTTCGGTCGTTGGGATTTGGCTTCCATGGTCGAAACTCGAGGTAGTTGCGAGAAAATGGTGCGGTGTGAAGACTGTGAGGAAAGTCCCGAACCTTGATAGGGATGAGCGGCCATCTCCTTGTGTTGCGCCTCGTGTAAACAGTACCGCCCCGTCGCCTTCGCATTCAGTGCCCTTTGATCGGAATTAGACGCCTAATCGCGATATCCACCACGCATCCACAAGCCACACTACCGTACAGAATGGGGGAACAAACAGACCGTAATGCGGACCGGGGGTCACAACGCAAACGCCACCGATTCGTTCATGGATGCCGAAACCAAACCTGGGTGCAGAATGGACTGAACACTGAGCACAGAATTTTCCTACACGTACTCTTGCCAACGCTGAGATCGACGAAGGGACTCGTGTATCATCCTCATAGGCGATCCGGAAAACGGGGGTCAAGATGAATCACGGATGGCACAGCCTAGGTGGGGATGGGGGGTGTTGTCAATTTGGCGAGGGAAGACGGTCCAGGAGAAGCCTCGGTAATTACGACAGCGACCGCATTGACGACCTAGCGAGGCAGAGTTACCTCATAAGTAACGTTTCGCGCACTCCTGGCCACACTATAGAAGCCGCCGTGTGGGGCTCCGCGCTCAAGTACAAAGTGGCGACCCCACTGCCTGTGTCCGCGACGTAGGGGCGAAACACTCACTGCAAAAACCCTTCCCTTCCGCACCGGTTGTGAAACAGTTCTTCTGCTTCCAAGAAGCATCCCGCCCGCGTTTGGATGGCCAGGCTGCCCTTTTCCCGATTTTTTTTCTTCCCGCGTTCGTGGTATGTTGTCGATCATCAGCCTCGTGGCGTGTTCACGGCTTGCACCCATTCATTACCCACTGTTCCATTTTTTCACCTGCAGGTACCTGTCTCCTGCCTTTCACCCGCCAATTCACACGCAGGAAACCACGCGAAGCACAGGAGACAGGCCGCATGGCATGACGCCGAAATAGTGTCTCGCACTCATTGTGAAATTTCTGAGGGTTGTGTCCCCTTACGATGGGGCCGACGCATCCCAACGTTTAACTTCCAGCAAGGTATGCCAATTGCCGTACTCGCACGACCAATGCGGCGGTACTCCAGCCAAAACTAAATTGACCGGGTGTTTTGTGTAGCTGCCGGGTTGGTCGTGCTCGTACAGCGTGGACATTCTGATCCCGAAAGTCGGTTCAGGTCTGTATTGGGCGCGGGTGCGCTTTTCACTCGGGGAATGCTTTCAATGGCCGTGCTCCGTGACCTATTTCATATTTGAGGGTGATTGCTAGGTGGTGTGTCTGGACCGCGCCCATTAGAAAAACATTCCGCCTGGTGTCAAAAAAAGCCAATCGCAAGGAATGGAACGCGGCCCATCTCGTGTAGCAAGTGAGGCACACTTTACCCGAGTGAGGTCGCTTCCCCGCCAGGGAGGTTCAAACGAGTGGCACTGGCATCTGGATTAAATAGGCCAATGCACTCACGCATATCTGGATTCTCACGTCAGCGATGCTATATACCACTGCGTGCATAGCTCGCGCCCGGTCTCAGTCACGTCGCCCCTCTCCCCCCCGTCGCAAGGGATCCAGGAAGAAGGTTCTCTCACCACCCTTCTTCATTGGTTATGTGCTCAAACTCCTCCCGATAGCAAACAACCCTCCCGATCCATCCAGAGCCCCCGTCACCAACAGAACCATGTCCAATGAAGGTAGTGCTGCAGAGGTCGAGGATGCCAACAGACCAGGTAATCCCCTTTCCCCTGGCAGACACTGCTGCGGAGAACTTACAGTATTTCTCCCCCGCTAGGTGCGATCGCCGGTCAACCTCGGTCCATATGGTTCAAGTACGTGACGATCGCGGAAGATTGGGACCGACGAATGATGGAGAAGTGGAAGTCAAACATGAACAATCTCCTGATTTTTGTAGGTTTGCCTTATCAGAGGCGTCATTTTCGATCCTTACGCTTGTGAAGGCCGCGTTATTCACCGCGATTGTCACTTCGTTTACCCTCGACGCAATGTCCGACCTTGAAGAAGACACCTCGACGAAGCTCCTCCGTATCCTTGTCGAACAGTCTACCACAGGCCAAGATGTCGATATACCCCAACCGAACCCACCGTCATCCATCGTGATGGTGAATGGCCTTTGGTTCCTCAGCATCATGTCCAGCCTGGCTGCTACCACTTGGGCCATGCTCAGTCTCGAGTGGTTCGCTTTCCTCACAGAGGGTGTTCGGGCGGAAGATTACGAGGAGATGGCAGAGAAGAGGCAACGAAAGTTCGAGGCCGTGAGGCGTTGGAAAATGCACATAGTCGTGGCTTCCATCCCGTTCTTTCTCCACATCTCGTTCTTCCTCTTCCTTGCCGGCCTCTGGTTGCGGTTACGTGACGTGAACAAGCATCTTGAACTCGTCGTCGGAATACCGAGTTTGGTCATAGTATCGAGCTATGTGATAGTGTCCATGCTCCCCTTGTTCACGGAGGCTCCCTTCTTTACTTCGGTCTCGGAGATGTTTTCCCCTTTGGTCAACGAGATCAAGTACTTCGTCGGGCTTCGTCACTTCGTTCACGCCCCTCTCATCTTTTCGTGGATTTCAACTTCCTTCACAAGGATGTCCAGCAAGTCCCTTCCACACTTGAACAACATCCACCAGAATCACCTCTATCCCCCCCTTCGCACCGTGGCAACCCTTTTGATCTACTCCCTCAAGTACATCTACAAACTTGTTGGCCCACCTGCTCACGGCGCGCGGACAATCATAACCAAGACCCTACTCCCAATATTCCCCACATTCCGGCCAGGTGGCGATACATTCAAGGAGCTGAATAGGCTTCAAATTGGACGTTCTGGTCGAGACAAGGGAGTCCATCAACGAGCGTTGTGCTGGTTGATGAACACACCTCTGACCTGTTCCGAGGTAAAGGAAGTCCTCAAGGAGTTTAGCAATCTGGGAGGAGTCGAGGAGCCCCTGGACCGTTCCATCGTCAAACTTCTCGTCTTATCCCTGTCCTCTGTCCTGGAGAATGGTCGAATCACCGAGGACGAACAGCCGATTTTCGACCATTGCACAAGGATCCTGACGGAAGAGATGAGTCGAGCGTTCCGTGATGCGAACTATAACCCGAGAATTCTGGTTCGAAACGCCGCGATCTCCGACGGATTGAAGGAATACCTTGATTTTGACGCCTTCAGTCCGCCACCAGAGCCAGGGAGTGTTGCGTCCGATGATTACTGGAACAGGGTGGTTCGTTTGCTGTGGCTTTCCCCCTCCAAGGAGAAAATCCAAGTTGTTATCGAGAAACTCGAATTGATCGTACGGTCGATGAATCCTTCCCTCCTCCAGCGCGTTGTCCGCGGACTACACGCGGCAACCCTTGCCTCTTTACACGCCAATCAACCCACCTTCGATCCCCCGCTACCAGATTTCAACCACTGGGGCCTTTTGGATGACGGATCGACTGGCGAGCGCCTTGACCCCGGCGGAGATCTATCAGCGTTCCTACAGAGTTTACTTACCAAATTTCACAAAGCCGCCCAACCCCCCGACCAAAAATACAAAATCCCCACCTCCATTCATTCGCTCATCGCCGATTGCCTAGAGTTGCTCGACGGGCCTCCGCGGCCGGACATCACCATCCCCCTCGAATTCCACAATACCCTGTGTTTCTTCATCACCATGCTGTGGAGAAGCGAGCCAGGCATGTTTGACACAGATCCCTCTGTGGCTCAAACCCTGGTCACATCCGTCACGAATTTCATCGCGAATCCCCCGCAGGAGACCTCAAACCACTCGGAAAAGTTAACCATCCGGCTTCTTGCCATCACAAATGGGCCCAAACACCTAGTTTCAGGGCATAACACCCCTTTAGAGACCATCGCCAACCTCTACACCGGTATCATGAGGGACTATCCAGAGTGCTTGCCGGAATTCATTCACATGGCTGCAGCCGCGCTGGAAGCGGTATTTGTGAAGGAAAACTATCCCGGAGTCCCCCCGGATTTGCGACTCTTCATGAGTCGCAGGATCGTGCGGAACATTGTTCCTACCGGGTTCTTCACCGACGGCCATGCCTTTAACCTTTCCCGCGACAATCCGGTCCATCGATTACCATACCTGTACTCGCTTGCCATCGCGCTCTCGCGTGAGGTGGGAGGAGATGAGCTGAATCCTTTGGAAGTGACCCACCTGTTCAGGACTCTAGGGGAGCAGCGGGAAAACACTGCTGTCGAGAGAATCCTGGACACGAACGTACTTGTGGTGGCTGTTTTGAAGCTTGCCCTATCCCATCGACCCGAACCGGTGTTCACGGAGGTAGAATTGCGAGGCTACCTCGACCCGATAACCCAAGCTCTCCAACCACTGCAGAACATCATCGAGAGACGCGGGGACTACCCCTGGCGGACGCGATGGAAATCGATCTATCTGCTTGCAGACATCAGGCGCGTCCTCCACCCAACACCCATCCCCACGGAGCTGCAAACCATTATCAACAACGCGAGCGGTGTTGTGAGGACCTACCTCACTGAACTGAGAGAGACACAAGCTGAACGCACCCCCCGTGATTGGAAAATGAAGAGGGAGGAGTTGGCGCTTTGCAGGCTGGAAGGGGAAGTCAGGGATCTTGCTACACTGGGTGAAGCAAACGAAGGAGTGTATGAGTGGAGGGACTCGAGATATATTCCGTATCTTTCACTGTACCCACAGCGGACACGATACGATCCCACTTCCGGTGCTTCCTACCGGTTCTTGGAGAAGCTGCAACGGTAAGTTATTTTTTTGGGCCGGTTTGGGGAAGACACGCTCTGACGGATCTTTCGCAGGATTGTCGATGACCCGAACACAGGTATTACTGGTATTTTGAATAATCGCGGGCCCCAGGGTGGTGCCGACGACATTGTCTGAGTAACCGTATACTAAATATCTCTCATCTGTTATTGTCTCATTTGAATTCACTGCGAATGACTATCACGAACAAAGCGTTTTCGTAAAGGGGCGAAGTGAGGCAAAAAAAATGGTCGGAAACCAGGGTCTGAGTTCGTTGCAAAAAAGACCCTCAAAGTGACCAATGCCAAAAACTCGGCAAACGGGGGTGCGCTACATCGTGCCGTTATACAAATATATTCAAACATAAAAGACCTTGAAAAAAAAAAGAAAGGGCCTCAGAGCTTAGCCTTTGAGTTGACCAAAGTAGCGTTATGCTTCAAGATCCTAGCGGCGTCGTTGACCATATCTTCGATGATCTTCTTGGCGGGGAGTACCTCTTGTATTTGAGCGGCGACGCGACCAGTGAGCCATGGTCTGGAACTGAGGGACTTTTCGGGGTGTTTCTTGAGGTCGTCTTCGACTGGGATGACACCTTGTTCGAGGAGGGCCTTGGCTTCGGCCTGACGGTTATTCTCCCTGATAAAAAAAAATTAGTGTTCTGAATCCAGACTACCGGAATTTTCCAATTCACCATTCGTCGACATAAGGACTCCTGATCACTCGCAAGGGCCTTCCGGTATAAACCAAAGTCCTCGCAAAGTCATCATGTCCAGCTTTCACGATCGCCTGCTTGTGCATGGGTGGGGCACCCGCCTCCTCGCAAGCGACGAACCTGGTTCCGACCCACACGGCTTGGGCGCCCCAAGCCAAATTGGCCGCGAGACCTCGACCGTCATACACGGCGCCGGCACCGACGACCAAGATGGGTCCACCGGTGAGAGGGGATTTCTTTCCTTTGACTTCGTCTACGACGGCAGGGATCAGGATCGAAGCGGGCATGTCGCCGGTGTGTCCGCCTCCTTCACCGGCTTGAGGGCAGATGAGGTCAACGCCGGCTTCGAGAGCCTTGGAGACGTGCTTAGGATGACCGATCATCTGATTAACAGAGGAAAATGTGGGTTTAGTCGCGTGGTTTGGTGACATAGGAAAATAGTTTGGTTGATTGTTTAACGTACGTTCATGACGAGGATCCCAGCAGAGTGGAATTTCTCGACGACCCATTTGGGAGGAACGCCCACAGCAGACACGAAAAGGGTGGCCTTCTCCTACACGCACAGAATAATTTACGTGTTCAGTGGACTATGACACAAGCCTGGGGGGTTTGGACCCACCTCGATGATAACGTCGATCAACTCGGGCAGTTGACCGTTCTGGTAGTCGTACTAAAACCGCCGTCAGCCTCGTGTTGACTCTGGTGGGCTAACTTTTGTCCCTTGTGGAAGTGGGTACAGTATAGGTACGTACGTTGGTCTTCCTGGCGTTTCCTCCGATCTGAGGCAACAACAGGTCTACGCCGAACGGAGCGTTCTTGTCGTGCAATCCGTCCTTTATGATGCGGATCTAGGAGTAGAAGACGCGGATTAGTGCTTCCTCTTCCCCACCGGAACCTTACGATGCGGGGTGGGACGAACCTGCTGCCTGAGGACCTTTGGTGTGTAACCGTGTCCACCGATGACGCCCAAACCGCCGTAGTTCGTCACGGCAGCGGCCAGTTCTGGTCCACTGGCGACGTTCATTCCTACAAAACACACACGTGTCCGTATCAGCAACGTACCCCGCACTGCGCGTGAGCGGCCAAAGCAGAAACTGAACGCATACCTGCGAGCAGGATTGGGTGACGGATCTTGAATAATTCGGTTACGGGGGTCGAAATTACGGACATGCTTTGGGTGAGGCGAAGAAACGGTCAGATAGTGGTGGCCGGAAGTCAAGAGAGAGGGGGAATAAGGTATGAGCCGAACCCACTAATGCTTACTTATGATCAGCGCGGCTCTCGGTACTAGTTTCACGTGTTACCGCCTTCGTCCATGATATCGATACCCGGTCGCGGTTGTGCCGCATCCCCGCTGCGGGGTACTTATAGCTGGGTCGCCGACGCAACGACGGTCATATCACAGAGATGCGGATTGAAGAGACTAGAAAATATGAAACAATGATGGAGACATTATGCAGTGGTATCAGGGTGCAACTATCTAAGCTGCTGTCAGAAAGAGTCCTTGCAGGCGTGGGTTGGGTGGTCTAGCATGGGGGAGATACTGAAACGTGGAATCCAAGAAAGAATCAAGCCCCCGTGTTCGGTGGATGTTGGTCTGGTGTTGTACCGGCCACCCTCATCAACCTTCGCAATCGACCGAGCTCCAGAGCGAGTTCTCTGCGAACACGTACGTGAGCTTAGAACACGGGGGGAAAATAAGTGGGACGACGAACCTAGCGGTGTCTACAGCTTCAGAGTTTTCCTTTGCCTGCTTGGCCATCTCGCCCTTGAGTATTTTGATTTGGTCCCGGAATCCATCCTCAACCTCTTTCCGGATTTTCTTGTCCTCCGCCTTCATCTTCTTGATACTCTCCCCATCCGTCTGCGACCCCTTCAGCTCGTCAGCCATCTTCCGATATTTCTTTGCCATAGCCGCCGCTTCAGCTCTAGCCTTTTCGTCCCTCCGATTCATCTCCTCTCGTAAAGCGTCGATATCCGTCTTCCAATTCCGCTTCATGCCTTCGATGCCTTCTTTCAGTGTGGAATACTCCCGTTCGCTTTTTTGCGTTCGAGAACGTTGTTCCGCGACGGTGGCTTCCATTTCTCGGAAGCTCTTTTTGGCCATGGTGCTGTCGGATTTGAGTTGGGCTCGTAATGTGATGACTTCGCTTTCCGCCTTCCTGGCTCGCTCAAGCAGCTGCAGGGAAGATGGACGGGGTCAACCGCCAGAACGAGAGACGGAACGGAATGGAGCCCACCTCTTGAAGTAACCTCTCCTTCCTTGCCACAACGTTGTTCAGCCCCTCGTTTTCCAACCTCAACCTTTCCCTAGCCTCCTTCAGATCTTCCGTCTGCCTCGTCAGCTGGCTCACTTGTCTCTGCGACTGCCTTAGCTGATGCTTCGTGTCATCCAGCTTGTTCCTCGTACTCAGGATTCCAGCCTGCAGATCGGCCAAAACCTTTGTGGTGCCACCCGGAGTGAATGATTGCCGTCGCGAAGAGACCGGACTGGGAGACGTGTTCGCGGCGTCTAGTTTTGTGGGGGTGTCGTTCAAGTAGAAGGCTGGGGTGCTAAAACTCTCATCAGCCATGACCCGTGCGTTGCCTAGAGTGCCATCACACAGCCCGAGGGTATCCACGTAAACGGAGCAAGAGGGGGGGTGGGACGGGAAGCGGAAAATAAGGCAAAAATCGTTAGAACCACGCATAGAACGGAGGTCTTAGCCGAGGGGGAAACGCACCTACAGACGATACGGGTATTCCTGAGGGTGATGGAAGGTGTGATGAGTAACGTCGGATATTAGTGGTTCGGAGAAGACGTACGACTGAGTGACCTGGTGGGACTCGATTGCCTCTTGGGTCCGTGGGGATGTGCGGAGGACGGTGAATTGAAACTGCTTGGAATTCCTTCCCTAATCCCGTCCATCCCGTCATCGAACCCACCGCCCGAAATGTTTCTCGTTCGTGAAAGATCCCTCCGGGGAAGCGGCAAACTGGATTCGGGCCCAGCAAGTCCGTACAGGTGTTCTCGGCTGTTCCGTCTGTTCATATTACTCATGCTGCTGGTCATGTTTGGCGGGGGTAGGGACACGTCGGGGCTGCGGTGAGGAGACGGAGGGTGGAAGGATGAATCGGTCGGTGAAGAAGGAGGAGAGTTGATCATTCCCGGTGGCAGTGGACGGGGACCTCGCAAGACGATTGATTCCAGGTTGTGGAGCTGCGCCGTCTGCTGTCGGATTGAGTGTCTGAGACTGGACATCTGCTGTCGTAATGCGACTGTAAAGAATGGTTGTCTTAGCTGTTATTGTAACTTGGAACGCTCCCCCATGTCCGTACCAGGATCGTCGAGAGAGGCAGCGCCGAACGCGGGACTTGACGCACGTCCGTTTAGCGATGTCCGAGACGGTGGGCGGGGGGGCGTCCGTGGTTGATAGGCAGAGATCATGATGGAAGGAAGTTGCAAGCAGTTTCTACCGACGATGGGGTACAATGGTGCCGGACAACATGAACCCTGCTGCTGATAGCAAGTGCTGCCGGAAGCGGCGGACCAAGAAGAACGACAGTGGCGAGATAACAAAACACGAGGCGACAGCAGAATTATACAGTACAGACCAAACCGGTGACAGTCCCAATCCACCAAAACAAATGCACAAGAAACTCGCGACGGCGATAACCTGTTCCTCTCCGATCTCACTCAGCGCCGGCGTGACAATCGCAAGTTGTCTGCATCATCGCTCGAAAGGCCAAACGAGGTGCCTGGGGAATCCCCACCCGCCTCAACCCCATCATTTCCATCAGCCTCAACATATCCCGAACCTTCAGCCTCGTCGCCGGTAGCACCTGCCTCTCCTGGAGGGCGATTGAACGGCGTCGGGGGGCGCCTTCTAAATACTGGTGGGGGGGCCAACATTTGCCGCGCTCGAACGAACGAAGTGACCAAGCCACCCCTTCCCGTTGGGGCCCAGTCCAGACGTGGCCGTTTTGTTACCTGAGCTCGACGGGGTAACCTGAGCGTCAACCGTTCTCCAGGAATGCTGGCTTCGCGGTCGACTTCCGAGCCCGGGGACGAGGGGGCTGATGATGACGTCGAGGATGTTAGCGATGCCGAGGTGGAGGCGCTCGATGCCTTGTATTTTCGTTTGACGACAACGGTGGGCGTGCCGTGGGTTTGGCCAACGGGTTCACCCACCTGGCATTTGGGATCGGGGGTGGGCCTATGGGGTTCCCCATGGAACATCACGGCAATGCACGACCGCGACGCGAGCAGGATAAAAAAGGGAGAGAAGCGATACGTCAGGGTCAACTGTATACCAATCGAAGAAAACACCGCGTTTGATACGCCTGAGTTTATGCGCGGGGCACTGACCTAGGCTGATCCCGAAGGTGATCCCGCCGATCGTCACTGAGTCTGGTTCCGCCTCCAGAGGACCCAGTTGCGTGTTCTCGCTCGGAGGATTTGACCTGAAGAGTCTGGCACCGTTCCTCGAGTTGGTTCATCTCGTACCGTAACCGTTCGCATTCGAGCCTTGCGTCCCGTTCGCCTTTAGCGTACGCTGAGGCCGCGGCCATGTTAGACTCGCATTTTGTCATTAGGAGCTTGAGGTCCCGGTCCCGTCCCTTGAGCTTAGACACCAGATCCTCATTTTCCTTCTTGAGTGCGGAAAGTTGTTCCTGTAGCTGTCTTGAGGCGACAGAAGATCGAGAGGGGTCGGTGTCGAGATAGATCCTGCGAAGGCTGGGGATAATGAAGGGATGGTATTTTGCCGGAACAAAGGTAGGGTCCAGGGTCACTGGAGAATTACTTTAGTACAGAAACGGAAATATGGAATACGCGGGCGGATCGATATGGACACGCCGAGGGTCTTTGAGGTGCCAAGGAGCAGTGGAACACGGTATTTCTGTGAGATGTTTCCAGGCGCTCACCGGTGTAAAACGGGCTGCGGCATGTAGGACATGTGGATTGGATTGCATCGGTGCTGGATTTTACATGCTCGTGCATGCATTTCTTGCAATGAAGATGCCCTGTACCCGCCGTACATGTCGTTCAAGCACCGTTCGTGCGAGACGAGCAAATCACTCACCGCAGGGTGTCGAAACAGGAGATTTGAGATCGTCGAGACATATGCCACAGACTAGTTCCGACATGCCGCCAACCAACGTTCTTCCACACCGTCGATCGATGACAGGGTGTTGCAGGTGGTGCCTTCGCCTTGGTGTGTAAGCCTCTCAGCTGAGTCTTGGGGGTGGATCGCAATGAGCAAGACGCGACGCGGTGACGGTCACGTGTACCAGATTGAACTCACCATCGCCCACCGTCTCACTCCGACTCCGTTTCATTTCTTTCAAGAACCAAGATCACATACACCGGCCATGAAGTCCGAACGAACCCTCATCTCTCGCATCAGGTGGAAAGACCGAAAGACAATGACCGTTATCATTGAGACGGTGAATGCTGCTCCAGCGCGGGCGGGAGAAGGACCGTCTATAGTTGACGCTGCCGCCCATATCTCTCGTTTGTGGCGCTCTCCGTTATAGAGCGGGTGAAGATTGTACACGAAAAAGGATCGACTTGATATCGGTGAAGAGAGACCCCTGTCCCATTACGGGGTTGCAATGTGGACCCGGTACATGACTGGGCCGCGCTGCGGTTCTTACCTCAACTCGGTCAGTGTGAATGGTGCCATCGTGATATATCAGCCCCCAGAATCTGTCTCATGGTCACGGGATTCAAATATTAAGGGTACGTTATAAAGATTCCAGACCAGCACTAGTCCCTCACCCCGCCACGCCCCCCGTTGACTGCCCCTACCGCCACCCCCTCCACCCTCCGCAGATGGTTTTGTGTGCTATCTGCCTCGATACCCTCAAGTCACCAATAGCTCTACCTTGTGGTAAGTTTTGCCTTCCCTGAACAGCAACCGGCTCATTTTGATCGGCGTTTGGGTCTGAGCTGATCTGGACTTCCAGGACATGTCTACTGTCACGAGTGCATCCTCTCAAAGATTGAATCCGACGTACCTCACTCGAGCACTCACCGCTGCCCATCGTGCAGGAACTCGTACAGTATCAGTAAGCCTTTCCCGTTCGATATCCCACAATTTCCGTATATATTAAGGATAACCCCCGCTTAGCGAACATTGATCCGAACGCTGTCCCAGCATACTTGAGGAACAGTGTTCTCCCGGCGTTGCGCAGGATATACTTGGACGAGATCCAGGACACTACGCCGCCTCCCGCACAGACCGACGACGAGGTGTCAAAGTTGCGTGCGGAGAATGCCATCCTGCGCGCTCACTGCGAAACATGGAAACGTCGCGTCAACTTCCACTCTGCCGTCGTTTATGGCGTTACAAAAGTTGCTCGTGGGCAGATCCTTAGCATGAGGGCGGAGCGCGAGCAGCTTGAACAAAAATACCAGAACCTGAAGCGCAAGTGCACGGATCTCGAGTGGGTGGCGTCTCGGTCAGATGTTGCCGCGGAACCTGGGCTGACGTTCTGCCCCACTCCCAGAGCTGCTGCGTCACCCTCACCAACGTCAACGGATGACAGATCCCCGAAGCTGAACGGTGAGAAGCGCTCAAGGCCAGATTCGAGTGAATCAGACTCGGAGAACCGAAGGTCACCGCCGGTCAAGAAGAAACTTCGTAGTTCGACTGGATCAACAAGCCCAACGCTTGAGCCTATGAACTAACAGCGGCCCACCTCCTACCAAAGCTTACTCCTTTAGTCTACTTCTGGCGCGTCTGCCCCTCGTTCGTGTGTTGGTCGTGCAGGTGGGTGATGATGCATGATGATCGCCCCATCAGAGTTGTCTAAATTCGGTGTTCGCTGGATCTAGGCATCATCTCGAGTTGGTACATAACCTTGTATTTTCTTATCTCCGGATGCCCCGGTTCATACGGTGATACACGTTGACGAGAATCACCCTCGCTTACTACATCTTTTGCTATGATCGATTGTTTTCTTTGCCTTTCTGTGCATTTGTTCGCATCCCAATTCTCATACGCCTGACACGCTCGCAGCTCCGTAGCTTAACCCAGATTCTGTTTCGTCGGTTCTTGGCGGTAGTACTCCTTGGCGTGTTCCACGCGTAGCACTGGGTGGGACTTCGCTATACCATTTGTATCCAGGAGAAAGGAATGGACGAAAACGTAGAAAACTCGGCCCCGCGTTACCTTGCGCCCTCTTTATTTCCCTGAAACAACTGCAGATCGCGTCTCTCTAAGGGCGAAAGGCGTCGCGCGTTCCGAATGCAAGCCGGGTTCCGAGCCGAGTTTGGGCTCGCTAGCCGAGGCGCGTTGTCGACCTCCGCATATCCAGGGGTAAACCCATCCAAAGGAGTTGCGAGCTGTGACGGAACCTTCACGATTTCCGCAGGGGCTTCTTACTGGCGGGTTTCCACGACCCCGCGGGTGACTTCCTTGGAAGCGACGGCTCTGGTCTCTTGTTCGTTTTACCGGTCGAAGAACGGGTCCCAGCTAGAGGTAACTCACCATGCAACACATCACAGGTGCAGGTGTTGACCGGGAACTGTAACCCCCGTGAGTGGTAACGTTACATTTTCGGACGTTAGTATCGGGTCTTATCGCGCCTAACGGACTTATCCCTCTCTCAACGTCTCCATTATTTTGCCATCAAACTCATCAGCGAGCACACAGGATACGGTTTTGTGGTATCACGGGCTCTGCCGCTGCTCGGTCCCCGCGCCTTGTGGAAACCACCGGCTAGATTTGGATCAAATGCCCGTGAGGGCGGCGGTTTGCATGTGGACTTCTCGCTTTCCGAACATCAATATCCAGGCTTGTGCTTCTTTAGCTCGGTGGTGGGTACATTATCATGTTCTTTCGATCTAATTTCTGATGAGGGTCTCATAATCCTTATATGATGACACCTGGATGCCAGATGCATCTGTGTCTTATGTACCCCTCGTCTGATCCTCCGAACCTGTTTGCTCCCGCCATCTCCTGCGGCCCTGGCAAAGAGAAATCCTCCTCCACGTTCCTTCACTTTTTTCCACCACAATCACCGCCCCGCTGGTCCCGGTTTGAACTCCTGACAGGGAGGCACCGATTCGACTGTCATGACCCACATTACACCAGCTGTGTACGGCCTGTGGGCCATCATGTCTGTTCTGGTGAATTCTTTGACGATTCGGCGGATCTCGGGGAACAGGCGTTTACCTGATGCTTCTTTAACCTGTTTCGTGTAGCTCTTCGCATTCTGTGTGTACCACCTGTGGCATTACGACAGGTTCAGATGCCTGAGGTACGTTCTTCTGTGGCAAAATTTCGACCTTTTCTCGTCCCATGGTCGTGATCCGGACCTGGGTACTCATGTGATCCGGATCGGCAGGTGGGATAACCCGAGATCAGGGGTCTTCAAACGATTCATGACGGTAAGTTCCCAATCAATTTCCCCCATCACGCCTTTGACATCCGTCGGTGTGTGGCGCAGTATACATACATACTATCGCTGCCTACGCTAGCGACGTTTGCCATAGGCAACGCAGCGATAAAATACAAGGAGGGGTTCATATTTATCCCAGGTCATGGAAGTGAGTTCCACGTTCTACCTGGGGCTGTGAACACGTCGACTCATTTGGTTCACCCTTTCAGTTGTCCCGAAACCATACCAGCTATGGGCGGAAAAGCATCTACAATCAATCTTCCCGCTCATGATGGTTCTGTCCTTCGCATGGGCGTTGGAAATGTGAGTACCACCGCCTGTCAGAACCCACACCCTTCTCGGCTCCGGGCACTGAATTTAGCCGTTTCGCTTGGTTACAGGATTACACATCTCGAAGGTACACTCGGTGGCGTCTCACGGTTGTCATGACTCTCAACGGTTTGCTCATCTTCCCGCGTTTCATTTTCCAGAGCTCTGCTTCTGGCTCTTCTTGACGAGCACCAGGTCAGCGCAGCGTGATTGGTTCAGAAGCAAATTTTTCTATATTTGGATGATCGGATCGGTCTTTGCGATCACATACATGCCGGTGGTTACCGCCCTCGGACGGGATAACCCGCTCAAGGTCTACATTTTTCTCCTGATGTCCCGAAGACGGCCTGTGTTGACTCGGTTCGGGATAGTGCGAATCGTGGACTTTCTTGGCGGGGAGCGTTGGAAGTTTGACACTGACGGCTCTGTTCATTCCGGTATTGTGAGTTGTGATCATCTTGCTCTCTATGAAGACAAAAGCCGATTCCCCCTTTTCAGGTATATCTTCCCGAGTTTCTTGCGGAACCTCGTAAGTAGGTTTATCGGGATAGAGAGAAACTCTGACTCAAACAACAAAAACAATAAACAGGAAGCCCAGGGCGTCGATCAAGCGACGGTGGTCCGCCTCAGAGGATTCCAGGAGTTGAACGTAAGTCTCCTAGTGGCACCTTGAGCTACCGGTTACTGATTAGGTCGGTTGTCAGCGAGCGCGGGTGTTCTTCCGTCTCATGTTCACTGGCGCTTTCTTGGTTCTCGGCGTTGATGGCGTCCACGAACATCATGTGAACGAGAGCATGTTCTGGACTGATTTCCTGGCTATGGTTGGCGCGTTCGGGTGCTGCCTCTCGTCAGCCCTTACGTTAGTGGTGCGTCCCCAGTCGTTATAGGCTTATGATGATCCAATGTTTATCGCTCTGACGCAACTCCCTGTAGATCTTCTTCCCCAGATCTGCTGTCACAGAATACATGGTTACCAAGTCGAAACAAATGGCCACTTCCATTGCCGGCGGACAAGCTATAGAACTGAGAGAGGAACCACGACAGTTCGTTACGTCGTCGCCATCATCTGTGTGCCCCACGAAAGCGATGGTGTTTGCGACCGAGGATGATGATGAACCACCCGCATATATCAGTGATCCCCCCTCCCGCACTCGTGATCGGTGCTCCCGGGTACACGTGCCACTGGATGGCAGTTGGCGGAATCTCAACGTAGTCCCTTCGGTCTATTCGCCTCCACCCTCTCGCGGTCGTGACTTTAACTCGCGTGCTCAGACGACGACTGAAGTCCCTCTGAGACCGAATAGAAGAGAAGACGCAGAGTTCGGAAGGGAGGGCCCCACGCCCACATCACAGGTCTTGTTGTCTGCTTCTGCCAATAACAGGCCAACGAGAGCGAAAAGTAATGGTGGAAATTCTCTCAAAAATTGGCTTAGGAATGTTAAATCGCCTATTGGTGAGCGTCGTGCATATTTACTGGTGGTGTGCTAACCGTCCCTACCCCTAGATATGATGCAATAGGGTTGAACTTTCCGTTCACTCTCGTTCTACTACAGTTGTTTGCTTGTGCTTTTGTGATGCTTTGGTGTTTATTTAACTTTGTGTGGTCGCTGTGGATAGGATGTTGTGCGCACTACGAGCCTTGCCAGTGGTCATAATAAGACACGGATTCGATTGGATGGTTCTCTTCGTCGCGACCAAGGATTACGAGCGCGTTGTAACAAATCCATACGGACCGAGTTCCATAACCTTGGGCGCCTCGTGCCGCTTCGAATTCGTTTGATGACGGCAGCGCGGATCAAATCCTCGTCCAGATTCCTCTGGGCCTCTGAATCTGATGTGGCGTCTGCTGAAACGTCCCGCAGTAGCTGACATTACAGTTGCTGCGTCGGTGGGTCTTCATTCTACCCTGATTTTGGTCGGCTCGCTCAGGAACCCCCCCTAACGCACCTGTTGGTCTGGGCAAACAGGATGATGTCGACAGAGGGTGGGGGTGGAAATCCCTAGCAGACCATGGTCGCGGTTGGACACTTGGCCAGCGGTTGAAATCCCGGTGGCACCCTCTATGCGAGCCGGAATCAAAGGTTAGTAGTTGCCGACGCAGTACTTAGCGTGACGCTGTTCACGCTGAGTATCTATGCACCGTTGAACAGCGTCCGCCCCCTGGTGGGCGTGAGATCGGTGTAGATCTCGAATCACAGTCCTCATGACAGTCACCGCAAAATGTCAAACGCCCCGCTCGCTGGCAGCAGCCCAGTCTCCGGTGCATTCGCGAAGCCAATCCCTGCTGCCATCAAAACGCATCTTTTAAATGGCTCTAAAAGATCCGTACTCAACCCCTTTCCTCCCCCTCGACACAACGGAATCAGAGTTTTACCCGACGGCTCACAAGCCCGGATAAAGGTTCTTGCTTAGAGGAGACGGATCCGAGAAGCCTGCATCCGTATACCCGCGTACCCATTGGGGACGGTCGAGGTGGAGATGGGAACGGAAGGGGGTCACCAACCCCCATTGAAAAGCCTCGCTTAGTTCTTCTCTGTCCCTATCTGCCTTCGGGTTTTTTACACTTGCCCAACGCTCCTTTTCGTTTTTCGATTGGAACCCGACGAGCCGCCGTTGGTCGGTTTGTGCACTGAGAGGGATAGGTATGGTCCATCTCAGCCCGCAGGTGTGCTTAACGTGGGCCATTATGTCCGTTTTGGTATGTAATTCTTTCTTGTGTGTTGAGATTAGGATGGTTTGATGAGGATTATAGCTTGGTATCTTCTGTATACGGCATCTCTGGCATTGTGGACGATTCCGTTACCTCAAGTAAGTGATATGCTTCCCGTATTGCGCGTGTTCCAGCTGATGCTGGGGATTCAGGTACGATGGGACGAGGTCCGGACTATTCCGGTTTATCATGATAGTACATCTCGTCCGAAGTCTTGCATATTGCCAGGGTACTGACACATTGCCTGACAGCACTTGCACATAACCTCAACCCTGAGTTTGATTGCATTTTCCATTGGTTTTGCGACGATGAAGTATAAGGAGGGGTTTGTCGTCGTTGGAATTGAAGGTAATATTGTATTCGTCCTCTCCCCTGGCCGTTCGCGTTGACCGCTTTGACAGGGGTTGTCATGCCGAGCCCGGTCGAATCGTGGACACCCGCACACAGAAGGGCGTTATACGCACTGACCGTGCTGTTCAGCTTCAGCTGGGCATTCGAAATGTACCGCTTTAATACCCACTGTGCGATGGTAATGGCTAATTCCAGGATGATTCGTTCCTATAGCATCGTCCATCTCGGTGAACTTTGTCGTTGGCTTTTCCTGTTCAACTCGGTGTCATCCGAAGGGCTTTGGCTTAAGAGCAAGTACATGCATGCTTGGATCGTGGGATCGGCCGTGATTGCGCTCTATATGCCGATTGTCGCGGGGATTGGTTGCAACAACGCGATGAGAGTGAGTTTCGATCCCTGCTGCAGACGTAG
>Ga0307517_10005085_pt1 | contig 19981 bp, 23 predicted proteins | sample 23_EM_MG_FD_194515 | JGI IMG/M metagenome (GOLD analysis project Ga0307517, IMG submission 194515) | Populus trichocarpa ectomycorrhiza microbial communities from riparian zone in the Pacific Northwest, United States - 23_EM | ecosystem: Host-associated > Plants > Roots > Unclassified | place... | reverse complement strand
GCCAGGCCTCCCTCCCCGATATCCCATACCTCTCAGAAAGCCTCCCGCCTTTTCGCATGAATGACACCATTCTAGCCACACCGCCCATGGCCTCGCCGGCCCTTAGTCCCCTTTACAGCCAAGCAGGCTATGACTCCGATGAGGCAACCAATGCCAACCAATTCCTAAGCACCCTACACTCCCGCCTTATGGGTATCCTCGCCCAGCGAGTTAGAGAAGCCCTTAAGACCGACGCCCTCTACACCAGGGTCAAAGAAACCGATAACAAATTGCACTATTCCATCCGCGATGGCCTTCTACTTGCCCAGAACACCAATGGGTACGAAAACCTCTATATACCGGTAGGACCTCTTGAGAAGGGGGTATCCCTACGGGATTTCATCCTCAAGACTGTCCATGAAGGCCTCGGACATTTCTCAGCTTTCAAATGCTACTCCTATGCGGCTTGCTTCTTCTGGTGGCCACAGATGCGCCAGGACTTTGTCCTCTACTGTCGGTCATGCGACAAGTGCCAGATTAACAACGAGCCCACCACCCTACCCTATGGACAATCCCTTACCCTCCCTGACCCCGACTAAGCCTACCAATCCCTAGCCATAGACTTCGCCGGCCCTTTTAACAAATCTGATGGCTACACATCTATCATGGTCATAATGGACCGCTTTACCTCCTACCCACACCTCATCCCACTCAAGGACGCAGCTACCACTGAGAAGATCTTCAAGAAACTCAACAGCACGATCTTTGACGTCCATGGCCTCCCTCTCAGCATTGTCCTTGACCAAGACTCTCGCTTCACCTCTAAGTTTTGGTCACAAATAATGAAGTCCCTTGGTATCCAGGTCTGGATGGCGACCCAATACCACCACCAAACAAATGGCCAGGTTGAGCAAAGCATCCGTACCCTCAAACAGTTGATCAGGAACTTCGTTAACCCCAGACAGAATAACTGGTCTGGCACCCTCCCCGCTATTGCAGCAGCCATAAACGGCGCCCCCCATGAATCTCTAGGCATCTCACCATACCATGCCCTCTATGGACACCCCTGGAAGATATTCAACCCAGTCCAGCGATCCGCCAGCAAGGTACCAGCTGTGGACGATATCCTAAATGCCCATGAAGCAACAAGAATGGAAGTAGACATGGCCAGAAAGCATGCTACCTTCCGCCAGACTGTCCAGGCTGACAAACGCCGCAAACCCCTAACGGAACCATTCAAAAATGGCAGCAGAGTTCTTGTTAGAGGCCACCCTTATACCTCCTCCCCTGGACGATCCAAGAAGCTAGAACCATGCTGGTTCGGACCCTTCACGGTCCTAGAACATCTACCTGACACAGACAACTACAGGTTACACCTCCCGCCCAGAATGGCCCGCCAGAAACCCTACTTCCACGTCTCCTCCCTTAAGGAATACAGGGAGAACGATCCCGATGGATTCAAGTCCCGCAGAATAGACAAGCCAGCCCCCATCGTAATCGACAATGCAGAAGAATGGGAAGCAGAGCAGATACTCGACTACCGCCGCCAGAACAACAGGCACGAATTCCTGGTTCACTGGAAAGGCTATGGGCGCGCAGACGACTCCTGGGAACCTATCGAGAACCTCGACCACTCCCTGGAACTCATACAGGAATACTGGGATGCTAACCACCCCACAGAACCGACGCCCCAGATCACCTCCCTCTACATTAAAGCTTCCTAGGAACCCATGGAACTTTCCTCTAGACCCTGCACCGCAAACGACTGCTCAGATGACTTCTGGGAACGCTATGACGATGAGGAATATGATTCTAGCAGCTCTGAGCAGGACTATTTCCCCACAGATGACGACAGCCTCCTATGGCACACTGACGAGAGCGCTGAGGACAGCGATGACTACGGAATCATTGTTGATTTTTCAGAATAAGGGAATGTAACATGTGTACATGTTCCGGTAACGGTACACAGGAGCGGGCAGTGCAGGATCTCCTATGTTTAGTTGATTTATATTTGGTTTATTCGATTTGATTTCAGCTCCGCCACTGCCTCTGAGTCAGATAGGCTATGCTATCGTATTGCTATGTTTAGTTTGCTTTGTTGGAAGTTTATATTTAGGATTCCGGGTATGGAATGGTCATGTAACACTGGCGAGGGCTGAGCATTGTTTGTTTCTTTCTTTGGTCTTGCAGGATTACAGGATTCCGGTATGTGCGCAGCTACTGGTAATGATCGTGATTGCAGGAAGGCTATCGCTCTTGGGTTTTGTATTTAAACCAGTCTCCTGGCTAGCAGGAGACAGCAGACTTCGACAGACCTTCAGTCTAAGAATACACTTGGTTGAATGGCAATCCCTGAGTCCCTGAAGCCCAACTTGTCATTCAACTATTACCCTTCTAGCTACCGGTCCCTTGAAGCCTCCTTTAGCACCAGCCCTAGCAGGTCTATCGCTGGTCCTATTGTATTTTCGTTAGACAGGAATAAACCGGTTACAATTGCAAATTCTACTATGGATGCCAAAGGTATTTAATTCTCTGTTATTTCACAAATCTCTCTACATAAGCTCGAAATTAGCAATTGTAGTACTCAGCTTCAACTCTGTTGCATATTGATATTCGCAGCATATACAAATCTCCTGATCGGTTGTATTAGATTCGGGGGAACCATGTCTATGGCTCGATACAGATAATGTTTATTTGATGACGAGGAATATTTCCCACATGGTGAAAACCCCCAATCATCCCCTTGTCAGATACCACCGATGGGCTCATTTTGACGTACTAGACACAATCCTTTTGAGACCTAAACAGCAGCCAGATAGCAACTTGAAGGAGCATTTCGAGGAGGAACATGAGCCCTAATTACAACCCATCCCCGCTGACATTGTTATAATAAAGGACAAGTAAGTAATTGATCCTTTGGTCCAAGACTAGGCTTATATACGAAACTATCTTTTGGCCAGGCATCTGATGTGTAATCAAACGATGGAATAGCAAGCCATGTTGTCTCTTACTGCAAGTTGAACCGGCGGTACACCAATATGTTGTGGTATTGAATATAGAGGTTGATCATACAGGACATGGCGCAAGCAATAGGCAGAAGTTCTATAGGCCAAGCGAGATAGGCCCTCAAATCACTCATAACGCTGCGACTGATAGTATGAAGGATTCTACAATCCTGAGTTCTGCTGCAGGAAACGGGAGCAGCGAACATTACTCGGACGGTACTTGAAGAACAAAAGCCGCCCTTGTTGGGTACATTGCCTTCGTTCAATGAATGGGATCACGAATGCAGAATATTCCACTTGGACCTGAGCCAGTCCAGTCATATAACACGGAATCAGCAATTCACGCACTAAAGGAATCCGGCCATCAGCTTTTACCATTAACACAAACCGTTGAGGCCCTATTTCAGACTGCCCTCCCAGAGGCCTATTCCAAATACACAACAGTCTATGAGAACATTTCCGATTGGAAAGCTCACAAGGTTGACGAGGAATTTGGATTATGGACCTCCCGATCAGTTGTCCTCAACGCGAATACCAATACCTATAGGGATCTGGATGACCTATACGGATGGGTGGTGTGTCATAGTAGTATTGGTAGACTTTGAGGGCGGCGATGCCTGCTTTCCTGAGCTTGGAGTGAAGATTGAATGCACCTTTGGTATGTAGAGACTCCCGCCCATCTTATCCAATTCCAATAAGTGTCTAAGATATATTCTCTAGGTTCCATTATGTTCATGCGTTCCTATGCTGTGGAATAATATATTGGCTCTTTTGTGGGAAAGCAGGATAGTGTTGTTTACTTTACACATCAAGCAGTGCACGATGCATATGTGGAGCAGATTGGAAAGCCATAGTGGGAGTTCAATAAGATGCCTAAATGGTGGCAGAAGTTGCACATGCATCTGAATATATAATAATGTTTCTAATCACTGATTTTTCTATTTAGTATGGGTATATACTTTTGAGCTTGGCTAGCCCTCGTTTGCAAGGGTGTACCCCCAAAATCATACATCCAAACAATACGCCCAAAGCCATACACCCAAACCATAAGCCCAAAACCATACCCCTAAAGCCATACGCCCAAAAGCCATAGGCCCAAAGCCAAACCATACACCCAACACCATACACCCAAAGCCATTTCCCCAAAACCATACCCCCAAAGCCCTAGGCCCAAAACCATTCCCCCAGAGCCAAACTATACGCCCAAACCCATACGCCCAAAACCATGCACCCAAAGCCATACGCCCAAAACCATATGCCAAAGAGATTCACCTGAAAGCAGAGCTTTTTATACGCCATAGTAGTCAGCGTCCAGTTTAACCAACTCTGTGCAAGTTTAGGGTCAGTGATTGCCTGAACCTCAAACCAGATTTAAATAGTGGCCAGTATTTGGGTGGAATGTCATGCAAGGCATGTGAGATGTGACGCCGAAACCAATAGTCTTAGAATGAAAAGCCCAAAGCGGAACGCCCAAAGCTATACGACCACAGCTGAATGCCCAGAGCCATAAGCCCAAAGCCAGACACCCAGAATGAGATCACGAAATGATAAACCTGAAACCATATCCTCAGAGAGATAGGAATCGTGCATGCATAACTATACAACTATACGCTTAGAGTTATGTAGCGAGAATCATATACTTAGAAGTACCTAGAAATATACTTAGATTATACGCTTTCAATCACATACTGAGAGCAATTTCCAAGAACTATTTATCTGTAACTACAAGCCCAGATCATAACGATAATGTGAGCACTATATTCCAATCCTATGTTTTGAGATAGTTGCTGGATTGCTATATAGAATATCCTAATAGTGGAGTCCTTATAGTGGATATAAAAAATAATTAGGGTGAGTTTGGCCCGCCAATTCGGATTTCAAATTGTGATTTCAAATAAGAATTGAGAGGCCAAACACCCCTTAGATTTGAACCTGCCATTTGATTACTCACAGAATATCACTCCTTGGAATAAGCAGGGCACTGCACAGGGGCAACAGTGGGGGATGAGAAGACAGGGGCCCTCTAGGCAATCAGCGGGGAAAGTAAAATACCCGCTCCGCCCCATAATTCGGCCAGGGCACTGTGTCATATGGGGCCGGGAGGAACAGCAAAGAGTTGACCCCCGGCGGGAGTAATGGCAGGTTACAAAGTGAAAGCCCGCCCCGTTCCAGCCCGTAACGATCACTACCAATCTGTGACTAGCCAGATTGTCACAGTTTCTCTCTTTTACAATTCAACAATACAATTGAGTTAGTACCTGTCAAAGCATACGAGAAGTCAGATACATTGACAAGGTGACAAGGGTAGGACAAATGGATGAAGAGGTCTTAGTGAAAGAGGCATGTAGAATGCAAGTCATGCTCAATTCACAGTCTCTGGGTTTGCCTGTCGATATTACTGTAACAATCCTATTATGAGACCAGTCTGCAACAGGCAACGACAGTATCTATTTCGTTCTTTGGTATGGAACTATCTTGCTTGTCTTAAGGGGTCCGTAGTAGGAAACTATCTCTTCAGATAGTACGGAACTGGCTTGCGGGATAAGACTATCACAATAGTCTTGGGTTGGGGCGATCTGTTACTGAGACTATCACAATAGTCTCCGGGTTGTTTGGTCGGGGGATTTGGTAGGATAAAGATAAACGTTTCCGAGAGTAGACAGTAATCATTTTGCAATATCTTAAGTATAGAAAAGTACTTAGATGGTTGCGTGAAGATCCTATCTCTTGGTCGCTTTTCTTTTTTTTTTGTAATCATGCCTTCATTGTTTTAAGCTACAAAAAGCCTTATGCAGCGCAAGCTATGGAGAAAACAAAACCTATAAAGCACAAAACATAAACAAAAGAAAATTCCGGCACAGTTAAATATCCACTGTTGCGCAGGTTTCTCCTCCGCCAGGCCATGGGCCACATCAACCACGAAAGCACAAACTAACAACTTAGCTGTCTAGAAGGGAAAGCCTACGTAAGCTAGAGGAAAGAAAAACCCAACAACCCTAAACCTCAGCTAACGAAAAAACACGAAAAACCCGGGGGGGAACCATGGGAGCAAAGAGGGGTAATGGAGGGGAAGACGGGGGGGTGGTGGGAGGGAACATCGTAGGAGGAAACCCGGTGCAGGTGACGCGTATAAAGGCATCGAGTCTTTTGAGGAAGGGGAGGGATGACCATAGTGGGGCCTCGTGGCCGACGTCCGCAATGCCGTGGAGGAGGCGTACTCTGACGTCCTGCCTCGAGGGGCAGGAAAGGATGGGGTGCTCGAAGGTTTCTGGCTCCAAGCCGCAGCGGGGGCAGGAGGTGTCACCATCAGGGGACCTCCAGGTCGGGTGGGCGGCCAGGTAACCTTTCCGGGCTCTCATCTGGTGTATTCTCCCTGCAATGAACTTGCCTAACCCCATGAAGGGCTGTGGTGACAAAGTGGGGTGGTGGTGGTAATATCCGGAAGATGGGAAGAGTTTGGACCAGTCGTCGAGAAGGGACTCTCTAACCCTCTGCTTCAGGCCAGAATAGGTGGCGTTCAGCAGCGACTAGGGGGGGAGGGCGGGGGCCGGGGAGACCAGGTGGGAGTTGATCATAGGCATCTTCGAAAGCCCTGTGGTGAAAGGAAGTGTTCTGTGGGCCACCGCATCTATCGGGAGGTGGTTTCTGATGGGGGGGACGGGGCGGGGCGTTCGCCAGTGCAGGGGGAGATAGACGGATGTGAGACTCTTGGTGAGGGCCCTGGAGGAGTCTGGCGCTCGACTTGTCAAGAGAGAGGAGAACGAGGGATGGAGGCGAGCCGTGGCGGGGTTAACACTGGGAGGGGAGCAGAGTACACTGAGCGCGGCGAGTCTCTGTCGGTGGGTAATCAGGAGAGAAACGGGTGGGAGACATGATTCTACGGAGAGTATCCCGGTAGGCGTGGTGGAGAAAGAGTTCGTTCTCCATCTCTGGACCTTGTGCCAAAAGGTGTTCAGGCGGTTCGTCGTGCCCACGCTGGGTGTGAACAGATCTGCGCCATTGAGTAGGATCGGGGCTACCAGGCATGTCGCCAGTCTGTGCCATAGGTAAGGGGCGAGTCCGGCGCCTGGAGGACTAAGGCGCCTTATTAGGGCGAATGCGCCTTGCGCTAGGCTAAGGCGGCGGGCGAAGTGGGCTGAGGGGTCGAGGGCCGGAGTGAACCAGTACCGAAGCTAGCGGACAGAGTCCTTGGGGTGGAATACTTCCCCCTTGATTTGCATCGGAGAGGTGGACTTCAGCGAGTGCCTTTGGCTGTGGGTTCTCCAATGTATAAGCTCCGTCTTCGGGACCGAGAAGGAGTTCCCAAGACGGGACGCCTTGATCTCTACCCTCTCGAAGAGCTCCTGCAGTCGACGGATGTTTCCACAGTATGAGAGGGATGCAACAGTCAGGGCGAAGTGGTCGAGGTACGATATCATCAGGCCCCGAGGAATCCCGCAGTGTAGGGGGGCGACGCAGAGGCGGAAGAGCCAAGGGCAGATGGGCGAGCCCTGAGGGGCGCCTACATTGACGGGGGCTGGGGTCCCTGGGGCCCCTTGAAAGATGAGGGTGCAGCTTCGTTTTCCGAGGAAAGACGAGACCCAGGAGACCACGTAGGGGGGGATCCCGCCTTCCCTAAGGATGCGGGCCAGTGTTTTGTTGTCGACGTTGTCGAACCCTCCCTTGATGTGCAGGAACAAGGAGGAGACCTTGAGGCGTGATCTTTGTAGGGTTTTGACGTCGTTGGTGAGGGTGAGGCACCCATCGTAGGTGCTTAGCCCGGGGAGCGAACCCCATTGGTTGCGGTGCAACAGTCCTCTCAGCCTAGCTGCTGTGTGGAGGTGGGCGGCTATGATCCTCTCTAGGATCTTCGAGAATGTGCGGATAAGGACTATAATCCTGAAGGAGGAAGGCGACTCATAGGAAGGCTTCCCTGGTTTGTCATGTCCGAACCCCTTCGAGGTCTTCAGCGAGGCGGGATCGTACCCTAGGCTCACCAGCGGGGCCAGGGCCTGGAGGAGGATTGAAGGGTTTATATTGTTGACCTTTTCCCAGATGGAATATGGAATCCCATCCGGTCCCGCGGGTGAGGTGGGGGAGCTCGTGGATAGGGCTGTCACTATCTCTTCCGTTGTCAGGGGGGGGGCCATCCTATGTGGTCTGAGCCTGGGCGTGGGGGAGAAGGGTTCTTTGAGGAGAGGAAGTGGTCCCGTAGGACGCTGTCCATCTGCTGGGGGGTCTCTGCCCCGGGGAGGGATGGGAAACCTGGCTGTGCTCGGCCGAAGGCGAACCTTTTGGCTGTCCACAAGTTCTGTGGGGTGGCGGTCTGCAAGAAAGAGGACCAGTGTTTGGTCTTGGCAGCCTTGATTGCCTTAAAGTACCCCCCTTTTGAGGTCCTGGCAACGTCCCGCATGTGGGGGGTGTCCTTCTTCCTAGCGGCTCGTGCAGCTTGGTGATATTCCCGACGGCAGATCGTTAGGTGAGAGGACCACCAGGGTTTGGAGTAGTGGGACGGTCTGGACACCGGGGTATGCTCTTTGAGGAGAGGGACGAGGCGACCGAGCGACTCGGATAGCCATTCATCCAGCTTGAGTGGGGTATGACATACCGGAGGGGGGGGGGACTATAAAGGCCTTGAGGATCGGGGTGAGGGTTTCCCAATCTGTGTCAGCCCAACGTGGGTGCAAGGGCTTCTGTATCGGGGAGGGAGGGGCGAGAGTGATTGTGATAGGTATGTGGTCGGAGCCAGTCGAGCGGAGGGAAGCTTCACACCTTCTAACAGCTGGTAGGAAGCGGGGGTTGGCAAATGCAAGGTCGATAACTGACGGGCGGGCGCTGCCCACTAGGGGGAATCTGGTATATTCCTCGGGAGAGTTGAGGAGAGCAAATCCGGCTTCCACAGCCATTTCGAAGTACGGGGTCGCGGAGGAGATTTCTGTAGACGAAAAGGAGCGCAGAGGGTCCGATGTGGGATTGTAGATGTTGAGGTCCCCCACTACCAGGAGAGGGATCCCAAGGTCCGGGAAAAGAACGTCAGGTGGGACTGAGTGGACCAGATGGTCAACGGAATTGGTGGAGTAGGCATTAATAACCCTGAAGGAGAGAAAACAGGTGCCGAAAAGAGGTTCGCTGGAGGAGATGTCCAAAGCAAGGACATTGTCAACCCCCCTAAACCTGGGGAGCACTGTGTAATTAGGCAGAAAAGACATATGAAGATAGGCAGCCATGCATGGCTTCCTAACCGGGGGAAAGAAGGACTTGAAACCATTGAAGGAGGGAAGGTGGGCCTTATTGACAGGTGGATCCTGCAAAAGGACTAACGAGGGGTAGGTCGTTGCTCCTTTGAACGACTGAAACAAGGAAAGAAAAACATTCCAGCTCCCAAGACAGTTATGTTGGACGATTGATAGCGGGAGGGAAACTGGGGCCGGCCCGTTCCCAAAGAAAGAAGGTTGATTAATAATTACCGGGAGAAGCCCGACGATCGCGAGGAGCAGGGGAAGGGCTAGGTTCCTCTAGGTGGAGAGGGCCACCAAAGCCTTGGGTAGTGCCTGAGCGCCTGGGAGGGCCTACCACGGGAGGTTGTCTTGGCGTTTCGAGATCCACCTCCCGGGAACTCGGCCTGGTCGGGGTGGTAGAGGGTACCTGACCGCCATCGACCGCCATGTCCATGGGGTCTTGACCAGCCGGGGCTGGCATAGTAGGTCGAGTCGGGATAGTCGGGACAGGTCTAGCCGGACAATTCTCTGAATGTGGCAGTGTGGTCATTACGGCAGTTGCAGCAATGGGGGGGCGAGGTCATGGTAACAGGACGGGACTGGCTTATGGTTTCCGCCCCTGGGGCAGGAGGGATTCGGAGATCGGTGAGCCGTGCGAGTATGATGAAGCGCACAGATGGGACACGTGGAGTGGGTTGCGGGGCATCTCAGATGAGCGTGTCCGTATCTCCAGCAGTTTCTACACTTGGAGGTTCAGGTGGCGGAGAAGGCAAGCTCAACCTTGCGTTTCTGCGAGAGAATGACGATACTGGTGGTGAGGGTGGAAATGTGCTGGGGGTCGACGGTGACAACAACCGAAGTGCCCTGCTTGGTGCCCCTAGAATCGCTGCTCGGGTTAAGGTACCTGGCTGAGAGAATCGGGGACGCTTTGTCCTCGAGGATTGCCTGCCGGGGATATGGGAAGAGTTCCTCCTCATCTTGTGGGAGGAAACATAGTTGGAGGCAGTGGATGGCTCGTTGCACGGCGGTGGGAGCCAGGAAAAGGGTGCACCAGGGGTTGTCGCCCACTGGGAACGACTAATTGAGTGCCTTGGTGACTGAGGCGAAATAAGGGGCGTATGACGCGGCAGGTGTCACTTTGTCAGTAACCGTGAGGGAGATGGCGCAACGTGGGTTAACAGTACAGGAGAAGCCTAGGGGGAGTAGACAGTTAGAGTCGCGAAGAACGCGGGCGGCGATGTCTGGAAAGGTAGTGGCGATAGAGGGAGCGTCTGGGTGAGGGGACGGGGTCTGGCGAGGAGCAACAAAGCATCGTTGGGCACCTGGGAGGGAAGGGGGCCCCTTTTTAACCGGAGGGGCCGCCATAATCGCAACTTGTTGGCGGGAAGGCGGCTTCCCAGCTTTGTTCTTGCCCGTACCGGCCGAGCCAGAGGCAGAGGCGGCTTGCGCGTCGAAGGGGTGGATAACTTTATCCGCGTGGAGGTGGCCGGGCGTAAAGGAGTCGAGGTCGTACCTCTCCTTTCGGAACTCGCAGGCTTTGTAGGAGTTGGGGAACATCTTGGCGTACTTCTCGGGGTCACCAACGTCTTGCCAAGTCTGGTATCGTAGAATGGTAGGAGGTATTTGGGTCCTCAGCCGTGGCTGGGTGCAGGGTGGGGGGTGCTCGGGCCCTTTCTTTACCCTTCTTAGAGGGAGGGGGGCCAGAGGTTGTCGGAGGTGGTGGGGCCCCATGCGTGGGGGCCGGCTCATGGTGGAGGGCAGGCATGGGGGCTGACACCCGATGTGACAGGTCGCGAATGCAGGCTTGGAGATTGGCGATCCTCTGAGATGGTTGCTGGTTCTGGGGTGGGCGGGATGGCAGTTTTGCTAATTGAGAGGAAATTTCGCGGAGTTCCTCCCTGAGGGTTTCGTTTTCCTGGGAGATGGGTGCGACCGCCTGGGTTACCCTGCTCAGTTCATGGGGGACGGTAACCAGGCCCTGAACGAACTGGGGGAAGAGGGTGATCATGGTAGACTCGGAGAGGATGGTGTTGGACAGCGTATCTGGGCTGAAATCCGGGAGGTCTTGGGTGCTGAGGCGTAGGACACTCCGCGCCTGTGCGAGTTGCCTGGCCATGAAGTGGATAGGCTGGTCGATTGAGGGAGTCCCTGATCGCCACGGGAGGGGAGAGTTGAGCGCCGAGAGCCTGCCAAAGGCGGTGATCACAGGCGGGAGGTGGTGAGGGTTCGCCATGAGGGCTAGCGCAGAGCGAGGAAGCCTGGGCGAGGGGCATGTCACGGAAGCAAAGCGGGGTATCGTGTTGAGTTGTATGTGAAATGTAGGGGGGGGGGAAAGAGAGTGCGAGAAGCTTGTCCTATCTCTTGGTCGCTTTTTTTTTCATTTTCTTTTTTTTGTAATCATGCGTTCATTGTTTTAAGGTACAAAATGCCTTATGCAGCGCAAGCTATGTAGGAAACAAAACCTATAAAGCACAAAACATAAACAAAAGAAAGTTCCGGGACCTTTAAATATGCACTATCGCGCAGGTTCCTCCTCCGCCCGGCCGTAGGCCACTTCAACAACGAAAGTACACACTAACAACTTAGCTGTCTAGAAGGGAAAGCCTACGTAAGCTACAGGAAAGAAAAACCAAACGACCCTAAACCTCAGCTAACGAAAAAACGCGAAAAACCGGGGGGGGAACCATGTGGGGAGAGAGGGGTAATGGAGGGGAAGATGGGGGAGTGGTGGGAGGGAACATCGTAGGAGGGAACCAGGTGGAGGTGACGCTTATGAAGGCGGCGAGCCTTTTGGAGAGGGGGAGAGATGACCAGAGTGGGGCCTCGAGGCCGACTTCCACAATGCCGTGGAGGAGGCGTGCTCTGACCTGTTACCTTGAGGGGCAAGAAAGGATGGCGTGCTCGACGGTTTCTGGCTCCAAGCCGCAGTGGGGGCAGGAGGTGTTATTATCAGAGGACCTCCAGGTCGGGTGGGAGGCCAGGTAACCTTTCCCGGCTCTCATCGGCTGTATTCTGCCCGCAATGAACTTGCCTAACCCCATGAAGGGCAGTGGCGACAAAGTGGGGTGGTGGTGGTAGTATCAGGGGGATGGGAAGAGTCTGGACAAGTCGTCGAGAAGTGACTCTCTAACCCCCTTCTTCAGGCCAGAATAGGTGGCGTTCATCAGCGACTGGGGGTGGAGGGCGGGGGCCGGTGAGACTAGGTGGGAGTTGATCATGGGCATCTTCGAAAGCCCTGTGGTGAAAGGACGTGTTCGGTGGGGCACCGCATCTATCGGGAGGTAGTTTGTGATAGGGGGGACATGGCGGGGCGTTGTCAAGTGGAGGGGGAGATCGACGGATGTGAGACCCTTGGTCAGGGCCCTTGAGGAGTCCGGCCCTCGACGTGTCGAGAGCGAGGGGAACGAGTGATGGAGGCCAGCCGTGGTGGGGTTAACGCTGGGAGGGGAGCAGACGACCCTGAGCGTGGCGAGCCTCTGTCGGTGGGTGATCAAGAGGGAGACAGGTGGGAGGCAGGATTCCACCGAGAGTATCCCGGTGGGCGTGGCAGAGCAACACTTCGTGGTCCACCTCTGGACCTTGTGCCAAAAGGTGTTCAGGCGGTTCGCCGTGCCCACGGTGGGTGTGAACAGGTCCGCGCCTTGGGCTAGGGCCAGGTGGCGGGAGAAGTGGGCTGAGGGGTCGAGGGCCGGAGTGAACCAGTTCCCAAGCCTGCGGACGGAGTGCTTGGGGTGGAATACGTCCGCCTTGATTTGGATCGGAGAGGTGCACTTCGGTGAGTGCCTTTGGCTGGGGGTTCTCCAATGTATGAGCTCTGTCTTCGGGACCGAGAAGGAGATCCCAAGACGGGACACCTTGATCTCTAGCTTCTCGAAGAGGTCCTGGAGACGACGGATGTTTCCACTGTAGGAGAGGGATGCAACAGTCAGGGCGAAGTCGTCGACGTACGATATCATTACGCCCCAAAGGATCCTGAAGTGTAGGGGGGCGACGTAGAGGCGGAAGAGCAGAGGGGAGATAGGTGAGCCCTGAGGGGCACCTACATTGATGGGGGCTGGGGTCCCTGGGGCCCCTTGAAAGAAGAGGGTGCAGCTTCGTTCTCCGAGGAAAGAGGGTCCCCAGCAGACCAGGTAGGGGGGGATCCCGCCTTCCCTAAGGATGCGGGCCAGTGTGTTGTTGTCGACGTTGTCGAACCCTGCCTTGATGTCAAGGAACAAGGAGGAGACGTTGAGGCGTGGTCTTTGTAGGGTTTTGACGTCGTTGGTGAGGGTGTGGCACCGATCATAGGTGCTTAGCCCGGGGAGCGAACCCCATTCCTTGGGGTGCAACAGTCCTTTCAGCCTAGCTGCTGTGAGGAGGCGGGCGGCTATGATCCTCTCTAGGATCTTCGAGAATCTGCGGATAAGGACTATAATCCGGAAGGAGGAAGGCCACTCGTAGGAAGGCCTCGCTGGTTTGTCGCGTACGACACCATTCGAGCTCTTCAGCGAGGCGGGATGGTACCCTAGGGTGACCAGTGGGGCCAGGGCCTGGAGGAGGATTGAAGGGTGTATATTGTTGACCTTCTTCCAGATGGAATATGGAATCCCATCAGGTCCCGGGGCCGAGGTGGGGGAGCACTTGGAGAGGGCCGTCGCTATCTCTTCCATTGTCAGGGGGGGGGCCGTCTTATGTGGTCTGCGCCTGGGCGGGGGGGTAGAAGGGTGCCTTGGGGGGGGACGAAGTGGTCCAGAAGGACGCTGCTCATCTGCTGGGGGGTCTCTGCCTCGGGGAGGGAGGAGCAACGTGGCTGTGCTCGGCCGAAGACGAACCTTTTGGCTGTCCACTCGTTCTGTGGGGTCCTGGTCAGCAAGAAAGGGGACCTGTGTTTGTTCTTGGCGGCCTTGATTGCCATAAAGTACCCCCCTTTCGAGGTCCTGGCCACTTCCCGCATGTGGGGGGTGTCGTCCTTCCTAGCCGCTCTTGCAGCTTTGTGGTCTTCCCAACAGAGGATCGGTAGGTGAGGGGACCACTAGGGTTTTGAGTTGTGGGACGGTCAAGACACCGGCGTGTGCTCCTTCAGGTGAGTGACGAGGCGATCGAGGGACTCGGATAGCCATTCATCCAGCTTGAGTGGGGTAGGACACACAGGAGGGGGGGGGAACGTGAAGGCTTTGACGATGGGGTGAGGGTTTCCCAATTCGTGTCGGCCCAGCGCGGGCGCCAGGGATCTTGGGTTAGGGAGGGACGGGCAAGATCAATTGTAATTGGTATGTGGTCGGAGCCAGTCGAGGGGAGGGAAGCTTCCCAGCTTCTAACAGCTGGTAGGAGGAGGCGGTTGGCAAATGCAAGGTCGATAACTGGCGGGCGGGCGCTGCCCACCAGGGGGAATCTGGTATATTCCCTGGAAGGGTTGAGGAGGGCAAATCCGGCTTCCGCGGCCTTCTCGAAGTACGTGGTCGAGGAGGAGAGTTCTGTCTACGAAAAGGAGTGCAGAGGGTCCGATGTGGGATTGTTTATGTTGTGGTCCCCGACTAACAGGAGGGGGATCCTAAGGTCCGGGAAAAGAACATCAGGTGGGACTGAATGGACCCGAGGGTGAACCCTATTGGTGGAGTAGGCATTATTAACCCAGAAGGCGTGCAAACTGCTGCCGAAAAGAGGCTCGCTAGAGGAGACATGCAAAGCAAGGACATCGTCAACCCCCCTAACCCTGGCGAGCAGCATGTAATTGGAAAAAAAAGATATATGAACATAGGCAGCCACACGTGGCTTCCTAACCGGGGGCAAAAAGGACTTGAAACCATTGAATGAGGCAAGGTGGGCCTTGTTGACAGGTGGATCCTGCAAAAGGACTAACTAGGAGTAGGTCGTCGCTCCTTTGAACGCCTCAAACAAGGAAAGAAAAACATTCCACCTCCCCAGGCCGTTATGTTGGACGATTGATAGTGGGGGGGAAACTGGGGCAAGCCCGTTCCCAACGAAAGAGGGTTGATTAATCATTACCTGGACGAGCCCGACGATCGCGAGGAGCTGGTGAAGGGCTAGGTTCCTCCAGGGGGTGAGGGCCACCAAAGCCTTGCGTAGTGCCTGAGCGCCTGGGAGGCCCTACCATGGGACGTTGTCTTGGGGTTTCGAGATCCACCTCCGGGGAACTCAGCCTGGTCGGGGTAGGAGAGGGTGCCTGGCCGCCATCAACGGCCATGTCTATTGGGTCTTGACCAGCTGGGGCTGGCGAAATAGGTCCGGTGGGAAAGGTCGGGACAGGTCTAGCCGGACATTCTCTGAATGTGGCAGTGTGGTCGTTACCGCAGTTGCAGCAATGGGGGGGCGAAGTCGGACAACAGGACTGGACTGGCTTATGGTTTCCGCCCCTGGGGAAGGAGGGATTCTGACATCGGTGAGCCGCGCAAGTATGATGAAGCGCACAGATGGGGCACGTGGGGTGGGTTGAGCGGCATCTCTGATCAGCGTGTCCGTATCTCCAACAGTTTCTACACTGGGAGGTTCTGGTGGCGGAGAAGGCAAGCTCAACCTTGCGTTTCTCCGAGAGCATGACGACACCCGTGGTGAGGGTGGAAACGTGCTGGGGGTCGACGGTGACAACCACCGAAGTGGCCTGGTTGGTGCCCCTTGAATCTCTGCTCGGGTTAAGGTACCTGGCTGAGAGAATCGGGGACGCTTTGTCGTTGAGGATTGCCTGCCAAAGAAATGGGAAGAGTTCCTCTTCATCTTGTCGGAGCAAGCGTAGTGGGAGGCCGTGGATTGCTAGTTGCACAGCGGTGGGAGCGAGGACAAGGGTTCACCAGGGGTTGTTGCCCACGTGGAACGATTGGTTGAGTGCCTTGGTGAGGGAGGCGAAATAAGGGGCGTAAGACGTGGCAGGGGTGGCTTTGTCAGTAACAGTGAGGGAGATGGCGCCACGTGGGTTGACAGTAGCGGAGAAGCCGACGGGGAGGAGACAGTTAGAGTCGCGAAGAACGCGGGCGGCGATTTATGGAAAGGTAGCGGCGATAGCAGGAGCGTCTGGGTGAGGGGATGGGGTCTGACGGGCAGTAAAGACACGTGGTTGGGCCCCGGGGAGCGAAGGGGGCCCCTGTTTAACTGGAGGGGCTGCCATACTCGTAACCTCTTGTCGGGAAGGAGGCTTCCGACCTTTGTTCTGGCCCTTGCAACCCGAGCCGCAGCCAGAGGCAGCTTGCACGAAGGAGGGGTGGATGACGTTATCCGGGTGGAGGTGGCCGGGGGTGAAGGGGTCGAGTTTGTCCCTCCCCTTTTGGAACTCGCCGGCTTTGTAGGAGTTGGGGAACAGCTTGGCGTACTTCTCGGGGTCACCAAAACCCTTGCCAGGAGTCTTATCCTAGAATCATATTGGGTATTTAGGGTCCTCAGCCGCGGCTGGGGGCGGGGTGGGAGGTGCTCGGGCCCTTTCCTTACCGTTCTTAGAGGGAGGGGGGCCGGAGGTTGTCGGAGGTGGTGGGGCCCTGTGCGGGAGGGCCGGCGCTTGGGGGAGGACAGGGATGGGGGCCGACACCCTCTGTGACAGGTCGCGAATGGAGGCTTGGAGATCCGCGATCCCCTTGGATGGTTGCTGGTCATGTGGGGGGAGGGAGGCAGGTTTGCTCATGGAGAGGAGATGTCGTGGAGCTCCTCCCTGAGGCTTTCGTTTTCCTGGGAGATGGTTGCGACCGCCTGGGTTACCCCGCTCAGTTCATGTGAGACGGTAACCAGGCCCTGGACGAGCTGGGAGAGGAGGGTGATCATGGTAGACTCGGAGGGGATGGTGTTGGACACCGTATCTGGGCTGAAATCCGGGAGGTCTTGGGTGCTAAGGGGTAGGGCACTCCTCGCAAGAGCCAGTTGCCTTGCCATGAAGTGGATGACCTGGTCGATTGAGGGAGTGCCTGATCGCCACGGGAGGGGAGAGGGGAGCGCCGAGAGCCTGCCAGAGGTGGTGTTCCCGGGCGGTAGTTGGTGAGGGTTCGCCATGAGGGCTAGCGAAGAGCGAGGAAAAGTGGGCGAGGGGTTTGTCCCGGAAGCAAAGCGGGGTATCGTGTTGAGTTGTAGGTGAAATGTAGGGGGGGGGCAAAGCAAGTGCGAGAAGCTTGTCCTATCGCTTGGTCGTTTTTCTTTTTTTCTTTCTTTTTTTGTAATCATTTATTCATTGTTTTAATGTTCAAAAAACTGCATGCAGGGCGAGCTATTGCAAAAACAAAACCTATAAACAATACCACGACCCGCTTCACCTCTTCATGGCAAAAATCAAACAGCCTGTACTTATAGGAAAAGTCCCCCCCGCCTAGCACCTATGATAAAAACCTCAGACACGTCAGGAAACAATACATAAGAACGTACAGGTAGAGAGACCCAACCCCTTCCGCAGGCTCCCCAAAACAAACGAAAAGACACTAAAGGCCAGAAACGCTGGCCGCGGGGTAAGCCTTGTTGACCGGAGACATATGAAAACTCAATACATGCGGGCCCACCAAAACCATGTTGTACGGTCGGGCAGGTCATTACATCAATCCAAGGCGTTGGACAAAGCCACGGAGGCAGTGCTATCCCACGACTAGGAATAACCGAGGAGGGGTCCTCCGGTCAGGAGGGTAGACGGCGAGCGGAGCCACCGGGCTGAGGGGATTCCAGCCGACGATGATGAGCAGTAGGGTGCCAGCAGGTGAGTAGCAGTAGGGTACCAGACAACGATGAGCAGTAGGGTGCCAGCCAGAGAGAGGAAGGGAGCAGTAAGGTGCTAGCTTATGGGGCAGTAACGGTGCCAGCGGACAGAACCAGGAGGAGAAGAGAGGAAGGATCGCGAGCGGGCTAGCCACAACCGACTAACGGGCCCTAGCAAGGGTTTTTCGACTACGGCGAACCCGAGCAAGGCCGAGATGTTACTAACTGAAGCTTTCCCCATCCAGGGTACAAGCCCAGCTGGCAGAGGCCTACTTCGACCAAACCTCCGGACACCATAGCGCCGACCGTGAGCGTAGCAAGAAGCTTTCCGACCGCGCAAAATGCTAAGCGAGGTGAAAAGCAAGTGCGGGGTAAGGGGGAGAACTGAACTTCATGAGCAGGAGTCAACGAAGAACGGGAACGAGAAGCCCAAGCAGGTGAGGCCAACAGGCCATAGGAGAGGAGGGGAGATGGCTTAACGTCAACTCCTAGGCAGTAGCTATCGTGGGAGAAGAGAGGTGGGTGGGGCAAGTGACGATGATTTCCCGTGGTGTTGAGATTTCAATTGGGGCAGGTGGAGGAGAGATAGTTCGTGGTCCTATCTCTTAGTGGGGTTTTCCTTTTTGGTTTTCTTTTCTTTTTTTATATCATGTATCCTTAGTTTATGGTACAAGAACTCCCATGCATCGTGAGATATGGCGTAAAGAAAACCTTAAGTCCAACAATGGCCCGCTTTACCTCTTCATGCCAAAAATCAAACACCACGAATCCATAGGAAAGATTGCCCCCGCCTAGCACCTAAGACAATAATAACTCTGACAAGTAAAGAAACAATTCATAGAGACGTACAGGAGAGAGACCCAAACCCTTCCGCAGGCTCCCCTAAAACAAAAGAAAGAAAAAGGAAAACGACCGCAGTGGCATAGGGGATGGTAGAAAGTCAAGACGAGGGAAAACCACGGGACATGTGGGGCCGGCATTTGTAACCATAAATGTACGGTCGCATCGGTCAGTACATCGATCCAAGGCGTTGGACACCAGGCAGAGAGGTAGTGCTATATCACGACAGGGCGTAACCGAGGAGGGGCCGGACGATCAGGGAGGACGATGAGGCAGTAAGGTGCCAGGTGCTGTAGCAGTAACGGTGCAAGCGGACAGAACCGTGAGGAGGGAGAAGGAAGGATCGCGAACGGGCTAGCCACAACCGACAAACAGGCCATAGCAAGGGCTTTTGGGACGACGGCAGTACCGAGGCAGGACCGAGATGTTGCTAACCGTGGCTTTCCCCATCAGGGGTACAAGCCCAGCAAGGCGAGACCTACTTCGACCGAGGGTCCGGACACGGTAACGCCGACAGTGAATGGAGCGAGAAGCTTTCCGACCGTGCAAACGCTAAGCGAGGTGCAAAACGCGTGCGGGGTAAGGGGGAGAACCGAACTTCATGAGCGTGTCAACGATGAATGAGAATGAGAACCCCGAGGAGGGGAGGCCTACAGGCCTCAGAAGAGGAGGGAAGGTGGCTTAACGTCAACTCCTAGGCAGTAGCCATCATGGGAGAAGAGAGGTGGGTGGGGGAAAGTGACGATGATTCCCCATGGTGTTGAGGCTTCAATCGCCGGAGGGGTAGGAGGGATGGTTCGTGGCTATCTCTTGGTCGGTTTTTTGTCTTTTTTTTTTTTCTTTTGTAATCATGTGTGATTTGTTTTAAGGTACAAACAGCCTCATGCAGCGCGAGCTATGGAGAGCAAAAAACCTATAAACAAATACCACGACCCGCTTCACCTCTTCATGGAAAAAATCAAACACCCTGAACTCATAGGAAAAGTCCCCCCCGCCTAGCATCTAAGATAGAAACCTCAGACAAGTAAGGAAACAATACATAAGAACGTACAGGTAGAGAGACCCAAACCCTTCCGCAGGCTCCCGAAAACAAAAGAAAAGACTCTAAAGGCCAGAAAGGCTGGCCGCAGGGGGTAGTGTTCGTTACGGGGCGGGGCGGGGCGGGTTTTCACTTTGTAACCCCGCCGTTACTCCGGCCCGGGGTCAACTCTTTGCCGTTCCTCCCCGCCCCGTATGACACGGGGCCCTGGCCGGGCTGTGGGGCGGGGCGGGTATTTTACTTTCCCCGCTGATTGCCTAGACGGG